>Ga0247611_10000695_pt1 | contig 65927 bp, 46 predicted proteins | sample 177DNAGHGhighgp2_FD_192422 | JGI IMG/M metagenome (GOLD analysis project Ga0247611, IMG submission 192422) | Sheep rumen microbial communities from Palmerston North, Manawatu-Wanganui, New Zealand - 1770 DNA GHGhigh gp2 | ecosystem: Host-associated > Mammals > Digestive system > Stomach > Rumen...
CTCCCAAGCCCGCAGCCCGCAAAGCCGCTCCCGCCGCCGCTGGTGGCCACGTCATCGAGTCGCCGCTTCCCGGCGTCATCAAGGACATCTTTGTCAAGGTTGGCCAACAGGTAAAGGCCGACGACGTCGTTTGCATCCTCGAGGCCATGAAGATGGGCAACGAGATCCATGCCGGCGTTGACGGTACTGTCAAGAGCATCGAGGTATCGAAGGAGGATTCGGTTCTCGAGGGTAACACTATCATGGTAATCGGATAATTAAAGTCTTCAGTTTTTAGTTTTATGTTTTACAGTTTTAAGCGGAATCCGCTTTCTGAAAACAGACAACTGAAAACTGACAGCTGAAAACAGAAAGCTATGGTACTGCTTGACAATTTCCTGTTCACCAAGTTGTTAGATTTCTGGCATTTCACTGGATTCTACAACTTTGACATCACCAACCTGATCATGATTTTTGTGGGCCTGTTCTTTATTTATCTGGCCATCAAACATGATTTTGAGCCCATGCTGCTTGTGCCCATCGGCTTCGGTATCCTGATTGGTAACATACCGTTCCAGCCGGGCAATGAGATCGGCATCTACGAGGAGGGCTCCGTGCTGAACATCTTGTATCAAGGTGTACGCAACGGATGGTATCCGCCTCTTATCTTCCTGGGAATCGGCGCTATGACCGACTTCAGCGCCCTGCTGGCCAATCCCAAGCTGATGCTTGTGGGTGCTGCTGCACAGTTCGGTATTTTCGGAGCCTACATGATCGCCCTGGCACTTCACTTCATGCCCGACCAGGCTGGTGCCATCGCCATCATCGGTGGTGCCGACGGCCCCACCGCTATCTTCCTGTCGTCTAAGTTGGCTCCCAACCTGATGGGTGCAATCGCCGTGAGTGCCTACAGCTACATGGCACTCGTGCCGGTGATCCAGCCGCCCATCATGCGCCTGCTCACGACCGAGAAGGAGCGCAAGATGCGCATGAAGCCCGCCCGCAAGGTGAGCCAGCTCGAGAAGATCATCTTCCCGATCTTCGGTCTCATCCTCACCTGCTTTGTTGTCCCCTCGGCTATCCCCCTGTTGGGTATGCTGTTCTTTGGCAACCTGCTGCGTGAGAGTGGCGTGACCAAGCGCCTTGCCAACACTGCCAGCAACGCGATGACCGACATCGTGACCATCCTGCTGGGTATGACAGTGGGTGCCTCGACACAGGCCTCGCAGTTCCTGACCAAGGAGACCATCTTCATCTTCTTCCTCGGTTTCTGCGCCTTTATCATCGCAACCTGCTCGGGTGTATTGTTCGTGAAGATCTTCAACCTTATCTTGCCCAAGAGCAAGAAGTTGAACCCGCTTATCGGTAATGCCGGTGTGTCGGCCGTTCCCATGGCTGCGCGCATCAGCAACGACCAGGGACTCAAAGCCGACCCCAGCAACTACCTGCTCATGCACGCCATGGGTCCCAACGTGGCCGGCGTGATCGGCTCGGCAGTTGCAGCAGGTGTCCTGCTCGGCTTCCTGGGATAAGACATTCTGTTAGAAAACCCCTTTTATCACCAAAATCAGGCGACCTTATCATGGGCCGCCTGATTTTTTGTGTTTTTAATAAAAAAAATCATCATCATGGCTGCTGGAATACACAAAATGCTTAACTTTGCACATACTTTTGAAAAAAATCTTAAAACGCTATGGCTGAATTAAAAATCTTCTCGGGTACCAATTCACGCTACGTTGCTCAAAAAATTGCCAAGCAGCTGAATGTGGAATTGGGGAAAGTTAATATCGTTCATTTTGCTGATGGAGAGTTTGAAGTGTGCTATGAGGAACCCGTTCGCGGTTGCGAGGTTTATCTGGTGCAATCCACTTTCAAGAGCAGCGAAAACCTCATGGAACTGCTGTTGATGATCGATGCCGCCAAGCGTGCATCGGCCCAATCGGTGATTGCTGTCATACCCTACTTTGGCTGGGCCCGTCAGGACCGCAAGGACAAGCCCCGTGTCTCGATTGCAGCCAAACTTGTCGCCAACATCCTCATCGCTGCTGGCATCGACCGATTGATCACGATGGATTTACATGCCGACCAGATTCAAGGATTTTTTGACATTCCTGTCGATCACCTCTATGCATCCACAATGTTTGTCCCCGACATCGAGTCACTGCACCTCAAGGATATGGTGATTGCCTCTCCCGACGTGGGCGGTGCCAAACGCGCTAACTCCTATGCCAAATACTTCAACGCCCCATTAGTACTGTGCCACAAGCATCGACCTCAAGCCAATGTGGTCGAGAGCATGACCATCATTGGCGATGTGAAAGACAAGGATGTGGTTCTCATCGATGATATGGTCGACACGGCTGGCACCATCTGCAAGGCGGCTACACTGATGAAGGAAAGTGGTGCACGCACCGTGCGTGCCTACATCTCACATGCCGTTATGAGCGATCCTGCCAGTGAGCGTGTGATGCAGAGTGGCCTCAATGAACTCATCATCAGTGACAGCATCCCATTTGACACCGAGAAGTGCCCCAAGGTGCGCGTGTTGAGTGTCGACAAGTTGTTTGCCCACACCATCGATCACGTCAACCGCAGGGAATCAATCAGTTCGGTATTCCTGTTCAAGTAAGAATCCGAGCAATACACACCACACACCGTAGAGAGACGCAACAGCCCAATTGCGTCTCTCGTTGTCTTTTGGAACTACCGCGTCATGCGCTTGAGCACATTGTAGCTTGGCAGCACACCCAGTTCACCAGCCTTGCTCAAGTCAGCGATGCCCATCGTCTTGTTGCCCATGCGCAAGTACATCAAGCCTCGGTTATAATAGGCCTCAGCAAGATCAGGTTTAAGTTCGATCGCCGTGCTGTAGCAACTGATGGCGCTCGTGAAATCTCCCTGAAGCATATAGACATTGCCCTTGTTGAAATGCGCATACACATTTTGGGGCGATAACTTGATAACCATGTCAAGGTCGTTAATCATCTGCTCGAGCAAGGAGGCATCTTGACGGCCACGCAACATGGCGTGGGAAATGGCATCAGGAGCTCCTTGTGAGAGCAACGACTCGTTCTCATCGCGGGCTATGGCCATGCGATACTGCATGTAATGGGCATCGGACCGCAACTGGTAGGCCAGTGCAAACCGTGGACTGGCGGCAATGGCTTGATCGGCATCCTGAATTGCCGACTCGGGATTCTTCACCAGCAGGTAATCAAGGCCGCGGGCAAAGTAGTCCACGCTGCGAGGCTGCGCTGCAGCGAGCAGGCTGTTGTAATATTCAATGTCCCTAAAGTGGCGTTGAATCTGTTCCTCGTCGAGATGGGACTCTCCGCTCACAATAGTGAGCGTGCCAGGCAACAGGCGCGAGTCATTGATTTCACCAATCTCGCGCGTGTAATAGGTAGTGCCATTGAGCCTGTTGTCCTTGTTATAATAGGATAAAGTGAACATGGGCATGGGTTCGACTTCAATATTGTCGTTCTGGATGTGTCCACGCTGCCGATTGGCATATTCGGGCTTCACGGGATCGCTTTCCTTCACAGTGAGCAAGGTGTTAAAGCGGTTCATGATCTCTTCGGCACTCTCGGGCTCATCATTTCCTGTGAGGGCGCGTTGCTCGGCCTTCTTGATGGCTGCGGTGGCCTCAATCTCGGCTGGATTGAATGTTGACACGTGGGTCTTGTTGCGACGGAAGATTGCCATTGCCTTCTCATAATCAGCATCACCGCCCTTGTAATCACCCATGCGCCGCTTAGCCTCGCCACGCGCCATATAACCGGCTTCAAAATTGGGATATTTCTTCAAGATCGCAGTGAAGTCCGAGGCTGCCTCACGATACTGACCGGTGCGCATGTGCAGCAGTGCACGGTTGTACAGGGCCATAAAGTTGGACGGGTTACTCTTGAGCACAAAGTCAAAGTCGGTGATGGCTTTGTTGTTGTCTCCAACCTCGGCACGCAGCAGGCCTCGGTTGAAATGAGCCTCCTGACTTGCCGGATCCAATCCAATGGCATAATCATAGTCGGCCATGGCCCCGAAATAGTCATCCAGGTTGTACTTCATGTAGGCTCGATTAATAAAATAGCCTGCATATCGTGGTTCAAGCACAATGGCACTGTCCATGTCGGACACCGCATGTTCAAAGTCGTGTCGAGACCGCGCGACAATCTCAGCTCTCATCACATAGGCGTTAGCATTGTTCTTGCTCAAGGCAATGCTCTTGTTCAAGTTCTCGAGAGCCGTTGCCGTGTCGGCACGGGCAAGATTCATTTGAGCCAGTCCTAAATAGGCTCGGTCGTTGCGGCGGTCGAGTTGTAATAGACGGTTAAAAGTCTGCTCGGCCTCATCATATTGCTTTAATGCGCTTTGACACACAGCGCGGTTGATGAGCAGATTCTTATCCTCGGGCATAAGTTTCAACCCGGCATCATAGTCCTGGATAGCGCCATCATAATTGCCCAGGTTCTGGCGTGACACGCCACGCACCTGATAGGCATCGACGATAAACGGGTTGCGCTCAATCGCTAATCCGGCGTCCTGCTCGGCGCCCTGATAGTCTTCAAGACTGATCTTGGCGACCGAACGGTAGAAATAGGGCTCGGCAAGAAATGGCTTGGCTTTAACCGCTTGATTGAAATACTGGATGGCAAGGACATAGTCCTCAAAGTATAAGGCATTGCGGCCAATGGTCACCACCTGGTCGGTGTTGATCTGAGCCCGCAGACTGGAAACCGTCGCCATGATTGCCAGCAGCGACAATAGACGGTATAACGATCTTTTATTCATCATTGATTCTTTAATGTGATAGAAAGCGTGCATGACCACAGGAATTTGGATTTAATGCTCATCAGTGACCGATTCCAAAATGTCGCTGATGGATATTGTTGCCAAGTCTTCTTTAGACACACTGGCAGACTTTGCTAATCTATTAGCCTGGGCATTTATCACGCGTTCAAACAGATTGCGCACATATCGTGCATTCCCAAAGTCTTTAGTCTTGTTGGCTGTACATTTCTTTAAATGATCCATCAAGAAGCCGTCGGCACCTGGCTGAAGCCGGAAGTCATACTGTTGAAGCTTCTTCATGAAGATCTCAAACAATTCTTGGGCTGAGTAATCGTCAAAATGGATGTAACGCGTAAAACGGGACCTCAGGCCTGGGTTAGACTCGATAAACCGCTCCATCTCGTCCTCATATCCGGCCAAAATCACAATCAGACGGTCGCGATCGTCTTCCATCCTCTTGACAAGCGTCGAAATTGCCTCGAGTCCGTAATCACCGCCGAGCCCATTAACGAGCGAATATGCTTCATCAATAAATAGCACACCATCCAGGGCTTGGTCGATCACCTTGTTGGTTTTCACTGCGGTTTGCCCGACATACTCGGCCACAAGGCCTGCACGGTCGGTCTCGACAAGGTGACCCTTTTTCAACACACCCAGCTCTTTATATATCTGTGCCACAATGCGGGCTACAGTCGTTTTCCCTGTCCCTGGATTTCCCGTGAAAACACTGTGATAGGACACAAGGGGTGTCTTCATCCCAGCTTCTTGACGGCGATTATTGATCTCGATGAAATGCCGCAACGCCTGAACCTCGGATTTAACCTGCGATAGTCCGATCAGGTTTTCTAATTCCTCGGTGCTATCATTCTTCTCAAGGCTTTCTAATCTATCTTTGACACTACGCTTCTTCAGGTCAGTCATGAATTCAGTGGCACGTTCTGTCATGCCACATGATTGAGAGATAGACTGGGCAAGATCAAACATCAGTTTTCTCAACTTCTCGAGATACATGTCTTCTCGATGAGCCATCTTGGTGAGCATGACAAGACGCATGTCGGGATGCGACAGACTGCTCAAATCAATGCTTGAATCGATTTGGCCGGTACGCAGCACTTCAAGCACTCTGGACTGCCACGAACGCATTATCTCAGGCAAATGAGAATGATACTCACTGTCATTGATTCCTCGGGTAAAATCAGAATAAGAGTTGTAAACATTATCACCTTGCAATGACAAAATGATGGCCCTGACCATTTGCCCCGATTGGGTTAAATAATCCAGGCTAACATCAGCACCGATTGATGAATAACAGGAATGGATGTCAAGCAGCAGCCAATCAAATAAGAGATCCTCAATATCCAACTGATGGACATCAACAGCCGAAGTAATCCTGCTTTCGCGAACCACATCATTCAATCCATCAATGACAACTTGGTCCTTGGCCATAACATCACACACTGCAACAAGCTCACGCACCGTTTTCTTGATGTGAGAAAAATTGGCCTCGTCAAGCAATATGGCACGCGAGAGAACACCTCTCGCCTTGTCATCCGCTTTTCCATAATAATAAGCTTTAATGGTGATGCTCAACATCAATAACGTCACAATGACGATGAGGACATACCACAGCACACCTTTGGTGTCGGGAATATTCTTCACCATCATCACCACGACTGCCACTGTCAGCACAAGGCAGATGCATGCAGCGCTCAAACCAGTGTTAAAGTTTCTACTCATTCATGTATAGTCAGCAAGATGAGGCTAAACCCGCCATCCCTAACCTCGGCAAAATTACAATTATTTTCTGGAAAAGCAACAAGAATTCAGCACAATGAAAATATCAGCAGATTACAATGGAAGTTTTCCAACTAAATCAAAAAAAATTTGCTTTTGTGTTCAACTTAAAGTAATTTTGCCACCTTTGAGAATTGAGCATCTTTTTTATTAAGACAAGACATGAAAAAATATATCATCTTCACCATCTTGCTGGCATTGCTTGTGGCTCCGGCCAACATGGACGCGCGCAAGAAGAAGGACAAGAAAATGGAGAAACGGGGTGTCAACGTCGAGAGCATTTCACATGACGTTGAACAACCCATGCGAGAGGTTACCGTCACCGATCCCGCCAAGCAGCTTTATGGCGAGTGGGACATCGTGATGATGCGCAACAAGAAGAAGGTCTACACCCTTGAGCGAGCCTATATTTACCTGGACTTTGCAGGGGGCAACAAGGTGTATGGCTGCAACGGCTGCAACACCATCAACGGAACCTTTCAGCTGAGTGGCAACAACCTCAAGTTCAATGACTTCATCACAACAACCGAGTCTTGCCGCAATGTAACCAGCGAGAAATCCATCATGCATGCTCTGGCCGACACCCGCCGCTTTACCCTGCAGTCCCAGTACAACGCCCAGTACCTGAATCTGATGAATAGCAAGGGTAATGTGATCCTAATCCTCAAGCGGCACAACTTGGATGCGTTGAATGGTGCCTGGCTCATCAAGGAAATAGACAACAAGAACGTGAGTGACAAAAACATGCGTGTTGTCATCGATGCTGTGATGCAGACCATTCATGGCGACACGGGATGTAACATCATCAATGGCATCATCACCCTTGATCCCGCCAAGGACATGGCCATTCAGTTCGAGGATCTCCACTCGGCCGAGCATGATTGCCAAGACATTGCCGACGAGACTGCCTTGCTGTTAGCGCTGGAGAGCACCGAGTCCTGCAAACGCATTAACGAACACGAAATGGCGTTGCTCGACAACAAGGGAGCTATCGTGATCATGCTGCAGCGCATCAATCTGCGCTGACACACCAGCGACCACACGCGGTCAGACATTAAAGAAATAGAAGCGCCCCGCCATCATACCATCTCGTGGTTGGCGGGGCGCGCGGCTTGTTGCTCTATCGAGCTATCATCTATTACCGCTCATGCATTAACATTATGACATGTAGCGTTTCATCGGTGATCCTTATCACGGTAGGGCAAGATTTTGCCATATGCTCTGTAATTGGGGCCTCCCGAAACCTCGACAATGGCATTGTTACTGTTGTGGAATAATGTGATGCACACAGTAGCATACACATGGCTTCCCACAAGGTCATATTGAATGATCACATCATCGTTATCTTTATATTGGATGCGCTTGTTGCGCACGTTACCTTTCCCGGTCCATCCGCCCAAGCCATTGGCACCAGGATGACCCGTGTTAAAGGCAAACTGGATAATTCCATCATCGGCTTGTGCAAGCACAAAGTTGGAGTTGGGATTGATGGCAAAGTATCGATGCCCCCCAGTCTGGATGTTGTCGGCAAGAAAAACAAAGTAACCGCGACGCAACGAGTTGCGCGCCCTGGCATGGGCGACATCGTCGTTGAACTCGCGCAAGCGTTTCTCTCGCTCCTTGATTTCCTTCTTGCTTTCTTGTACCGGCTGGGCTGGAGTAATAACCTCCAACTGGGTGGTTTCACTCGTCTCAATTTCCACCTCATGGCTCGTTTGTGCTATTGCATGTAGGGCCATGGTGATCATTATGGTCAGTATAAATAGTGTTTTTTTCATCGTTGTCTCTGATTTTTATCAATATTCTTTTTCATTTAGACACATTGAGTGAAAAAATGTTTAATTTTGTGCAACAAAAAAACTCTAATCATGGAAAGAAAAATAAACCAGAAACTCTCGATACGGTTGCTCGTGCTGCTTTGCTTGATGGGAGCTGGCTTGATTGTAGCTTCGGTTGCGAGCGCATTGATTGCATTTTCGGCTAAAAGCCTCAGTCTGCTGGCATTGATCACGCTGCAGGATGTGCTGGCTTTCATCCTGCCAGCTATCGCAGCTATGGCTTTTTACTACCACAAGCCCCTGCATGTCATGTGCCTCGACCGTGCGCCTGGCTGGAATTGGCTACTTGTTGTCGTGGCCTTCTATGTGATTTCGCTGCCTGCCATGAATTGGTTGGTCAACATCAACGAGGGGCTGTCGCTACCCTCGTGGATGAGCGGCATCGAACAATGGATGAGAGCCACCGAGGATGCCGCTGCCGAGACCACCCGCACGCTTCTCGACATCCACACCACCACGCAGCTGGTTGCAACGATATTTGTCGTCGGTTTCATGGCGGGGTTGAGCGAGGAGATCCTCTTTCGCGGCACTATGATGCGCACAATGCAAGACAGCCGTCTGGGCAACCATGCCGCTGTGTGGATTGCAGCCATTGTGTTCAGTGCCATCCATCTGCAATTCTATGGTTTTATCCCCCGCATGCTGCTGGGCCTGTGGTTTGGCTATCTGCTGGTGTGGACACGCAGCTTGTGGGCACCCATCATCGCACACACCCTCAACAACAGCACAGTAGTTCTTTTTAACTACCTTACCAACAGAGGGGTCATTCCCGAGGGTTACGGTGATCATATTGGAATACCTGCTCCTGGTGAATTCCCTTGGTTAGCTGTAGGCAGCCTCGTCATTAGCATTGCCATTGCCATTTGCGCCCACCGCTATAGCGCGACTAAGGGTGACGCTGACTAAATTCTTCCACATCATTTTAAAAAGACACATTGAACAATTCGCTTGCAGACCTCTTGATTTGATCGACATTGTATCATTCTCCAGCAAGGAGACTTTGACGGCCAATCCAGCCAAATCCGATTGTAGTGCCATTGCCGCTGCTTGTCCTACATCATCTGGGAAATAAAGCTCCCGGACATCCAAACCATAGTCAAAAGTGAAATAATTTATGGCAATTTTATTTGTTTGTCGAGAAAATAAGCTATCTTTGTAGGTTAGAGAAATTTGCACAATCAGTGTGATACCACCGAGTTGCGTCAAATGATTTGATATTAAATGTGTTAGAAGAACAACAAAAACTAATATAATACTATTACTGCTATGATGAAGAAATTTATCCTTATCGTGTGTGGCTCGTTTGTGGGAGCTTTCTTGGCTTTCATGTTCTTCATGATCGCCGCAATGATCATGAGCGTTGCCATCATGGGCTCGATGAGCATGGGCAAGTCCAAGACCGCAGTGAGCGTTTCCAAACACTCAATTCTCAAGCTTGACCTGGGCACCGACATCAGTGAACGCAGTGGCTCGGAAAACATCGACATGATGTCACTCATGAACGGTGAGGGAATACCCAGCAGCCTGGGATTAAACACCGTGCTCAATGCAATCGACAACGCAGCCAGCAATGACAAGGTGGACGGCATCTACATCGAGTGTAACGGTGTGAGCGCAGCTCCAGCAACGCTCAAGACCGTACGCCGTGCGTTGAAGGAGTTCAAGAAGAGCGGCAAATGGATAGCAGCCTATGGATATGAAGGCATCAATCAGGCCGACTACTATCTGGCCAGTGTAGCCGACAGCATATACATCAACCCAGTGGGAGCACTGGACTTGCATGGCATGGCATCGGTGACCCCATACATGAAAAAACTACTTGACAAGGTCGGCGTGGAAATGCAAGTAGTGCGTGTGGGCACATTCAAGAGTGCAGTCGAGCCCTACATGCTCGATGACATGAGCGAGGCCAACCGTCTGCAACAAGAGCACTACATGGGTGCCATCTGGCACGAGATGCTCGACAGCATAGCCGCCGACCGCAAGTTGCAGTACACAGCCCTTAACTCACTGTGCGATAGCGTGATCCTCACATTCCAGCCCGAACGGCTCATCAAGGGAAAACTCGTTGACAAGATAGTCTACAAGAAGGAGATGGAAGACATCCTGCGTGCCCGCACCCAGGTTGACAAGAATGACGATCTGAATTTCATTTCACCCGATGACATCTCGGACGACTTGGAGGCCAGCATCACCGGCGACCACATCGCTGTGGTGTATGCAGTGGGAGAAATTGACGGCAGCGCCGGCATCATGGGGGGCGCCGAAGAGGGCATCAACAGCAAGAAACTGAGTGAGACGATCAACGATCTCATGAACGATGATAACGTCAAGGGTATGGTCCTCAGGGTGAACTCCCCGGGTGGCAGTGCCTTTGGCAGCGAGCAGATCTGGAAAGCCGTCGCCGACTTCAAGGCCAAGGGTAAGCCCGTAGCCGTGTCGATGGGTGATTATGCCGCATCGGGCGGCTATTACATCTCATGCTGTGCCGACCGCATCTTTGCTGAGCGCACCACGATCACTGGGTCAATCGGCATCTTTGGCATGATACCCAATGCCAGTGAATTGATTGAGAACAAGTTGGGTGTACACATGGCATCGGTCAAGACCAACGAGAATGCCGACATGGGAGCCATGGGCAAGAAATTCACACCTGCACAACTTGCCGCCATGCAAAACATGGTCAACCAGGGATATGAACTTTTCACCAAGCGCTGTGCCGATGGTCGTCACATGAGTCAGGACTCGATCAAGAAGATTGCCGAGGGACGCGTGTGGGACGGCGTTACCGCCAAGCAAATTGGGCTGGTGGACGACTTTGGCGGAGTGCGTGAGGCCGTGGCTTGGGTTGCCCAAAAAGCCAAGCTGGGAAAAGATTGCAAGACCATGAACTACCCCACCATCGAGGACAAGTGGATGGCGATGCTCGACAAGTACATGGTCTCCCGATATGAATCAAAGCTGCAGAAAGAGATGGGCTTGTTATATGACTGGCACAAGGAGCTGCAGCGCATTTTGGGACGAGACCAAATCCTGTGCTTGATGCCTCTTGAAGAGATCAGATTTTAATCTTTACCGCATGCAATCATCGGTTGCACAATAGCCAATTCGCTAACTGATATATCCAATGGACCTTTCAAAATTATTGAATAAGGACCAACGTAAGTCCATCATGGACGCTCTGCTCACACCGTTCTCGTGGGGATACGGTGCTGGAGTGTGGCTGCGCAACACAGCCTTCAACATCGGCCTGCTGCCACAAGAGGAATTTGACGTTCCGGTTGTGTCGGTGGGCAATATCACTGTGGGTGGAACTGGCAAGACTCCTCATGTAGAGTATATCATCGAGGCACTCTACCGTCGCTATCATGTGGCGGTGCTAAGCCGTGGCTACAAGCGCAAGACCAGCGGCTTTATCCTTGCCAGCAACAACATGACGCCACGAGACATTGGCGACGAACCCTACCAGATTCACCGCAAGTTTAGTGGATTGATCACACTGGCCGTGTGCGAGAGCAGGCGCAAAGGCATACGCGAACTGCTGCGCATCGATCCCGACATCAACCTCATCCTGCTTGACGATGCCTTCCAGCACCGTTATGTGAAGCCCAAGGTGAATGTGGTGCTCGTGGACTACAATCGTCCACCCTATGACGACCGGCTCATGCCGTTAGGCACATTGCGCGAACCTGCCGAGCGACTGCTGCGGTGCGACATGGTTGTCGTCACCAAGTGTCCTACCGACCTCACGGCGATGGACATCAGAATGATGAAAAAGAACCTGGACCTTTTCCCGTCACAGCAGCTCTACTTCAGCAACATCCGCTATGCCGATCCTGTTCCTGTGTTTCCCATCCAGTCGCCTCAACTCACCTCATTGCAATGGTTACATAACGATGATGCTGTGTTGTGCCTCACGGGCATAGCCACACCCAAACCGCTGGTGCGCTACCTGCGCCAGTTCCCTGCAAGGGTCAAGGTGATGCACTTTGATGACCACCACTTCTTCACACGCAGGGACTTCACCGACATTTTCAAGGTCTATAACAGCCTTGAGGGCCGGCGCAAATTCATCATCACCACCGAGAAAGACGCAGTGCGCATCATGAACAATCCCTACTACCCGCCCACAATGCGGCACTGCATCTACTATATTCCCATGAGAGTGGGATTCCTTGAGATGGAAGGCATGAATTTCATCCAGGCATTAATCGAGAAGATCGATTCCCAGGAAACCGAATAACAAGAACAATTATCAACATAACAACAATAAAAAACAATAAAGAAAGGACTGCACATGGCAAACGACATTAACTGGCTGGAGCGAATCGAAGAGACCAGCCAATTCATTAAGCAACGTGTGAACAATAAACTGCCCAAGACTGCCATCATTCTGGGGACAGGATTGGGTGCTGTGGTCGAGCACATCAACATCGAGGTGGAGATTCCCTATGGCGAAATCCCCAACTTTCCAGTTTCTACTGTTGAGGGACACAAGGGTCGCCTCATCTTTGGTACCCTGGGCAACAAGTACATCATGGCCATGCAGGGCCGCTTCCATTACTATGAGGGCTACACCATGCAGGAAGTCACATTCCCCATCAGGGTCATGAAGGCCATCGGTATCAAGACACTCTTTGTCTCAAACGCATCGGGGGGCATGAACCCCAACTTTAAGGTGGGTGACCTCATGGTCATTACCGACCACATCAATGTCTTCCCCGAGCACCCGTTGCACGGCAAGAACATCAACGAGCTCGGACCGCGCTTCCCTGCCATGGTCGATGCATATAGCCCGCGTCTCATCCAGATGGCTCGCGATATCGCCAAGGAAAAAGGCATCAGGCTGGTTGAGGGTGTGTATGTGGGAACACAAGGCCCCACTTTTGAGACTCCGGCCGAGTACCGATACTTCTGGCGCATCGGTGGCGATGCCGTGGGCATGAGCACCGTCCCCGAGGTCATCGTTGCCCGCCATGGCGATATTGAGGTGTTCGGAATCTCAATCATCACCGATCTGGGTGTTGAGGGCGCCGTTGAACGTGCTTCACATGAGGAGGTGCAAAAGGCCGCTGCCGCCGCACAACCCATCATGGCCATGCTGGTCCAGGAAATGGTAAATCGCTTTGATGAACTTTGATTGATGAAAGAGACCGAGATTTCAACATTGGGTGAGTTTGGGCTTATCGAGCACCTCACCCAATCTTTTCCCGTACGCAACAATTCAACTCACCGTGGTGTGGGTGACGACTGCGCTGTCATCGGCTACGGCAACGACAGCGAGACGCTGATAACTACCGACTTGTTGCTCGAGGGCATCCACTTCGACTTGACCTATGTCCCACTGATGCATCTGGGATACAAGGCGATTGTCGTTAACTTGAGCGATGTGTATGCCATGAATGGCACACCCCGTCAGGTGACAGTGTCGCTGGGCATCAGCAAGCGCTTCACGCTCGAACACATCGAGCAACTCTATGAGGGAATGCGCATTGCCTGTGAACACTATGGCGTGGATCTCGTGGGTGGCGACACCAGTGCGTCGGTGACTGGGCTCATCATCAGTGTGACATGCCTGGGCGAGGCGGCACGTGAAGACATCGTCTACCGTAATGGAGCACATGAGAATGACCTCATCTGCGTGAGCGGTAACCTGGGAGCTGCCTACATGGGCCTACAACTGTTAGAACGAGAGAGACAAGTGAGCGTGGGAATGAAAGAGGGTGAATTTGAACCTGATTTCGCTGGAAAGGAATATATCATTGAGCGACAACTCAAGCCCGAAGCTCGCCGCGACGTGATTCAGGAGCTTCGCCAGTTGGGCATTCATCCAACAGCTATGATGGACGTGAGCGATGGACTGTCGAGCGAGTTGCTCCACATCTGCAAGGCATCGTCAGCGGGATGTCGCGTGTATGAGGACCGCATCCCCATCGACTACCAGACGGCACTCATGGCCGAGGAGCTGAACATGAATCTTGTCACTGCTGCCATGAATGGTGGTGAGGATTATGAGCTACTGTTCACGGTGCCTCTTGCCGACCACGATAAAGTCATGCGCATGAAAACGGCCCGCCTCATCGGACACATCACCAAGCCAGACTTAGGGGCATACTTGGTTACACGAGATAACCAGGAACTTGAGATACGCGCCCAGGGATGGAATGCCTTTGAATCCAAAGTCGAGAATTGACATTAGTTTCAAACCAAGACATAGAAGCATCTTTCAATGTGCAGTTTTTTACTGCAAATTTGTGACATTTCGGCGAAATATGGCCATTTTCTGCTAAATTGTGTTAATTGTGCGCATTTTTTAGGCTAAAAATTAGGTTAAGAAAAACAATTGGCCTTAAATTTGCATCGGTTTTCATGGTATTAGTTTTTAAGATTATGGAAGTCGGAAATGTCGAGAGACAGAATGACGCTTCTAAAATGTTTAAGGTTTATGTTAATGGTATTAGAAGGTTAATTAGTTAAAACAAGTCCTTGGCGTTGAGTCAAGGGCTTGCTTTATTAGTTAGTATTCACACCTTTTATTGGGTGAGTCGAGAAGACCACATCAAACGTCTCACTCACAAGACATGCCCCACATCACACACACGAAAAAAAGAAAAAAAATTTCCGCTGAGCCGGCTTTCCTCGGACATCATAAGTAAAAAAAAAAGCCCTCACACTTGTGAAGGCATTGAACTTGAGTAGAGAAACAGGGACTCGAACCCTGGTTTCCGCCGTGAGAGGGCGGCGTCCTAGACCACTAGACGATATCTCCGTCGAATAAAAAACCCTCGCATTGGGGGTCGTTGAGTAGAGAAACAGGGACTCGAACCCTGGTTTCCGCCGTGAGAGGGCGGCGTCCTAGACCACTAGACGATATCTCCGTTAAAAGCGATGCAAAATTACTGCGTTTTTTTAAACTGGCAAAATTTTTGGACGATTTTTTTCAAAAAAGACTTACACAAATATCCTTTTTGCCAATTTCGGCATTTTTTATTCCTAAAGCCAACCATAGATGAGAGAATTTTTGTACCTTAGCGGATTATTACAGACTAACAACATTGTATTCACACATTTCACATTGTTATTATGGCAAGTAAAAGACAAATCAAGAAAGCGATCCAGAATGCCTGTGGCGACATCGCAGGCGAGTGCATCTTTGCAGAATCAGCATTTGGCGAAAACAATCGCGATGCTTGGGATAGCATCATCATCGACACTGCCCTGTTGCAGCAAGAGGCTATCAACCGTGTGAGCAACAAGTTTGACAAGAAGGCAAAGGATTTCGCCAACCGCAAGGAGTACAACAAGGCGCGCCGTGCTTTCTTCAAGCTGCACGAGAATGAACTGAGCCAATACTTCCGCACCGAGGTCGAGAACATCGCAAAGCGCATGAATGACCTCATGCCCTCGAAGAAATAATTGCCAGCCTTGACGTTTGCATGAACTTCAGTCGTTGGATATTGAAGAAAGCCGGTTGGACTTTTAAGGTCAACTTGACCATGCCCGACAAGTGCGTGATTGTCATCGCACCCCACACCAGCAATTGGGATTTCATCCTTGGTGAATTGGGAATCCATTCGGTGGGCATGAAGGCGGGGTTCCTGATGAAGGACACCTGGTTTTTCTTCCCCATGGGGCTCTTGTTGCGCAGCTTGGGGGGTATTCCTGTGAATCGCAGGCAGCACGGCAATCTCACACAATCGATCGTTGAGGCCTTTAACAGTGAAGGAAAGCTCGCTATCGGTGTCACCCCCGAGGGTACCCGCAGCGCCAATCCCAACTGGCACAAGGGTGCCATCTTCATGGCGCGTGACGCTGGTGTGCCACTGCTGCTCGCCTACTTTGACTATGGCAAGCGGGTGGTGTGCATCGACCGTGAGTTTGAACTCAGCGATGACATCGAGGGCGACATGGTGCGCATCAAGCGCTACTACCAGCACTTCACGGCCAAATATCCCGAGAAGTTTGTCACCGGACTGGAATAGGCCCACAACATGAGGGTGCGTCACGGCATGACGCTCGATCGCCATGACTGGTGCATCCTCATTGCTTTATCATCTTCACATCTTTATCAACCCATAACTTAACTTAGCGATGATATCACGCAACTTGCGCGTCACTCTCATTGAGGACAACATCGTGTGGGGAGACCGCCAAGCCAACATCAAGCAGCTGGAGCGCAACATGCGCAACATGCCAGATGACACCGATGTGGTCATTGTGCCCGAGCTCTTCACCACCGGCTTCATGACCGGGGACCGTGACCAAGCTGCCGCCGTAGCCGAGTGGAACAGCGGTGACACGTTGCTCCAGCTGCGCCAACTCGCTTCACAATATCATGTGGGCATCATTGGCAGTTTCCTGGCCAACACCGCAGCGCAGCTCTACAACCGAGCTTTCTTTATTGAGCCTAATGGTGATGAGACCTATTATGACAAGCGACACCTCTTCTCGTTTGGCGGGGAAGACAAAGTGTTCAACCAGGGTCTGACCAAGTCACCAATCATCCGTTTCCGCGGGTTCAACATCAAGTTTGTGGTATGCTATGACTTGCGCTTTCCCGTATTCTGCCGCAATGTTCACAACAACTATGACCTGCTTGTTGTCATCGCCAACTGGCCCAAGTCACGCGAACACGTGTGGAGGACCTTGTTAACCGCACGGGCTATGGAGAACGAGTGCTACGTCTGCGGAGTGAACCGTTGCGGCACCGATCCTGCGGGTGTGGAGTACCCCGAGGGCTCGTCACTGGTGATCGACTTCAAGGGTAAGACCATCGCCCAACGCATGAACAGCCCGGTCATTACCGCCGACCTCTCCCCTGCCCTGCTGGCACAATTCCGTGAGAAATTTCCTGCCTGGCGTGATGCCGATTCTTTCACACTCAACATTTGAACGCCACAAAACCCATAGAGCTGCTTGCACCTGCCAGGGATGCCGACATCGCCATTGCCGCCATTGATCATGGTGCCGATGCCGTCTATATGGGCGCATCACATCATGGCGCACGCGCCGATGCCGCCAACAGCCTTGACGAGGTGCAGCGGGCGTGTGAGCATGCCCATCGCTATGGCGCCCGCATCTATGCCACGGTCAACACTCTGGTCTATGACAACGAGTTACTGGAGGTGGAACGCCTCATTCATGAGTTATACCACATCGGCGTGGATGCACTCATCGTTCAGGATTTGGGATTGCTGCGGCTTGATTTGCCCCCCATTGCCCTGCATGCCAGCACACAGTGCGACCTGCGCACCCCCGACAAGGCCCGCTTTCTCGAAGCACTCGGTTTCTCACAGCTGGTGATGGCCCGTGAACTCACCCTTGATGAGATCGCCGGCATCCGCTCGGTCACTCATGTGCCGCTCGAGGCATTTGTCCACGGTGCGTTGTGTGTGAGTTACAGTGGACGTTGTGCCATCAGCCAGGTGCTCAAGGGCCGCAGTGCCAATCGTGGCGAGTGCGCCCAATTGTGCCGTTTGCCCTACGACCTAATCGACAGCCGTGGTCACACCATCATCGAAGGGAAGCATCTGCTTTCACTGCGCGACCTTGCTCAACACGACCGTTTGGAACAGATGATGGCAGCCGGTGTCTCGTCATTCAAGATTGAGGGCAGGCTCAAGGACATCGCCTATGTAAAAAATGTTGTGGCCTATTACCGACAAGCCATCGACCGGGTGATCAACCGTTACCCCGAGCGCTATTGCAGTGCATCTTTTGGCACAGTGGAACTGGCCTTTGAACCCGCCATCGAGAAAAGTTTTAACCGCGGTTTCACGCATTACTTCCTGGATGAACGCCGCCCCAAGGACGGCACGGCCATGGCATCTATTAACACACCCAAGTCGCAAGGCGAATATTTGGGAACGGTTCATCATTGCAACGGGAACAGGCTCACCATCAACACCCATGCCACACTCACCAATGGCGACGGACTGAGTTTCACCGACAAGCAAGGACAATTCACAGGAACAAGGGTGAACCGTGTGCTCGACAACGGCACAGTGCTATTGCGGGAGCGAGTCCAAGTGTCACAAGGCACACGCGTCTATCGCACGTCGGATAAATCCTTCAACGACAAGCTCGGCTCATCATCGGCTGCCCGCACTATCGCACTCGACGCTACATTGAGCTACACCCATGGCGTTATAGCGCTATCGTTACAAGACCAGAGGGGGTGCCATGCCTCACATGCGATAGCTTGTGAGTTGCAGTTGGCCGACAAGCCACAGGACAACCGCCAGGTTGCCGAATTAGCTAAGCTGGGTGGCACCATCTATCGGTTGCGGCATGCTCAGACAATAGGTCATGTATTTGTCCCTGCATCGTTGCTGGCGAGATTGCGTCGAGAGACCATCGATCTTCTTGAACACACACATCGCGTGACTCGTCATGTGGCAAAACGCATTCCCGAAGACAAATCCATCGATTGCCCGTTCACAACGCTCACAGCGGTCGACAATGTCGCTAACCGTCTTGCACGTGAAGTGTATCTTGATCATGGCGTCACCCACATCACCCCAGCACTCGAAGCCGGCACCCCTGCGACAGCATCGACACCGCTCATGCACACCCGATACTGCCTACGACGGCAGTTGGGCGCATGTCTCAAGGAAAAGAATGCCAGTGCGTTGCCACGAGAATTGTTCTTGCGTTCGAGCAGCACCATCCTCAAGGTCAGCTGCGACTGCAAGACCTGCGAGATGCTCATCACCAAACCCTAACCCCCATTGTAAGTAAAACGGCATCACCGAGTTCCTCACCCTGGTGATGCCGTCATTCTGTAACCTCACTCCATGTTCACTTGACAGGTATCTTGTCGATGCGGCGCTGGTGACGCCCTCCCTCAAAGGGGGTTGTCAAGAACGTCTCGACCATCACGATAGCCTCTTCGTTGGTGACAAAGCGGCCTGGCATGGCAATGACATTAGCATCGTTATGCTGTCGGGCAAGTCGAGCGACGGCCAGACGCCAGCACAATGCTGAACGGATGCCCTGGTGCTTGTTGAGCGTGATGTTGATACCCTCACCACTGCCACACACGGCGATGCCGGGATAGCACTCGCCAGCTTCGACAGCAGCAGCACACAGATGAGCAAAATCAGGGTAATCGCAGCTTTCCTCGTTATGAGTGCCAAAATCCCTATACTCGATTCCCTGTGCATCAAGCCATTGCTTGACTGCCTCCTTTGTCTGATAACCCGCATGGTCGCTGCACAAGGCGACAGGCAGTCCAAGTTTCAATATCAAGTTTTCCATATCACTTCTTGAGTTGTTGCAGAGCTTGCTCCATGGTTGCAATCTTGCTCTGGGCATCGGCTTGCTTCTTACGCTCGGCAGCGACAACGGCTTCGGGGGCGTTGGCAACAAAGCGCTCGTTGCTCAGCTTCTTCTCGACGCTGGCGAGGAAGCCACGGGTGTACTCCAGGTCGGCCTCCAGCTTCTTGATCTCGGCCTCAACATCGATGCTGCCAGCAACAGGCACGGCAAACTCGGCGGTGCCGACCATGAATGCAGCATCAGTGGGATCCTTCTCGGTAACGGCCTCTACCTTATCGAGTCCGGCGAGCTTGATGATGATGGCCTCCAGGGGGTTGTTCAGGCCACCCACAGCATGCAGGGTGAGCTGCTCCTTGTTGGGGATGTTCTTCTGCTTCCTGACATTGCGCACACCGGCCACGATTTCCTTGACATCGGCCATAGCCTTGAGCAGGGTCACGTCGGCTTGCTGGGGTTCGGGAATGAGGGCATACATGATACTCTCGCCGTCCTTGCGCTCGTCGAGGTGCTGCCACAACTCCTCGGTAATGAATGGCATGAACGGGTGCAACAGGCGCAACAAGGTGTCAAAGAACTCAAGCGTTGCCTTCATTGTGGCACGATCCATGGGCTGACCATAGGCTGGCTTCACAGCCTCGAGATACCATGCCGAGAACTCCTCCCAGAACAGGCGGTAGAGCACCATCATCGCATCACTCAAGCGGAACTTGGTGAAGTGATCTTTGACAGTTGCAAGGGCATCGTTAAGCTGATTGCGGAACCACAACACGGCCTGACGACTGGCCTCGGGCTGCTCGACATCGGCTACATCCCATCCCTTGACGAGACGGAAGGCGTTCCAAATCTTGTTGTTGAAATTGCGGCCCTGCTCACACAACGAGTCATCATAGAGGATGTCATTGCCGGCGGGAGCAGCAAGCATCAGGCCCATGCGCACGCCATCGGCACCAAATTGCTCGATCAACTTCAAGGGGTCAGGCGAATTGCCGAGTGACTTGGACATCTTGCGTCCCAACTTGTCGCGCACGACACCGGTGAAATAGACGTTGCGGAAGGGCATGTCACCCATGTACTCATAGCCTGCCATGATCATGCGAGCCACCCAGAAGAAGATGATGTCGGGGGCAGTCACCAGGTCATTGGTAGGATAGTAGTACTTGATTTCCTCATTACCGGGATTGTTGATACCGTCAAACAGCGAGATGGGCCACAGCCATGAGCTGAACCAGGTGTCGAGGGCATCCTCGTCGTGGCGCAGCTGGCTGGCCTCGATATTCTCGTAGCCGGGAATCTTGCGGGCCTTCTCCAGAGCCTCTTCCTCGTTCAAGGCCACAACATAGACCTCCTTATCCTCGTCTTGTGTGGGCAGGAAGTAGGCGGGAATGCGGTGTCCCCACCACAGCTGGCGCGAGATGCACCAGTCCTGAATGCCCTCAAGCCACACATTATAGATATTCTTGTACTTGGCGGGATGGAACTTGAGCTGGTCGTTCTTCACACAGGGCAGAGCGATGTCGGCAAAGTGCTTCATCTTCAGGAACCACTGCATGCACAGGCGCGGCTCAACGGCGGTGTCGCTGTTGCGCTCGCTGTAGCCCACCTTGTTGTCATAATCCTCGATCTTCTCGACCAGTCCGGCCTCCTGGAGGTCGATGACAATCTGCTTGCGGCAGTCCATGCGGTCCATGCCGACGTAGAGGGGCGATTGCTCGCTGATGGTGGCATCGGCATTAAAGATGTCGATGGTCTCCAGGTTGTGGGTCTTGCCCAGCATGTAGTCGTTGGTATCGTGAGCGGGAGTGACCTTCAAGCAACCGGTACCAAATTCGATCTCGACATAGCGGTCCTCGATCACGTTGACGACGCGGCCCACGAGGGGGACGATGACCTTGCGGCCCTTGAGCCACTGGTTCTTGGGGTCCTTGGGGTTGATGCACATGGCAGTGTCGCCCATGATGGTCTCGGGGCGCGTGGTGGCCACAACTGCATAGTAGCCCTTGCCGTCCTTGTGGATGATGTTGCCCTCGGCCCTCAACTGCTCCTCATTCTCAAGGGTCTCAAGCCCGTCAACATAGTATTTGAGATGATACAGGTGGCTCTTCTCCTCGCGGTAGATTACCTCCTCGTTGCTCAGTGCCGTCTGCGCCTTGGGGTCCCAGTTCACCATGCGCAATCCGCGGTAGATGTAGCCCTTGTCATAGAGATCGACAAAGACCTTGAGGACGCTCTTGCTGCGCGTCTCGTCCATCGTGAAGGCCGTGCGGCTCCAGTCGCAGGAAGCTCCCAGCTTGCGCAACTGCTGCAGGATGATGCCACCGTGCTCGTGGGTCCAGTCCCAGGCATGCTTCAAGAACTGGTCACGCGTGAGGTCACGCTTGCGGATGCCCTGCTCGGCCAGTCGCTTCACTACCTTGGCCTCGGTGGCAATCGACGCGTGGTCGGTTCCGGGCACCCACAGGGCATTCTTGCCCTCCATGCGCGCACGGCGGATGAGGATGTCCTGAATGGTGTTGTTGAGCATGTGGCCCATGTGTAACACACCTGTTACATTGGGCGGCGGGATCACGATGCAGTAGGGCTCGCGCTCATCAGGAACGCTCTTGAACAAGCCATGCTCATCCCAGTATTGATACCACTTGTCCTCGACCTCCTTGGGGTCGTATTTTGTTGCCAGTGTCTTGTTGTTCTCACTCATTGTCTTTTTTAATCATTTTTTGGTTAAATTTCATTCAAACGGCAAAGTTATGTAAAAACTCACAATTGACCAAGCCTCAATTCCATTTTGAGCAACATTAAGAGTCTTGAGGTTTCAAAAAGTGGTAAAAATTTGGCATTTCGCTCACCTTGCAGTAATTTTGCAGGACTAAAAGTTGAACGATAGCAATCATGATTAAGCTCAATATCGATTCCCGCATTCTTGAGGCTTGTCCCGAGACACGCATTGGCCTCATCAATGCCACGGTAACCAATGGGCCCACAAGCGATGAGCTGTGGGATGAGATCACGGCAGCAGCCCACCAGATCAAGCAGCAATATGAGTTGCTGGAAATCAACAAGCGCCCTGCCATTGCCGGCACAAGGCACCTATACAAAATGTTGGGCAAGGATCCGAGTCGCTACCGCGTGTCAAGCGAAGCCTTGTGCCGTCGCATTATCCGCGGTTTGGGAATCTATCGACTCACCACTCTCATCGACGTGGTAAATCTGGTTTCCATCAAGAGCGGATATGCCATCAGCGGACTTGATGCCGACCGCATTGTGGGCGACACACTCACCATGGGGGTTGGAACAGACCAGGATGAGTATCACGGCATCGGTCGCGGGATACTCAACATCGATGGCATGCCATGCTATCGTGACCTCATGGGGGCTATCGCCACACCCACGAGCGACGAGGAGCGCACCAAGTTCACCGATGCCACCGTGCATGCCCAGATCAATATTAATGCCTTTGCCCCCGAGATGCCTCTTGAACAAGCTGTCGAGTGGATGGCCGAGCTGTTGACCAGGTATGCCGCTGCCACCAGTATCGAGACCAGCATCTATGATCCTCAACACATCATCACGACTTAACGACAATCATTAAATATGGAAATATTCAAAATTTTAGAGAACAACATCAACCAGCGCTACATCGATCAGGTTGTCACAAGCCTCAAGAACGGAGGCATCATCATCTATCCAACCGACACGGTCTATGCACTGGGATGTGATGCATTGAACAACCAGGCCATTGAGCGCATCTGCTCACTCAAGGCAATGAAGTCGGCCAAGACCAACCTGTCCATCATCTGTGATGATATCTCTCAGGTGTCGCAGTACGCTAAGTTTGACAACACCCAATTCCGCATGATGAAGGCCAACCTACCTGGACCTTTCACGTTTATCTTCCCAGCATTGTCCAAATTACCCAAGGCTTTCAAGGGACGCCGCACCGTTGGCATCCGCATCCCTGACAACAAGATTGCTCTGGCAATCGTCAGCACACTGGGTGGCCCCATACTCACCACATCGGTTCCGGGAGATGATGAGGACTATCGTTGTGAACCCGGCCTGATGGCCGAAATCTATAGCTCACAGGTCGATATCATCATCGATTCAGGCCGCGGGCAGTTATTGCCGTCAACGATCGTGGATTGCACCAACGGTGAACCCGAGATCACCCGTCTGGGCAAGGGCAAATTGATTAGATGAACAAATAGAAGACAAAGGTTAAAATAGACAATATAGACAAAACAGCATCATGAAGAAATTCATCTATATTCTGGCAGCAGTCCTTATGCTTGCTGCATGCGACAACAAGAATGCACAAAGCTCGGCCGATGTGACCTCACAACAAGAGGAGCCTCAGAGCAAAGTGGTAACGGCCTCCGAAACCGATGACAATGACGGATGGCGCAAGCAGTCTACCATCCTGAGCTCCAAACCCATGGTCGTTGACTTTTTTGCTACGTGGTGCGGTCCATGCAAGCAATTGGCCCCTATCCTCGAGGAGATCGAGCAAAACCACAAGGGAGAAGTAATCTTTGAGCGCATCGACGTTGACGAGAAGACCGACCTTGCTCAAGAGTTTGGCATCGAAGCCATCCCCATGTTGATGTTCATCACGCCATCGGGTGAGTACCAAACACTGGTCGGGCTACAGAGTCCTGAGGTCATTGAGGAGAAAATCGCTCAATTACTTAAACGAAGTGCCAAATAACCGCCACAAAAAGGGTAAAAAAACTCTAAATAATGTCCATTTTGGCTGTTCACAACCCACAGAATGGCTTGTAAAGTTGTGACATTGTGTTTTTTTTGCGAACTTTGCAGCCGTTTTTAAGTAACTCATTCACATTAGTCAATATATAACTACATCATGGAGATTACTGCACAACAACTTGCAGCAATGGTCAACGGCACGGTAGATGGTGACGCTACCGCCGTTATCAATAACTATTCTAAGATCGAAGAGGCCACCCCCGGATGCTTGACATTCCTGGCCAACCCCAAATACACCCACTATGCCTACAGCACTCAAGCCACGGCTATCCTGGTGCGCAAGGACTTTGAACCCGATCAGCCTGTCAAGGCAACCCTCATCAGAGTGGAAGACCCCTATAAAACGCTCGCCGACCTGCTGAATTTAGTCGCCAGCCAACAGCCCGAGAAAAGCGGAGTGGAGCAACCCATCCATGTGGGAGAAGGCACCACCCTTCCCAGCGATGTGTATGTTGGCGCATTTGCCTACATTGGCAACAATGTGACCATCGGCAAACATGTGAAGATTTATCCGCAGGTCTATATCGGTGACGGGGTTACACTGGGCGATGACGTGATCCTGTATCCAGGAGTCAAGATCTATCACGGGTGCCGCATCGGCAACCGCTGCATCGTGCAGGGCGGTGCGGTCATCGGTGGCGACGGCTTTGGCTTCGCTCCCAAGGAGGACGGCACCTACGAGAAAATTTCTCAAGTGGGTATCGTCATTCTCGAGGATGACGTCGAAATCGGTGCCAACACTACGATTGACCGCGCTACCATGGGCGCTACCGTGGTCAAGAAAGGCGCCAAACTTGATAACCTCATCCAGATTGCCCACAATGTCGAAATTGGCGAGAGTACCGTCATGGCTGCCCAGGTGGGCGTTGCCGGCTCAACCAAGATAGGCAAGTACAACATGGTGGGCGGACAAGTGGGATTTGCCGGCCACATCACCGTGGGTGACAAGAATGGCATCGGTGCTCAAACCGGTGTGGACAACAGCATCGGCAGCGGTGGCAAGTGGTTAGGCGCACCCGTGCAGCCAGCATTAGAGTTTGCCCGCCAGACCGTTTACCTGAAACGACTGGGTGAGATGTACAACGACCTGCGAGACCTCAAGAAGAAGATTAACGATTAAAGCGGCAACCGCCCCTAACAGAATACTACTGACGATATTATGAAACAAACGACACTGAAAACCGCCTTCACTGTCACCGGAAAAGGCTTGCACACCGGGCAAATGTCCACCGCCACTTTCAAGCCCGCCGAGGTGAACACGGGCTATGTGTTCAAACGAGTCGACATGGAGGGCCAGCCCACCATTCAAGCCCTTGCCGAGCATGTCATCGAGACCACACGCGGCACCGTCATTGCCAGCAAGAGCAACAAGCAGGCGCGGGTGAGCACCATCGAGCATGCCATGGCAGCCTTGTATGCCGCAGGCATCGACAACTGCCTGATTGAGGTGAATTGCGGTGAGGTGCCCATCCTGGATGGCAGCGCCATCATCTGGTGCCAAGAGATTGAGAAGGCAGGCATTGTCGAGCAGGAAGCCGAGAAGGAATTCTATGTGGTGAAGCAGCGCATCAAGGTCATGGATAAGGAAACCGGCTCATCGCTCATCGTTTTGCCCGATGACGACTTGTCGATTGACTGCATGATTGAGTTTGACTCGCCAGTGCTGGGCAACCAGTTTGCCTCATTGACCGACATCCGCCAGTTCAAGGATCAGATTGCCGGTAGCCGCACCTTTGTATTTGTGCGCGAAGTGCAGCCGCTCATCCAGTTAGGACTCATCAAGGGCGGCGACCTTGACAATGCCATCGTGATCTATGACTCACCCATGAAGCAGGAGGATCTGGACCACATGGCCGACGTGATGAACGTGCCGCACAAGCCCGCCAGCGAACTTGGCTACCTCAATAACAAGCCCTTGGCATTCAAGAATGAGCCCGCCCGCCACAAGCTGCTTGACGTGCTGGGTGATCTGGCCCTGATTGGCCGTCCCTTGAAGGGACGCATTGTCGCCACACGCCCTGGCCACACCCTCAACACCCAGTTGTCCAAGAAGATACGTCAGGAACTGCGCTACCAGAATGTGCAGGCTCCCATTTATGATCCCAACAAGGAGCCCTTGTATGACATTAACCAAATACGCAAAATGCTGCCTCATCGCTATCCCATGCTCATGGTGGACAAGATCATTGAGAAGGGCAAGAAGCATGTTGTGGGTATCAAAAACGTGACGGCCAACGAACCATTCTTCCAGGGCCACTTCCCTCACGAGCCCATCATGCCAGGCGTGCTCCAGGTCGAAGCGATGGCTCAAGTGGGCGGCATCCTGGTGCTCAGCAGCGTTGAGGATCCCGAGAACTACTCGACCTATTTCCTCAAGATTGATAATGTCAAGTTCCGCAGCAAGGTTGTCCCTGGAGACACCCTCATATTCCATTTGTCACTCATGACTCCGATTCGTCGTGGAACAGCCGTAATGAAGGGCTATGCCTTTGTGGGTGAGAAGATTGTGACCGAGGCCGAGTTTATGGCTCAAATCGTCAAGAATAAAGAATAAGCAAGACGCCTTAAAGTGCGCCTTCACTAAAAACAGCGGCCTCCATCATGGAGAGGCCACACAACCCGACAACAATATGGATATTCATCAGTTAGCAGTCGTTCACCCCGACGCAAAAATAGGGGAAAACGTAAAAATAAGTCCTTTTGTGACCATTGATGCCAATGTTGAGATTGGTGACGGTACCGTTATCGATAGTGGTGCTGTCGTGCGCAGTGGTGCGCGCATTGGCAAGAATTGCCACATCCACTCCAATGCTGTTGTGGCAGACATCCCACAGGATCTGAAATTCCAGGGTGAAGACACCGTTGCCATTATTGGTGACAACACTGTCATCCGTGAATTTGTGACCATCCATCGTGGCACTGCATCACGCGGCAAGACTGTTGTGGGCGATAACTGCCTGATCATGGCCTACTGCCACGTAGCCCATGATTGTGTGGTGGGTAACCACGTCATCATGTCCAATGCTGCTCAACTGGCAGGTGAAGTCGAAGTGGCCGACTGGGCCATCATTGGTGGTGGCGCACTTGTTCACCAGTTCACACACATTGGTTGCCATGTGATGATCCAGGGTGGCGCACTTGTCAACAAGGACATCCCACCCTACTCGATGGTTGCACGTTATCCCATCGCCTATGAGGGCGTGAACAAGGTGGGCCTGCATCGTCGTGGGTATAGCAGCCAGCAGATTGATGCTATTGCCGATGTCTACCGCACCATCTACGACTCAGGCCTGAACGTCACTCAGGCTCTTGAGGAAGCCGCCAAACTGCCCGCCAGCCCCGAGCGCGATGTGGTCATCGACTTTGTGAGACAAAGCAAGCGCGGCATCGTGCGCAAGCCCTAAGCATCAACCACAGGACAGGAAACAGAACAACCGTGACACTGGATGTAGCCATGTCACGGTTGCTGTTTATTGTGTGCGGCATATGTTAGTTAGCTTTCACTTCATCCCAGATTCTATCTGCTGGAGTTTCTCGGCTTCACCCAGTTTATAATAGATGTCGCGAAGGGCGTTCATGACATCACTGTTGTGAGGATTGATGGCATAGGATTTTTCTATATAGGGTAACGCCTCGCGATAAATGGGATTGACCAAGTTGGCAAGCTTTTTACCATACAGGCGGCTATTCTGCCGGGTCTCCATCGCTTTATTATAGAAATACCTACCCACGTTAAACAATCCACTGGCGTTGCTGTCGTTGAGTTCGACACATCGCTGATAATAAGGAAAAGCCTGATAGATATCTTGTTGATTTTCAACCACAAGACCTTTTAGGTTAAGCAGTTCATCATCGTTTGGATTTGCAGCCATAGCCTCGTCTATCAAGTCGTTGGCACCAGAATAGTCCTGGCGGGTAATAAAGTCGTTGATCAAGATGCGGATATATTGCGGGTCGCTGGTGCCATACTTCAGATAGGCCTCCCAAGCCAATCTCACCACTTCCCTCTCATTACCCAGGTCACTCAAGCAAATCAGTGCATAGTCATAGGCTTCCTTGCGGTTATATCCCATGTGCCTGGCAATGCTGAACAGTCTCACCGCATCGATGGTATCATTCTTTTGCCATGCGGCAATACCCTGGTAATAGCGCACCTCGGCAACAATACTGTCGGGTTTAAACCAGCGGGCGTCATCACTGCGGGCCGACATCTTGCAATAGTCATCCCAGGCCTTGTAGGCTCCATCCCAGTCCTTGACATTATAGAGTTCACTGCCCATAAGCCTGAAGTCATCGTGATGACCAATCAGCCTATTGACAATATCTTTACTGAAACGCGTTTTCACCTTGGGCTTGCGTGTTTTCTTGTCGATAACGGGTTCTCCCTTCTTGTTGAGGACTGGAACGGTGTCAAGACTCAAGGCTTTGATGCCGTAGTCGTAGGCATCTATCAGCGCATGGCCCATCGCCTTGGTATCAATTTTCTTGCCCACGCGACGATTATCCATGTATTTGTCAAACTGCTCGATCTTGATGCGGTTAGCCAGCGACCATGTCCCGGGATGGCTACACGTCTCATCATGAGTGAGTGCGGGCTGGAATTTTTTAAATGCTTTCTCGTAGCTATCAATGGTCATTGAGAGACCATCGAGCGCTTTTCTCGTCTCGGCTATCAAATGGCGCTGAGCCGTTGCGGCAAGCGACACCTGCAACAAGACAGATAATATGATGACAATCTTTTTCACTTTACTGCACAATAAATCGGCGACAAAATTAGTGTTTTTTCAACAACAGTGCAAACCTCATTGTAAACAAGCGAGCGGTGGAAGGGGCAATTCCCTTCATCCGCTCGCATGAATTATTAAATGAATTGATTAGATTACTTCACACCCATGACCTCAAACTTGTAGAGGATGTCATCGAGGACGTTCTTGGCCTTTTTGTCATCGGGATTGAGCTGGTTAGCCTTCTCAAGGAAGGGGATAGCTTCATCATAGATGGGCTTGATCTTGGGAATCAGATCCTTGTTGGTGGCATTGGGATTGTCGTCGATAATCTTTTGAGCCTGCAGGTAGAGGCAGCGACCGACATCAAAGTGTGCGTTTGCAAAGTCGGGAGCCACCTCAACAGCCTTGCGGTAGTAAGGCAGAGCTGCGTCAACGCCATTCTTCAACTCGATTGTGAAGCCCTTTATATCGTGCAGGGTACCATTGTTGGGATCACCCTTGAGGGCGTTATCGATGAACGCATTGGCCTTGTCAAACTCATTCTTGTCGAGCATAGCCTGAACCATGTTGGCCAGCGACGAGGTCTGGAAGTCAACGATGTTGTTGTCGGTATAACCCAGCTTGCGGGCCTTGGTGAAGTTCTCATAGGCCTCGGCAAACTTTTGGATCTGATACTGTGAATAACCCTGGAAGAAGCGCACCTGGCTCAACGTGCTATCGGCAGCAGCAACGCCGTTCTTGATAGCGAAATCGGAGGAAGCGATGTCGGCATAGTTGCCAAAGGCTGCTGCTGCATTCTCCCAGTCACTGGCCTGCAGGAAGATGTTACCAGCATTAGCGATATCACCCATATGCGAGGTGAGAGCGCCGATGATTTCCTTGCTATATTTGGTCTTTACCTTTTTGCTGCCATCCTTGTTCAACTTGGGCATACCATTCTTGTCCATCTCGGGAATCGAATCAAGAGGGAGAGCCTTCTGGTAGTATTCATAGGCGGCTGCCAGTGCTTGACTCATGGCGCTATCATCGACAGGCTGCTGCATGAGTTTCATCTTGTACATCTCATCATAGACGGCAAATGCTGCCTTACCGGCGGTATACCAAGTGAGCACGTCGTTAGCGCTCTCGGGATTGGTCAGCGCGGGCTCAATCTTGTCGAGCACCTCGATCAATTCCATAGGATTGCTTGAGGATGCCTTCTTGGCGAGGTCTTTCACGAGGCTCATCTGAGCCGATGCGCTGAACGCCATCATCATGGCGGCGGCGCCGAAAAGAATCATCTTTTTCATTTTTATTAACAATTAAATTGGTTTATAATGTTTATTCGTTATCGTTGTTCTCTGTATTCTCGGAGCTCTCTGTGTTCTCAGAGGGTTCTGGAGTTGTATTCTCGTTAAAAGCGTCGCGCACGCTTTCTTCATCTGTGCCTTCGGGCTCAGTGTCAACCTTGCAAACGCTTGCAATCTCGTCGTTCTTTTTCTCGAGGTTGATGAGTCTCACGCCTTGCGTGGCGCGTCCCACAACCCTGAGCGAGCTCACCTTGAGCCTGATGGCGATGCCGCTCTTGTTGATGATGACAAGATCGTTATCGTCATTCACATTCTTAATTGCAATTAGCTTGCCAGTTTTGGCAGTGATGTTAATGGTTTTAACACCCTTGCCGCCACGGTTGGTCACACGATAGTCCTCAAGGGCACTGCGCTTGCCCATACCCTGCTCCGAAACAACGAGCACGTCATCACGAGTGCCGGCACGCATGCAGATCATACCGATCACCTCATCGCCCTCGCTGAGCCTCATGCCCCTGACGCCAGTGGCAGTGCGTCCCATGGCGCGAACCGTGGTCTCGGGGAAACGCAGGGCATAGCCCTTGCTGTTGGCCAGGATCACCTCGCTGTCGCCCTCGGTGAGGATGGCACCCACCAGGCGGTCGTCATCATTGATGTTGAGGGCACGCACACCGTTGGCACGCGGGCGTGAGTATTCACTCAAGCGAGTGCGCTTCACGATGCCGTTCTTGGTGGCAAACACGATGTAATGCGACTGGTTGTAATCGGGGTCGGTGAGCGCTGTTGCGCGCACAAAGGCCATGATACGGTTCTCGGCATCCAGGTTAAGTAGGTTCTGGATAGCACGGCCCTTGCTGTTCTTGGCTCCCTCGGGTATTTCAAACACGCGCAGCCAGAAGCAGCGACCAGTTGCGGTGAAGAACAGCATGTAGTTGTGGTTGGTGGCCTCGTAGACATACTCGATGAAGTCCTCATCGCGTGTGTCACTGCCCTTGGCACCCACGCCACCACGAGCCTGGGCACGATACTCCTTGAGCGGAGTGCGTTTGATATAGCCAAAGTGGGAGATGGTGATGATCATGGGATCGTCGCTGTAGAAGTCCTCGGCATTCATCTCCTCGCTGGAATATTCAATCTGGGTGCGGCGCTCGTCGCCAAATTTCTCCTTGACCTCGATCAATTCTTGCTCAATGACCTTGCGGCACTCGGCGGGATCATCGAGGATGGCCTGTAGGTGCTCAATGGTCTTGCGCACCTCGGCCAACTCGTTGTGCAGCTTCTCTTGCTCCAATCCAGTGAGCTGGCGCAATCGCATCTCAACAATGGCGCGAGCCTGCACCTCGGTGAGGCTGAAGCGCTCGCACAAGCGCTGAATGGCATGTTCGGTCGAATCACTGCTCTTGATAATGGCGATCACCTCGTCGATGTTGTCGCTGGCAATGATGAGTCCCTCCAGGATGTGGGCGCGTTCCTTGGCCTTCTTGAGGTCAAATTGCGTGCGGCGGATCACCACCTCATGGCGGTGATCCAGGAAGTAGTGCAACAGTTGCTTCAAGTTCAGCAACATGGGACGGCCATTGACCAGACACACGTTGTTGACACTGAAGGATGACTGCAGCTCAGTCATCTTGTATAGTTTGTTGAGCAAAACATTGGGGTTGAAATCCTTCTTCACATCAATGACAATGCGCATGCCATGACGGTCGCTCTCATCGTTGATGTCGGCAATACCCTCGATCTTCTTCTCCTCGACCAGGCGGGCAATGTTCTCTATAAGGTCCTTCTTATTGACGTTGTAGGGGATCTCGTTGACCACGATGCGCTCATGGTTGTGCTCGGTCTCGATCTCGGCCTTGGCACGCACGACGATGCGGCCGCGACCGGTCTCAAAGGCATCTTTCACGCCCTGGTAGCCATAGATGATGCCACCGGTGGGGAAATCAGGTGCCTTGATGTAATTCATCAGGTCGCTCACCTCCATCTCGGGATCCTCAAGCAGGGCCAAGCAGCCGTCGATGCACTCGCCCAGGTTGTGGGGAGCCATATTGGTTGCCATACCCACAGCGATACCCGTTGCACCATTCACCAGCAGATTGGGGATGCGAGTGGGCAGCACACTGGGCTCCTCGAGCGTGTTGTCAAAGTTGGGCACAAAGTCGACGGTGTCCTTGTCCATGTCTTCCATCATGCTCTCGCCCATCTTGTCGAGACGCACCTCGGTGTAACGCATGGCAGCAGGGCTATCGCCGTCAACCGAACCGAAGTTACCCTGACCGTCAACGAGCGGATAACGCATTGCCCACTCCTGAGCCAGACGGACCATAGCGAAATAAACCGACGAGTCGCCGTGGGGATGGTACTTACCGAGCACGTCACCCACAATGCGGGCCGACTTCTTGTAGGGGGCATTGGAATAGTTACGCAACTTGTCCATGCCGTAGAGTACCCTGCGATGCACGGGCTTGAAGCCGTCGCGCACATCGGGCAGCGCACGTGAAACGATGACCGACATCGAATAGTCGATGTAGCTGGTCTTCATTTCGTTCTCAATGTTGATCTCTAAAATTCGATCGTTGTCCATTCTTTTAATTTACTTTTAAGTCTGTTACAGAACACAGCACTCCAGGCTCACTTTAGCCCCAGGCAAGCACTGATGCCCCGATATATAGGTTTAACTTAGCAAATTTACGCATAAAATCTCATACGACAATTCAATTTGCGCCACTTTTTGACTGAATTGTTGATAAATTGTTTAAAACGACTACAAAAAACTATACCAGCAGGGCATCGACAATTGTGGGCACTCTATTTTTTTAAAACAAGATGCATTGATATTATTATAATTTTATGTAATTTTACGGCGTCAAAGCACAATCTCAATGTTTTGTGACATAGAATTAGAAATTATTACAATAAAATTAAGTGCATTTATTAACCATTAAAGATTCTAAACAATGAAGAAATTTTACATGATTCTGGCAGCAATTGTTGCAATGACGATGAGTGCTCAGGCACAGACGATGCAAGGCGTGATGGAAGTAGGTGATTTCACAGCTCCCACTGAGGTGTATGACGGCTCATTCTTTGACATGGCCCCCACTACTTTCTATCTGGCACACACTGGTTGCCAGATGATCTACACCGCCGAGCAACTCCAGGACATCCAGGAACTGAAAGACGTTAAGATCAACCAGCTGGCATTCAAGTTCCGCAACGATGGTGCATGGGAAGAGATCAGCCGCAACGTCAAGATCTATCTTGAGCAAATCGACGCTACCGAGTTTGCCGTTGTTGAGGGCGTGAAGCAATTCTTCAACTTTGGTGAGCCAGTGATGGAGTGCGAATTCACCTGCAACATGCTTGACTACTTTGGCGACGACGGTGAGGTAGTCTTTAACCTGGACGAGCCCTTTGCCATCACTGCCGGCAAGAGCCTGCTGGTGACCATTGTATTTGATGCCTATGATGACGACAACTGCACCATGGGCAGCGCCTATGCTCCGTTCTACACCTCGGGCATCCGCAGCAAGGCCATGCTTTACACCGACAACACCATCAGCTTTGTGGACTTTGCTCAGGGCAATGATTTCCCCGATGCTACCTCAATGCTGGGATGTGGCACCAATGTTGACCTGCCTGTAACCCAGATCATTTACACCTACAACAAGATGACATCGGTTGAGGAGGTAAATGTTGCAGCCAAGCAGGACAACGTCTACTACAACCTGATGGGTCAGAAGTTTGTAGGCAGCAACCTGCCCGCTGGCATCTACATCCACAATGGAGAAAAGATCCTCATCAAGTAATTAGATATTATTAATTAACAGCGATTTAAATAATGAAAAAATTAATTCTGGCAATGGCAACCGCTTTATTGACGCTGGGGGCTTGCACGACTCCAAGCAATGAGGAGCAAAACCAGCAAGCCACCGGAGCCACCACCGACGGGCAAGCGGCCATCGAGAACATCATGACGCGCACGAGCATCCGTCAGTTCAAGGCACAGCCAGTCGAGCAAGAGAAGATCGATATCATGCTCAAGGCCGCCATGGCAGCGCCCACTGCCGTCAACCTGCAACCGTGGCACTTCATTGTCATTGATGACGCCAAGACACTCGAGATGCTGGCAGGGCGTCAACCCTCCAATGCGCCTCTAATGATTGCAGTGTGTGGCGACACCGACAAGACCACCATGCCCGATGGCAAGACCAAGCTGCCCGACTTCTGGGTGCAAGATGTGTCGGCCGCAATCGAGAACCTGCTGCTCGCAGCACATGCTCAAGGTTTGGGAGCCGTGTGGACGGGAGTCTATCCCGCAATGGAGCGCGTTAGCGAAGTAGCCAATGTGCTCAACTGTCCACAGAACATCATTCCCGTGGCTGTCGTGCGTGTCGGTTATCCCGACGAGGCTCCACAGCCCAAGGATAAGTTCAAACAGGAGAACATCAGCTACAACAAGTTTGGCGCAAAGAAGCAATAACTTCTCACCGCGTCAACAGCCAACAACAGAAATCGCCCGCAACATTGTGCTCTGCGGGCGATTTCTGTTGTTAGGCACCACCCTCTGCAACGTCACATTAAGAAGGTGCGATAGAATTCAGGAAAAGTGACACACGATGGGTTGATTGTCGCCTTGATCATATCGTAGAAAACAAAGTAAAAATTCAATACAACCATCACCGCCAATGGTATCCACTTGCGCTGCTGCCACAAGTAGTGCATCGTGTAACAAACCATGACGAGGTATACGGCACGGAACAAGTCTCCTGGGCGACGCAGATACAGGGTCGTGTTGGCAAAGATGTTCAAGTAGGCGATGTGAACCAGAGCAAACCGATAGGTAGCCGACAGCACACGATCGCCACTCGAGTGCTGCTTCATCTCGGGATAATACCAAGCCATCATCAGGCAGGTCACAAAGGGTAACACTCGTGCCGGGCCATTCCAGTCAACAAACATGTAGGTGCCGTTATGACTTGCAAACAGACGATAGTAATGACTATAGCCAACATACTCGGCAAGAGTGCCCAAGCTCTCGAACAGCCACTTGATCCATTGTGGAAATTGCCCTGCAGCCACACACAGCAGCAGAATCACGACGGGCACCCACCGCCTTGAGCCTCGCGTGGGGATGAGCGGGACAAAATAGGCAGGGATGAGCAATAAAGCCATCTTGTGCAGTGTTGCCGCTAATAGTACCAAGACCAAGTAAATCCAAAACTTGCGCTGCACAATGAGCTCAATCAGGACCAACAAGAGGCATTCCACCACAGTTTGCCTAATGGTATTCATCCACTGGATATAATAGGGACCCAGCATCATGCACAGGGCAAGCCATGGCAACAGCCACTTGCGGTGCCTGAGCGCATAATAAAGCAGAAAGATCTGTACCGCAGCCCAAAAGCCGAAGAAGAAGGCATAGTGCAACCCCGACTTGGCCATTAACTCAGTAATCAATGAAAAGCCAGGTTCAAAATTCTCGCGGGAAAAATCCCCTACCGACTGCATGCTCACGTAGTAGCAGTAGTACATGTTGTAGTCCCACGAGGTGAGCCATCTCACCGCCGAGACTGCCACATAGATGAGCATCGCCATCATGATTTCCCACGAGGCAAAAGGCAACTCTCCCCCACCGACACGCAACTGCTGCTGCTCGCGCTTGTTAACGTGCCACCCCAGCAGGGCCATTGTTGCGGCGGTTCCAGTATAGACCGACAGACTCAGGACCATAGGTGTTATTTCACAAGTGACATGGTGATCGACAAGCCGTAATTGCTGCTCGTTGTGGGATAGGCCGACGTCGAGACAAGCGGCATGTTGTTCTGGTAGTCAAAATAGGCACCCATGGTGATGCGCTTGCTCACCACATAGTTGGCTGTGAAGTTCACACTCCAGGTGCGGGTTCCGGTGGTAGCTTGAGCCGTGTTGAACTCTATCTTGCGTATGAGCTGCGTGTTGCTCGACATTTTCACGTTCAGATTCAATGTCAAGTCATTGTTGACATTCTGCTGTTTGGTCTTGATCTTCAGCACCTGGTTGAAGTTAGCAATCTTGTAGCTGCCACCCAAGGTGAACGACTTGCTGGTGGCTTCGACAAGCTGGCCTGCCGACGAATTGAGCGTGAGCGTGCGCTGGTTGTCATACTGAGCATTGAGCGAGATGTCGTTGTTGAAGGTTGCTGCGAAACCTACAATAGGCGCAAACTTCTCGGTGACACTCACCGATGCGATATTATAAGGTGATGACGGGATAGCGCCACCCGTGAGCACATCTTGAGTAAATCCTAAACCGTTGCCGATAGTCACCCAATCGGTAAACGAGCTGAACTGGCCCACACTATAGGTACACTGGTAGGCATGCGTGAGGTTGAACGACTTGAACACACGCTTGAAGAACGGGATACGCATCAAGCCATCATAGGTCACTCGCCAGTTGGGCAAGATTGACTTGAGGCCTGGGAATGGATTCAAATCGATCTTTGCGGCATCCTTGCCCGAATAAGCCGCTAAGAATGCCGGTATCAGCACATCGCTACTTGATCTATTGATGGCTCCATTCTCGAGGCTGTAGGTAGTCCCGGCCATTGCAGTGCCCTGGAAGAAACCACGTTCGGGATAGGTAGTGCCCATGTATTGCTGCTGCAAGCGGTCGGCAACAACGGGGATATTGGACAAGAACTTGTCAAACGTCTCACTACGGTAGTTGTCGTCGGCATTGAATCCCTTGAAGGCAGTAGCCAGAGCAATGTGTGTCCTGGTGTAACTTCCGCCATAGTTGATTGTGGGATCGGCATACATGAATTGGATCTGGCTCGTACGGTTATCGGTACGGTTACCGGTGAGGGTAATCTTGAGGCCTGCGATAGGCTCGAGCTGGATCTCGGCATTAAACTCCTTGGTGTTGGCAAAGATGGCTGGCGTCGTCTGCGTCTGGTCACCCATCAACCAGCCACGGTTCATGGCTTTCTCGATATAGGACTGACCAGCAAAACCAAAGGCAAAATCAAGACCAGGAGACATCACGTCATAGTGAGTGGACTGGCCAAAGATGTCACCCACATCAGGAAGGAATTGCGGTATCGACAGTGATGTCGTGTGCTTGTAGCGCACGTTCAAGCTGCGCACACTCATCAGCAATCTCGTGGCATACTGGGCAGCCTCGGTAAAGAAGTTTTTGGTTTCTTGTTTCTGCAACTCGGTAATCGTGAACTTCAAGTTCTCGGTGCCCAGGGTAGTGATCTCCACATTATCCTTGTCCTTGACCTTGTATTCCACCTTGAATGGTTTGTCATCGGTTGTGGTAGCAGTCACCTTGACCTTCTTTACACCCAACTTGTGATTAATGATAATCGATGAGTCGGGGCTCAATTTAATGGTTCGGTTAAACTTCTTGGGCTTTTCCCTTTTGGGTGCTTGCTTGTTGCCGGCACCTCGCTTGGTATTCTTGCTCGAGAAGCGCTCGTCCACTTTCTTGAAATAGGGTATCTTGCTATAGAACTGATCCAGACTCAAGCGGCCATCAATCGAGCGGGTCGTCTGGTTGGCTATCGTGTTCCCCGATGAGGTACTCTCCACAATCGTTCCGCGATCCCAACGATAGGTTGAGTTATAGGAAGCATTGGCCGAAATCCAACTCAAGATCGGAATTTGGCTGAAGGGTGCCTTATAGGTGGCTGTGAACGTCTGGTTATAAGCCCAAGGGGTTCCCAACCCACGGATTGATGTCATCACCGAGTCGCGCCAGTCACGGTACTCATCAGGGAACAGACGACGGTTGACCTGGCCGACTGGCTCCAGAATGTGGGCTGTGGTATTACTATTGAACGAGGCTGTCAATGACTTGGTGAAGTTCCATGAGAGCGCAAACTGGCGATCCCACAAGAAGTTCTTGCTCACCGACACGGGCAGCTCGACATCAATGCCGGTCTCGTTGCGGGTCTGCTGCTCATAGTAATAACGCGAGATATTGGTGCTGAACGCCACATTAGTGGGCAACCAGTGGAACTCCCAATCACGGAAGAACTTCATGCTCTTGTTCTTCTCATTGATAAAGTAGGAGAAGGGCTTGAAGGGCTTGGCATAGGGGGTCCAGCTATATTGCATGCTGCCTCGGTAATCGTTAGTGTTTTCATACACATTCTCGGGATCGTTCATGTGCTGCTTGTTGAAGGAGTAGCTAAACGAGAAATTGGCAGGATCCCATGGCATGGGATTCTTCATGGTCTTGACATCAAACTTCAAACCCGAGATGGAGAAATTCTTGGCTGTACGCAAGGTCACAGCATAGTCCATGATGCTGTCCTTCTGCTCCTTTGTCTCACAGATATCTAACGACTCATCAAGTCTAACATCCTGATCCAGCGGGTTGTACTTGGGAGTGGTTTTCTCATTACTATAGGAATAATAGATCGGGGCATGCAGTTTCACCTTCTCGGGGACAAAGCGTCCCAAATCGGTCTGCACAGCGATGTTGTACTGGTCATAATTGTCTAATCGACGCTGCGACAGACTCTGATCCACCGAGCCAAAGCCCTCGGTCTCCTTGTGGAAGCCCATATTGAGCGTGGCAATGTCACTCATGTTGAGTGTCATCGAAGCCTTGGCGGCCCAGCCTCCCTCGCTGTCAAAGTCGGTGACTCGCAACTCGTCCACCCACACCACACAACTCTTGGTCGTGGGTGAATTGTTGCGCACGCCGATGAGCATCACCCTCACCTTGCTAAGCGAGGGGTTACCCATCACATACACCTTGTTATTGGGATGGTCATCATCAACGTCCATGTAACGTATCGCATAGCCCACATCGGCAATTCCAGCCATCTTGTCGGCATTGCGGTGCTTCTTGGCGTTGACCAGGACATCAAGATTGATGTCGAGCATGTTCTCCTCGGGCCACACCTTCAGGCGGTCCGACGAGCTATTGGTGCTATAATGACCCGATGGGGTCACCGTTAACGGAATCTCATACTCGTAGTAATTGTTCTTCACATCCGAACCCAAACGGATGAACAGCGACACATCACCATTGCGCAGGTTGGTGGCATTGTCGATCAACGCCTCGTTGTGAACAAACATCTGCAATCGCTTGTAGGTGCGCAGATCAAGGTCAGTGTTTCGGTACACACCGCGGGCATCGCCGGCATCAAGGTTGTCGACCGTCAACTGCATGGATTGCTCATTGAGCTGGGTGATCTGGGATTGACCACTGTCAATAATTCGCGACACGCCGGGCGGGAGCACATAATTCACGGGCTCGCGCGAGGCGTTCTCCTCGATATTGACAGTGTTGATGCTTATGGAACCATTGGCAGGATGCTCACCACGCATGTTCAAGTTATACTTGTAGTTACGCCACTCGCCGCGCACAAGTTCGAGCGAAGCAAAACGCAGGTGGGTTGTTGACTTGAAACCTGTCATGTACATGCGCAGGAAACGAATCGTCGAGAAGTCCTGGATCGTTCCCACCTTCTTCTCATAATTTGACAAGGGTATGGTGAACTGGTACCAGGTAGCGACTTGTGTCTCACCGTTACGAGTGTGGACATTGGCAACCTGCTTGTCGGTAATATGGTTCATGCCCACATTCATCGAGTCGGGATGGATGGCTATATGATACTGGAAATAGCGCTCATACTCGTTGAGCGTGTTGTCCTGGTTGATGTCCTCGACATCGGGCGTCGAGCGTGACGTCTGGTATTGCGTGTCGGTAGCATCGGTCTGTGATAACGAGTTGCCGTCGGTGCCGTTATAGTGCTTGTAACGGTCATTGATCGAGAACTTTCTGCTATCATAGTAGTTGTGACGATAGAAGGCATAATTGTCACCAGCCGGGTCGTTAAACGGTGAGAACGGGTCATCGGCCATGGCGGCAACCGTCGATTCGGGCAGGACAGTGCGCAATCCATTGAGGAAATTGACATAGGTGGCATGCCGCTTTTCCTCCTCGGTTGACAAGCCATCAAGGCCCACGTCCTGAAGGATGCGAGCTCCGTTGGTGTTATCAAAGGCATAGGTCAACGACGTCTGTGACGACACTTTGCCCCAAACGGTATTGGTCACATAGGTTGAATCACTATTGATGGGCAAGCCGTTCTCATAACTCTTGAGACCATCCTTGAGGATATCCTCGCTCACCTCACCCAAGTTGAAATACAACGAGCCGCCGTCCCTGTTGTTTAGATCATCGTCCATGAACGGGTCAAGCATCCAGAACTGGATATACTCGATGTTGGATTGTTCAAAATTGGTGTTATCAATCTTGCGCATGATACCGCCCCAGCGTTTCTCGGGATTGACCAGGTAACCATCGGGGTCGACATTGGTGTCGAGGTTGTAGGGACCGCGCTCGCGTGGATAATACGACAAGTTCAACGTCTGGATGACCGACGACTCGCCATAGTTGAGCTCGCGGCCAGGGAACACCTCGCTGAAGGCAACCTCACGGGCATAGGGATAGGACAACGCATTCAAGTCACTCTTGATGTAACCAGGAGCATAGGATGAGTTGCGCTGGGTAAACAAGCGGTCGATGTAATACCACGAGAGCAGTGCACGATTCTTGCCATAATCCACATTGTTGTTGAGAGATGCCTCGGGGAAGAGCGCAGTGGCCGATGGATCGTAGGGGGTCGATGCCAAGAACCACGAGTAGGGCGACCTCACATCGATTCCAGACTGTGTCGACTCAAAATCATCAATGTAGGAGCTACCAGAGTTGGAACCTGTCTTGCCTTGATGAGGCACAAGCTGAGCAAATTCACCCTGGAAACTAACACTCGAGGGCGCCACTGCATTGACGGTGGGTATCTTGTTGAGCAGGTTGGTGAGCCACATGAACTGGGTGTTGTAAGACAAATTCATTCCCCAGATCGTGTTGTTGACCAGCTCTTTACCAATGGCAACCTTGTCACCAATGGCTTTCTCGCCATAGTGCATGATGGTTCCGCCAAGGTGGAAGTTCTTGTTAAAGGCATAATCAAGATCGAGTCCCAGCAGTGTCTTGCGTTGCATCGAGAAAGTTGACTGGTTCTCCAGCGAGACGCTGATGTTGGTTCCCGCATCGATAATGCTCTGATTGGTAATGGTAACCGTTCCCATCGTGTAGTCGACGGTATAATCGGTATTCTCGGTCAAGGTCACACCACCAGCAGTCACCACGACCGAACCGCGGGCGACATTGGTTGCATTGAGTCTAATGATACTGCCCGAACTGGACTGATATTCACCGGCAATGACAAACTTGTTCTTGTCACTGAACTGCTGGGCAACAGTCAATGTCGAGTCATAGAGCTCGGTGTAGATGTAATTCTTGGCGATATCGTCGTTGTTGAATTTCTTGCGCAGATGTTCACCAAACGGTTCCACGACAGGGAAAATAATTTTGCCTGTCGATGCTTGAATTGTATATCCCTCCAAGTAGTCAAACTTTCCATCAATATTGGTTTCCTGATTAGCATCTAAGCGGTCAAGATTCATCACCTGCAACAGGGGCACACCATTTATGTCTCCGGCAGGTATATAGGTCATCTCATTACCCGTGGTATCGCTCAGGTACTTGATGTTGAGTTTAAAATTATTCTTCTGGACCTGATAGGCGCCCAGGGCATACACATTCTTCATCGCCAGGTCCCACATGGGGAAATAGGGGGATGAGGTGGTACCCTTGAGCATCTTGACATAGAGCGATTGCTCGGTCGATGTGATGTCACCCGAGAACTCACCCACTTGATAGGTGCGGCCACCGTAGGTATACTCATAGGCTACTGCCAAAATCTCATCGCTCGACAGGGCGGTCTTGAGCATAATGTAACCCAAACTGGCATTAAGGGTATACTCCGATGATGAGAGCAGACGCGCACTCTCGATTTTCTCGTAGTCCTTACCGCCCTCAAAGTCATAATCCTTCAACGGCATCAAGGCAGTGGAGGCCTTGCTCATGTAGCGAGCATCAGGATAATTTTGCTTGATCTCGTCAAGCATGTTGTTGGCACTGTTCGACGGGATGACCGTGGGGCCACCGCCCACCCAGTGGCTGTTGCTGATGTTTTTGTCATCACCCTCACCCAGGTCCATAAAAGCCATGATGTTGCGCGACTCGTTATAGTTGTTGCGCTTATTGGTAATCCACACCTCGATGCGCTTGATCTGCAGTCCCGACGAGACAAGCGGCAGCTTGGAACACCACTGATCATAGTTGTCACGGAAGAAATGAGAGAGGAAGAAGTTGCGGTTCTGGTCATACTTGTCTGCCGACAAGTAGAACTCCGACGTTTGTGATCCTCCCTTGCTGTTAACGGTCTGCGACTCGCTATTCTGTTGCGAGACAAGAGCAGTTGCTGTCAACTTGCCAAATTGCAACTTGGTCTTGATACCAAACAGTGCTGCACTACCATGAATGAGCGACGATCCAGTGGTCATGCTCACGTTACCGGCCTCGATGTTCTTGATGATCTCATCTTCCTTGCCCTCATAGGCCAACTTGAGGTTCTTGCTATCGAAGTCGAAGGTTGCACCCGTGTTATAAGACATGTTGAAACGCATCTTGTCGCCAACGGTGGCGGTGATGTTGGCCTGAATCTTTTGCTCAAAGTCAAAGTAGGTCTTGCGGCGCTGTGATACCGACAAGGCGGGGTTGTCGGTCGAGTTGCTTTTCACGCCCATGTTGATGACGACCGATCCTGTCGTCTTTAACTGCACACCACCGGGACCGAATACGGTCTCGGCCGGTCCAAGGCCAAACTGCATATCCAGGAAGTTGAACGGATCCTTCTCCTTGTCCTGGGCACTCTCGGCATTCTTTTGCCGATAGTATTCCATCATCGACTGCCTGAAGGCCGTGTTGCTGTACTCGTCGGCCGACATGATGTAGGGCGTCACAATATCATGATCGCCCAAGCGCGTGTGGATGACATAACACCCAGTCTCGGGGTCAAATTCAACCTCACTCGTGATATTGGATGGAGTCTTTAGATCGGCAGCATATTCACCCAGGCCCTGCACGTCATCATAGTTCTGCGGAATTGTGGGGCGCACATTGAAGTGCAAGTCGAGGGTGGGTGTGGGCAGCTGACGTGCCGATGGGCGTGTGTCGGGTGGTGGCGGTGGCGGCGGCAATGTACTTGTCACATATTGAGCCAGCACAGTGTCATTCCCGGCCCACAGGCCAATGAGTGCACCAACGAGTATTGCAAATAATATTTTCTTCCTGTTCAACATGAACGATTAATATTCCTCAAGTCTATAACACAACATGAAACCACTTTTCCATTGTCTTATCACATCAACTTGAGGGCTTGCTTGATGGCTTGCTCGACTGTTAATGATGGATTGCTGGAAAACAGCGACTTCAGAGCTTTTTGGGATGCTTGCTGAGTGAAACCCAGCATGACAAGAGCCGCAAGGGCTTCGTCATAGGCCTCACCAGCGGGCTGTCCCTTTTCTATTACTAACGTATCATCTGCTACTTTTATTTTATCCTTGAGGTCAACTATTATTCTTTGAGCCGTTTTTGCCCCTACACCCTTGACCGTTTTAAACATAGCAACATTGCCCGAAGCAATTGCATTTGAAAAGTCCTGGGTGCTCATCGACGAGAGTATCATGCGGGCTGTGTTGGGTCCCACCCCCGACACCGAGATCAACAACAGGAAGGCCTCGCGTTCCTTCTTGGTCGCAAAACCGTATAGCAAATGGGCATCTTCACGAATGGCCTCATAGACATAGACCTGAGCCCGTGGGCCACCCTTGGACAAGGCATCAAATGTTGATAACGAGATATTGATCATGTATCCCATGCCCTGATTATCGATAACCACAAATGCCGGATTCAGCTCGGCTATCTCTCCCTTGATGTAATCTAACATAAAAACAATCAGCTGGATGGTTTAACAAATGGATTATTGATTGAGGATTTTGTCGATCAATGTATTGATGTCACTGATGTTCACCTCTCCATCATCATTGACATCGGCACGCGACATCGTCGGCTCACTGGCCGATCCTCCCAAGATGATGTTAATCAAGGTGTTGATGTCGCTGATGTTAACCTCGTCATCTCCATTGACATCGCCATTCTTCTCAACGGGATCCTCGATGTGAAGCACATAACGCATGCCGGCATTCACGTCCAGTTTGCCATAACCCCAACGGGTTGCGTTGCTCGAGTTGACATAGCCATCCTTGTAGCTGGAATGCTCCAAGATTCTCCGCACATCATCGGTGCTCAATTCGGGATTGGCTTGCATCCACAAGGCTATCGCACCGGTCACAACAGGAGCCGACATCGATGTGCCCAAGTCTGGGCAATAGGGATACTCAACAGTGTTGTAAAATACCGACGGCTGCCAGTACTCGATATTGGGAGCTTCGGTGTCAAAGCGGTTGGCCGATGAGACCACCACACTGCCAGGAGCACACACGTCGGGACGGGAGATTCCGTTCTCGTCAGGACCAAAGGACGAGTAATAGGAAATCCTCATGGGTGTGCTGTTGACGCGATAGTACATTGAGCCATTACGCAATGGAACATATTGTTTTGTATTGTAGGAGCCGACCGAGATGACGCTATCGGTAGTCGCAAGATCACTGATCGATCCGACAGCAGAGCCTTTTTCGGCCCACGAGAATCCATAATTGTTGAAATAGGCATACTGTGAGGTCCAAATGGCCAAAGACGCTGTCAGTGGCGAGTAATATTGAAAACCCATTATATATTGGGACGACTTGGACTTCATGTTAATTGAGCACAGTGCTGTTGGGTTTTCATTGGCCTCGATAGAACCTTTAATCACCACACCACCAGTGTAATACTGTGCGAGCAGCGAGTCGTTCTCCGACGAAAATTCCGTCTCCACTCCACTGGCCGTGGCACCCACGGCACGAGAGCGGTAGACGATCTGTCCCGTACGGGAATCAACGACGACCAAACGGGTGTTAAATGCCTTGCCTTCCTTGCTGGTCGCGCACAGGTAACCCGTGCGCAATAAACCGTTAGCGTATCCGCTTAACAGTGTGGTAACCGTGTCTTGCCTGCTGGTGATAGTGCGATGTACACACACCGGACTGTCTCCATCATTGCCTGCCGACACCACAAAAACGCGCCCCGGACCCGAGAACTGACGAAATATTCGAGTCAGGAACGAGGTGCCGTCATGAGGGCCAGCATTGCTGCCCAAACTGATGTTCACGACATAGGGTTTATTCACACGCTTGGCATAATCATCGATGTAACTGATGCAATGCGCAACACGCACATCGGTGATCTCGCTCTCGGGCATGCCGCACAATACCAGGTCGGCTCCTGGAGCTACCCCATTCCATTTGTTCTCTCGATAAGAGCCGGCGGCAATGCCTGCGGTCTGGGTACCATGAGTGGTGAGCGGATCGTCGGTAGTGAGTGCCTTGATTTTTTCGGGAGTCTCAAAGCTGCTGCCTGGCAGGATGATGCGGTTAATCATGACCTGCTTTCCAGAATTGTCAAGTGGCAGATAGACGGCTTTGACTCGGGGTTCGCCAGTCTCATCCCACAGATTGATGTGATTGAAGTCAAAACCACAGTCAATGACACCCACAATCACCCCCTCGCCTGTGTAAGACTTGTCCAACCCTGTCCCTTCATGAACAGGGGCTACACGTGAATAGTAGCGGGCACTATCACTATACGTCACTAGTTGGATGGCTGATGTCGCATACTCCACACCGTCAAACGATTTGATATACGACGGCCTCATATCGAGAGGCACTCTGGCTGTGATAATGTTGTCATACCTTGCTGTGATCACCATTCCGGCATCACGCAATTGCGTCAGGTTAACATCGTCATTGACGGCTATAAACACATCATAGTAGTCTTCATCGACATTCTGAGACGCAAGTGACATTCCCAGCATCATGAACGACAACAATATCACAAATCGACAGATAACGTATTTCATATATCCTAAATCCAGTTTTCTTTTTTTGCCACACTCTTGTGTAAAATCAACTCACAAAAGTACACAAAAATTCTTATCTTAATTACACATTATATAAAAAAACACAGGACAGGAACACCAAAATCACACACAATGACCAATTGCATGCAGTGGCATGAGGTAACTGCCGGGTAGCCGTGCATCTCCACCACTCAATATTTCTTAATCCTAAAAACGGGACGGCCTTCAATAATGAAAGCCGTCCTCAGATTCACTATATTTAATTATTAATATTTATTCCTGCTGAACACTTGGTTTACTTCAAGCTCTTCACATAGTTGCGCAGGGACTCATTCTCGGGATCATACTCCAGCCACTTCTGGTAGTAGGTCTTGGCTGTGCTCTTGTCACCCTTGTTGAAGTAGTAGGTAGCCATGTAGTTGTAAGCATACTTATAGTAGCGTGCATAATCAGCCTTATCCTCCTTCTGGTCAAGGATGCTAAGCAACTCGTTGTAGGCAGCCATAGCAGCACCATTGTTGACATCACCCTCACGGAACTTTGCGATCTTGGCCTTCTGGTTTACGATCTGCACGTTGTTGGGAACGAGCTTGTCAACCTCGTCAACATACTTCTGCGACTTGTCAAGGGCATCGGCCTTGGTTGCAGCATCAAGGCTATCGGTGCTGGCAACACCCAGGTAGTAGTTCGACAGGGTGAAGAGGTCATTGGACTTGTTGTTGCCACCGTCCACAAGACGCTGATAATACTCGGCAGCCTTGACAAAGTTCTCGGTATCGGCATAGCTGTCACCCATGAAGCGGATCAAGTCAGCATTGTTGGGGTTCAGCTCAATAGCCTTCTCATAGGCTGCGATTGCCTCTTCGGGATGACCTGCGGTCTGCAAAGCCTGACCATAGTCGGTGTAGTCGCGCACCTCGTAGTTAGAACCTTGGGGAACAGCGTTGGCAAAGAACGAGCGACCAGCCTCAACGGCCTCGGGCCACTTCTGCAGCTGTACCAGGTTGTAGAGTTGCATGCGCTTCATGTAGAACACCTTGCTATCGGCAGGATTGAGCTTGTTAATAAGGCTGGTGGCCAGGTCATAGGACTCTTGGTACTTCTCACCGAAGAACAGCAGCTGCACATAGCGAACCTCGTCTTGAGCGAAGTGGTTGGGGTTCTTGATGTACTTGCCATACTGCTCAGCTGCCTTGGCACCCAGGTTGTCGGCATAGTACTTCTCGGCGAGCTCACGCTGAACCAGTGCCGAGTTGGGAACCTTGGCCTGCAGCTCCTCCAAGCGGCCGATGGCCATCTCGGGGTTCACGTTGAAGTAGGTATTGGCATACTTCACATAGGCCTCAATGTTATTGGGATCCTTGTCAAAGGCCAGCTCATAGATACCGGCTGCATTGCCCCAGTCCTGCTTGTCGGCCTTGGTGTCGGCCTCAAAGATATAGCTGTCGGGGTCGTCTGCATTCCACTTGCGGGCATTCTTGATGCACTTCTCGATGTCCTTGGCATAGGTTGTGGGGTTAGCATCATAGAAAGCGCGAGCGATTTCCATCTCCAGCTTAGAATCCTTCTTAGACAGCTTGCGTGCTTTATCAAGAAGGGCCTTCACTTCACCGCCGTTCTTCAATGCCAGAGCAGCTTGACCAACATAGTTGTAGGGGTTGGCAGCGTCGGCAGCGATACCTTTCTCAAAGTTGGCAGCAGCCTCGGCAACCTTGCCCTGATGCAGGGCAATCTGACCCAGATAGTAGAAGGCTTCGGCCTTGTTGGTGCTGGCAGAATTAAGGTTACGCTCCAGCAGCTCCTTGGCGTTGTCCAACTTGTCAACCTTGTAGTACTCAATACCGTCCTTGTAGCCCTGTGCAGTGGTTACAAGCGATGCACCCATCAACATGAGTGATGCAATAAAGAATTTCCTTTTCATTGTAGTAACAATTTAATGTTAATATTTATCAGTTAGTTTTGTTTTTATATGCAACTTTGCAAATTTCGTGCCAACTTGTCAACTTATTGTACCTCAACATATCTGACAGGCTCTGCAGCAGGCAAAATGCCGGTTTGCAGAATGATTTTTTGACCAATGACTCCTGTCAAGAAGGTATAGAAGCCATGGTCAAGCATGCCGTTGTAGGAGGCATCGATGGCCCAGATGGTGCGCACCAGCGGGTAATCTCCGCTGTTAATGTGAGCCTGGTAGGGTTTCACGCCCTGGATCTTGTCGTCAGCCCGCACGGGCATCACCTTGATGCGGTCAGTAAAGTCAATCACGCTCACCTCATTCTTGGTCTTGAGATCCTCATACTTCTCCTCGATGGGCTTCTCGACCGACTTGAGGTCGCTGGTGATCCAGCTCACGCCGATGAAGCCGATGACATTCTTGTACTGCTCGACGGCCTCAAAGACGTCGGTACTCGACTTGCGGGCATACACATTGGGGCCAAAGTTGCCGCCTGCCAGGAATTTATCCTTCATGTAGTGCACAACACCCGTTCCCGAGCCGTCAAACATCACCTTGATGCTATCGTTCTTGAGCTTGGTGGGGAACACTTCACCCCAGCGCTTCACCTTGCCACTGAAAATGTCACGCAGGTCATCCATCGACAGCTCATCAATGTCGTTCTGCTTGTTGACGATGATAGCCACAGCATCCACAGCAATCATCCTGGTGCGATAGCCACGGCCTATCTTCTTGAGGCTCTTCTTCTGGCTGGCTGTCAAGTCATGAGAAATGATAATGAGGTCAACCTTGTTGTTGAACAGCGAGTCGAGTGCATCATGCTCATTGATATACTCGGGCATGATGCTGGCCTCGGGATACTGATACTCAAACACAGCTATTTCCTGTTCCAGGATGTTGCGGAAGGATTCTTCACACATGATGCGGGCTATGCCGCGCGTGCTGGTGCTCTTGGGACGTCGGTCTCCACATGCGCTCAGCATCATTGTGAGCATCAGAGCCACCACAAGCAATATGTCACTTCTCTTGTTCGTCATCTTTCTCAATCTCATTAAAAGAGCCGGAATAGGTACCATACTGGCTAAAGTCCTCATCTTCATCTGGCCGGCGCATGCCATAGGTGTGTTCACCGGTAAACTCACGATATCCGCGATAGATGCCATAGGCCGCAAACAGCACCACAAAGAACCACCTCACACCGTTCCACAAGGGTGTAGCAGACCATTCAAAGAAGTTCACAGCCAGCATTGCAGCCATGCCCATATAGACAAACACCATAAAGATGCCAAATAGCATCTTCATGCTGCGATTAAACCCAGTTTGTCTCTTGTTCATTGCTATTGATTATTTTTATTTTGCCTTTAGACTACCGCAAGCCTATTATGGTTTACAGCTATCAAACGACAAAATTAACATTTTATCCTTAATCAGTGATGTTAAATTATTAAAAATTGTTGATGACACCCAAAATAGCGTTTCACTTTATCGACTTGATACAGTCCCGTTCACGGTTTTCGGTCTTTTCCAGATTGACAAAAAAAGAATATTTTACTTGTTATTGTTGCCCGTTTTGTAAAATTGTTGTAATTTTGCATAACCTTAAATCAAACTTTTATTCATACTATTTTTTCCTAAGGGCATCTTCGTTGTGAAACGAAGTGCTTTTTTTATTACCCATCAGTGCGGATAATTCAATAACAACAAACGGCTCACTCGATAAAAGTTTGGGATGAGTGTGGAGGATGACCACACGACAGCCCCACTAATTTTCCGCTGAGCCCAACAAACGCCAAAAAAAGGTGGCAATACAGTATTTACTGTTGCCACCTGACATAATAAGTTTCAGTCGTTCTACGTTAGTTCCTGTAACTTGACGGCGCTTGATTAATAATTGCGGGCAAAGATCACACGGCGATGGCTGGGCTTGCCAGTGTAAATGCACTTGCCTTCTTCCTCGGGTGCATCCAGAGGAATACAGCGGATGGTCGCTTTGGTCTCTTCCTTGATCTTCTCCTCGGTCTCGGTAGTGCCGTCCCAATGGGCCAGGATGAAACCACCCTTCTCGATCTGCTCCTTGAACTCTTCCCAGGTGTCCACCTTGCAGGTCATCTCCTCGCGATGACGCAGGGCCTTGGTGTAGATATTCTGCTGGATTTCCTCGAGCAGTTCCTTGACACGGTTCTCGATGCCGGCAAGAGCCTCACTGCTCTTCTCGAGCGTGTCGCGGCGCATCACCTCGACAGTGCCGGCCTCGATGTCACGTGCACCGAGCACGAGACGCACGGGAACGCCCTTCAACTCATAGTCGGCAAACTTGAAGCCCGGACGCTTGTTATCGGCGTTGTCATATTTCACCGAGATGCCCATGCCGCGCAGGTTGTTGACAATAGGCTCGACCACCTTGTTGATCTCGTCGAGCTGGTCGTTGGTCTTGTAGACGGGAACAATGACAACCTGGATGGGTGCCAAGTGTGGCGGAAGCACCAGACCGTTGTCGTCGCTGTGGGTCATGATCAGGGCACCCATCAAGCGAGTCGACACACCCCATGAGGTGGCCCACACGTCTTGCAGCTTGTTCTCCTTGTCGATAAACTTCACGTCAAATGCCTTGGCAAAGTTCTGGCCCAGGAAGTGGCTTGTACCCGACTGCAGGGCCTTGCCGTCCTGCATCATGGCCTCGATCGTGTAGGTCTCAAGGGCACCGGCAAAGCGTTCATTGGCGGTCTTGATACCCTTGACAACGGGCAATGCCATGTATTTCTCGGCAAACTCGGCATACACATTGAGCATCTCGATGGCCTTGGCCTCGGCTTCTTTCCGGGTAGCATGGGCGGTATGGCCCTCTTGCCACAGGAACTCGGCCGTGCGCAAGAACATGCGAGTGCGCATCTCCCAGCGGAAGACATTAGCCCACTGATTGATGAGCAATGGCAGGTCGCGGTAGCTATTAATCCAGTTGCGATAGGTATTCCAGATAATGGTCTCGCTGGTGGGGCGTATCACCAGTTCTTCCTCAAGTCGGGCCGAGGGGTCGACAACAACGCCTTTGCCACCTGGATCGTTCATCAGGCGGTAATGGGTCACCACAGCACACTCCTTGGCAAAGCCCTCGACATGGTCGGCTTCACGGCTCAAGAATGACTTGGGAATGAGCAGAGGGAAATAGGCATTCTGCACGCCTGTAGCCTTAAACATGTCGTCCAACTGACGTTGCATTTTCTCCCATATAGCGTAGCCATAGGGCTTGATCACCATGCATCCACGCACAGCCGACTGCTCGGCGAGGTCGGCTTTCACTACCAGTTCGTTATACCATTGAGAGTAATTATCGGCTCTCTTTGTCAGATCTTTTAATTCTTTTGCCATTATATATTATTTAATGTGTTATCTCCTTACTAAACTTTTAACTTCAAGTTTTGAAATTCAGCTAATCACTTAGCGATGTGGCTGATGTTGATGTTGCCCTTCTTGGCTTGTTGAAGCATCGTTTTTTCGGGCACCAGGTAAATCTCCAGACGGCGGTTGCGCTTGCGGTTCTCCACCGAGTTATTATCAACAATGGGCTCGGTATTGCCCAGTGCATAGGGCACCACATAGTCCACGCTGCCATTCTCGTCAAACCAGTCAAAGACAGCATTCACGCGCTGCCGCGACAGATTGAGCGTGTAGGCATCGCTCCCGGTGTTATCACTGTGCATGACCAGGAGCATCTTGTAAAAGCCTGGGTTCTTGATCATCCTCAGGAAGGGTTTCAACTTCTCTTCACCGATGGAGGTCAACACCGTGTCATTGGCCCCAAACAGCTGACTGGCTAGGATGGTGATGACAATCACCTCATCGTCACGCATGATCTCCACATCATAGTTCGACCTCTTGAATGCCACTGCCATGTCATACTGGAAGTCCTGGATCTTGTCGGCTTGCTTGTCGTTTTTGATCTCGGGGGTCTCAAGGTTCTCATCAAGCGACAATTCATAGATGTCATAATCATCCTTGCCCTCAACCGACAACGGCCACATCAAGCAGGAAACCAGCACCAGGGTGATGATATGTGATAAACATCGTTGCATCCTAACTGTATTCTATTTTTTTGTATCACAAGTTAAACACTTGCTTGCCTATTAACAATATCAGGTATTCAAGTCAAGGAGGCCTTGAGGCACATCCATGACCATCAATTTTTTGTCTAAATCAAACTCCACTATCAAGTCATCGCTGGCAGGCACCATGAGTTCTGTGCCGTCCCTGTCGATGATAAAGATAGCGTTCTCGGTCTGCTCATCGACATCGATGATTTGACCCACGCGAGACCCATCCACGTCACACAGGTCAAAGCCGATGAAATAATCAAGTGGATAGCCATCGGAATCGGCATTCTCGCTCTCACGCTGGAATTCTTGCTTCAAGGCAAATATCTCGTGGTTGACCAATCGCGTCGCTTCGCGCTCGTTGTTGATGCCATCGATGGTGAGCAAGACAGTCTCGGCGGTCTTGGGACGACATGCATTGATGAAGAACGGCACATAGATGCCGTCCACATCGCTCACCAGGCATGACAAGGCCTGCAACAAGCTTGCCTCGACATCAACCGTTGCCGAGATCTCACCGGCAACACCATGTGGCTTATTGTATTGACCAATCGATATGAGATCGTCCCTCAATATCATCTGCTTCCTCTCCTTGTCTCTATAATCTCACCTAAAGCCTATCTTTTCTTCTTTTTCTTGCCAGCGGGCTGTGCGGGTTTCACCACCTGATATTCATGCAGGCGATGAACCGTCGGGTCAAGCCTGATCACGCCTCGGCTATAATGAGCCATGTCCTTAAATATCTTGGCATCCTCAACATCCTCGTTGCTGATCTGGAAGATAAGCTTCTTCATGTGATTGGCCAGTAACATCACCAGTGCATCGCGCTCATCACCCTCGGGATAGGTGGCGGCACGCTTGATCATGCGCTCGATGTTCTTGCCATAATGACGATACTCGATGGGTTCCAGCTCATAGGCGATGGGGTCGGGCTTGGTCTCGAGGTTCTCCTCCTTGATGATGTCATCGAAGGGGAAATCCACATCCAGTTTAAAACCGCTCATGATCATCAAGTGATCCCACAGTTTGTGCTGGTAGTCGGTCTCGGAACGCAGCTGGGGGAACATGTTAGCCATGTTCTGCACAATGGTGAAAGCGCAGCGGTTGCGTTCATTGCGATCCTCAATGGTCAAGCAATGGTCCACCATCTGCTGGATGTTGCGGCCATACTCGGGCAACACCAGTTTCTTGAGAAGTGAGTTATAAGTCAACATAATCGGCAAATGTACTACTTTTTTTTCATTCATGGACAATGTTGCCCATGATTTTGTGACAGTTAGCCCTGCAGGGCCTGAATCGGGTTCTTGGGCTTAGTGGCCTGGAACTCCTTGAGGTAGAGCGGAGTGCTATAGGCCACGTCGATAAATTCCTGCTGGCGGTAGGCTTTCTCGGCCAGCGCCAGCATGTCGACAGCCACTGGCTTGACGCCGGCAATGAACTGCATGCGTTGATGGGTGAGCACATTGCGTGCCTTGTCACTGCCGTTGCCCACAGCCACCAGCGTGTGCCCCTGCTGCAACAGGTCGCTAAAGGAGCCTTCGTCCAGAATCATCGCCTGGGGCTCGACGACGGACTGCAGAGCAGAATTGTAGACTGCAGTATACACCTCCATGCGGCGCGCATCAATCATGGGCACATACAACACGTCATCGTCGTCGATGAAATGGTTGAACATAGCACTCACGGCGAGCAGTTGCAGCGTGTTCACCCCGATGAGCGGCACCTGTAGTCCGAAGGCTAACCCCTTGGCCTCGCTCAAGCCGATGCGCAATCCCGTGTAGGAGCCCGGCCCAATGCTCACAGCGATGGCATCCAGCTTCAGTTTCCGCGTGCGGGCATAATCAAGCATCTCTTTCACATACTGGCTCAACATCGTGGCATGAGTCTGTCCATCGTAGTTCTCACGATGGTCGAGCACCTGCCCCTCACTGGTCAGCGCAACCGAGCAAACCTCGGTCGATGTCTCTATATTCAAGATATTAGCCATTGTCTCTTTCAAAAAAACGTGCAAAATTACTGAAAAATTGTGCAACAGGAGCGCAGAATCAAAAGGAAAAACATCGTTTCCTGTTTTTTACGACCAAATAATCGGGTTAGTTGGCCCAAGTAGGGCGTTGCCTGAACATAGCCACAGATGCCGCAAACCCAAACACAGCACCCACGGCGGGGTGAGCCCCTACTGACCAAACAGTCAATTCTTGCTATAGGGCGGCGATGAGGGCATCAACATCCTCGGGACGGGTGGCCCAACTGGTGACAAAGCGGCAATTCATCTTGTCGCCCACGGGGAACCACTGCTCAAAGACAAAGTCCTTCTCCAGTCGCTCGATAGCGGTTTTGTCAAGAAGGACAAACTGCTGGTTGGTGGGTGAATTGCTGTACATCTCAAAGCCACGGGCAATGAAGGCATCCCGTAAGCGCATGGCCTGCTCAACGGCATGGCGGGCCAGCTTGAAGTAGAGCCCGTCATGCATGAGCGTGTCGAACTGGATGCCCAGCAGGCGTCCCTTGGCCAACAATGCGCCGTGCTGCTTGACAATGGTGAAGAACTGGGCTGGTGCTGGTGCATTGGGATTTGGGAAAACCACTGCCTCGCCACACAGGGCACCACACTTGGTGCCGCCGATGTAGAACACGTCACACAAGTCGGCCAGCTGCTGCAACGTCACATCGCTACCCTCGGCCATCAGGCCGTAGCCCAAGCGTGCTCCATCGATAAAAAGAGGCAGGTTGTAGTGCCTGCACACATCGCTGATGGCTTGAAGCTCAGCCAGGCTGTAGATGGTGCCCATCTCGGTAGCATGGGTGATATAGACCATGCCTGGGAACACCATGTGCTCATAAGCGATGTCGGCATAGAAAGCCTCGAGCCATTGCCGCAACTCGCCAGCATCCATCTTGCCGTCATGGGAAGGAAGTGCCAGCACCTTGTGGCCCCCAAACTCGATGGCACCGCTCTCGTGCACGTTGATGTGGCCGGTCTCGACAGCCAGCACGCCCTGATAGGATTGTAACAGGGCATCGATGACGGTAGCGTTGGTCTGCGTGCCGCCCACGAGGAAAAAGACGTCGGCATCGGGCTTGGCACAAGCTTCACGGATTTTCACCCTGGCTGCGGCACAGTAATCATCGAGGCCGTATCCTGTGGCCTTTTCATCGTTGGTTTCCATCAGGCGCTTGAGGATGGCTTTATGGCAACCATTATTGTAATCGCTCTCAAATGAAATCATTGTTCTGTTTGTCGTTAAGTCGATAGTCATTCATTTTTTTGCAAAGGTAATTAAAAAGCATTACTTTTGTGGCATGATGAAAGAAAAAAAGGCTATTATCTACCAGTTGATGCCCCGATGGTTCACCAACTGCAAAGAGAAGTGCGTTACTGGAGGCAGCATCCGCCAGAATGGCGTCGGCAAGTTCAATGACATCGACGAGAGCAAGCTGCGCTCTATCAAGTCACTGGGTGCTACACATGTGTGGTACACGGGCATCATCGAGCATGCCACAGCCACCGACTATTCCCGCCAGGGCATAGCCCCGTGTAACCCCCATGTGGTGAAAGGCAAAGCCGGTTCGCCCTATGCCATCCGCGACTACTACGACGTGTGCCCCGACCTGGCTGTGAAGGTGAAGAACCGCATGGCGGAGTTTGAGGCGCTGGTCGAGCGCACCCACCAGGCGGGTCTCAAGGTCATCATCGATTTTGTGCCCAATCATGTGGCGCGCGAGTATGAGAGCGACACCAAGCCCGCCGGGGTTGAAGACCTGGGCGAGGACGACAACCCCATGATGTTTTTTGATCCAAAGAACAACTTCTACTACATCACGGGTCAGGAATTCGCCCCCCACGGTGTGGATTTAGGTGATTACCACGAGTTTCCTGCGAGAGCCACTGGCAACGACTGCTACACGGCATCGCCAGGGCGCGACGACTGGTACGAGACCATCAAGCTCAACTACGGCATCGATCCATGGAACGGCAGCCGTCACTTCTCCCCCATCCCACCCACGTGGCACAAGATGCTCGACATCCTCAAGTTCTGGACGGGAAAGGGTGTTGATGGCCTGCGCTGCGACATGGCCCACATGGTGCCTGTCGAGTTCTGGCATTGGGCTATTCAACAGATCAAGGAAATCAACCCCGAGGTGATTTTCATTGCCGAGATCTATGACGTGTCGCTCTACCACAGCTATATCTTTGACGGAGGCTTTGACTACCTGTATGACAAGGTGACGCTCTACGACACGCTGCACGGCATCTTGTGCGATGGCTGGCCCGCCAGCGAATTGACCCGCTGCTGGCAGACGGTAGAGGGCATCGGCGGCCACATGCTCAATTTCCTCGAGAACCACGATGAGCAGCGCATAGCCTCGCGGCAGTTCTGTGGCAACCCGTTCAAGGCCCTGCCCGCACTGGTGGTGAGTGCCACCATGTCGTCATGTCCGTTCATGCTCTATGCCGGACAAGAATTGGGCGAGCCCGCAGCCGATGCCGAGGGCTTTAGCGGCATGGACGGTCGCACGACCATCTTTGACTACTGGAGTGTCCCCACCCTGCGCCGCTGGCACCAAGGCAAGCCAACGGCCAGTGAGAAAAAACTGCGTTCGTTATATCGCAAGGTGCTGCGACTGTGCAACAGCAAGCCGACGCTGGCCCGCGGCCAGTTCTTTGACCTGATGTATGTCAATCAGGACACGCTCAACCCAGCCCGGCAATATGCCTACCTGCGCCACTGCAATGGTGAGATGACGCTGGTGGTTGCCAACTTTGACGACCAGCCCGTGGATACCGCAGTGCGCATTCCCCAGCACGCCCTCGACTGCGCCCAGATGCCGCACGGAGCGTGCCTTTGCCGCCATTTGCTGAGCGACGAAACAAGCACCCTGTCGCTGGGTGACAACACCAGCATTCCTGTTCACATGGGAGCCCATAGTTCCACCATGCTGCACATTTCACCACAACCTGATTAATTGACAACCGCATGAAACGTTCAATCAACTTTTTCATCCTCGCGACGCTTTGGGCACTTGCGGCAATCTCTTGTCCCGCCGACCCGACTCTGGTGACCATCCAGCAACCCGACGGTGGTGTCGTGACCATCCAACTGATTGGCGACGAGTACTTTCACTACACCACTACAGCCGACGGCTACACCGTTGTCATGAATGACAGGAATGGTGCCTACGAGTATGCCATCATCGATGGCAACAGGCTGAAACCCTCGGGTGTAACGGCACACGACAGCGGGGCACGCAACGACAGCGAGGTCAAGCTGCTCTCATCGATTGGACGCCGCATCCTCTCAGTCCAAGAAAAGACAGCCGGCCAAGCCCGCCGGGTTGGGGCCATGGAGCGCAGGCGGCAAGAGCCCGCCATCAACTACAACGCTTTCAAGGGGCTTGTGGTACTCATCAACTACAGCGACAAGAAGTTTGGCATGGAAAACCCCAATGAGTTCTACTCACAGATGCTCAACCAGCGGGGATATGCCGGCTTTGAGTTCGGCGGCAAATTCCAGGAGTGCCCGGGGAGTGCTTGTGACTACTTCTCGGACAACTCTAACGGCATCTTTGAGCCACAATTTGATGTGATAGGGCCTGTCGAGGCCAATTATTCCTGCCTTGATGGCCGTGACAAGAGCTGGGAAATATTTAACAGCGTTTTGGATCAGATCGATAGCGAGGTGGACTTCACCCAGTATGATGCCGATGATGATGGCGAAGTTGACATGGTGTTTTTTATGGTCGCAGGTTATTCCTCCAACTATGCAGGTAACAACCAGAACTACTTGTGGCCACACATGTCTTCTCTGTCAGGCTATTATGAACATGAGTGGCAATTTCCGGCTCATGACAACCTGTTAATGGGGAAGTATGCCTGTTCGAGCGAAATCTATGGCTGGGAACGATATGGTGACACCATGCCCATGGGCATCGGTACCTTTTGCCACGAGTTCAGTCATGTGCTGGGACTCCACGACCTCTATGATACCGACGGCGAGGGCAGCGGAGGCCTCAGCAATCATCCCGACCGATGGAGTGTGATGGCCAAAGGCTCAACCCTCAACTATGGCCGCACTCCGGTCGCCTACACCATCTATGAACGCTACGCTTTGGGGTTTTCACATCCTCAAGAAATCATCGATCCAGGGAAGTACACATTGAACTATGTGGGGACGACGGGCGAGGGATTCATCCTGCGCTCACCCGTCGAGGGTGAGTTCTTCATGCTCGACAACCGGCAACAGGTCAAATGGGATTCACAGTTGCCCCATCATGGGCTCACCGTGTGGCGTGTCGACTCCACCGATGTCCGCGCCTGGATCAACAACAGAGTGAACGTCAAGCCTTCACACAACCACTTGGAGCTGGTGCGCGCAGGAGGAAGCACCTCAACATATCCCCGATTTGACCCATTCCCCGGACTGGGCAATGTGACAGAGCTTAGCGCCCTCACCACCCCCGCCCTGGTCACTTGGAAAGGGATCCCTGTTGAAAAGACGATCAAAAACATCACCGAGGCCGATGGTGTCATCACGTTCACCGTTTTGGATGGTGTGGTGGGCCCCATCACAGGCGACATCAACAATGACGGCGAGATCAACATCGCTGATGTGAACGCCCTGCTTAACCTGATACTGAGCGGTAACCCGCCTGCTGGCGGCAAGGCCGACGTGAACCTGGACAATGAGCTCAACATCGCCGACGTGAATGCGCTCATTCAAACCATCTTTACCCATTAAATAATAACCAGTAAACATTCATAATCATAATGATGAAACGCTTCTTAACAACATTGTGCATGATGTTCTCACTCATCACAACCGCATGGGCCCAGGGTAGCCGTGCCGATTATCGGGTGATTCCTCTACCCGATAGAATTGACGGCATCAAGAGCGCCGACTTCACGCTCACCGACCAGTGCCTGATCAACTATCCGAGAGGCAACCGCGACATGGAGCGCAATGCCATGATGTTGAGCCAGTATATCGAGGAACTGACAGGCATGCACTTGAGCACACGCCCTTCCCTCAATGCCAAGGACAATGCAACTAACATCACGCTGATGCTCGACCCCAAGGTCGAGGGCGAAGAAGGTTACAGCATCACCGTGACGGCCCGAGGTGTGGAAATCAGCGGCAAGACCCCGGCGGGTGTATTCCAGGGCATCCAGACGCTGCGCAAGTCGCTGCCAGTGGGCAAGGCTTCGATGGTGACCCTTCCTGCCGCCCAGGTTGCCTCGTCACCCCGATTTGGTTACCGCGGCATGCACTTGGACTGTGTGCGCCATTTCTTCGGTCTTGAGACGGTAAAACGCTACATTGACATCATGGCACTGCACGGACTTAACCGCCTGCACTGGCACTTGACCGACGACCAGGGCTGGCGCATTGAGATCAAAAAATATCCCCGCCTGACCGAGGTGGGCGGCTGGCGCAACGGAACCACCCTGGGACACAACTCACCTGTCAATGACGGCATCCGCCATGGCGGCTACTACACCCAGGAGCAGATCCGCGACATCGTGCGATATGCCGCCGACCGCTACATCACCATCATCCCCGAGGTAGACATGCCCGGCCACATGGTGGCAGCACTGACAGCCTATCCCGAACTTGGCTGCACAGGTGGCCCCTACGAGGTGTGGGGGCGCTGGGGGGTGGCCGATGACATCTTGTGCGTGGGCAAGGACCATACACTACAGTTTGTTAGGGACGTACTCGACGAGGTGATGCAACTGTTCCCCAGCAAGTACATCCACATCGGTGGTGACGAGTCGCCTCGCGTGCGCTGGCAGGAGTGCTCCCTGTGCCAGCAGCGCATCAGCGACCTTGGCCTTAAGGCAAGGGAAAAGCAGAGCACCGAGGCATTGCTACAGGGCTGGTTCACCACCCAAGTGCAGAACTACCTTGCCCAGCATGGCAAGAGCATCATCGGCTGGGACGAGCTACTGGGTTGCGACGTTGACCCGTCGGCCACGATCATGTCGTGGCGGGGTGCCGAGCCCGGTGCTCAGGGAGCCATGTCGGGCCACGATGTGATCATGACTCCCGTGGGACCGCTCTACTTTGACTACTACCAGACCAGCGAGACGTGGAATGAGCCGATGGCCTTTGGCGGCTGCAACACGCTCAAGAAGGTCTATGACTTTGAACCTGTCGCAGGCAACGTGCCGGCCAGCAAGCGACATCACATCATCGGCGTGCAGGCCAACTTGTGGACCGAGTATGTCACCTGCGAGCCCCAAATCCAGTATCAAGTGCTGCCACGCATGGCCGCCCTGGCCGAGGTGCAGTGGCTACAACCCGACCAAAAAGATTATTCCGACTTCAAAGACCGACTTCCCCATCTGGTAGATATCTACAAGCACTATGGCTGGACCTATCGCGCCAAGAGTCTTATCCATGAAGACGAGGATAACCCCAAAAACTGACAAATTGTTGATTTTTTTAAAAAATACCTACAAAATTATTTTGATTAAACACAAATAGTTATATATTTGCAACAATTTAAAAAATGGTAAGATCAGTTACCATGAAAAGGCCCACACACAACATGGGTCTTTTCTTTAGTAATGCCTGCCATGCTTATCCCTATTTTTACACTTACGTATCACTCTTAAAAACCTACACAAAATGAAAAAAATCCTACTACTGCTGCTCATTGCGGTGAGTGCTGCCAGCATTGCGCTGGCAGTGACAGCCGACGATGTGCGCATCTACATCAACCCGGGTCACGGCGGCTGGGGGCCTAACGACAGGCCCATGGCAACCATTCCCTACCCTTTTCTTGCCTCGACAGGAAGACCCGACACGTGCGGCTTCTATGAGAGCAACACCAACTTGTGGAAAGGTCTTGAAATGCGCCGCGCACTCATCAGGATGGGAGCCCAACCGGGCAACATCACCATGTCAAGAACCCAAAACGGGCCCTATCCCTATGACGGCAACACCTATGGCTATGTCTACAGCAAGCTTTTGTCCGTGATTGCTGCCGAGGCCGAGGAGGGCGACTATGACATGTTTGTGTCCATTCACTCCAATGCGATGAACGATGTGCTCACCAATTATCCCCTGTACATCTATCGCGGGACCAATGCCGCCGAGGCGGTGAGCGGCAGCAAGGCCATGTGCCAAAAGAGCTGGACACGCCACTGGATGAATGAGGTGGACCCCACCAGCTCATATAGCAAGACGAGCATGTACATCGCTGGCGATGTGTCTTTCTATGGCAGTGGCAGCAACACCTGCAACAGTTCTTCGGGAATATCCTATTATGGCTACCTGGGTGCGCTCAAGCATGGTGTGCCAGGTTTCCTTGTCGAGGGTTTCTTCCACACCTATCAACCAGCACGCCACCGCGCCCTCAACGAGGACTACTGTCGACAAGAGGGCATCAGACTGGCTCGCGGGGCTGCCGATTATTTCGGAATCAATGGTGAATCAACGGGTTATATCATGGGTAGTGTAAAAGATGCTGTCAACAGTCTCGAGAACAGCCTATACACCTACCGCGATGGATCTGTCGATGCTCATGCGCCCATCAACGGGGCCACGGTCAGCCTTTACAAGGGTGGTTCTCTCGTGGAGACTTACAAGACCGATGACAATTATAACGGAATCTTCGTCTTCAACGATCTGGCTCCAGGCAATGATTACACCATCAGTGTCAGTGCTGATGGCTATGACAACCTAGCCAATCAGGGAAGTTATACTGTCACAGCCAATGAGACGACCCACATGGTTCTGTATCTGACGGGTGGCGAGCCAGTAGTGCATTCAACAACTAAGGGCATTTTTGCCTACGACCTGAACCGGACGACCGATGATAACGGGAATTATGTGTTCTCTTTCAAGTGCAACACCGATGCCACTGCAGCCAACCTTATCTTTACCGACAGCATCAGTGGCGAAGAGATAGGACGGGTGAACTTGAACAACATCGTGGAGGGCGACAATACGGTCACCGTGGCCCCCGAGGACCTGCCAGGCGATGACGGACAAGTGATGGCATGGGCCGTGAATGTCGTGGGTGAGGCCATAGCATCGATCGAGCGCGTGAATGATGTCAATGCCACCTATACCCGAGCCACTGTGGCCATCGACCGCAGCCCCGAGAGTGCCCACTTTGGCACCATCTATGTGGGCGAGCGCATCGCTTCCAATAACGCTGGCAATGGCTTGTATGCCTGTGACATTAACGGCAAACCCATCAACACGACTGTCTATCGCGGTGGCCAGACGCTCAGCAACTGCTTCCGCATCGCCGTGGATGCCGAGGGTAAGATCTATATCCCCGATTGGGCCGATGCCACATCGGGCATCTATATCGCCGACCCCGACAATCTGAGTGGTTCGTTCAACCAGTTCTTTGTCGGCACACGCAATTCTGCCGGACTGATAACCAACGACGGAGCTAATGTGGGCAGTTCGTCACCCGGCGTGTGGATCCAAGGCAAGGGTGCTGACACCAAGCTCTACGCCTTTGTTGAAGACATTGTTGGGCCGACATCTGGCAAGGGCAATAACGTGGCCATCTACAACATCGGACAGAGTGATGGTACGTTGGCGACGACATGGAGCACAGCACCCGACCAACTGGTCGATGTGGGCACCTGGATGATCAACGGCAACGGCAACATTCTCGCCGATGCCGGTGGCCGTGGCACCTGGGTTATGCAGTACCGCAGCAAGGGTCAGAACACCGAGCAAGTGCCTTCACTCATCTTTGTAGACAAAGACGACAATGTGACCTTCAACAGCGGTCGAGACCTGGCCTCGCTTAACGGCTCGTTGATATCGGGATTTGCCATCAACAACACTAACGATGTGATGGTCATCAATGATGGTGACGGAATTTTGCAATTCTTCAACATTTCCTGGAACGGCAGCACACCAACGCTCACGGCTAATGGGAACACCTATACAGCCGATGCCCGCACCGATGCCAACGCCATCTATCAGATGGCATTTGACTGGGGCGGTAACCTCGTGTGTGCCGGCAAGAACATCGGCATCTACTCGATGCCTACCGACGACAACCAGAGCACCACACCAGCACGGTCGATGCTCAGCGTCATCAAGAAGGGATTACCTGTCGACACGTCGGTAGTGAAGGGAATCTTCGCTTATGATCTTGCGAGCACCAAGCAGGATGACGGCAGCTACACATTCACATTCAAGAGCAACAGTGAAGCGGTAGAGGCAGCTATTGTCTTCACCGACAACACCACAGGTGAGCAAGTGGGTAGCGTGGCATTAAGCAACATCGTCGAAGGTGAGAACACAGTCACACTCACCATGGACCAGTTGCCTGGCAACGAAGGCCAAGTGATGAATTGGGCCGTTAATGTCGTGGGGCAAGCCATTACCCGCATCACACGCCTGAACGATCACTATGCCAATTACACCCGTGCAACCGTGGCCATCGACCGCAGCCCCGAGAGTGCTCATTTTGGCACCATCTATGTGGGCGAGCGCGTCGCCTCGGGCGATGCTGGCAACGGTCTATATGCCTGCGACATCAACGGCAAGCCCTTCAACACTCAAGTCTATAACGGCGGCATCACATGGGCTAACAACATGCGCATTGCAGTGGACGGCGAGGGCAAAATCTATATTCCAGAATGGGGAGATGCCACGTCGGGCATCTACATCGCCGACCCCGACAATCTCGGAGGATCGTTCAACCAATTCTTTATCGGAACACGCAATTCGGCTGGCCTCATCACCTCGGGCGGTGAGAGCGTGGGCAGTTCGGTTCCTGGTGTGTGGATTCAAGGCAGCGGGGCTAACACCAAGCTCTATGCCTTTGTCGAGGACATCATCGGAGCCACCAGCAACAAGGGGAATAATGTAGTCATCTATAACATCGGACAAGATGACGGATCACTTGCCACATCGTGGAGCACTGCACCCAATCAATTGATTGATGTCGGAGCACTCATGATTAACGGTAACGGAAACATCATTGCCGATGATGGCGGACGCGGCACTTGGGTGATGCAATATCGCAGCAAGGACATGAATAGTGCTGCGGTTCCGTCACTCATCTTTGTGGAAAATGACGGCAATGTGACCTTCAACAGTGGACGTGACCTGCAATCGCTCAACGGCTCGTTGATGTCGGGATTCGCCATCAACAATGAGGGCGACATGATGGTCATCAACGACGGTGATGGCACGCTGCAATTCTACAACATCTCATGGAATGGTTCCACGCCATCCCTCACATCCAACGGCACCACCTATGTCGCCGATGCGCGTTCCAGCGTCAACGCGATCTATCAGATGGCGTTTGACTGGGGTGGAAACCTTGTGTGCTCGGGCAGCAACATCGGCATTTACTCGATTCCCACTGCCGACAACCAGAGCACCACTCCCGCAAGGTCATCGCTCACCGTCACCAAGGGGCAAGCCTTCATGGTGGGAGATGTGAACTGTGATAACTTTGTTGATGTGGCCGATGTCACCGCGTTGATCAGTCACATTCTGGGTAATAATCCGCAGCCCTTCAACATCATCGCAGCCAACACCAACGGCGATGCCGATATTGATGTAGCCGATGTCACCGCTCTCATCAGCATCATCTTGAATACCAATAATTGATATAACCGCTAAATCATTATGAAAAAGAGTATATTATTAACAGTGTTAATGCTCTGTGCCGCAATTGCCACTCAGGCACAGATCCTGAAAGTGACATCGGTCACGCCGTTGCAGGTAAATCAGGATAAGGACAAGGTCATGCAAGCTGTCGCCATCAGTCCACTGGGTGACTACTTGATGCTCACGTCCGACACCAAGCAGGGTCTCATCAAGTGGGACCTCAACACGGGAACCGCGACAACCGTGACAAGTGACCAGGGTGCGGGAAGCGACGTGCTCTTGAGTTCCGACGGCCAGCAGGTTCTCTATGGCGAGATAACCTACAAGGACCGTCGGCGCCAGCAGACAGTCAAGGCGGTCGATTTGCTCACTGGCAAGAAGCAGACGCTTGTCAAGGCAACCAGACAAGTGCAGGGTTTCGCCTTCGATGGCGGGAATGCAGCCATCGTGACCACCGACGGAAACATCCAGAAGCACGCCCTCAAGAAAGGAGCGGCACAGGCCCCAAACCGTCCAGTGCTGTCGAGGCACCACCTCAAGCTTTACGTCACCCGTGATGGCAAGACATCCTTGCTTGCGCCCAATGGTGAGGACCAGCGATACATCTGGGGGTCTCTTTCGCCCAACGGCAACCGTGTCTTGTACCATGTGAGTGGTTACGGCACCTTTGTCTGCGACATCGACGGTTCTCATGTCATCCCCATGGGCAACATCACCGCACCCAAGTGGTGGGACGACAACACCATCGTGGGAATGGATGAGACCGATGACGAGTACTCCATCATTGCCTCGTCGATTGTGGTTCGCACGCTCGACGGGATGCAGCAGGTACTCACGGGCGAAGATGTCATCGCCACCTACCCCCTCCCCTGTGCCCAAGCCGGCAAAATCGC
>Ga0247611_10000696_pt1 | contig 65913 bp, 55 predicted proteins | sample 177DNAGHGhighgp2_FD_192422 | JGI IMG/M metagenome (GOLD analysis project Ga0247611, IMG submission 192422) | Sheep rumen microbial communities from Palmerston North, Manawatu-Wanganui, New Zealand - 1770 DNA GHGhigh gp2 | ecosystem: Host-associated > Mammals > Digestive system > Stomach > Rumen...
AGCGCACTCCACTCAGAGAACTTGTTACACAGCCAAATGCCTCGGTCAGTCTCAATCATAATCTCACTGAATTGACTCTATTTGATGATATGTAAAACTTAACGCGATTTTATCGCACCAGTACTAATAACTGAAAAGATGTTAAACTTTTGTATCTTCAAAGAGTTTTCACTAACTTTGCATACCATATCAATCATCAAGACAAACCCATTGAATATGACACCAATACTGATTGCAGGCCCCTGCGTCATCGAGTCACAGGAACTCTTGGAGGTCGTAGCTGAGGAAATTGTTCGAATCAACAACAAACTCGGAACGGACATCATCTTCAAATCATCGTTCGACAAAGCCAACCGAACCTCAATCCACTCTTTCCGTGGCCCCGGACTGGAACGCGGACTACAGATGCTGCAGAGCATCAAAGACAAATACAAACTGCGCGTGCTCACCGATGTTCATGAGAGCTGTCAAGCACAGGCTGCAGGCGAAGTTTGCGACGTATTGCAGATTCCAGCCTTCCTCTGCCGGCAGACAGACCTGCTTGTCAGTGCCGCCAAGACGGGACGAACGATAAACATCAAGAAAGCCCAGTTCCTCAGCGGACAGGACATGCGCTACCCCGTAGAGAAGGCACTGGAGGCCGGTGCAACTGAAGTTTGGCTCACCGAACGCGGAAACAGTTTCGGATACAACAACCTCGTCGTGGACTTCAGAAACATTCCCGACATGAAGGAGATTGTACCCCGCGTTATCATGGATTGCACCCATAGCGTACAACGGCCGGGAGCAGGCGGAGGCAAGACCAGCGGAGACCGTCGCTTTGTGCCCGCAATGGCACTTGCTGCCAAAGCCTTCGGTGCAACAGGCTACTTCTTTGAGGTTCACCCAGACCCCGACAAAGGGCTCAGTGATGGCCCCAATATGCTGCAACTCAGTCAGTTGGAGCCACTCGTTCAAAAACTTATTAAGACAGAAGAATGAAAAAAATCAGAGAATATGCCATACAGTGTCTAAGAGACGAAGCCAAGGCCGTACTTGACATGATTCCCCTCTTAGACGAGAATTTCGACAAAGCTGTTGAAATGATACTCCATTGTCATGGCAAAGTTATTGTCACCGGCGTAGGTAAAAGCGGCCATATCGGAGCCAAGATAGCAGCAACGCTCTCCAGCACAGGAACACCATCTTTCTTCATCAATCCCCTGGATGTCTTCCACGGCGACCTGGGTGTGATGACTTCCGACGATGTCGTCCTGGCCATCAGCAACTCGGGACAAACCGACGAACTGCTGCGCTTCATCCCCATGGTGCTCCACATGAACGTGCCTATCATCGGAATGAGCGCTAACCCGGAATCACTGCTGGCCAAATATTCCACCATTCACATTCTGGTGAAAGTCGAAAAAGAGGCATGTCCGCTCAATTTGGCCCCCACAAGCTCTACAACTACTCAATTGGTCATGGGCGATGCGTTGGCCATTGCTCTCATGCAAGAACGTCATTTCAAGCCAAAAGACTTCGCACAGTTCCACCCCGGCGGTGAACTGGGCAAGCGACTGCTTACCACTGCAGCCGACGTGATGAGATCAGAAGATTTGCCTGTCATTCCACAAGACATGCACTTAGGTGAGGCCATCATCGAGGTAAGCCGCGGAAAACTCGGACTGGGCATCACGCTGGAAGAGGGACGTGTCATCGGACTGATAACCGATGGAGACATCCGACGGGCCATGGAACATTGGCAGGCACAATTCTTCGACCATACCGTGAGCGACATCATGACCCGTGAGCCGAAAATGGTTCTCCCGACAACACGCATTACGGAGATTCAGCGTATCATGCACCGACACAAAATACACAGCGTTCTCGTCGTTGACCAAAAGAAACATCTGCTTGGAGTGGTGGACCATTATTCTTGTATGATATAATATGATGTGGCTGGCACTCTTGTTTTCTTTCCTGCCGCTGAACGAACCTACTGCGGACTCTCTTACATATAACGACCTTAAGCAAGCGGGAGTCTCGTTCAGCCAGAACAACTCCGTCACGCTCCTCACCAACGGACAAGAGAAGTTTGACGATTTGTTCAAAGCCATCGGTCAGGCACGAAGCAGCGTACATCTGGAATACTTCAACTTCCGAAACGACTCCATAGCTGGCTTGCTCTTCGAGCTCTTGGCCCAAAAAGCGGCTGAGGGCGTGGAGGTCAGGGCTCTCTACGATGCCTTTGGCAACTCGTCAAACAACCGCCCCCTAAAGAAACACCACATGAAGGCCCTACGAGAAAAAGGCATCGAAATTTATCAATTTGACCCACTGCGGTTCCCCTATATACAAAACGCCTTTGCCCGAGACCACCGCAAGATTGTAGTCATTGATGGACAAATTGGCTATACCGGCGGCATGAATGTTGCCGACTACTATATAAAGGGAACCGAAGTGGTGGGCTCCTGGCGCGACATGCACTGCCGCATCGAGGGTGATGAGGTGAACACTCTACAGCGTATCTTCCTGAAAATATGGAATAAGACAACTGGACAAAGCATCGGAGGTGAGAAATATTACAGGCAGCTCCATACACCAGACTATTTCCACGGCCTCAAACCCGACACGACCCTAACAGCCGGAAAGAAAAAAATAGCGGTGATTACACGCGAACCTAACACTTTGAACAGCAGCATCATACGACGTTTTCTCTGCTCAGCCATCAACAACGCACAGGATAGCATTCAAATCGTTAACCCCTATTTTACCATGAACGGCCCCGTTCTCAAAGCTATTAAACGTGCTCTTAAGCGTGGCGTGAAAGTTTCTATCATGGTTTCCACCCACAGTGATGTTCCACTTACTCCCGACTGCGTGTTTTTCAAAGTTCACAAACTCATGAAACGAGGAGCTGATATCTGGATGTATAAACCGGGCTTCCACCACACCAAAATCATGTTGGTGGACGGCCTCATGTGTACTATCGGAAGCACAAACCTGTGCAACCGAAGTCTCTATTGGGACTATGAGGTAAACGCTGTGATACTTGACAGTCATACCACAGGCGAACTGAACAAAGGATTCCAGGCCGACAAGAAAGAAAGCTTCCGCCTCACTCCAGAAACCTGGAACGCATTCCGCACACCTTGGCAGAAGTTCAGAGGATGGTTTGCCAACCAATTATCAAATTTCCTTTGATAACCAACTAACAGCCATCAGCAAACTAAATCTTGTTGATATCAACATATCCGTGCATAACAGCATAGATGGTCAGCGCACTGACCGTCTTTAACCCTAATTTCTCAACAATATTCTTCCGATGACTGATCACGGTGGTAAGACCGATATTCAGCTGGCCGGCAATCTCCTTATTGAGATACCCTTGTGCTACCAAAGAGAGGACTTCTATCTCCCGATCAGACAACACATTCTTTTCTAAAGCCTTTGGCATAGGAGGAAGGTTACGGCCATGGGCATGGGCGTGCTGCTCCAACATGAGCAGAGAACGCACCAACTGGTCTTCGGGTACATTGATGCAAAGACAATGAAAATCTACCGGCTGCATATTAGGGTCGGCAGATGTAGTCAGGACTATCGTCTTCTGACGGTAATGGAGGAAGAACGAACGATTCTCCATCACAATGTTTACAGCTACAAAATAATGGAAAAAACGCTCTGGCTGGCTTTCCATCAGTTCGTCAAAAGAAACAAACGTCTCTATCGTCATAATGGGTATGACATTCTGAAGGAGCTGACGCAAGCCGAGCGCAGCCAGCATATTAGAATCAATAATGGCGACCAGAGGGCGCCCTTGCGTTGAAAGTTGTTCCATAGAAAAATTTGTTTCAAATTCCCGTCAAGCCCTTCTTCATGAACCTCCAGTTTTCTTCCAAAAAAGCGATGTAATGTCCGTAAAGGTTCCATCGGACTCTTTCTTGTAGAGATGCTGGTTGGTCGTGGGAGATTTCAGTGCACCAAGATGAGCAATATAAGGTCCAACCTTTATGTAGTCAAAATCTGTCTTGCATATATGTGACGGGATGCGTAACCGGCCACTATACCACCCCACCCTATAGCGAGGATATTTCCGGTGCAAATAGCAAGCCAACTCGTTAACTCGTTCTGGCTCTGCATCACCGCCCATGAAACAGATACAGGTAATATCCTTACCATACTCCGCAACAAAACCATCCAAGGTGTCCTCATCTAAAGGAAGACCCATGTCCTGCCAAAGGTACTTACTGTGACACCCAGGACAGTGACATGGGCAGTTGGAGATGTTAATAGAGAGGGTGACCTCATCGGGAATCTCCTGAAAGACCACCCCCGTATTGACATATTTCAACATGACACTCAAACAGTCTCGACCGTATATTTGGCCTGGCCAGCATAGTAACGACGAGATGCCTCTTGCTGACGAGGTTGTGAGAAGTTGCTTACACGTTTCAGATAACCTATAATGCGAGTCATATAATCTACGTTCTTGGAATGGCAGACCGGACACTCCTTCAGATAACGCTTGTCTATATTTCCGCAATCGTTACACAACGTGTTGGGAATATTGAATGTGAAATAGTTGCAACCTTCCTTGGCTGCCACTTTCAATAACTGCCGGTACTGCGCTTGAGAGAGGTGTTCCTCGAGATTCATGTGCAGAGCTGAGCCACCCGTGAGGTGTTCAATATAGGGTGCACCATGCAACTTAAACTTATCGATGATATTCAACGAGTCGTCTTCCACAACATAGAAGTAGGAATTGTAACAGTCACGAGGTACGAAATAACCGTCCTCGCGGTCCCACTTGGCATGCTTTACACCCACATTCTCTGCTGGAATCATTTCACAATTGAACAGCACATCCTTTGTTCGATACTGTCGGTTGAGTTTCTCAACGATTCCAAGAATCCCTTGTACAAACTTCAAATATTCGGGATTATCTGTAATCTGAAGCCCCATAAACTCTGCAGCCTCTACCAATCCATTGATACCAATGGTCAGATACTGACGCCCAATATTGATATAGCCGGCATCAAAAAGAGGCAACATGCCATGACGCTGCAAATCCTTCAGATTTTCGTTGTAGGCGAGTTGGACCTTGTGGCACAAATCAATGACTTCATGCAAATACTCCTTATAGTCGATTTTGTTGTTTACTGCATACTGGATGCAACGGTTAAGGTTCACGGTAAGCACACTCTTGGAACCTGTTGAGACGCCTCCTGCACCAAGTGTGTAGCTGAAACCATTATCCTGAATCTCGTTGCGCAAACGACAGCAAGAGCTCAGAGAGTCCGCATTGTCACTCATATAGGTGAAGAACGAGTGCCCCTCTGCATACATCTCTGCTGTAAAGTCTGCCCATTCCTTATCCATGCAGTCACCATCCTTGGTGAGCAATGCCATGGTTTCAACGGGGAATGTCAGCACAGTCTTCGTACGTTCTTTGTTGAACCACTTCATGAAGCGCTTCTGCAACCAAGAAAGACCTGCCCAATCGGGCTTACTTCCGTCGGGGAAATAGAACTCACCAAACAGGCTCTGAAAATAATACTTGTCGTAATAGGCAACATTCCAGAATACTGCCTGATAGTTACGAGCACCTGTAGGCTGGTTGATAGAATAAACTATCTGCTCGAAACAGTCTGTTATCATTTTGTCAATGGTACGCTTACGAAGTGAGAGGTCAACCACCTTGTCGGCATTCTGATAATAATCCTTACCATATTCCAAACCCAAGAAATAGTTCAAATACATCAGAAATTCAGGCGTTGCACATGCGCCAGAGAGCATACTCGACACCATGAACACCATATTGACAAATCCGCCGCAGAAAGACTTCAGGTTGGTAGGTGCCGTAGAGTTGCCACCTATTGACGTAGTACCACCTATCAACCATGGATACATTGTAATAGAAGCACAATAGTTAGCAAGGCTTGTCTCATCATTCTTATATATAAAATGATGAGTAAGCTTGTCAATATACTCGTCTGCAAGTTCCTTTCCGTACATCTTCTTAATACGGTCAACCAAAAGACGACGGTTCAGACGAATAAAACCTGACTTCGGAAGCTCACCTATGAGCGTAGCAATGTTTTTGTGTTCAACATTAGCGTTAGCATCATACTTAGACCCCGTTGCAGCATTGGACGCATCTACATAATCTGAAAGGAATTTCAGACGTTCCAACGTCTCACGATCCTCAGTGTGCTGTTGACGGTAAAGCATGAACGACTTGGCTACATTGTAATAACCTTCGCGCATCAATGCTTCCTCGACCTGATTCTGAATATCTTCTACCTTGATGTCGTCCTGAATATCAAGATGACTCAGTATCTTAGAAAGAGAACCCAAGTCAACAGGCACGTTCACTGACTCAAACGCCTTAATGATGGCATTCATAATCTTGTCCAAGGAAAAACGGTCTTTTGAACCGTCGCGTTTGGTAATGGTAAAGTTTTTAATTTCCATTGCTTTGTTGCTCATTTTGGAAAACTTTTCGATGCAGACGACGAAAAAAGTTCTCCGTTTTGGATAATTATTTTAATTATTATTGGATTAAAGTTTGAAAAATTTGGTCACTCAAACCGTATGCAAAAGTAATGCAATTTTTCTTTTTTCCAACCAAATATAAAGAAAAAATTCCAATCTTTACATCTTTTAACGACAAGAGAAATAATAGCTTTTAGAGCAAAAGATGTTTAAAGTCTATGCTTATATTCTGATAATTAGAGCTTTACATTGGATATGTCAACCAAATTGTTAACAATCGCATAAATAGTTAAGCCTGCTGCCGAACGTATCTGAAGCTTGCGTGCAATGTTACGACGATGAGTGATGACCGTGTTGACAGAAATGCAAAGATGATCTGCAATCTCTTTATTGGTCATTCCTTGTACGAGGCTAATAATGACATCTTTTTCTCTTTCGCCAAGCACTTCGTTGTTATCCGGAGCCTGATGAATCATATCTGAGATTTTTGCAGACACATCATCCTTACGTATTCTCTCCTCAAGATGACGAATAGCTGGTATGAAGATTTGTTCTTCTACTTCTGCATGAATAGCCAACCACTCTTCATTATTATAAATATCATACAGCGTTGCCGAAAGTTGATTATTGCGAAGACCGTCACTGGGCAGGTACTTAATGATGATATTCTTCAACTCTCGCAACTTCACATCTGTCTGTCCGTGATGTTTTGAGAATGTATCAATATCATAGTTGCCAACAGGTCGGCCAGCCAACAAGTTGTCAACGTATGGGAAAACTGTTTTTTCCTCATATCTCATATGTAACTGAATGCTATGCGAATACTCATCATAAAGTTTCAATATAAGTCGAGCAAGATTGTTTTCTTCGTCAAGTGTATCAACCAATTCTTTTCGAATAAAGGGCAACTGGAAGTCAAGATAGTAAGAATGAGAAGCCTGGAGATATCGTACAAGCGTTGGAATGTCTAATCTATCATAATCATTAGAGTCATGAAAGCCATTGATAGTAAAGTTTACCACGGCCAGAAAGGTGTAAGTATCCACATGCTGATCTTCGCAAACTTCGCGCACTTTTTTGTCACCAAAGCCTAAACTGATACCAAAGGAGCCTAAGCTCTGAAGAACATTGTAATTGTCACGGATAATGGAAATCAGTCTGTCGTCAGCTTCATATAGTTTATGATTTTTCATGATTTACACCTTATTATATTATATATGGATGCAAAATAACAAAAAAAAAGTGACATAAACAATCATCATTTGTAGGTATTTTTAGTTAATAATAAAACAATCATTCAAATGATATTTTTCCATACATGAATATAAAGAAATGAACTTGACTTCTGGAAATTAAATTGGAATTGAAAATGGAAGTCCTTTCTAAACGGCATAGTCTTCTCTGCGAACTAACTAAGTCTGCATTTTGTCAAGAAAACTTCGAGTTTTGGATAGTATTTTGGGCGTTTTGAAAAAATAAGAATCAGTGGTCTTCATTTTGCGAGTATTTCGCATCCCTAAAGTCAATCATTTTATAGTGGAAACGCAAAGGTAATAGTGGATAAAGAAAAAACTATCACCTTCTCTACGAAACTCTACAACCTTTCGGTAGAAAGTCATTCACTTTGGAAGCCAAAGTCGTTCACTTTAGGAGCCAAAGTCGTTTATTTTAGGAGCCAAAGTCATTCAAATCAAGAGCCAAAGTCGTTTATTTTAGGAGCCAAAGTCAATGCCCTCGAGCTTGTCCGTCAGTACATGTTTAAGGCGGTAAAAAACTCTTGAAAGTGTAAAGCGGGTCTGTTTAGGACTATCCTGTGCATGGTTGGTACTTCAAGCATAGCTGGTGGCGGCATCAGGAAACTCCGAAAACACATGTCTTTTGGCAACACTCTTTTCCAGATTGAAAAAAGACGATGTAAAGATTTTTTAGTTTCACTACACCCCCCATAACTGCTTTCGAAACTTAAAATTATTACCTACATGTGGGTATTGCAGACTTCAAAAATACGGATTAACTTTGCATCATCAAAGTGCAGTGATATTTATCATGACTGACTTTTGGGATGCCACATTCTTTCCAATTCAATTCTGTATGCTAACATAAGTGGCTGACAAAGCAGGAATGAACAGGAACACTGCACTTTTTTACTTTTTTGATGAGCAAGCCAACTTACTTCCCTCAGAGACTATCTATCACTGATTGGGGTATAGACTTTGGTATCAAGAATATTCTTATAGGCCGGACGTATAATACGGCGACCTTCAAAGTTGAGTTCCTCTATGCGATGAGCCGTCCACCCGACAATACGTGCCATAGCAAATATTGGAGTGTATATCTCCTGTGGCAATCCAATCATTTCATATATGAAACCACTGTAGAAGTCAAGGTTTGCACAGGCAGGTTTATTACTCTTCCGGTGTTCCATTAGACACTTAATACCTTCTTGTTCTATGAGTTTCAGAAACTCATATTCATCTTCTCTTCCTTTTTCCTTGGCCAGTTCTCCAGCTAACTTCTTTAATTCGACAGCACGGGGGTCACTCATAGTATAAACGGCATGACCGATTCCGTAGATCAAGCCACTTCTATCATAAGCCTCCTTGTTGAGCATACGACGTAGATATACATCTATCTCGTCCAGGTTTTTCCAATCATTAATCTGCTCCTTCAAATGGTGGAACATGTTTATCACTTTGATATTGGCGCCTCCATGAAGCGGACCTTTCAGGGAACCAAAACCATCAGCAATGCGGGAATAGGTGTCTGTCCGAGTCGAAGAGGTTACACGCACTGTAAATGTAGAGTTATTACCTCCGCCATGTTCTGCCTGGATGATGAGCAACAGGTCAAGCATACGAGCGTCAAGCTCCGTATAGTCATCATGCTTCAACATGTAAAGGAAATTTTCTGCAATAGAAGCATGTTCCTTAGGGTGGCGTATATGAAGAGAACGTCCTTGCTCCGAGTGTCGATAAATATTGTAAGCGTAGGCAATGATTGTAGGGAACTTGGAAATCAGCTCTATCGACTGACGCATAAGATTATCACGAGAAATATCATCAGGATTAGAGTCAAAGCTATACATCTCAAGCACGCAACGTGCCAGAATGTTCATGATGTTTGAGCCTTCCAAGTCTATGATATGTACTATTGTACGATGATCAAGGGGCATATTCTCATTGATAAGCTCACGGAATGCAGCCAATTCTTCTTTATCAGGTAACTCACCAGACAAGAGGAGGTATGCTACTTCTTCGAAACCAAAGCGTTTCTCCTTTAGCAAAGGTGTCACGAGATCATCCAACTCATAACCACGATAAAAGAGTTTCCCTTCTGTAGGAGTCAGTTTTCCTTCCTTATTGCGTTCATAGCCAACGACATTTCCGATATTAGTCAGACCAACCAAAACTCCAGACCCATCCTCATTGCGTAGTCCTCTCTTCACATTATACTTTGAAAAGAGTTCATTGTCTATTTTACAAGAGTTCTTTACCTGGTCACTTAGCTTATATATCAAATACTCCTTGTTCATGTTAGCCTCGTTATTTTACTCTATGCCTATGTTATGATTTTTTAATCATTTAACACTTTAATGTTTCAATTCTTCTAACAGTTTTTCGCCAAACTCTCTCGTTCCAAGCGGCATCCCGTTTTCCATAAAACGAGCCAAGTCGTCGGTGGCTAATCCCTGAGTGAACAACCTCTCCATAGAAGATGTTATCAACAGTGCTGCTTCCTTCCATCCAAGATAGTCAAGCATCATCACAGCAGACAATATCAAAGAAGAAGGGTTCACCTTGTTCTGTCCTGCTATATCTGGAGCAATGCCGTGAGTGGCCTCAAAAATAGCATGTCCCGACTGATAGTTAATATTTGCACCTGGAGCAATGCCAATACCACCGACCTGTGCTGCTAACATGTCTGAAACATAGTCACCATTGAGATTTAGCGTAGCTATAACCTTATAATTTTCCGGTTTTAACAAGGCATTCTGCAGAAATGCATCACAGATGCAATCGTTGATTACCAATTTACCACTCTTTATTTCATCTGCATATTCCCGTTCAGCCAGTTCGTAGCCCCATTTCTTGAATCCACCCTCTGTGAACTTCATGATATTGCCTTTGTGAACAAGCGTCACCGTTTTCAAATCATGAGCTAAAGCATAATCAATGGCACTACGAATCAAGCGTTCCGACCCCTCCTTGGATACAGGTTTCACACCGAAACCTGAAGTTTCGGGAAAACGAATTTTCCCGACTCCCATCTCTTCTTTCAAGAAGCGGAAGAACTTTCTGGCCTCCTCTGAGCCACTCTCCCATTCTATACCAGCATAAATGTCTTCTGTATTCTCACGAAATATGCACATATCGACAAGCTCTGGATGTTTCACTGGTGACACAATTCCACTGAAATAACGTACAGGTCGCTGACACACATATAGATCCAAAGTTTGGCGCAATGCTACGTTCAGACTTCTGATACCTCCTCCGACAGGTGTCATCAGTGGCCCTTTGATTCCAACCAAATAATCTGAAAAAGCGTCCACGGTTGCTTGGGGAAGCCATTCACCCGTCAGTTCATGAGCTTTTCCTCCAGCATAAACTTCCTTCCATTCTATTTTTTTCTTTCCATCGTAGCATTTCTCAACAGCGGCGTTAACCACTTTTTGACATACAGGAGTGATTTCTTTGCCCACTCCATCACCCTCAATAAAAGGTATTGTCACCATATCAGGCACCACAAGTTGTCCACCTGTCTTCGTAATCTTAGCCATAATCTATTTCTACGACATTTATTGTTATATTTTTACTTATTCCTGTTATAATTCAGTGCGCTACCAGCTTTGAACCAATCTATCTGTTGTTGATTATAGGTATGCTCCACCATAAAGCACTCCTCTTGTCCATTATCATGCCTTAGTACTACGGTTAACGGCTTTCCTGGAGCAAAATTCTTCAATCCTGTTACCGAAATGCGGTCGTTCTCCTGTACTTTATCATAATCATCCTTGTTCTGGAAAGTCAGTGCCAACATACCTTGTTTCTTGAGGTTAGTTTCATGGATGCGCGCAAAACTCTTTGCAAGGATTACCTTTACATTCAGGAAACGCGGCTCCATAGCAGCATGTTCACGACTCGAGCCTTCTCCATAATTATCCTCAGCAACAACGATGCTACCCAATCCTGATGCTTTATAAGCCTTGGCTGCTGTTGACACTTCCACATATGATGCGTTTTCACCCTGTAGTTTTACTTTGTTAGACTCGCCATTGAAAGCATTAACAGCACCCATCAAAAGGTTGTCGGAAATGTTTTGCAGGTGACCACGGAAACGAAGCCAAGGACCAGCCATAGAGATATGATCAGTAGTACATTTTCCCTTAACCTTGATAAGCAACGGCATGTCTGTCATATCCTGGCCATCCCATGGAGCAAAAGGTTCCAGACGCTGTAGGCGTACGGAATCGGGAGCGATGACGATATCTTGTTTTTTCGTATTCATCTCTGCTTCTTTCACATCAGCTTCCATTCCTTCTGCAGACACACCAGCATTCATCTTTATCCTTACAAAGCCCTTTGGCGGAAAGTCAAAGCCCTTAGGCTCATCCAATTTCAAGCTCTCTCCTTTATTATTTAATAAGGTATCAGTTGTAGGATTGAAATCCAATCGTCCTGCAATGGCTAACGCTGTGGTCAGTTCCGGTGAACCAATGAATGCATAAGTATTTGGATTTCCGTCAGCACGGCGCCGAAAGTTACGATTGAAAGAAGTCACTATCGCATTTTTACGTTCAGGATCATTAGAATGACGTTTCCATTGTCCTATGCAAGGACCGCACGCATTAGTCATGATAACAGCACCAATACGTCTAAAATCGTCAAGAATTCCATCACGCTCCGCCGTCTGTCGGATTTGCTCAGATCCTGGATTAATTATCAACTGTCCCTTAACTTGAATATCTTTCTCGTATGCTTGGCGCGCTACGGATGCAGCCCTGCACAAGTCTTGATAGCTGGAATTGGTGCAAGAACCTATCAATCCCACCTCCACTTCCATTGGGTAGTCATTAGCCGGACCTTTTGCCTTCATCTGTGAAAGAGGTGTTGCAGCATCTGGTGTGAAGGGCCCATTCAAGTGAGGCTCCACTTTTGATAAATCAATCTCTATTAACTGATCAAAAAATATTGACGGATTAGCCAACACTTCCTGGTCAGCACGCAAGTTAGCTACATTCTGTTTAGCCATGATTGCCACCTCTTCACGTCCTGTTTTTCGGAGATATGCATCACCTTGTTCATCATACGGGAAAATGCTACAGGTTGCTCCAAGCTCAGCACCCATATTACAGATGGTAGCTTTGCCGGTTGCTGAGATAGAGGAAAGTCCATCTCCAAAATATTCAAGAATAGAGTTGGTGCCACCCTTCACGGTAAGCAAACCCAGAATTTGTAAGATAACATCTTTCGGTGTAGCCCATCCAGAAAGTTTGCCTGTCAATTTAACACCAATAAGTCGAGGCATCTTCAGTTCCCACGGCTGCGCCGTCAACACATCAACAGCATCAGCACCACCAACACCAACGGCAATCATTCCAAGACCACCGGCATTCGGTGTATGCGAGTCTGTGCCTACCATCATACCACCGGGAAAGGCATAATTCTCCAAGACCACCTGATGAATGATGCCAGCACCTGGCTTCCAGAAGTCAATGCCATAGCGTTGAGCCACCGATTTCAGGAACTCATATACTTCTCGATTAACATTCTGGGCAGCAGGAAGGTCCTTGTCAGCTCCATATTCTGCACATATCAGATGATCACAGTGAACACTTGAAGGCACAGCGACTTTTTCCTTGCCCGCATTCATGAACTGTAGCAGGGCCATTTGTGCTGTTGCATCTTGCATAGCTACACGATCTGGTCGGAAATTTACATATTCTTGCCCACGACGGAAGGGCTTTACGCTTTCCGGTTGGTACAAATGAGCATACAAAACCTTTTCTGCATAGGTCATTGGGCGGCAGAGGATACGCTTTGCCTTTTCAACCTTTTCAGAATAAGAGGCGTAGAACGACCTCATCATTTCGATATCCGCAATCATCTTTTTATCCTTAAAATAACTATTCGAATGCAAAATTAGCAAATTTATTCCAAATAGTTATCTTTTTAAGAAGATTATTTTCAAATTGTCGATAAAATATTGACTAAGAACAACTTTCTATGTATATAGAATGGGTTTTTATTCACATTCTTCCTGTAACGATTTCGAGGAAGGAAAATCAGAGATGGGTTGTGGTATTGGATGGTTTGTGCTTTCCTTCACCCCTAAATCCTTCAGCTCGTTCGCCTTTTGCACAATACTCTGTCTTCCAGTATATGCCTTATTATATGCATCGTCATAATCCTTGCGTAAGGAATCGATATCTTTCCCAACCCTATCAAAACGCTTGATGAATTCACCCATTCGTTTGAGCAGTTCCTCTGCAAGATCGAACACCCGCTTTTGGTTTTCCGTCTGCGCATACTGCCTCCATGCAATCTGAATAATACGTAGAATTGCCATTAAGTTCTGCTGGCTTGTGATAAAGACCTGCTTTTCAAAAGCCTCTGCCCATAATTTGAGATCAGTTTCCAAGGCCAGTTGCAGAGCGCCCTCGTTGGGCACAAACATGATGACAAATTCTATAGCACGTCGGGGAGTCTTCACATACCGGCTATAGTCCTTGCGTGAGAGTCCGTTCATCTGAGCTCTGATACTCTTTACAAGATCATCGGCAAATTTTCGCTTCAATGTTTCGTCATCCGTATTCACATATTGATAATAAGCATCAATAGACATCTTGGAATCGATGATAACATCTTCATTGTTGGGATAATGGAGCACAACATCCGGTATGAGGCGCCTTCCACTATCTTCATCAATTATCGATTCCTGCACATCATAGTCAAATCCCTGACGGAATCCCTGTGCTTCAAGAATCTCTACCAGCATCCTTTCGCCCCAGTTTCCTTGAGCCTTATTACCGCCTCGAATGACGTTGGTCAACCGGGTGGCTGTTGTATTGATGCGTGCGTTTTGCTCTGCCATTTCCTTCAACTGCTGAGAGAGCGACGCTGTATTTTTAGCAGACTCGCTATTCGTATTCTGTATGGCCTTCTGCAACTGCTCAAGATGAAGTTGAAGAGGAGCCGTTACAGTTTTCATCGACTCTGCATTCTGCGTCTTCAGTTGATCACTGGTCTGGCTGAGAACTTTATTGGCCAGATTCGCAAACTGTTCTTGAACGGTTTTCAACTGTTGTTCAAACTGTTGCTGTCGAAGTTTCTTCTCGCTGTCATTCTGCTCTCGTAACAAAGCAACTTCCTGACTGGCCCGCTCTTTTTCTGCAGACAACCGTGTCTGCATCTCCTTCAAGTCAAGCTTCAAAGTTGTCAGTTCATCCTCCATGACCTTTCTTCGACTTGCTGTGAACATGAAAGTTCCCATAATTCCAGTCATTAACCCTACCAATATATATACTATTGCTTCCATCTTTATCAATTATTATTATCCCAACTGCGGGAACCCTGATAACTTTACACCTGCAAAGATAATGAATTTATTCCATAACATGCCTCTTTTTCAAATAAATTGACTGGATTAAACCACGCAGAAACAGATATGCAAGCAGTGCTATCCAGAGGGCATGGTTACCATAGAGAGAGAACAAGGAAAAGTAAATGATAAAGAAAGCCATGGCAGCAATACCACAGGATATCAGCATGCCACGCGACTCTGCTATGCCTATGAAGACTCCGTCATAGATGAACGCTGCGACTCCTGCCGCAGGAACCGCTACAGCCCACCAGAAAAAAGGTTGTGCAGCCTGTATGACGGATTCTTCGTTTGTGAGTAGTCCGAGAAACGTGTTTCCACCAATGACATAGCATAGAGTAAACATGAGAGCCATCAAGGCTCCCCATCTAAAAAGGCCTGATACCGTTTGATGAAATCCTTCTGCATTGCGGGCACCGTAGTATTTGCCACAGAGGGCCTCACCTGCAAAAGCAAAGCCATCCATAACATAAGAAAAGAGCATAAACAATGTCATCAACAGCGTGTTGACCGACAACATGATTTCACCCTGTTGGGAGCCAGCCATTGTAAAGAAGAGATTGACTGCCACAAGGCAAATGGTGCGAAGAAATATATCGCGATTTACTTTAAAGAACTTCCTATAGGCCATTTGACAGGCAGTCACCTTCATCACAGAGCGTCCACCATAGTATTTCTGCCAAAGAAATAAGGCCAGGAGCAACCCACCCCATTGAGCCAAGAGCGTGCCTAAAGCCACCCCTTCAATCTTCATGCCCATCACATAGACAAAGACAAGAGATAGCAATATATTCATCAGGTTCTGCCCTATTGCCACAACCATGGGTGTTCGAGTGTTCTGCATGCCGATAAACCATCCCGTCAGACCATAGAGACAAAGTACAGCAGGAGCTCCCCAGATGCAAATATTAAAATAGGAAGAAACCAGAGGAGCCAAAGTTTCAGTACTCTCCATGCCATCTGCGGATGGCACCATGAGTTTCAAAGCCACCCACAACAGAGGAATCTGAAGCACGATGAAACACAATGAGATGGTCAGTCCAAGTAAAATTGTTTGAAGTAAGACGCCTTTGACTGCTGGAAAGTCACGTCTTCCTAACGCCTGTGAAGTCAAGCCGCTGCTACCCATACGCAGGAATCCTAATAACCAGTATATAACATTGAAAATCATAGAGCCAACAGAGACTGCAGCAATATAGCGTGTAGCCCCCATGTGCCCAACGATGGTTAAATCGACCAAACCTAACAGCGGAACCGTAATGTTCTGAATTATTGACGGTAGCGCCAGCCTCAATATTTCACGATTTCTCATTTCTAAGATACAAAAGTACACAATCTTTTGAAATAAAACATGCTTAGACAAAAAGAGATTGTTAAATATGAGTTTTTCTTATCAAAAGATTTTAACATCCCGAAAAATATGCATATCTTTGCAAGGAAGAAAACCTGAACAATATACAACAGACAAAACAAACAATCTATTGATATGAAAAAAATCATCATCGTTCTACTTTTAGCCATCACACACTTATCTGTCATGGCCGACACCACATTCCCTACTGTCAGTACTGGTAGCAATGAAGTATGGTATTACATTCAGATGCAGAATGGCATGGGCGTTCTTGCTTCCCAAGGCGAAGGTGCCAACCTAATTACTGCAGAACCCTTGGAATCCAACAAGACATCGCAGACCTGGAAAGTCGTAGCTGCAACTTCCAACAGATATAAGCTGGAAAGCAAGAGTGGGCAAACTCTTTACTACGACTCATCAGCCAGTCGCTTTAAGACGGCTTCCGCTCCATCCACAGGTTACACAGACATCAAGATTGTGACGACCACCAACGGGAGCTATACTGGCTACGAAATCTATGTAGATCAATTGGGAAGCAACCAAGCTTATCTGAACCAATGGGGTGGTTCGGGTATCGGCAAAGAGCTGGGGTGCTGGACGAAAGGTGATTCCAACAACCCACTTCAGTTCATTCCCGAAGGCAGTATGGTCTTCAAGGACATCAAGCCTGCGGCTATCAGTGAAATCGCCTTCACAGGCATCACGTCTTGGGAACCAACCAGCAAGCATACACTCTGGTACAAGAAACCTGCCACCGTTTGGATGACCTCTACCCTCCCCATCGGAAACGGCCAATTTGGTGGTTGCATCATGGGGGGCATCAAGCGAGACGAAGTTCAATTCAATGACAAGACATTGTGGTGGGGTCACCTTGGAAACGTGGTTGCAAATGGTTCCTATGGTTGCTATCAAAACTTTGGCAACCTATATCTCACCTCCACAGACAACGATCTTACCAAAGCCACTAACTATCGTCGCTGGCTCGATATTGACGAGGCACGTGCAGGAGTAGCCTATACCGCGAATGGTGTTGACTACAACCGGGAGTACATCTGTTCATATCCAGACAAGGTAATTGCCATCCGTTACACGGCGTCCGCTGCAGGGAAAATCAACGAGAACCTTGTACTCTTCAACCAAAACGGTGCAAGTCCTGTCTATGTTGTTTCTGAAGGCATCGGTACTGCCACATTCGAAGGCACTGTCAAACGAACTGGGACGAGCAATGATGAGTCTTTCTATTGCCAGATGAAAGTCGTTATCAAGGGCGGCATCATCAGCCTGAATGCAGAAAAGGGCATCGACGTAAATGGTGCAGATGAGATGACGATCTATCTTTTCGGTGCAACCAACTTCTCACCCGACAACGATGACTATATTTACGATGCGGCCTTACTTCCCGGCAAGGTACAACAGCAAGTGCAACAAGCCGTCAACAAGGGCTATGAGGCCATCCTTTCCGACCACATTGCAGACTACAAGGCACTTTACGACCGTTGTATGCTGACCATAACAGATGCCGCTAACAACGTCCCGACCCCCACTCTCATCAGCAACTTTGCCTCTAACAATGCCAACAACTTACTTCTTGAGGAAATGTATTTCTGCTATGGACGCTACCTCATGATAGGGTCAAGCCGGGGAATAGATCTTCCAAGCAACCTGCAAGGCATCTGGAACGACAACAACAAACCGGCTTGGAACTCTGACATTCATGCCAACATCAACGTGCAAATGAATTACTGGCCCGCAGAGATTACCAACCTCAGCGAGCTACACATGCCTTTCCTAAACTACATCAAGCGAGAGGCATGCGATCGCTCACAGTGGCGGAAGAACGCACAACAAATTGGCGGCCAGACTAAAGGGTGGACCATGACGACAGAGAACAATATCTATGGTTCCGGTTCCAACTGGATGCAGAACTACACCATTGGCAATGCTTGGTACTGCATGCACCTTTGGCAACACTATGCCTACACACTGGATAAAGATTATTTACGCGAAACAGCCCTTCCCGCCATGAAGTCATGTTGCGAATACTGGCTGGAACGCTTAGTACTTGCCAGCGATGGCACCTATGAATGCCCTAACGAGTACTCACCAGAACACGGTCCTGGTTCTGAGAATGCCACGGCACACTCTCAGCAACTCGTTTGGGACCTGTTCAACAATACGTTGAAAGCCTATGAAGAACTTTCCATTGACGATGACAACATTTTCCTAAACGACCTACGCAACAAGTTTGCCAAGCTTGACAAAGGGACCGCTACCGAAGTTGTAGCAGGCAAAACGCTGCTGCGCGAATGGAAATACACATCTCAAAACACTGTTAGCTCATACAGCAATCATCGCCATCTTTCACATCTGATGGGTCTTTATCCAGGAACTCAGATTGCAGAGGAAGCCGACCCCGCTATTTATCAGGCTGCAATCAACTCACTGAATGCCCGCGGATATGAAGGAACAGGATGGTCAATGGGGTGGAAGATCAACTGTCACGCCCGTGCCAAGGACGGAGATCGCTGCCAAAGCCTCATCGCCACAGCCCTACATATTCAAACCAACACAGGCAATAGTCAGGGCGGCGGTGTATATGAGAATCTCTGGGATGCCCATACGCCCTATCAGATTGACGGCAACTTCGGTGCTACCGCAGGTATGGCTGAGATGCTCCTGCAGAGTCATCAGAACAAGCTTGACATTCTGCCGGCCCTACCCTCCATGTGGAAGGAAGGAAGTGTAAAGGGGCTTTGTGCCATTGGAAACTTCGTGGTAGATATAGACTGGAAAAACAACAAAGCGCAAGCCATCACGATTACTTCCAAGAGCGGGAAGAAGGCTGTAGTCAAGTATCCTGACGTTTCCTTTAGCTTCGATATCATAGACGAGACAGATGCTCCCGTGGAGTTCCAGATTGTCAATGACAACGAGATTGAGTTTGAGACCGTTGCCGGCAAGACCTATCGTATGATTTTTAATGGAAAGCAAATGGACATGAGAATCAACGACCTTGCCGAGGGCAACTATTACATCTATTGTGAGAAAGAGGGCACTCCCCTCTTTCTCGCCATGCCCAATGAAAACAATTATCAAGTAGCCCTTGTTGAAGCCAAGGACAGTCAAGGCACCGGGTGGAGCTTGACCACTGTCGATGCAAAAGACAATAAGGGAACAACCGCCAACCCTGCGCTGGAGCAGGATGGCAAGCTCTACATCATTACCAATACTTTAAAAAACAGGTGTATCAAAAACCAGTTTACATCAGGAAGTCGCGCAAGCACACTGGCCTACATGCATCCCATTTACCAGAACTATAAAACGAAGTTATACGCCATCCGTTCCACAGGAATCAACAATTCGACCAACAACAACGACGGTTGGTATGGTGCTACGGGCGGAAACTTAACCTATACATCCACCAAGGCTGACTATTGCTGGCTGTTTGAGCCAATCATCACCGATGGTATCACCACCGTCAACAACGTCAACCCGAACCGCAAAGGGATTGTCTATGACCTAAGCGGAAGACAGGTGTTCAACAGCTCTTCTTCCAAGTCTTCCAATCTGCGGAAGGGAGTATATATTATCAATAATAAAAAGGCGGTCATCAATTAAGATACCGCCTTTTTTTTTGTTTTACTCATCCAGGCACTCATCGAGTGCCTTTGTTATTTTCTCACGGTCCAGATGCTGACCAATGAAGACAAGTTTCTGCATCCTGTCGCCATATTGATCGTCCCAATCGGCCCGCAGCCCGGGGTTCTGCTCTTTCAAGAGGCGCAGCTCCTCTTCAGGCATCATGGCATACCACTGTCCGGCATCGCGCAAAGAGACCTGTTTGCCCGCCTGTTCAAAGAGGTAGCATTTTTCAGGTTCATCCTTAAACCAGCAAATACCCTTAGCACGAATAATACCTTTTGGCCAGTGACGAGCCACGAACTCGTCGAAGCGTCCGATATTGAAAGCAGGCCGGCGATAATACACAAAAGTGCCAATACCGTATTCCTCAGCCTCGCCCTCATCGTTATGATGGTGGTGATGATGATGATGATGCTCGTGCTCATGATGTTCGTGTTCATGATGATGGTCATGCTCTTCGTCATCTTCGTCTTCGTCATCTTCATCATCATCGTGGTCATCATGATGATGCTCTATTTCCTGAATCCATGCTGCAGAGGTAGCCACCTCGTCGAAGTCAAAACGGCCTGTGTTAACGAGTCGTTCCAGGGGTACGTCACAGTAGTCGCACTCAATGATTTCAGCTTTTGGCTGCAGGGCCCTGATAATCTGCTTAATGCGAGCCAACTCTTCTGGCGTCACCTCACTGGCTTTATTCAAGAGGATGATGTTGCAGAATTCTATCTGCTGAATGACAAGATTCTCTATGTCCTCATCATCAATGATCGGGCGCATCAAAAGTTCTCCACTTCCAAACTCATCCTTCATGCGAAGAGCATCAACAACAGTTACAATGTTGTCAACCACCGGTGTTCCGTCATAGACATACTGCAGTCCCATGGCTGGCATAGAACAGATTGTCTGGGCTATGGGGGCCGGTTCACAGATGCCGCTGGCCTCAATTACAATATAGTCGAAACGCTGCTGGCGAGTAATGTCTCGCAACTGTTCCACCAGATCCATTTTTAAGGTGCAGCATATACAACCATTCTGTAGGGCCACCAGGCTGTCGTCTTTCTGTCCAACGATGCCGCCCTTTTCGATAAGAGTGGCGTCAATGTTCACTTCGCCTATATCGTTGACAATCACGGCGAACTTGATACCCTGATTATTTGCCAAGATCCTGTTCAACAAAGTTGTTTTACCGCTGCCTAAATAACCCGTAAGCAACAGGACGGGAATTGTCTTTTGATTCATTGCTCTATACCTTATTTATAATACGCGCATGCGCACGCGAGAATTATATATTCTTCTGAATTTGAACGCAAAATTAATAAAATTAAGACAAAACAACTCATATATCAAAAAAAAAAGATACCTTTGCGCTCGAAAACCAACCCAGAAAATATGAAACAAATCTTTACCACCCTGTTTTCACTATTAGTTTTCACACTGTCCTCCTATGCACAATGGGAGCTGAAGACTAATCTCCCGGCCGTATATATCAATACACAATACAACCAGAGTATCACCAGCAAGACAGATTACATATACTGTACGCTGCGCTACACCAACGAGCAGGGCGTTACCACAACCTATGACTCTGTGCAAATCAGGGGTCGCGGCAATTCCACTTGGAACATGCCGAAGAAGCCTTACAGAATCAAGTTTAAGAGCAAAGAGAAGTTTCTGGGCAAAGGCTACGCCAAGGCCAAGAAGTGGACACTCTTGGCCAATGCTGCCGACAAGAGTATGATGCGTAATGCCGTTACGTTTGCCCTGGGTGAATTTACATCGCTAAAATTCAACCCTGCATACAAGTTTGTCGATCTGATTCTCAACGGAACATACTTAGGCACCTACCAGATTAGCGATCAGATAGACGTTCGTCCACACCGCGTGGACATCGTGGAACAGGACTATCCTGTCACAGATGCATCAAACATCACGGGCGGCTACCTGATGGAAGTAGATGGATTTCGCGATGGCAACTGCTTTACCACCAGTTTCTACAGTGCTCCCGTTCGCATCCATTATCCCGATGAGGAAGAGATAAGCACATCGCAGAACGAATATATACGTCGTTTCATGTACCAGTTTGAACAGGTCCTACACAGCAACAACTTTGCCAACCAGACAGGAGGCTATCGCTCACTTGTGGACACCATGTCGCTGGCAGACTGGTATATCTGTACGGAGGTGAGTGCCAACATTGATGGTTTCTATAGCACCTATTTCTATAAGGAACAAGACAACGACCGCCTTTTCTGGGGGCCACTGTGGGACTACGACATCGCCTACAACAATGACTACCGCATTCGCAATGGACAGTACCTTTCATCATCGGTCAACAGTCTGATGTCTGACATTGCCTACAGCGGTTCTAAGAATTGGGTGAATCGCATGTGGGAGGACCCTTGGTTCCAAAAATTCATCTACGAACGCTACACCGAGCTACTCGACCTGGGACTGGTAGAACACATGCACGCAACTATTGATAGCTTGCAAGTTCTACTCCAACAATCGCAAGAACTGAACTACCAGACGTGGGGCATCGACAAAAGGGTGTATCACGAGATGGTGCTCTATTCTTCCTACGACCAATATGTGAGCGACCTGAAGGACTTCATCACCCAACACTGCGCTTATCTGAAAGAAGCCTTTGCCAACAAGAAGCCCATTGAGCCAACGCCCCCATTCGCTCCGAAGGCTTACTTCTACCACATCATCAACAAAGGGTCTGGAAAAGCCATCGATGTCCAGGGTACCGACGTAGTGCAATACGATAACCTTCGCGAGCGCGAAAGCGAAGACTGGTTCATACAGGCCGTGAATGGCAGTTACCAACTTATCAACCGAAGTAACAACCAGGCCTTGAATGACCCCACAATGGGTGAGGTGGGACCGTCAACCAACGTGGGCACACGTCTGAACACAGCCACACCTGATGTCAATGACGCACGACAACTATGGAATCTTGTTCCCCAGGGTACCGACGGCTACTACAATCTGGAGAATGTTTATTCGTCACACATTGCTAACCTGGAGGGAGGGCGTACCACAAACAACACCGCCATACTGAGCTATACCAGCGATAACAGAAACGGACAAAGCAACAACCGGCTCTGGTATATTGCTGCCACTAACGTGCTTCCTGACGACTTCACCGCCATTGAGAATCCGGAACCACAAGACTACGCCTTGGCCTACAACCCTGTGACACAAGTCCTGCACTTCGCTTCGAACACTCCCGAACGCTTGACTTTCACCGCCAACGTGTTCAGCGTTAACGGCATGCGTATTGGAACTTTCCGAGCTGACAACGAGTTTACCATGTACGACAAACCCGCAGGTATCTATGTGGTGACATGGAACGTAGGAGGCATGACACGCTCGGTGAAATTTAAGAAATAATCAAACAAACTAATGATCTCTTTGTCAAGAAAAACTGAAGTTTTGGACAAATCCTGAGGCTTTTTGAAAGCAGCATACTCCTTGTCTATCATTATGCTGATAATAGGAAGGTTGCTAACCAGCTGAATGTCAGTTGGTTAGGCAAAAGAGACCAGTCTCCCGCCATAGATATCAGATAGCGCTATCTCTTCATTTACCTTAAAGGTCAAAAGGTTTTCCCAAAAATACCAATAGCTGTCCTTTGAGACTCAAATAGCTATCTTCTTAGACTCCAAGTGGTGTCCTCTTAGCCTTTAAGTGGTCACCCCTCGGAGACCAAGAAGACACCCTTTGGCCCCCAAAGCAATGACTGATTAGGCACCAACTCGTCGGTCACTTTGCCCCTAAACGATCAACCGTTTAGGGAGCCAAAAGATATACCTTTGAGAGACAGAAGTGGTCACTCGGGAACAAAATCGTCACACCTAAACAGAGAAATGAAGACATATTAGCTCCAGATTGACAAAAAGCGATGTAAAGAAAAATCAAAGTATGGAAGTCTGAAAAAAACGAGCTAAACAGGACTTTCACTTCTCAAATTCAGACGTTCTCAACGCCACAATACGGACAGCGTCCCTTGTTGCGAATCTTTCGGCCACAATGTCCACAAATATAGCGCCATCGGTGGTTTACATTATAGCTCCGAAGACAAATAACGCTATAGACAATGAGCAACAGATAGCCCACATAATAAAGAGTGGTGATACTGAAAACTATATAATTGACGGCACACATACCAGCTAAGCTGACCAGATACATCAGGCTGTCACCTACCGACAACTGGCGACGCACGTCATCAACAGAAGCTAAAGCAACAATAAACATGCTCCACACCGACACCAAAAACACAGACAACAGGGGTGGAACAGCAAAAGGATTGAGCGTGGGATGATAGTAAAAATGTCGCCATGCATCGGGAGCAAACATTTGAATACTGGCATAGAACGTGGCAGCAAAGGCGACAATAAGTGTCAACAGGGTTGGATAAAACGACTCGATGTCTCTGAAATGAACAATGTATGAGCGATGACGCGTGAGCGTCCGCATGAAATAGATGAAGCCTATAAGGATAACAAAGAAAAGTGACAAAATGATGTGGGTATCGGAGAAAAACGAGATAAACTGTGAGATGGGGTCATCGGGTACTACTGCCGCCAGCAGCTTAGATTCCTGCGTCCAGCCAAAGTCCATCTGTCCAGTGGCCAATTGCACCCAGACTGAATCTTCACCATTGATAGGCATCACCCTGATGTCGGCCACAACAAGCCGGTCGTCCTTATAGACAGCAAATGTGTCTATGGGCAACTCCGATGCAAGTTCCTCGGGTTGTTGCAACAGGAGCATCAGACTGTCGGCTTTCACCACGAAGTTGTAGTTCACCGCATAGTGACGTTCTGACCCGAACGACATGCTGTCACTCGTCGTCACCGAGTCTGTAACAGCATTTGTCATCGCTTCTGAACGCTGGGGATCCTCCCCATAGCATGCCACCAATAGCAAAGATGTCAACATTGCCAACAACATACTTTTCATGGTACGGCAATCTCTTCTCATACTACATTCTCCTTTCTACATTCTTCTGACAACCTCCCCTTCCACTCAATACATTCATCTGACAGGTCTGACAGTCGAACTCTAAACGAAACTCTATTCCGTTCTCCAAACGCAAAGACAAAGGCTCTTTCCAGGCAGAACGTCGTCCTCCATGCTTCACGCAATAGCCTAAAGAGAACTTTATGCAATGGCGACATTGCATAAGTAACGTGCCATTGTATAACTGTGGTTGTCCGACCTCCATGGCTTCTCCAAGATTGTTGACGCCCTGTTCCTCGTAGAACTTGCGAGCCACACTATTTGCAATATTCAACAAATGGGGTTGCGCAGGGAACTCGCCGCGTGGGAAAGGCTGCGGAGACGGAACAGGTGATGGCACGGTTTTTAACTTTTCAAATGCTTTCTGAAGCTTGTCAGTCAACACTTCCACGCCAAATCTTCTGAGGCTGGCAACATCGCTGGCAGGAGGATTCCATGAGAAATCAGACGAGTCTTCGAATCCCACATGTTTATAGGGAGTGTTCCCCAGCTTCATCAACACACGCTTGATGTTGTCTTCACTGCCAGCTCCTCCCGTCAGTACATTTGAAGGAATGGCCACTGATACACTTTCTCCTACGGCATGCAGACATAGCTGTATGGAGCTGCCACCTCGTCCGTCGTCGAGCAAAACATTGAAAGCCATCTTAACAGGAATCTTCCTTACAGCAGTCTGCCTGGCCATAAGTTTTGTGAAAGCCTCATCGTTGTTACGGTAGAGTGCCATTCCTTCGCGCAAACCTTCGGGCATACGCAACAGATAGAGGCGATTGCCCTCTGCGCGATTCACCCGGAAACCTACCAGTTCTCTGCTGCCGTCAGATGTCCCGGCGACATGACTTCTTGAGAAGAAACACAACCCATCACCATTACTGAACGCAGTGGTTCCTGACACAACAATGGAACAGGAACGGCTGTGGGAGGCGGGACGATGGATAGTTTTCACCTTTCCAACATATTCACCCAGCGCCTTCGGAGTATCAAAAGACGCTATGTCGGGGTCGCGTTTCTGCAAAACACCTTTATCATCACGATACGCATGAAGGAAATAATTGGTATAGCCACGGTTGAAGGTCTTTTTCAAGTCGGGAGCAAAACTGTAGGTCACCTCTCCCCACGAAGCACGACGGTAGTCTTCAGGACGGCGGCTCACAAGCTCGTTCAAACGCTGACTGTAGGCGGCTACCACATTTTTAACATAGTCAACTTCTTTTAGCCGGCCCTCAATCTTGAACGAAACAGCTCCAGCATCGGCAAGTTCTTCCAGATGATCTATCTGGCAGAGGTCTTTCAACGAGAGTAAGTGACGCTGATGTACAACTTCGCGACCGTCAGCATCTATCAGGTCGTACTTCATGCGGCACATCTGCGCACATGCGCCACGGTTGGCACTACGACCAAGACAATACTGTGAAGCGTAGCATTGACCACTATAGCTCACACAAAGGGCACCATGGACAAACACCTCTAACTCAACATCGGGAACCTGGCTGTGGATGTCACTTATTTCCTGCAGACTCAGTTCACGGGCCAGTACAACTCGTCGAAAGCCCTGCGATTGCAACCATGCAACCTTCTCTGCCGTTCGATTGTCGGTTTGCGTGGAAGCATGTAAGACAAAGTCTTTCAAGGCTTTACATTCCTTGACGATCCCCATGTCTTGCACAAGAAAGGCATCTACCCCAACTTCCCGCAAACGGTGCATGAGACTCAACGTCTCATCCAACTCTCTGTCATAGACTATAGTGTTAGTCGTCACATAGACACGCACACCATACTGATGGGCATAACGACAGAGTTCAGCAATATCCTCTACAGAGTTTCCTGCAGCAGCTCTGGCACCAAAACGCTCAGCGCCTATATAGACGGCATCAGCACCATGGTCAATGGCAGCCAGTCCACATGCAAGATTTTTAGCAGGAGCCAGCAGTTCAAGTTGTCTCATCCAATCTCTTCAATGTTATAAGGAGTCTCCTGGTAAACATAATAGTTAATCCAGTTAGAGAAAAAAAGATTGGCATGGGCTCTCCAAGTTACCAGAGGCTTCTCCGACGGATTGTCATGCCGATAATAGTTGACGGGCATCTCAACGTCATCACGCTTGCCCAAATCACGCCGATACTCCTTGTCCAATGTGTCGGGAGCATACTCCAGATGACCGGTAATAAAGAACTCCCTACCTCCTCGCGCCATAACAACAGAGACACCACTCTCATCCGATTCTGCCAGAAGCGAAAGGGCCTCATGGCGCAAGATGTCATCGCGTCGCAACTCTGTGTGGCGGCTGTGAGGCATGAAGAACTCATCATCAAAGCCACGAAAGATTGGAAGAGACGAGGTTGAAGTAGAGAACTGAGGAGTCAGCCGCTGGCGGAAGATGCCAAACATCTTCTTCTCCAACGGATACTTAGGTATGCCGTAATGATAGTACAACCCAGCCTGTGCCGCCCAGCAGATATAGAGTGTGGAGGTGACATGTGTACGAGCCCACGAGAAGATTTGAGAAATCTCCTGCCAATAGGCCACCTCCTCAAAAGGCATCTGCTCAACAGGCGCACCAGTGATAATCATACCATCGAACTTCTCCCGGCACAGGGTTTCAAAGTCCTTATAGAACATCATCATGTGCTCAATAGGAGTGTTCTTCGGTGTATGCGACTTGAGTTTCATAAAACTGATGTCCAGTTGAAGCGGTGTATTAGAAAGCAGACGGATTAGGTCGGTCTCTGTAGTAATCTTCAACGGCATGAGATTGAGAATGACAATGCGCAACGGACGGATGTCCTGTGCGTGAGCACGGGAAGCATCCATCACAAAGATATTCTCTCTTTTCAACAGTTCTATGGCCGGAAGCCGGTCTGGAAGTCTTAAAGGCATATTTTCTCAATGAGGAGTTAAAGAGACATGAATGGGGAGTTATAGGAATAGTAAAGGGCGCAACCTCTTACCAGAGATCGAGGCGTTCACTTTTGGGAATGAACATCTTATCGCCCTCTTTCACACCAAAGGCATCATACCACATGTCTATGTGTGGCAGAGCACCGTTGACACGCCACTCTCCGAGGGAATGAGGGTCATTCTTCACACGCTGACGAATTTCCTGCTCGGTAATATTCTGTCCCCACACACCGGCATAGGCAATGAAGAAACGCTGGTCACCGGTAAAGCCATCCTTCACCTTGAGCGGCTTCTTTGACGTAGCATTCTTATAAGCATACCAGGCAACCTGAAGACCTCCATGGTCAGCAAGATTCTCACCTAACGTAAGTCTTCCGTTGGCTTTCAGGCCTGGAAGAACCTCAATATTGGAGAAGAAACGGTCATAGAGATCTGCACGTTCGTTAAAGCCCTTAGCATCATCTTCGGTCCACCAGTCATTCATATAGCCCTTGTCATCATACTGACGACCTTGGTCATCGAAACCGTGAGTCATCTCATGACCAATAACTACACCGATAGCTCCGTAGTTGAAAGCCTCGTCGGCCTTGGGGTCAAAGAAGGGATACTGGAGAATTCCGGCAGGAAAACATATCTCGTTGGTCGTTGGGTTGTAATAGGCATTGACCGTCTGAGGGGTCATAAACCACTCATCACGATCCACAGGCTTTCCTGCTTTCTCGCTAATATGACGTTTTGTAGCCCAAGCACGGCAAGCAAGCACATTCTCATAAAATGACTTCTGAGGGTCTATCGTCAACTCGCTGTAGTCACGCCATTTATTGGGATAACCTATCTTAACATAAAACGTGGACAGTTTCTTGTGAGCATTGGCCTTGGTTTCTGCTCCCATCCACTGCTGAGCATCAATACGCTCGCCAAGAGCTATCTGAAGATTCTTGACCAACTGCTCCATCTTTGCCTTGGAAGTCGCCGGGAAGAAACGCTCGCAATACATCTTACCAAGAGCCTCGCCCATGACACTTTGAACGCGGTTTGTGGCACGCTTCCAAAGAGGATAGTCTTGTTTACGTCCTGTAAGGGTACGACCAAAGAAGTCGAAGTTGGCCTCACGAATATCATCACTAAGCAGGCCGGCAGCCCCCATGATGACATCCCACTCCATATAGGCACGAAGGTCATCGGCATTAAGGGCAGCATATAGCTTATCAAGACCTTCCATAAACTTCGGCTGGCCAACTATCATCTCCTGCAGGAATTCCGACTTGATTCCCTCAGCATTGGCCATGGTCTCTAAATCCAAGTTGGGATAGTTCTGTTTAAACTCCGAAAGGGTCATCTTGTTATAGTTAGCCTGAGGATCACGCAGTTCTGTCCGGCTCTTTGAAACCAGAGCCAAGGCTGTTTCAAAGCGGAATACAGCATCGCGCTTTTTCACGGCTTGCTGCTCACTGAAGCCAAAGAGCTTGAACATGCGTACCATGTGCTCCTTATAGGCATCACGAATCGCAACCGTAGCCTCGTCGTTATTCAGATAATAGTCGCGTTGACCAAGAGTTAGACCTCCTTGACTGATGTTCAAGATATTCATCGTAACATTCTTCTCATCAGCTCCAAAGCCATAGCCATAGGACATACCATAGCCAAAAACAGCATATTTGCGTTGCAGTGACTCTAACGCGGCCTTATCTTTAGCAGCTTCAATCTCATCGAGTAATGGCTTTACAGGTGCAATACCCTCATTATTGCGACGCACGCTATCCATTGCCAACTTGTAGAAATCTGCAAGTTTGCGCTCCGTAGTTCCTTCTGCGAAAGTCTTCTTCTGAAGCTCATCAAGAATAGCATTAATACGCTTATTGTTGTCTTCCTGCAACTGATCAAAGCTCCCAAAACGCGAATAGGCTGCAGGAAGGGGGTTCAGTTTCTGCCATCCGCCTGTTGCAAACATGTAGAAGTCCTCTGCGGGCTTTACGGTCTTGTCAAGATTCTCCATCTTAAGCCCCGATTTATTCTGTGCCATTCCAGCCATAGGCAACGCAAGCATCAGAGCCATCGGAAGCATCTTATTCATTCTCATGATTCTTTAATGTATAAATTAATATGTTTACTGAATACTTCTTTCAATCTGCAAAGTTACGAAATAAATACAATAACAGCAGCAAGTCTATGCAATTATTTGATGAAAGAATAGTAAATATAATAATGTAGAAAAAATTCTTGCATTCAAATTATTTTTGTACCTTTGCATGCCGAATGTCCCACATGAAGAATCTGGACAACCGAATATATAAGCCAATGAACAAAATAATACAATTAGACAACGTCTGCGCACGTTTATCTAAATTTGACAATAGCACAGAGGTATGCGAATATCACCTGATGCTCAGCATACAGAACCCTCTGCTCAGCTACAGCGAGCAGGTGGAATGTCTGTTGGAAGCCTTCACCAAAATCAGATATGAGGAGATGGACAAAGCAAGCCCCGTCTTTAAGCGCTATTTCCTCAGCGACGCTGCCAACCAAACAGATTTGCTGATGAATTACGAATTGGAGTCGCCAGACTGTGCTCTCTCCGTCATCCAGCAAGCTCCCCTCAACGGAACAAAGATTGCCATGTGGGCCTACCTGCAGACAAACATACAGACTAAAGCTTTGAACAGCGGTCTCTATGAAGCACGCCACGGACAGTTTCGACACTTGTGGCTGGGTAGCGCATGCAACCATGCCAAAGACTCTGAACGCCAAACACGCATTCTACTCAATGACTATATCATGCAGCTGATGAGCGAAAACTGCTCTTTGGCAAACAACTGCATAAGAACATGGTTCTTCGTCAATGATGTGGACTTAAACTATCAGGGCGTTGTAAAAGCTCGCAACGAGGTATTCCTGACACAAAACCTGACAGACGAAACACACTTCATCGCCTCGACAGGTATCGGAGGCCGTCAGGCTGATGCCCGTGTACTCTCACAGATGGATGCCTATGCCATAGAAGGCATCAAGCAAGAACAGATAAACTATCTCTATGCTGCCACACACTTGAATAGAACCAGCGATTATGGCGTAAGTTTTGAACGTGGCACTTATATTGACTACGGAGATCGACGCCATGTGTATATCTCTGGAACAGCAAGCATCAACAACAAAGGTGAAATCATGCATCTTGGCAATGTTTCCGAGCAGTGCCACCGCATGTGGGAAAATGTAGAGACTCTTCTAACCGAAGCTGACTGCAGCTACAATGATGTGGTACAGATGATTGTATATCTGCGCGACCCTGCTGACTATGAAACAATTCGCAAAAAGTATGAAGAGCGCTTTCCTGAAACGCCTTGGCTGATTGTCAATGCCAAGGTATGCAGACCTGGTTGGCTCATCGAGCAGGAAGTGATTGCCATCAAGGAACAAACTAAAGACTTCCCTAAATTTTAAATTCATCCATCCACATCGGAGGCCCCCCGGACACCCCAAGGACCGCTAATAGCAGCAGATGGTCAATAAAAATGACAGTAGTTCGAGTGCCCGGATACTAAATTTTCGGCCCAAAATCAAGCTTTTTTGAGCCTTAAAATGACGATTTAAGAAATATTAACTCATTTCCTCACAATTTCCTCACACCCCACAAAGCCTTTATTCATCGGCTTTTCAGCTCATGGAATGAGGAAATGAGGAAAAAAACTAAAAAAAAACTTTGCGGTGCGCGCACGCGCGCGCGAGAGAACTTCCTTCTTCGTCCGGCGCATAGCGATGCCTTCATAGCGAAGAGAAGAAAGAACTTCCGAAACTTATATAAAAGAATGTAATATAATATATAAAGGCGAGGGGACACTTCTTGATGGAAGTGTCCCCTCGCCTTTTATATATTACGAGTTTTTACTTGGCATAGGCGACCGATCGAGTCTCACGAATAACGGTAATCTTCACCTGACCCGGATAGGTCATCTCGTTTTGAATCTTGGTGGCAATTTCACCACTGAGTGCTTCCGTTTCGTTGTCGTCCATCTTGTCTGCTCCAACAATGACACGTAGTTCACGACCCGCCTGAATAGCATAGGTCTTTGTTACACCAGGGTAACTCATCGCTATAGCCTCAAGATCATTAAGACGTTTGATATAAGCTTCAACAATTTCACGACGGGCACCAGGACGGGCACCGCTTATTGCATCACAAACCTGCACAATGGGAGCCAACAAGGTCTGCATTTCCATCTCGTCATGGTGGGCACCGATAGCATTGCAGATATCTGCCTTCTCCTTATACTTCTCTGCTATTTTGGCTCCATAAATTGCATGGGGCAATTCACTCTCCTCATCAGGTACTTTACCAATGTCATGCAGCAAACCGGCACGTTTGGCCTTTTTAGGATTAAGGCCAAGCTCAGATGCCATCACTGCGCAGAGATTTGCCGTCTCACGTGCATGCTGTAACAGATTCTGACCATAAGAAGAACGATATTTCATCTTACCGACAATACGAATCAGTTCCGGATGCAACCCATGAATACCAAGATCAATTGCCGTGCGTTTACCAGTCTCAATGATTTCATTGTCAAGTTGCTTCTTAACCTTGGCAACGACTTCTTCAATACGAGCAGGATGAATACGCCCATCCGCTACTAACTGATGTAAAGCTAAACGACATACTTCACGACGTATAGGATCAAAGGCCGAGATAACAATGGCTTCTGGAGTATCATCAACAACGATTTCTACCCCAGCTGCAGCTTCAAGAGCACGGATATTACGGCCTTCTCGACCAATAATACGTCCTTTAACTTCATCATTGTCAATGTGGAACACACTCACAGAATTCTCAATAGCAGTCTCTGTAGCAACACGTTGGATGGTCTGTATTACAATCTTTTTTGCCTGAGCATTGGCATTGAGCTTAGCATCTTCAACAATTTCGTTGATGTAGCTTGCTGCATCTGTGCGCGCCTCATCTTTTAAGCTCTCTACAAGACGATTTTTAGCTTCCTCCGCACTCAACCCGGAAAGTTCTTCTAACTTGGCGCGTTCTTGAGTCTGCATCTTTTCAAGTTCTTCTTGCTTAATAGCAAGTAGCTTCTTCTCATTGTCAATGCGTTGCTGACTTTGGTCAACTTCTTGCTTGCGTCGCCCTATCTCCTCTTGTCGCTGATTCAACGATATTTCACGTTGCTTCAACTTGTTCTCACTTTGTTGGATGCGCTGATTACGCTGCTGAACTTCTTTTTCAAGTTCACTCTTCTTGTTCAAGAATTTCTCTTTTACTTCCAACAACTTTTTCTCTTTTATAACTTCTGCCTCTTTTTCTGCAGCAGAAACCATCTCATTATATTTTCCTTTAATAATATAGCGGAAAATAAAATAGCCAACAAAACCGCCTAATATCAAGGCAGCAGTCGCTGTTATCAAATAACCGATTACCATTATTATAAAAATGTATGAATGTATATATATTGTTGTTAATATTCTCGATTACTCATTCAAAGCGTCTTCGATTTCTGATGTCAACTTCCCGAGAATATCATGAAAAGGTGCAGTGTCATTACGCCCCGATTCTTTTTCGTACCTGAGCGCAATATCAATCATTGCCATATACAAAATTTCCTTTTCCGTCTTTCGTCCCTTAAACACAGAGGCGTATGTATTAATCGTGTTAGTAATCAAGTCACCGGCATCGCGGTAATACTTTTCATCCTCACGAATAATATTAACGGAGATATCTGTATCATAGACATGCAACCTAATATGTAATTTGTCTCTGTTTCCTTCAGTCATCGTCTTACTACTCGCTCAATAATGTAATACATTTATTGACATCTCTAATTAGTTTGGCTATACGCTTACGAGACTCTTCTATGTCTCCATCAGACACTTCTATCATCCTAGCCAATTTCAAATTCTTAAAGTCATCTTTTGCTTCCTTCAGACTTTCCTCTAATTCGCGGATACGTTTTTCACGCGTTTCTACCGTTGCAATGAGTTCATTATTTTTTTTCTTCAACTCCTTATATTGAAGTATCAACTGCCTTACATGGGTAGTGAAAAGGTCTAAAGTTTTCTCGTTGGCATCCATTGACTTATAATTTGGTTACAAAAATAGTTGAATTTATTGACAAGGCCAAATATAATCAACTATTTTTTACTACTTTTTATCATCATCAGATGGTTTTGGTTCTTTTTTTGCCAACAATACCAATTGATAGACGAAATCAGTAATCCATCGCTGACTGAAGCCAAGACGTTTATCATACTGACGTATCGCAACCACAGTCTTCATAACGCCAGGGTCAGTGAAATCATTCTTCGAAAAAATATCATTAACCGTTTTTTCGGTCATTTGATAGATCGCTTTTTTGAAAAAAGAAGGCACACGAAGCTTGAACTTCATCAGGTTACCTGTTAGCATCATAATATCCTGCGTAAACCCCTGAAATTGAATTAAATAAGGTTGTACGTCCTGCAATTTCCTACAGTTCTTCTTTATACTTGCATCTATTTCTTTAAAGAAGTCATCACCAGTTCCGTAAATTTGTTTCATCATTTTTTTACACTGGTTTCGCTCCCCTATTCCAAGTTTATTATTTAAAGTAGGTACATGAAGTGTTGCTTTAAACGTACGCAAGTCAGGAAGAGCTGCTAAATTGTTAATTCCCAATGTCGAAGCTATTGATGCCTGGAAATAGACTCTGATAAGAGTCATATAATCTTCCATTCCACCTGCTTTCTTCTCACTTCGATTCCTAAAGAAGATAAGATCTAAAATTCCCATATTAATTTTCAAGTTATTTTACCTTTAGATACAATCATTTTTATAATTTTTTTGCAAAGATACAGCAAAATAGGAAAAAACGAAAGAAATAACCAACATTTTTCCATAAACATTTTTATATTTTCAAGAAATTATTGTAACTTTGCCGAGAAAAGTACAAAATAAGAGAAAACATCCTATTAAGAAGCATGAAAGGTATTGTTTTAGCTGGAGGTTCTGGAACACGCCTGTATCCAATAACCAAAGGTATCAGCAAACAACTGATTCCCATTTTTGACAAACCCATGATTTATTATCCTGTATCAGTTCTCATGTTAGCTGGTATCAGAGACATTTTAATTATATCTACACCTTACGATCTTCCTGGTTTCAAACGATTGTTAGGAAGCGGTGAAGATATTGGAGTACATTTTGAATACGCAGAACAGCCATCACCAGACGGATTAGCCCAAGCATTTATTATCGGAGAAAAGTTTATTGGGAATGATAGCGCATGTTTGGTTTTAGGTGATAACATTTTCTATGGGGCGGGATTCACTTCTCTCTTAAAAAACAGTGTTGAGCTTGCAGAAAAACAAAACACCGCAAGTGTTTTTGGCTATTATGTGAACGACCCCGAAAGATATGGCGTTGCTGAATTTGACAAGGAGGGGAACTGCCTCAGCATTGAGGAGAAACCAGAACATCCTAAAAGCAACTATGCCGTTGTAGGACTATATTTCTATCCTAATAGTGTTGTGGATATTGCCAAAAATATCAAGCCCAGTGCACGCGGTGAACTGGAAATTACGACTGTTAACCAAGAATTCCTTAAGAAGAATTCATTAAAGGTGCAAACCCTTCAACGTGGATTCGCATGGCTTGACACTGGCACACACGATAGTCTTTCCGAAGCAAGTACCTTTATTGAAGTTATTGAAAAAAGGCAAGGACTCAAGGTAGCTTGCTTAGAAGAAATAGCATACAAGAAAGGTTGGATTACTGCTGAGCAACTTAGAAACACTGCTCAGCCCATGATAAAAAATGGATATGGGCAATATCTTATGAGTCTCATAAAGTAACCTGCCTTTAAATCAAGTTTACGAAAATAAAAATTAAAAAATAAAATAATAATATGGAAGAACAAAAGAAAAAAGAATTGGAGAATATAGCAGTTATGGAACAAGAGGAGCGTTCCTCCTTTGATTTCCGAACCATCTACACTATGCTAATTCTCAACTGGAAATGGTTTTTGTTATCTTTGGTTATTTGTCTTGGTATTGCTACCATTTATCTGCGTTATGCAACCCCACAATTTCAAGCATATGCCAAGTTCTTAATTAAAGATGACCAAAACAATAATGGCAGAAGTATGGGCCAAATGATGATGAATAATTTGGGTACCATTACAAACTCTGCAGGCATAGACAATGAGATTGAGATTCTTTATTCACAAAGCCTTGCCCAACAGGCTGTAACTGACTTAAAGCTATATACTACATATAGAACAAAAGGGAAATTTAAAGAAATCCTACTTTACAAAAATCAACCTATCAATGTAGAAATAAGCAAAAGCAGTCTTGATGAGCTGAAAGCGCCCATCAATTTGGAAATTGACAAAGAAAAGTCTGGCTATCATGTGATATGCTCGTATTATTATTCAAAAGATGAGGACTCACCTGCCACTTTGGAAGAAATTGACAAAGTGCTGCCCAAACTTCCCGCAACACTTAAAACAAAAGTCGGTGTTTTGACATTTACTAAGAATCGATCGATGGATGAAGGTCAAACACTCTTGGTCAAGATCAACTCGCCCAAAAACGAGGCAAGACATTACACAGCAACTTTGAACGTAAGTCCTACTTCAAAGTTGACAACCATCGCTCAACTAACAGTAACAGATGAATCACCAGAACGTGCAGTTGATTTCCTGAAGCAGTTGAGCATATGTTACAACAGGCAAGCCAACGAAGATAAAAATGAAGTAGCCATTCGTACAGAAGAATTTATCAACAGCCGTCTCGAGAAGATTAGTGCAGAACTTGGTAGCACTGAAGGTGCATTAGAAGAGTTCAAAAAACGAAACAACATGGTTGAGTTAAAGTTGAATGCTACAAGAGACATCGCTAACCAAGATGAATTCTACAAGAAATTGGCAGACATGAACGTACAGGTTGCATTGCTCAAAAGCATTGAGGAATATATGAACCAACCTGAGAACAAATACCAAACACTTCCATCTAATGTCGGACTCAACGAAGCAAGTGCAGTAAATTTAATTAATAGATATAATGAGTTAGCTCTTATGCGCAACAACCTGTTGCTGTCGGCAACAGAAAATCATCCTGAGGTAATCAAGATGACATCCCAACTGGATGATTTAACGAAGAGCATCCGTCGCGCTATGCAACAGGCAAGCCGCAATATGAACATTCAACGCAATGCCATTGGAGCTCAATACAACAAATTCCAAGGACAGATTTCTGCTACGCCAGAACAAGAGCGCATCCTTTCACAAATTGGACGCCAACAGGAAGTGAAAGCAGGACTTTATCTGATGTTACTTCAGAAAAGAGAAGAGAACTCCATATCACTGGCTGCAACCGCAGATAAAGGAAGGCTGATTGACGAACCTGTTGCAGGAGGTAAGGTTAAGCCAAAATCTTCTATCATCATGTTGGCTGCTTTGATTTTGGGTATCGCCATTCCATTTGGCATCATCTTTATTCTCCAATTCTTCCGTTATAGAATTGAAGGACATGACGATGTTGCACGATTGACGCAGTTACCTATCATTGCAGATGTTGCCGTTGCAAGTGATACCGCAAAAACAAAAGCAGACATCGTTGTACATGAGAATAAGAACAACCAAATGGAAGAGATATTCCGCTCAATGAGAACGAACCTTCAGTTTATGCTCAAAGAAAATGAAAAGGTCATTATGTTTACATCGAGCACTTCTGGTGAAGGTAAGACCTTTAATGCGGCAAACTTATCTGTTTCATTTGCATTATTGGGTAAGAAAGTTATATTGGTTGGTTTGGATATTAGAAAACCACGATTGGCAGAACTCTTTGAAATCGATGATCACAAACATGGTATCACAAACTTGTTGGTAAAAGAATCACCGACCATTGAGGAGCTGAACAATCAGATTATCCCCTCCAACATTAATCAAAATCTCGACCTTCTTATGGCTGGTCCGACCCCGCCAAATCCAACAGAACTTCTTGCAAGAAAATCACTGGAAATTATTATAAAAAACCTGCGCAGCATGTACGATATAATTATTATCGACACAGCCCCCGTAGGTCTGGTAACAGACACCATGCAGATTGGACGCGTTGCAGACATCACTGTCATTACATGTCGTGCAGATTATACTGCTAAAGAGAGCTTTAACCTTATTAACTCACTTAGTTATGAGAAAAAACTTCCCAACATGTGCATCATACTGAATGGTATTGACATGTCGAAGAAGAAATATGGTTATTACTATGGTTATGGAAGTTATGGTCGCTACGGTCGCTATGGTCGTTATGGACATGCTTCACGCTATGGTGGCTATAGCTCTTATGGCCAATACGGTAACTATGGTAACTATGGTATTTATGGAAATTACACAAATAGTCATTACGGAAACAAGAACGACACTTCTATAAAAAAATAAGTCATGACTATAGCTGTAGATTTTGATGGCACCATTGTTGAGCATTGCTATCCAGCTATTGGAAAAGAAAGACCATTTGCAATAGAAACATTGCTCATGCTTCAAAAAGAAGGGCATAGAATAATTTTATGGACCGTAAGGGAAGGTGTACTTCTATACGAAGCTGTAGAATGGTGTAGAGTAAGAGGTTTAGAGTTTTATGCAATAAACAAAGATTATCCTGAAGAAGTATGTGATTCAACCATAAATCACAACTTCTCCAGGAAAATTAAGGCAGACATGTTTATTGATGACCGAAACATTGGTGGACACCTCGACTGGGGACAGATTTACCACATGATTAAAGACAATAAAAATTTCACTGACATTCTTGCAGAAACAAGAATGCAAGCCTTACAAAGAGGAACTGCACCTCAGAAAAAACGCTGGTGGCAATTTCTGATATAAAACGATAGAACTCTAATCAAAGAGGAAAAGCATTTATACTTGCAACAATCATCTCGGCCTCCTTTTCAGTTATCAATGGACTGATTGGGAGGCTGAGCTCTTGTTGATGAATTTTTTCCGTAACAGGGAAACTCATGTTTTTCCACTCACAAAAAGCCTGTTGCTGATGAGGAGGAACCGGATAATGAATGAGCGTTTCTATTCCCATATTTAACAAATAATCATGTAAATCGTCACGTCGATCACATAATATTGGGAAAATATGGTAAACATTACCTTCATCCTGTACTAATGAAGGAACATAAATCTTTGGGTGACGAATGTTTCTAATATAAAAATCTGCGATATTTCTACGTCTCAAATTATCTTCATCAAGATATTTCAGTTTCACACCTAATACTGATGCCTGAATCTCGTCCAATCTACTGTTTTTTCCTTTATATTGGAAAAAATATTTCTGAGAAGACCCGTAATTGGATAAAGTTCTCACAGTTCTTGCCAATAACGCATCATCTGTCGTTACCGCCCCACCATCTCCCAATGCTCCAAGATTTTTTCCTGGATAGAAGCTATGGCCCGCAGCATCACCCAGATGTCCTGTTCGAGTGATTATTCCATTAACTGGTGAACAATAACAACAGCCATGGGCTTGGGCATTGTCTTCAACAAGTTTTAAATGGTAACGAGAGCAAAGTTCTCCTATCTTATCTGTGTATGCACAACGACCATAAAGGTGAACGATTAAGATTGACCTGGTTCGCTGAGTTATGGCTGCTTCTATTTTAGAATCATCGATTTGGAGAGTGTCAAAACGAGGTTCCACCAGAACCGGAACTAAACCATTTTCTGTCAGAGATAAAATGGATGCAATATATGTATTCGCAGGGACAATAACTTCGTCTCCTATATTCATTATCCCCATTTCTATATACGCTCTATATATTAAAGTCAGTGCATCAAGCCCATTTCCGACGCCAATACAATAAGTTGAGCCTATATAGCGAGAATATTCATCCTCAAATTTAGAAACTTCCTTACCTAACACATACCATCCAGATTCAACCACCCGTTGTATGGCAGTCATGATCTCTTGAGAACGACTGAGATTTATAGTCTGTAAATCTTGGTATTTTACCATAGGTAAAAAACAATAACTGCATCACATCAACTGTATCAAGTATCCCACAGTAAATGTCACGCCATGAACATGAGCACCTCCAAGCATCTTGCGTGTAGCGTTCGATGAGGCTAACTTCTGAAGGTTATACTCATATCTAAGATCGAATGTCAGGTTGTTAATTTCATATTCAACACCCACAGGGAAGGAGAATGCTGCTGTCTTCACCTTCTTTCTCAGGCTTGTCTTCACACCATTGTGTTTTGTATAGGCATTGATAACACGTCCCATCTTAAAACCTCCATATAAATTTAAGCCTTTCGTCATGTAATACTTTGCGAAATAATTCACGTCAACATAACTTACCGAGTAGTCATATCGACCAGAATTAAACATAACATCATCGGAACCCATAGTTGGATATTTTAAAGAGATCTCTTCGGGAGACATGAATACATTCCTTGTTCCATAGTGCTTATAGCCAATTTCCATGCTCATTCCCCATTGTTCAGAAAAATAGATACCTAACGTACCAGCAACATGCGGAGATACAACTGCATCACCTTTTAAAGAAGTGAAATTACCATAGTCAATTCCACCTTTTGCGCCTGCAACAATATCCCAAAGACCATGCTGAGCCCTCATGTTCACATTACCTACTATAGCGAATAAAAGAATAATTAAATATTTCTTCATGTTAGATATTTTTGTTTCTGCTTGCAAATATAGATAAAAAATCTGATATATGACTCTTTGACTCTTATAAAAATTAGCTGAAAGTCGCTTCTACCCCACGATAACCATTTAAGAATGATTGAGCATCCATTTTTTTCTTCCCTGCTTGTTGTAACTCAAGTATTTCAAGCCATTCATCTGATGTTGCAACAAAAAGTCTTCCGTCATATGTTTCTATGGTACCAGCAGGACATTCAGTGGTTCTTCCGGTTTTTGAAGCTTTAAAAATCTTAACGTCAACATCCTGGCTATTATCTTTTTTCAAACAGCTCCACGCTGTAGGTATGGGGCTAAGTCCTCTAATAAAATTATAAACTCTTTGAACCGGTTGACTCCAATCTATCTTACATGTTTCTTTAAAGATCTTTGGGGCGACTGGAAGATTGTTGGACGAACCACTACCATTTCCGGTAATTTCATTCTGTTCAACTGTGTCTATCTTACCATTTCCTTCGATAATGGCATCTATCGTCTCCAGGGCGATTTTTGAACCTAACCGCATCAGGCCATCATACACATATTCGACATCAGCATCCTCTGGAATATAAAATTCTTTCTGTCTGATAATACGTCCTGTATCAATATGATGATCGAGGAAAAAGGTTGTAACCCCTGTTTGTGTTTCGCCATTTATAATAGCCCAATTAATCGGAGCAGCCCCCCTATATTTAGGCAAAAGAGAAGCATGTACATTAAAGGTTCCCAATCTTGGCATATCCCAAACAACCTCGGGAAGCATACGAAATGCCACAACCACCTGAATATCTGCTTGATACGAACGAAGTTGGTCAAGAAATTCTGGGTCTTTCATTCTTTCTGGTTGTAGTACAGGTAAACCGTGTTCAATAGCATATTCTTTCACAGCCGGAGCACGAAAAACCGATCCATGGCGACCAACAGGTTTGTCCGGTTGAGTAACGACAGCTACAACATGATAGCCACCTTCTACAAGAGCTTTTAGTGTTTCAACAGCAAACTCAGGAGTTCCCATAAAAACAATTCTCAGATTTTCCTTATTAATCCTTTCTTGCATTTTATTCATACTACAACAATTTCTCTTTTAAACAATCTCATTCTGCTGAAAAATCCGCCACGGTCTTTCGATACAAGCTATATACTCTTGCACGAGAAACGACCCCTTCTAATACTCCGCTAACATCAACAACAGGAAGATTACGGGCATTGGTCTTTTCAAATTTTCTCATAACATCTTCCATTGGGTCATTTATAACCAAACGCGCTTGAACAGGGGTTAATAATTGGCTTACTGTAAATCTACCATATAACTCTGTGCGAAACATAATATGACGAATTTTGGTCACATCAACTTCTCCAAGTAATTTTCCACCATTGTCGAGTACTGGAATAAATTCAGAACGACTTTGACTTATTACATGTATCAAATTTCCTAAAGGCATATCCGGATTTACCGCCGTATAATCACGATCAATAACACTTTCCAGACTCATTAATGTTAAGACAGAATGATCTGTGTGATGCGTAACAAGTTTGCCTTCTCGTGCCAATCGAGAAGCATAGATACCGTGAGGTTCAAAAAGACTAATAAACATCACAGAGACCACACTGACTATAATCAAAGGAATAAACAATTGATACCCTCCTGTTATCTCTGCTATCAAAAAAATTCCAGTCAATGGAGCGTGCATCACACCAGCCATTACCCCACCCATACCTAACAAAGTAAAATTTTTCTCTGGAAGATATACTCCCACATTATATATATTCCATGCGCGCGCGAAGAAAAAACCACCAAAGCCTCCAATAAAAAGCGAAGGGGCAAATGTTCCGCCACATCCTCCTCCACCGTTGGTTGCAGAAGTTGCAATTACCTTTGTCAGCAAAACAAGACCAATATATAAAAGAAGCAAATCGTCATGGCCATAAAACAAAGAATTATGAAGTAATGCATTCCAGTCCTCTTCTGAACGACCATTTAGCAAAATATTCAAAGCATGATAACCTTCACCATATAAAACAGGAAATAGAAATATCAACATACTCAGCATCACTCCGCCTAAAGCAAACTTTGAAAAAGTTTTTTTGCCCAAACGTGCAAAAACGCCTTCACATGCACTCATCATCCTAATAAAGTAAAGACTAATCACGCCACAGAACACCCCCAGCAAGATACTCGCCGGTACACGTTCTAAAGTCCATGCTTCATCAAGTTGAAATACAAATAAGGAACTACTCCCAATAAAAATATAAGTAAAACAAGTTGCGGTAACACAAGAAACAAGAATTGGAAGAAGAGATGCCATCGACAAGTCAACCATCAAGACTTCCAGCGTAAAAACAAGACCGGCAATAGGCGCTTTAAAGATGCCAGCAATGGCTGCAGAGGCACCACATCCAACTAATAGCATCAGCTTTTTATTGTCCATACGGAAAAGTTGCCCAAGATTTGAGCCTATTGCAGAACCCGTTAATACGATGGGGGCCTCAGCACCAACCGACCCTCCAAATCCGATGGTAATAGCCGACGCTATCACAGAAGACCAACAATTATGAGCTTTTAATCGCGATCGCTTGGTAGAGATTGCATACAAGATTCGTGTGATACCGTGAGAAATATTATCTTTCACGACATATCTGACGAATAAAGAAGTAATCAAAATGCCCACAACCGGGAAGACCAAATATAACCAGTTATACGTCGTAATGGTAAAGCCCTCAGTTAATAAATGCTGAATCTGTCTGATTAATTCATGCAAAAGGAGCCCTGCAATAGCCGCAAAAACGCCGATAAAGAATGCCAATATAAGCATCATCTCGCGTTCTGGCACATGTCGTTCCCGCCAAACAATTAACTTGTGAATGACATTTTTACTTACCATTCCTACTTTCTTATTATCGATACAACTCCATCTTCACTCAGCTTTATAATGCTGCTTGCTTTATGTGGCAAATGTTCCTGTCTCCGAGTCCAACAAACATAATCAACGGCATCAATGATAGCCTTGGATATATCACCGAAATTTTGAGCCGCTGGTTCACCGCTAATATTAGCACTCGTACTAACAATAGGCTTCTGAAAACGGAAACAAAGTTCATGCGAAAAATCCTCTTTGGTAATACGCATACCAATACTTCCATCATCAGCTATAAGATTTGAGGCTAAATTAACTGCATTATCAAGAATAACAGTAGTGGGTGATACTACTGCATCTAACAAATCCCACGCAACGTGTGGAACATTTCTAACATACCTTTGAAGTCTTGCATCAGAATCGACCAAACAAATCAAAGCCTTAGAGTCATCTCTTTGTTTTATCTCATAGACCTTTCTAACAGCATCGGGATTGGTCGCATCGCAACCAATCCCCCAAATGGTATCTGTCGGATAGAGAATTATCCCTCCTGCTTTCAAGACTTTTATTGCGTTATTAATATCTTCTTGTCGAGTCATCTTATTATATTTACATTTCCCAACCTACAGCGCTGGCACCTAAAACTGCCGCAGAAGCTCCATCAAGTCCACTTACAAGAAATTTCGCCTTGTCCTTGTAAATCTTTAAGACATTCTTGTCGTATGCCTCTTTAATAGGATTCATAATGAGATCGCCAGCCTTGGCCATACCACCAAAAAAGATGAAAGCCTCGGGCGAGCAAAAAGCAGCAAAATCTGCACAAGCTTCACCTAACAAATGACCGGTAAACTCATATATATCATTAGCCAGCTTGTCACCTTTTTCTGCAGCAATACTAACGTCAAGACTGGTTATTTTTGAAGGGTCTAAATCACGAAGCAGTGATGGCTGTTCTGTGGTTTCAAGCAATTCGCGAGCTGTCCTTGCAACACCTGTTGCTGAACAATAGCATTCTAAGCATCCTTTCCTGCCACATCCACAACTGCGACCATTACGTCTAACAATGACATGACCAAGTTCTCCGGCAAACCCGTCACTTCCATACACCATTTGTCCATTAATAACAATACCAGAGCCAACACCTGTTCCAAGAGTGAGCATTATAAAATTTTTCATGCCACGAGCAACGCCATAGATCATTTCTCCAATGGCTGCAGCATTAGCGTCGTTGGTCAAGGCCACAGGAATACCTAAACGATCTGAAAACAACTTCGCTAAAGGAACAACGCCATCATGTGCCCATTCCAAATTGGGAGCGAATTCTATTGTACCATTATAATAATTACCATTAGGAGCACCTATACCCATTGCCTTAATTCTATCGATGCCACCCACTTGCTCTATGATGACAGAAAGAGCCTCTACGCAAGCATTCACATAGTTTTCCACACTTCCATATCCATGGGTCTTTATCGCCGTCGTAGCCTTTATTTCACCACGACTGTCCACTATTCCAAAAACCGAATTGGTGCCTCCTAAATCCAGGCCAATCACATAGGGCTTTATCACTTCTGACATACTCATATTCATTATTCTTTAAAATAAATATTCATAATTTCAAAAAAAGAATGACCGATGATAATCATACATAGGCAAAAGTACAAAAAAGTTAAGAGTTATGTAAAGAGCCCAACAAGATTTATTTTTCATTTACATTTTTTAACCAATCCTTTCGACTTCGTAACGCACATGCCGACCAGCTTTCATCTTTTCTTTGCAATCGGACACATGGCTTTGTGACAACTTACACACTTGGCATGGCTAAAGGTATTGTTTATTCGGGAAAAAGTATTGCTTTGCGCAACGTAAAGATATCATTTACAAGTTTTAAAGGTTTCTTTCATTCGGAAATGAGAAGAAAAGCAAGCTTTCCCTTTGTATTTCTCTCGACTTTTCGTAACTTTGCAGTCGTTATGCCATTTCCCATTTATATAAACATAGTAGATCTTATACTGAAAGGCATGTTAATCGGTATGATTGCGTCAGCTCCAATGGGACCTGTCGGAGTTCTCTGTGTCCAACGCACATTGAACAAAGGAAGATGGTTTGGCTTCGTTACAGGTATTGGTGCCGCTGCCAGTGATATAATATATGCAGCAATCACAGGATTTGGCATGTCGTTTGTAATGGATTTTGTCAACAATGAGCAAAATAGATTTTACCTTCAAATTATCGGTAGCCTCATGCTGCTGGTCTTCGGCATCTTTACATGGCGAAGTGACCCCATGCGCAACATCCACCGATCCGGAAAGAAAAAGGGGACACTTACACATAATTGTGTGACTGCATTTCTCGTCACCCTTAGCAACCCTCTCATCATTTTTCTTTTCCTCGGCTTATTTGCTCAATTTGCCTTTGTCATCCCTGACCGGCCTTTCGAAATGGCCGTTGGATTTATTAGCATTGTTGCCGGTGCACTTGTATGGTGGTTTGGACTCACTTGGCTTATAGATAAAGTACGCACCATTTTCGATGACCAAGGTATTAAGGTCATCAATCAAATTATAGGAGCCGTCGTTATCCTTGTGTCCGCCATTGTACTCTTCGGAACAGTAACAAATCTGTTTCGCTTTTTTTGAAAATGCAGAACAAACAAGAAAAAATACACAATTTACAATATGTATATAGCCCAAGAATTAAGAAAGAAGAATATTGCTGAATATCTCTTATATATGTGGCAAGTAGAAGACATCATAAGGGCCTATGATTGTTCTCTTTCTCGCATTCGAAAGGAATATATCGATCATTTCGATTATTCTTCCGAACAAAAAGAAGAAATGACAGACTGGTATGGGAATCTGGTAACAATGATGAACCAAGAAGGTAAACGGGAATACGGGCACTTGCAAATCAATCAAATCATACTACAAGACATGTCTGAACTCAATGCAAAGTTATTAAATAGTTCCAAGTTCCCTTTTTACAATTCAGAATACTACAAGGTTTTACCATACATTGTAGAACTAAGACAAAAAAACAAGAATAACCAATCTTTGAACTCTATTGAGCAGGAGCCTGAGATAGAGACCTGCATGAATGCGCTCTACGGAACCATGCTTTTACGACTACAAAAGAAAACAATATCGCCCAGTACTCTACATGCTGTAAAAGAAATAACGACATTTATCGGTATGCTTTCCGACTACTATATCAAGGACAAAACAGAAGGAATAAATTATGATGAAAACTGAAATAGAAAGAAGGCGCACCTTTGCCATAATCTCTCACCCTGACGCAGGTAAGACTACTCTAACTGAGAAATTTCTACTTTTCGGTGGACAGATTCAAGTGGCAGGTGCTGTCAAAAGCAATAAAATCAGAAAGACAGCAACATCAGACTGGATGGATATAGAGAAGCAACGTGGCATTTCTGTTTCTACATCTGTCATGGAATTCGACTACGCCCCAGAAGGGTCTGATATCGAATACAAAGTAAACATACTCGACACTCCTGGTCACCAGGACTTTGCAGAAGACACCTATCGTACCCTTACCGCCGTTGACTCTGCTATAATAGTTGTTGACAGTGCTAAAGGTGTTGAAACACAGACTCGCAAGTTGATGGAAGTATGTCGTATGCGCAATACACCTGTTATCATATTCATCAACAAGATGGACCGTGAGGGGCGCGATCCTTTTGATCTCCTTGACGAACTGGAACATGAGCTCCAGATCAAAGTTCGTCCACTATCATGGCCAATCAATCAAGGAGCTAAATTCAAAGGCGTTTACAATATATTTGAACATAAACTTGACCTTTTTACTCCTGATAAGCAACGCGTTACAGAGAAAGTTGAAATTGACGTGACCAGTAAAGAATTGGAAGAACACATTGGTGAACAAGACACACAACAATTACGAGAAGACTTGGAACTTGTAGATGGAGTATATCCTGCTTTTGACATCGAAACTTACCGAGCAGCAGAAGTGGCGCCCGTGTTTTTTGGATCTGCACTAAACAACTTTGGCGTACAAGAACTTCTCAACTGTTTCGTACAAATAGCTCCATCTCCAAGGCCGACACAAGCGGAAGAGAGAAAAGTAAAGCCAGAAGAAGAAAAATTCAGTGGTTTCATTTTCAAGATCACTGCCAATATCGATCCCAACCATCGCTCATGTATTGCATTCTGTAAAGTCTGTTCAGGCCGTTTCGTTCGCAATCAGCCCTATCTGCATGTTAGGCAAGGAAAAACGCTGCGCTTCTCATCTCCCACACAATTCATGGCTCAGCGCAAATCTACAATTGATGAAGCATGGGCCGGTGACATTGTCGGACTACCAGACAATGGTACGTTTAAAATTGGAGACACATTGACTGAAGGAGAAATACTACACTTCCGTGGTCTTCCATCATTTTCACCCGAAATGTTTAAATATATTGAAAATGATGACCCCATGAAATCCAAGCAACTTGAAAAAGGTATTAACCAACTCATGGACGAGGGGGTGGCACAACTCTTCGTCAATCAGTTTAATGGACGTAAGATCATAGGAACCGTTGGACAACTACAGTTTGAAGTCATCCAATACCGTCTTGAAAACGAATACAATGCAAAATGTCGTTGGGAACCCATTCATCTATACAAAGCATGTTGGGTAGAAGCTGATGACGAAAAAGAACTTGATGCATTTAAGAAACGTAAGTATCAATATATGGCCAAAGACCGCGAGGGGCGCGATGTCTTTCTGGCAGACTCAGGGTATGTCCTCAGCATGGCACAACAGGACTTTGAGCATATACGCTTCCATTTCACCAGCGAATATTAGGACCCCCTTCGATACTTCCAAACTATCAGTTGACTTAAATCAAGAGAATAACGTCACTCATGTTTTTTAAAAAGAAAACATGAGTGAGTTTAAACTGATTTTTATTACTTTGCAATGGCTTAGTATAAAAACAGACAACATTATTTTCTTTAATTTATTAAACTATGAAAAAATTAGTACTTTTGTTTGGTGTAGCAGTGATGGCTATGTCTGCATCTGCTCAGATTGCTATTGAAGATAGCAAAACTTTTGACAACATGTATGTTGGTATCAATGGTGGAGTTTCCACTAAAACAGTTGGTCACAGTTGGATGAAGGACTTAAACTCCAACGCCGGCCTACGGATTGGAAAGTGGTTCAATCCTGTTTTCGGCATGGCACTTGACGGTTCTACATATTTTCGAAATAGCGCATGGGGACCTTCTACCAAAACAGCAGTCCGCTATATTAATGCAAGCTTGATAGGAACTGTCAATATGAGCAACTGGCTTGGTGGCTACAAAGGCGAGCCGCGTACCTTTGAGGTTGTTGCCCTTTATGGATTTGGCTGGGGACACGGCTTTGGCGCAGGAGACTCACATCTTGAATTAAACGACCAGATGACATCTAAAGCAGGCTTTGATTTTGTATTCAATCTGGGAAAGGCCAAGGCCCTTCAATTCTATATTGAGCCCACCATTAACTACGCTATTGCCGGAACAGGCTATGCCACCAGCAGCGACCAGGTTCAATATAATATAAACCGTAGTATGTTGCAGCTAAATGCTGGAATCAACTACAAGTTTAAGAACTCTAATGGAACCCACAACTTCAAGCTTCACAACATCGGTGACTACCGTTCTGAAATTGATGCGCTCAATGCTCAGGTAAATTCTCTCCGCGAAGAACTCGCCCAAAAGCCAAAGGAAGTCATCAAGGAAGTCATCAAGGAAGTAAAAGTCAAAGAGCCCATTGTTCAGACGAAGGAAATCCGTATTGAGAGCAGTCTCGTTTTTGTCAACTTCGCCCAAGGGAAATCTGCTCTTACTCAGGATGCCATGAAGGCTCTTGATGGTATCAAAGCCGGATCTCACGTTCAGATTGTCGGAACAGCTTCTCCAGAAGGAAGTGCAGAGCTTAACCAGAAGCTTTCCCAAGCTCGAGCTGATGTTGTTGCTGATTACTTGAAGAATAAAGGCGTCATCATTGATGAGGCTGTTGGTAAGGGCGTACAAGGAACGACATCTAACCGTCTGGCAATTGTTTACGTCAAGTAAGCAAACAAAACTATATCATCACAAAGAATCCCGGCATAGTTATGCTGGGATTCTTTGTTAGTTAACCCACATTGCAGCTAAATCTCACGTAACCCTTTGGTTTCCAGGAGGTGGTTTTGGTGGGTAGATTTGGATGTACCACGGATTTGACTTTTCCGATGGGATTTGGTTTGACATCCAGCAAGTTGTAGATAACGGCAAGTTCCTCTTCAGCCTCCGTGCTCTGTCTCACCCTGATTCTTTCACCATCAATGGTTTCCATCTCCGCAGTAACCACAACCTGCGCCAGGGCTATTCTCATGATTTCATACCATCTGACGTTCGGGTGATCTTTCATAGCAACCGTGATGCAGAACAGCTTCGTCGTGCTGATACCAATCGTATGTCTGAAGGATGGCAGCCAAATCAACAGGGTCGCTATAGTCAAACAGGTCGGTCTGCTTTTCTTTTCCGCAGCTGACCAGGCTCATGGCGCAACACATAGCCGTCAATAAATGTGTGAACTTCATTGTATATTCTCCTTTTCTTTTGTTTTTGTAGGCAGTTTCAGTTCTCTTAGTGCTGCTACCTTCTCAGCAAGTCCAACCAATGTGGAGTCAGCAGGAATGCTATCCGTAGCCAGCCTTACATATATTCTGTATCGGGGTGTGGTCTTGTCTGGAATGTTCTGGGCATAGCTGAGAGAATGCTTCGTACCATGATAGACCTTCACGGAATCGTTATGGAAGAACTCGCCAGAGGAAACAGTGATGCTGTCATCTGGGATAAAGTGTTTTGCATTATAATTGATACATGGATTCCCATACATGGAGATACGGACATCGGCAATGGTCTTCCCGTCTATCAGTTCCGTTACCGTTATCTGGCCCTTGTCATCATACTCACTACCATTCAGTTCGAAATGATTTTCAAGAATCTCTCTTATCTCATGCTGCAGGTCTGGACGAATATCCGACTCATGAGTAAACGTATTGTTGACTACTTCGTAGTAACGGCAGTAGCCATCTTTTTGCAGTTCATAGATGTATGGCCAGCCATTGGGAAATCTGTCACTCTCACAAATACGCTCATAGATCGGTTCGACAAGCAAGCCATAGCGATCACGCAGACCATAAAGCTCACATGTACTATCGGTCAGGTAGAGAATACCGTGGAATGGTTCCATATAGTAGAAACCTCTCCTGGCATAGTTGATACAAGCATATTGGTTATAGCCTATTGAGAACGACGGGAGCAGGATGCCCATATACAGAACCATCGTGTTCACCAACAGATTGTCTTTGATATTTTGATACAACCTCGTAGCGATGTAGATGACCAACCCGAAGCTGACAAGCAACATACTCACTCGCCATACACCGGGCACTATCTGTGCATACCAGAAGATGGTCATGCTAACGACCAGTACCCATACCTTCTCGGCATTCACTTTATGATAGTGGCAAAGCAGCCAGTAAGTGAGTGGCGCAGCTGACATGCACAGAATTTGGCAGAGTCTGGCATTCATGGCAAGTCCTGTCAGGAAAGAGACCAACAGTATCATCAATATGGCAGAACAAGTTCTTTCCAAACGTCCATGCCACAAGATACCGCCCACCAACTCTTTCCAGGTCAGTTCAGAGCGTACCAGTTTCTTTTTGAACAACAATACTGCATACCAGATATAGGGTACCACGAATAACCAAAGCATGAGGAATCCACCCAAGGTGTACTTCAATGCCACATTATATTCCAATCCTGTCAGGTCAGACACACGGCAGATAATATCACCTACACCGTTATAACCCCCAATATAAACGGACATAACTATCAACGGCACCAAGATGAGCAGCGGCAGCCATGAACGTTTCTCTTTGTGAGCTAAAGAGAATGAGATAACGAAGCGGTACAAGACCTCTAACACGATGAAGGGAAGGGCTGTGTAAGCCCAACTGCCCCTCCATCCGAACATACTTAGCATCCACAATGCGCAGATAGCCAAGTCAAAGAACAACAACTTCGATTTCATGATACCCTCCTTCAGGACTTGCTTTCCTCTTCATCGAATGCTTCGTCTGCCATCGCCGTATAACAGGCACGGCGTTCCCTTGCGGGCATCTCACAACAGTCCACATCTTCCTTGAAATGTGCCAGACGCGAGAAGAAGTTCATACGGGTACTGGTGTCCTTCGCCATCCCAGCCATAGTCCCCTGGGCAGAGTAGTCGAAGTTGCGGGCATTGCGGATGGAGAGGTTGAAGGCAACCTCTACGGAGTCCTGATTAGCTCCCATATAGGTGAACGTCCAGCCCTCGCCTTTCAGTTGCTCCACTAACTGCTTGACGGCTGCACCCGTGTACTCCTTAGAGGCATTCTCCAGACCATCGGTGATGATGGTGACTACTACCACGGCATCCTCGATGTTCCGCACATGATTCCGCATCGTGGTCAGCGTGAAGCCCATCGCATCATACAGCGGTGTGCAGCAGCAGGGCTGATAATCATCCATCGTCAGAGGACGTGTCTCACCGACGGGCACCTTGTCAAAGACATACTTCTTCTCACAGTCGCAAAAGGTGAGCAGTGACACAAAGTGCTCCTGTGTATCTGCAAACTTCTCCTGTGTCTTCTTGATACCGTTCAGCGTTTCGTTGAATCCGCTGACAGCGGCCTGACGGATGCACTCCATCGATCCGCTCTTATCGAGGATAATCACATTGAATATCTGTGTCCTCGTCTGCTTTGTTTCGTTTTTCTGTTCCATTGTTCTTTCGTTTTTAATGATTTGACTTTGATTGTTTATCCCACTGCTACCGTATCGACTACTTCCACGACATCTTCAGGCTCTTCATACTCGCGTACCAACATGGAACGTAAATCGTATGAATCTACTAACACGTCAATGGTATTCGCCATAATCGGCCCACACATACCTCCAGCACTGGATGGGACTCCATATTTCTCCAATACGACCATGATGGTGTACATCGGGTTGTCTGAAGGGAAATAGCCGCACAACTCCATGCGCCGGTTGTTACCCTTGGTATAGAAGGTACGCCCACAAGCGGCAACGGAGGTATAACTGCGTCCGGCCTTGCGGAACAATCCGCGTTTTACGGCGTGCTCCAGACCCTTCTGTAATGTAGCGATATGTGCAGACTCTGCTATTTGCTCATTGAGCACAATGACATCATCTCCTTCTGCCTGTAACTTCACCATACGTCCGCCATTGGCTACAGCGTTGTAGAAGGTGAGCATTCCCATCGCGTTGTTTGGCATGTCGGCAAGGTATTCGGAGATTTTGTTGTCGAGCAGTACTGTCTGATTACCATACACTCTTTCCTTTGCCTTGGTGAAGGCTACCTGAGAGCGATAGCCCAAAGCCTGTTCCAATGTCAGCTGTCCATAACCGCCCCGATGCCAGTTGTGGTCTTTCACATCCTTGTAGATGCCAAATTCTGTGTCAATAACGTCATCCGAAGAAATCTTACCAGTGGAGAGCAATGCCAGATAGGTCGGTCCAGTCATCATCACACTTTGCTCTTTATCGTATGTGTCTTCGTATGGAACGAACTGCTTGCCCTTACTTGACATAGCTACTTGTGCCTTGATAGCACCTGTTGCTGTCTCCACGACATAGACCATACCCTTGGTGCAGCTCCGTTCTGTCATCGTTCCCTGTAGGATGGTACTGACGGATGCCTCCAATGCTTCATCCCTATTAGTTGTCGGCTCCTGGTTATCTACAGCTGTTTCTCCTGCAAGAATCCGTAACCGCTGAATATCTCTTTCTGACAGAGACAACTTTCCTCCGCTCCTATGGTAGCCCAGTAACCATCTGGCTCCTCGCTTGCCTAAGCAGGCTTTCTCATCAGCCTTTAGGTAGTAATAGGCCGCAAGTTGATCATTCTGAAGATTTTCATCCTCATATCCTGCGTACATCTTGGCAAGAATAACATTAGCAAAGGGAATCTTGTCAGAAAGAGCAGCCAGCTTATCCAAATCAGGGTTGGTGGCACCTCGCCAGTCCGGGACACACTGAAGCAGTTCCGCAAATGTGCTGCCAGTTGTGGCTGCCTGTTCAATCAGACGTACTCCCTCCAGCGTGTCGCCACGTTCCATGGTCATGATACCTTGTACGGCATATCCATCAGGACAGCCTTTGGCGATAAGCTCTTCAAACATGGAAGTGGCTTCTTCCACGTTCTTTCTCTCGTAGTTCTCTACGGCATCGAAGATGAGCTTGAAGTCGGAACCTTCCGGCAATGTCTTCAGATAATCTTCCATATTGGAGATGCCTCCGTATTCATCGGCTTGGGAAAGCATCGCCAGCATCCCGATGAAATCTTTGTTCACGCCCTTGCCGTCACGGTAGCAGTCGGCAAGTTTTACGAATGCCTGACCGTCACCCCAGCGGGCTTTCTCAATGAGAGTGTTTATTTCGTTAGTAGATGGCAACTCGGTTGGATTACCTACCGACTCATCTAAGAACTTGCTGTCTGTACAACTGACCGTTGCCAGCAGTACAGAAACAATTAGTAAAAGATACTTTATCATGGTTTATTATACTTTATGTTATTGATATTTACTGTTCCTGTCCCACTTATATTTATATACGAACTTCCGACCTTAACGTAATTTGTACCTCGATAGTTATAGAGAGGGAATCGATCATAAGCGCCGCTAATCGTTCTTTTCAGATTGATGGTTCCCTGGTAAACGTACCCATCACCATTACCTCTAAATGATGGGGTGCTGACATAACCATATCCACCACAAGTCCTACACACAATAGCACCATAGCTTCCACAATTTGCACAAGCATATGATACAGTCTGATAGAAACCGTAGTAGGGATTGTAAACTTGTTGATAAACAACTCCACCTCCTCCACAGACATTGCACCGGAACTTACCATATCCACTGCACGAACTACATCTTGTCTGTGAAAATGTGGGCATTGCAACGAACAAAGCAAATAAAATCATAATCACCTTCTTCATACCAATGAACACTTGTTTGTGACGTGCGCAACTTTTAACGAGTTATTATTGTTTTTTGTTTGTTTATGATGAATTTGGCCATGACGTAACCATTTTGTGGAAAAAACTTTTCGATTTGTCTCTTAAGTCTAAGTTCTTATTATTATAACCTTTTTACCTCCTCCACTCCATCTATGGCTGCGATGTGTGATATGATGGTCTGTAGCTCACCAAATGAATGGACGCTGAAATTGATGGTGCAATGCACGATGCAGTCCACGGTGTTCGTGATGAGTGAACCGATGGAGAGGTTCAGCTCATTGGTGATGCTGTCAATCATGTCGCTCAACAGGTGAAAGCGGTCAACAGCCAGAATCTGTACGCTGACAGGATAGAGAATTTGGGGATTCTCGGCATAGTCAACGGAAACGATGGAGTCGCCTTTCTGTGATGCCAGACCGATGGCCACAGAACAGTTGCGCTTATGGACGGTGATACTGCCGTCTGCCTCCTTGAAACCGATGACTTCCTCACCAGGGATAGGATGACAGTTGGAACAGAAGTGGAAGTTGCTCTTTCCCTGCTTGGCAAAGTACCGCTTCAGAAACCCTTTTGCTTTGTAGGTTAGGACGTGCTCCATCCAGTCTGGCTTGGGTGTGATGTCTGCATTAGTGCCAATCTCCACGATGTCACCGCGATGCAGCTCCGTCTTGACAGATGCCAGTTGCCCATTGATACGGGCATAGTGGGCATGTTCACCAATATGGCTGTGAATCTCAAAGGCGAAGTCCAGTGCCGTTGCCCGCTTGGGGAGGTTTACAGGTTTTCCCTTGGGAGTGAAGACCAGAATATCATCATTATAGAATGTCGTAACCACATTCTCTATGAAGTCTCCCTCTTTCTGGTGGAACTCCAAGTCCTTCAGCACCGTGCGGAACTTGTCAATCCAACGACGCACATTGTCTTCACTGCGTTCTGCCACAACTCCGAGCTGGGAGGCACGTGCCATACGTTCACTGCTGATGTGTACCTCTTCCCAACAGCCGTAATTGCTGAGCAATTGTACATGGAATGACTGGTAGCCATTTTCCTTGGGCGAGTCAATGTAGTTGATGATACCACACGGTTTTTCGTTGAAGACATTGGTCAGCCGGGAGTAGATATGTAGGGCCATATCCTTTTCCTGTTCCTCATCGGTACAAGTGAAGACAACCTCCACGATGTGACGGAAAGGAATGTGGCTGAAGTCATCGCCCAATTTGCGCATCTTGCGCCAGATGCTGTAAGGAGCACGGTAAACGATATTTATCTGTGCATCTATGCCGTTCTGCTTCAGCACCTCACGAATTTTCTCCGTGAAAGCCGTCAGGCGTTCCTGCTGGCTGTCCTTGTCCTTTTGGATGAGTCCGGCAATCATTTCATACTCATGAGGACAACGGTAGCGAAAGCTCAGATTCTCCAGTTCAATCTTTACATTGTACAGACCGAGGCGGTTTGCCAAGGGTGCATAGAAGAAGTCGGTCTCTCCGGCAATCTTCATCTGCTTGTCAGGACGCATACTGTTCAACGTACGCATATTGTGCATACGGTCGGCGAGCTTCACCAACAGCGCACGGATGTCGTAGTGGATGGAGTTGAGCATCTGCTTGTAGTTGTCCACTTGCTTGGAGATTTCGTAGTTGCCTGTGCCCTTCTTTGTTACGACACTGACCAGAAAGGCCACGTCATCACCGAAACGCTGACGGATGTCATCCATCGTGTAGTCGGTGTCTTCCACCACATCGTGCAGGAAAGCGGCAATGACTGGATTAGCGCCCAACTTCATCTCGATGGCTACGATGGTAGCCACGGCAATGGGATGAATGATATAGGGTTCGCCCGACTTGCGCTTCTGCTCTGCGTGGGCCTCGCGAGCCAGTTCATAGGCTGCACGGATTCTTGCCATGTCTTCTGCGGACACTCTCTTTTCCATTTCCATGAAGACAACCTGTGCCTTCTCCTGGATCATCTTGTCGTAATTCTGCATCATAACTTTAAACTCTAAACTTTCAACTATCAACTCTAAACTCTATCTGTATATGCTTAGAGAGTGCGCCAAGTAACCATTTTCTATCAGCAATAGAAATGAAAAATGCCCCTCAACGATTATTGAGAGGCAAGTACTATAAACGGAACAAATCCTTGTGCTACTCTATCTCAATAATGATTGCTGTGTAGTTGTCTCCTGCTTTCTCTTGGCAGAGAGTCTGATACCTCTCCGCCACTTGCTCTACGTCTTTAGCGCATTGCAAGGTATGAAGTAGTGTTGTATTATCAATGGCATTATACAATCCGTCCGTGCAAAGGAAGATGCGGTCAAGCGGTTGAAGTTCCACGGTCTTGACATCTGGTACAGCGTCTTCTGGATGACGGGTGAAGAATGCCCTGTTGATATAAGGCAAACTGATGGAACTGGATTCGATGTTGTCAATGGTGCGATACTTGACATTGCCCTTGATGTCGATGACATAGCAGCGGCTGTCACCTGCATGGGCAATGGTTGCTCGCTTTCCCTCGATGCTGCACATCACAAGGGTTGTCCCCATCTGATAATAACCTGATCTCTCATCAAGGATTCTACTGGCCTCCTTTGCTGCACCAAGGACTTTAGACTCGGAGTCATCCTGATGGGAATGCTGTTCCCAATAGGCAGAGAAGGAGTCACATACCGTCTGGCTGGCCACCTCTCCACAAGAGTGTCCACCCATGCCGTCGCAGGCTACGAACAAAGTTCGCTTATCTGGTATCTCTACAACATTGAAGCAATCCTCGTTGTTCATGCGAGGCCCTTTTTCTGAGAACTGGGCATATTTCATAATCTTTACATCTTAGTTACTTCACCTCTATAGAGGTCATCTGCCATATGGAGAATGAGGTTGTGCATCTCCAAGTCATCCTTATAGTATTGAGGAATCGCCTCGTACCCGATGGCAGCACCGAGGATGTTGCCTGTCACAGCTCCAGTACTGTCGCTGTCGCCACCATGATTAACGGCAGCAATCATGGCATTCTCAAAGCTATCAAAGTGCTTCAAGGTACAGTAGAGAGCAATAGCCAATGCTTCCTCGCCGGTCCATCCCTCACCAAGATGACAGATATTCTCCAAATCGGTCTTTCCGTTGTCGAGCAGGAAAATGGTACGTTCTGACAACTCTGCCATACGCTCCACATCGTTGTGGTAGGCGTTGTAGTGCTTGCGAATCATATCAACGCCCTCCATTATGTAGTACTTCATGTTTTCCTGAGTAGGCTCAATATCACGAGCCAGCCTATAGATGACATGGGACATCAAAGCGGCAGCAATATAGCCCAATGGATGCTGGTGGGTAATTTCCGCAGCTTCACCTGCCAGCAGGTCTGCCTCTTCTATTTTCATTCTGTCTTGGACAGCCGCATATAGAGGAATTGGGGCGATACGCATCACACCGCCGCATCCCTTACTGTTGTTCATCGGGTCTTTACCACGATAGATGTCATCCAGCGAAGACATGCAGGTGTTACCTGGCGCACGACGATGGTTCAGTTCCGGCACATCACTTATCCAGCAGTCTTTGTATTTGGGAGATTTCTTTCCAATCTGTGTTAGATACCATTCGATGTAAGCTCTACAGATACCATACTTCAGCGAAATGCCCTGTTTCTTGGCATTCAACAGCCCATTAGCGGTAAAGAGCGTCATCTGGGTATCGTCAGAGACAACAGCCTTACCTGCTTGTTCTGTCTCATCCAACCAATGTTGCCTTGTGTCCAAGCGTGTGATGCCACGCTCACCATATCGTTTCTGAATTTCCCCAAAAGAGTAGATAAACTCTACGGGATAACCCAATGCGTCACCAATCGTTCCGCCTATCAGCGAGCCACGTATTCTGTCTTGTAAAGATTCCATAAACTACTAACTATATTATTGCCTATTTACAACAAAAACTTTTTCGAAACAACCACTTGGGTTCATCATCACCGTTAGGGAGATAATAGATTTCAAGTTTGAACTCACCACATACAGAGAAATTTAATATGTACTTGCTATTATACTGCTCTGTTGATACACCATGCCACGGAATTGGAAGATCTGGTTGTTTATTTCCCCATGTAAAGCCACTACAGCGATCATCGGGAATCCGCAACTCCCTTTTGACATCGTTAGGACTTACTTTCATTACCAGAATATCATTATCATTTTCGTCATCACTATATTGCTTATATAGCTTTAATCCGCTACTTTGGTCTTCAATATTGAGAAGAGACAAACAGTTTAGGTCTCCTTTATCAGTTACAAGGAAAATGAAACCATCAAGAACTTCATTTTTTTCAAGTAAGCGATCAAGGAAGATGGTAACATTAATCCCATTCATTTCATGTAGCCATAGTTTGACATCAACATCGTCTGAATAGGAACCCATATTCAGATGTCCTTGCATCATTATCTCTCTTATCCTCTGACATATTTCATCATCATGTGATTGCGAATTATATCCTTTTTCAAATATTGTCATCATAAATACTGTGTGTTATTTGATTTACTTAATTCTTTAATAATCTCCTTCCGTTCGAGAAAGACATTCATGGGGATAGGCTCCACACCATTCTTCTCTGTCATGTACTTGTACACGGCATTCAGCATCCTCATTATTTTATTTGTTGTGAGACCCTTGTCCTTTCTGTAGCCACAGATTGGCGGAGGTGCAATACCCTTATCGGCTGCATAAAACACCCAGTATGTGCAGAGTGCTATGTCCGTACGGTGGAGCCCCATTGCACAGGCAATATAAAATCGCCCATTGTCTATCAACTTACAGAACTCAGGGAATAGCTCTATCATCTTGACAATCCACTCTTCCTCATAGGCAACAGGAAATTTAAAATAACTGATGCCGCTACGCTGACATAACTCGCTATAGAAGTCCGAAGAATAGTCTGCCCTCAGGTCAACGATCTGAGTGATGCCAGACTCTATCATGGTGTTCCAGACATGCAATTGTCGGGTAGAGGAAAGTGTTCTCCCTCGGAAACCGCCATAGACGGGAGTCAAATCAGGAATGCCTGTTGACATAATTCTCTCAACATCTAAGCCATCAGGTCTTACTACAGCTTTCACCGCATACTTCTCCAGTGCGACCTCTTCAGTCGTTTTACCTTCAGTATTCCGTTTGACGGCCTTACTCACATGCCATCCGTCACAGAACAAGCACTTATAGGTCGTAAAAGGATACCCATATCTTTTCGCCATATCAAATGCAGCTTTTTCAGCCTTAGCCTTGCTCTTGTAGGAAATCTTTGCCATTCCGTCACTCCGCCTAGCATGAGCATAGACTGAGAATGCGCCCCAAGCAGACCTGTTCACAATCAAATTGCGAAACCAATCAGGCTGACTCAACTGGTCTTTGAGCCAAATACCAATATACTTTGGCTTTATCTTCTTCAAACTCGTCAATGCCGTTCCCATCTTACCACCCTCCTTTATGTTTCTTCTTACTTGAATATATCTTTTCCGACTTATGAACTCTGTTCTGCGAATGAATGATGCGGTTAAGCGAGAGAAATCAAAAACTCGTTTTTGATTTCCGAGCATGAGCATCTTCGCCGCAGGCAAACTGGCCCAAGCAGTTCCATTTCTGCCTCGCGCCCTCCGCGCCTCATTGCCTTGATGAGATCCAGAGCCAATGGCTACAATATTTTATTTTTTAGCTTCTTCATTCGTTCAGTTGTACAATTTATGATATAAGAGAGCAGAATGTAACCAAACATCTATCGGCAAGAATATCTTCAGAATGCTTTCTGCCAATACTCACTGGCATCACCACCATATTCTTCGGTCAGCAAAGCCATGAATAGCGCGACATCATGCTTGTCGTCTGTACAAGAATATTGTTCTGGTTCACGGTTCACCGTCAAATCTGTAATTCTGCATGTTTTACCATCGTCTTCATACTTGGCAACATAGATACAGAATCCAGTCCAACTGCGATAATACCTGATAGTCGTTTCGTCACAGTACATAAACCAATGGTCTTCCATCGCATCGGGTATATGTCCGTACTTCACAATATGCATGGCTGCACTCGGAATGCTCTCATCCATTGGAATAGTGGTATGCTTTTCAGGCATAGGCTCAATGTTCCAGCTATCCTTTGTTGCTACTTTTGTCTTTTGGGGAATGGGATTCTCCATATTAAATCGTTTGGCTGAATTACCTGCTCCCATTTTCCACATCAAGAGGGCATGACGGCCAAGTTCTTCCTGCTTCATTTCTGCTGCATATCTTGCAATGAAATCTCGCTGCTCTTTGGTTTCTGGTGTTTCTCTATAGGCAGACTTCGGGCAATCGGAGAATGCTTTCTTCAATGAGTCCATCGTTTTCTCGTAGTCGAAAACATGCCGGTGAGAGAGCAGACATCCCACGATGGTTCCTGTCCGACCAACACCTCCCCAGCAATGGATATACACTTTGTTCCTGTCACTTTCATTCAAGATTCCATGTATCTGCCCAATCAGGTCTTTCACTGATTCTATGTTTGCAGGTATCGAAACATCTTGAATTGGGAACCTGATATGCTGCATTTGAGTTGCAAGCATTTGTTGGTAAGGACGCAGCTCACCTTCTTCAGTCAAATCTATGAAATGAGTGATACCAAACCGACTGAAATGCTCAATCTTCTCAATGCTTTTCTTGTCATCAATATCCCTGGGGTATTCTCCTGCATATACCCTGTCCATAACCATATAGCTATTATGAATGGGCTTAATAGGAAAAACATATTCATTAAGTCGTGACTGATTATTTGCAATGAAAGCAAAGTTCTTGCCATCAAATTGCAGATCATAATAGTTCCAATCTATCTGGACTGGCCAATTGCCTATAACTTCCCACATATCTCTTTCGTCAAAGCAAATTTCAGTTTTTACCAATCCTTTCCATACGTCATAAAGAGGTTTGGGTTTTTCTTCTTTAACATAGTATCGAAGAATTTCAAATAATGCAATTGCCAGGATATATCTTCGCAAATAAGGATTTACAACACCTTCTAAATATCCGAGTTCTCTTGAAAAGCCAAAATCGTAATATTCTCCAGAAACAGGAAATGGGAAATAGCCTTCTTTTGCTAATGGGGCATACACACTTGCATTCCACATAAATGCTGCTTCAATCCAATTTGAAACTGCTTGTTTGGTATCATATTTCACCTTGATATTGCAAGATCTTAAAACAGCAGACAGCATTTTTTCCCATATGAAGGGAATATTATACTCATCCAATGCAGTTATCTCAGCAACACCCTTAACGCATTCTTTATAGGCTGGATAATTCGCAATATCAACATTATTGATAAGTTTTTCTATTTTAGGATATCTTGTTTTTGACAGAAACTCCACAAAAACCTTTGGCAAAATGATGTTCTCCACCTCAATGGCCGTCAGGAATAATGGCGCAATCTCTTCAACCTTGAATCCGGCAATGCCACAACCAATCTGTGTCACATAGAATTTGAGGTCAGAACGAGTCTTTGCAAAGCAGATGAACTCATCCACATATGGTTTGATGGTTTCAACACCGCCCTGCATGGTTGGGATGGCATAACTCTGACCTTGCAGTCCAACCCCCTGCCCCCAGATTGCTCCAAAGCGATTATAGGCAAGTCGTGCTGCACCTCCACCATGTGCTCCAGCAAGGTTGCTACCAAAGACGAATATCTCATTCGACTTCAGCTCCGTTATTCTTTCGGGTGTATATTCTCTATTGTACATAGTTTCTAATTTCTTGATTTTACAATATTCTCTGCCTCTTTGCGCATCTTGTCTAATTCGCCATAGCATTCATTGATGTTCCTAAACTTGACGACGACCTTGGCATTCTGGTCAATGAAGCCATAGATTTCTATTTCTTCATCATCTGTCATGCCATAACCATCCTCATCCATGTAGTAGCGACCGTCGGGATTGATCTGCCAACTGACTTCTGCCACTCCGTTCTCAAAATGACGAATGAACGAAGGAAAATGAAAAGAAAGTGCCCTTGCTGTGGCTACGGCATCTTCGGGTAAACCCTTCAGCGACTCCCAATCAATATCATCCTCGGTGACTGTCACAAGTCTTTGGTCTTTGTCCATAAACTCATAGGCACACTTAGTGTTGTGGTTGATAAGAAAACGATGTTTCCACCAACCCCACATAGTTTCACCAATCACAGCCATACCCTCACCAAGGTCAGAATACTCATAAGGACGTTCCTTGTATTCATCGGTATTCAAGACTTTGTAGAGTTTTTCTTCATCACTCTCATGTCCCATCATTTTGCTGATTTTGTCGTATATGCTCATAGTGTTTCGGGTTTAGAATGGAAAACCATCTTCATTCTCATCTATCGAGGTTATAACCTGACTCATTTGTGAGGCAAACGCATCCGGCATATTCATTCTGGCACTTTCATCACTTGCCTCCGCTCTCTTATCATATTCTTCATCGGTCATTATTTTGTATTTCTTGGGAAGAGCATCATAAAGGTACTTCTGAACGATGGATGCAAGTTTCTCCTTATAGTCATAGTCTGAGATAGGCTCGCGATTGAGGCCTTTGTATTCTTCGCAGTCACTTACAATACTCTGCACTCTGCTTTCCCACAAGCGAAAGGCTGTCACTACGTCATCATTACCCATCTTCTCCAAATAGTACAGGGCTATGGAAACATTGGTAAAGTCAGATGCGGTCATCACCTCACGTCGATGGGATGCATAGTCTCTTGACAACTCCATGGAAGGGTTCCAATGGAATGCAATATCCCGTACTATTTCATACAAGGTATCTGTTGCCTCGACATCATCAATATGTCTTTCAGCGTGTGACAATGCCATCAGGTAGTCCGTCTTGCTCATCTTGCTTTTGTCTATCACAAAGGCACTATCCTCTGCCAGCCTACGGCAGATGAAGTAATAATCCCTTCCTTCATGGAATAGGTCGATATGCTCCCTTAGATATTCCTTCGGAAAATGCCTGATGATGACCCATGAACATTTCTCTTCGTGGTAGGCTTCCCAAAGTGCTTGTACCTGCGGCTCAAAGGAGGCATCCCATAAGTCGAGGAGCCTTGAATATGCCCAGTTCCTGTCAGAAACACCCGAATCAAGAAAGGCTGCCATTATCCTCTTCTGGTCTTTCCAGTCAAGACCGAAGAAACGCCGCTGAATCTCATTACGAGCGTCAGTCACTTTGCCACTCTTCTTGTTTGTATAGCTTTTGATGACAGTGGCGATAGGGTTGTTTCTTGATACTGTTCTCATATTCGTTTTGTTTGAGAATTAACTTCTTTTTTTTAGACTGCGTCTCGGCAGAGTTCAAGTAAACTTGTCTCTGCATTCGACTTGTACTAAAATTCTAATCTAAATCCTTTTTGCTTCAGTTCTTCGTACTTATCTGGGTTGAACTTGAAGAGGTTGGCTTCTTTCTTGGGTGAGTTAAACACCGTCTCGTCAAGTTGGGTGAGGATTTCCAGGTGCTTCATCTTATTGTAGAAGTTGCGCCTGTCAAACTTCACGTCGAGGATGGTCTCATAGAGCAGCTGCAGTTCCTTGATAGTGAATTTCTCAGGCAGCAGTTCAAATCCAATAGGCTCGAAATGTATCTGCTTTCGCAGTTCTTTCAATGCTACTCTCAGTATCAGGTCGTGGTCGAAAGCCAGTGACGGCACTTCGTCCAGTGCAAACCACTCTGCCTTGGCAGCATCGTCACCGCCTTTCACCTCCTGCATCCTTACCAAAGCGTAATAGGCTATCGTCACCACTCTCTCACGTGGGTCTCTGTTGGGATCTGAGAAGGCATGAAACTGTTTGATGTAGGCATCCTTCAGTCCTGTTTCTTCATTCAATTCTCGTAATGCGCCCACCTCCGCAGACTCATCCATCTTCAGGAATCCTCCGGGAAATGCCCAGTGTCCCTTGTATGGTTCAATGCCTCGCTCTACGAGCAACACTCTCAGTTTTGTGCCGTCAAACCCGAATATCACGCAGTCAGTCGTAATACTCGGGTGTGGGTACTTGTAATGATACTTTAATTCATCCATGATATTCTGTCTCGTGTAATTTTTACGCAAAAGTGCGGTTTTTATTTCAAACAACCAAACTTTCTTGCGTAAATTTTACGTCACAGCGTTATTTTAAGTCAAAATCAAAGACTTTCCATCACATTCACCCTCTTTTGACAACTCTCAACTCTAAACTTTCCGCTCGGCTTTGCCGCTTGGCTCGTCCAAGAACTCATAACTACTTTACAATCTCTCCTTTGCCATTAACAATCACCTTGTCACCATACTTTGAGGCACAGAGGTACAGGTCATGGTCAAGAGCCTCGATTTCCCAATATAGAGGCATCGTCACTTTATGACCGTCAGCTGTCATCAGACCTTCGTACCCATCACCAGCAACGTATGCTCTCAATCGTGCTGTTGCATGTGGGTGATAAGATTCTTCCAGAATTTCAGTTAACTCATCATCAACCTTGTTAACAACATTGTCTCGATATATAATTTCCTCCTTCTCGTATTCCAACATACGGACACTGGCAATATAGAAGTCGTTGATGAGCGTTCCTTCCATGTCATATTTTCGCATTGTATGGTCAGGCATTGTCACGTCAATAGTACCGTCACCTCTCCTTACTCGTTCATCTTGTTCTTTCGGCATAGAGATAGTGATAAATTGGTTGTTTGCTTCTGCTATACCTATCACTCCCTTTGAGTCATCTTCTTCCCACCCGAAATAAGAATAGTACTCTCCTTCTATCTCCCTACGGAAAGAGAATCACAGTTCTTTATATTCTATCCGCGTCACATTTTCATGCTTCACGAGGTCATAGATGCCACACTTCCCGTCTTTGTACACCACACCGTAACGATCGGTAATGTCACGAGCCGTCAGGCTATCGCACTCTTCCAAAGGAATCTGTGGAATAGGAGGATTAGTACTATCTATCGTATCAGTACTAATCGTGTCGCTCACTTGGGTAGAATCTGCATAGTAAATGACTCCTGTCTCTACGTCAATAGAATCTACCGCTTCATTTTCTTGTGCTGATACGTGAAATGATGTCAGTACACTTAAAAATAATAATACATGTTTCATCTTTTCTTTAATTGGTTAACAATATAGAGCATCCTTTTTTGAAAATCGAGCATTATTTTTCAAAAAAGAGGGTGTGTCAAATTTGAAGTGCCCCCGAAAAGTTGGACAGATTAATAACTGTTTATAACTCTCTGTTGTGAGCTCGGTATTGCACCGGGCTCATTCCTTTTAACCTCAGTTTTATTCTTTTATT
>Ga0247611_10000697_pt1 | contig 65860 bp, 46 predicted proteins | sample 177DNAGHGhighgp2_FD_192422 | JGI IMG/M metagenome (GOLD analysis project Ga0247611, IMG submission 192422) | Sheep rumen microbial communities from Palmerston North, Manawatu-Wanganui, New Zealand - 1770 DNA GHGhigh gp2 | ecosystem: Host-associated > Mammals > Digestive system > Stomach > Rumen...
TCCTTGTCGCCAATTTCGCTGCGAACATAGCTGATAACGCTGGTGACATCCTTGTATTGCTCGCACTTCAGACTGTCCTGCCTAATGCTTCTCATATCGAGGTCATCGTTCAGTTTGCCCGTCTTGGCGTCTGTCAGTTTCAGTTCGCTAATAAGCTCTGTGAGCCGCTGCTTCTGACAGGCTAATCCTATGCTCTTGGCAGAGATGCCTGGGATATAGGTGAAGAGGATGATGGCCGCTCCGAAGATGAGTGCCATAAGCTGATAACGACGGGTACGCTCGCGGAACAGCATCAGCACGAAAAGTGTCATCAGTACACCTGCCACCATCAGGTAGAAACGACTCTCAGTGAAACTGTAGAGACGGATGCGGTAGATGGAGCCGATCCAGTACATGATGAGTGGAGGAATGGCAATCAATGTGAAACGATTGTAGAACCAGTCATAATATCGCTGGCTTAGTATCGATTGTGCCACGCGACCTATCAATGCCACCGTGATGAATCCCATGACCATCCAAGCCACACCGCCCTTGGGCAAGTCCCACTCGAAGGCAATCTTTATGAAATAGGTATAGAGGATAACCGTGTAGATGATGACGGCTGGTGAGAGGATGAAATTAAGGATAAGCCTGAGTATCTTGAAAGGCTCGACCACTTTGTTCTCGTTCTGACGGACAAGGGTGCAGCACACCTGTGGAGCCAGCACAAAGAAGATGAACTGAGCGATATGCTCATAGAAATGTTTGGGCTCGTCGATGCCGAAGATATAGAAGAAGGAGGCCATGATGGACAATACCGCCATATAGAGGATGCAGGAAATGAGCATTCCGAAAAACATCTGTGTGACTACGTGCAGGGCATGGGCTGCAAACGATCGGTTATCCATTTTCCTGTAACCGATAATGAGTAGAATTGCCGCCAAGACGTAGGTAAAGGCGAAACCGTAAGTCCATAGGAAGGGCTTCAGGTTGAGTGCCATCAAGGGCAGGAAGAGGAAAAATGAGGCATAATAAGCCCAACGGTTGACGCGATGGAGCCAGAAGGTCAGCGCCATTAGCGGCACGAAGAACCAAAGGATGTCACCATTCACTGCACTTACATACTCTGCCGTCTTCTCATTCCATACGTGAGTCTCGCTATCCCAGACGGCTATGATGAAGAACACCACTCCCAGGGCCAGTTCAACTGGGAACCGCCGTGGACTCTGCAGCAGCTGCTGCAATATTGTTTTCACTTTTGTATTCATCGCTTTTCTTTATTTTCGTTGTGGGGGAGGTACAGGTAGCGATACACTCACTGCGATGAAAGCATCGTTGCCCAACAGATTGCTCGAGAAGAGCCCGTCAATCAGCGTAGCGATGAGCGGTGCCAATGCCGTAAGCGTAACGCTCACCAGTGTTAGCCGGTAAGCCTTGTCGATAAGATAGCTGTTACGAAAATTGCTAATATTCATAGTTTCGATAGTTTTGCTTGACTGTTATAATGTTGAGCGATATTGCGAAAGAAGAACAGCGCTTGCCCCATGCCTCCTGTCTTATCGTTTTTGCGGCGTTTACGCCGTAAAGGTACAACTTTTTTTTCAATTAACGATAAGATTTGTAGAGTTTAACGTGAATTTGTGACTATATCAGCACATTCATGAAAGGAAAAAAGAGGGTATGCACTTCACATCGAAGTGAACCCTCTTTTTTATGCTTATGTACGTAACGCTTGTTTACATCGTTACCTCAACGGTATGCTTGCCAGTAGCGTAGGGGATAACGTTGCCATCGATGGGCTTGCCATCCACAACAACCTGAGTAACACCACTTTCCTTGCCGTCAGGATTCTTGACGGTGATGGTGTATTCCGCATCACGGAACTTACGCTGGATGGTGTACTCCTTGGCGGTGGTGGGCAGACAGGGGTCTATCTGCAGACCGTCATACTGTGGTTTCACACCGAGGATATACTGGCTGACCGTCAGCCACATCCATGCTGCCGTACCTGTCAGCCATGAGTTCTTACCCTCACCGGGCTTAAAGGCATCCTTACCAGCCACCATCTGACAGTTGACATACGGCTCCACCTTATGCAGCGTCTGGTATTTCTCCTCGACGTAAGAGGGCAGGATTTTCGCATAGTGCGACCAAGCGTCATTGCCACGTCCAGCTATCGCCTCACCGATAATCACCCATGGGTTGTTATGGCAGAAGATACCGGCATTCTCCTTATAGCCCTCGGGATAAGAGGATATCTCACCATACTCATAGATATACTTGCTGAAGGCGGGGTTGTTGAGCACCATGCCGTGCTCACACTCCAGGTATTTCTTGCAGGAGTCGAGTGACTTAGCCACCATGCCGTCCTCAGCACCAATCTGTGCCATGGTACACCAGCCCTGTGACTCGATGAAAATCTTCGCCTCGTCACACTCGTGTGAGCCAATCTTATTACCGAAGAAGTCATAGGCACGGAGATACCACTCACCATCCCATCCGTCTTTCTTCACAGCCGCAACCATCTCGTCGATGGCATGCTGCATTCTTTCTGCTTCAGCAGAAAAGTTGAAGGATTGAAGAGTTGAAGAATTGAAGTCTTTATAATGGGAATCTTCCATTTTTTCATTTTTCAATTCTTCCATTTTATCGCAGAGTTCCACATATTGCTTTGCCGTCACCACGAAGAGTCCGGCAATCATCAGCGACTCCGCCTTCGAGCCCTCACTCTTGTTCTCGGTAGTCTGGAAACTCTCGTTGGGATCCCATGAGAAGCAGTTGAGGTTCAGGCAGTCGTTCCAGTCGGCACGTCCGATAAGCGGCAACTTATGCGGACCGAGGTTCTTGATGACGTGGTCCATCGACACCTTCAGGTGCTCAAACAATGTCACCTCAGAACCCGGCTGGTTGTCGAACGGTACCATCTCGTCGAGAATAGAGAAATCGCCCGTCTCCTTGATATACGCCACCGTTCCGAAGATGAGCCAGCAGGGGTCGTCGTTGAAACCACCGCCGATGTCATTATTACCACGCTTGGTGAGCGGCTGGTACTGATGGTAGCAGCCACCGTCCGGGAACTGGGTAGAGGCGATGTCGATGATACGCTGGCGGGCACGACTTGGAATCTGGTGTACGAAGCCCACCAGGTCCTGGTTGGAGTCGCGGAAACCCATACCACGACCGATACCGCTCTCGAAGAACGATGCCGAGCGTGAGAAATTGAAGGTCACCATACACTGGTATTGGTTCCAGATGTTCACCATGCGGTCGAGCTTGTCGTTTCCTGTGCGAACATTATATATATTAAGCAAAGCATCCCAGTACTGGCAAAGCTCTGCGAAAGCCCTGTCGACCTTCTCCGTGGTGTTCAGCTTCTCGATGATGGCATGTGCCTTCTCCTTGTTGATGACCTGTGGAGCCGAGAATTTCTTGTCCTGCTCATTCTCCACATAGCCCAACAGGAAGATGAAGTCATGGGACTCACCCGGTTGTAAGGTCACCTCAATATAATGTGAGGCGATGGGACTCCAGCCATGGGCATGACTGTTGCGGGGCTTACCCTCCATGACAGCATCCGGGTTCGCAAACTCATTATAGAGACCCACGAACGTCTCACGGTCCGTGTCATAACCCTGTATCTCTGTGTTCACATGATAGAAAGCATAGTGGTTGCGACGCTCACGATACTCAGTCTTGTGATAGATCGTTGAATCCTCAATCTCCACCTCACCAGTCGAGAAGTTACGCTGGAAGTTCTCCATGTCCGTAGCGGCATTCCACAGGCACCACTCCTCGAAAGAGAAGAGTTTTAAGTTCTTCACCTCATTTGAGGTGTTCTTCAACGTCAGTTTCTGCACCTCAGCCCATGTCTTCAGCGGTACGAAGAAGAGCACGCTCGCCTCCACGTCATTCTTCCGTCCAGTGATGCGCGTATAACTCATACCATGGCGGCACTCATAGAAGTCGAGGGGAGTCTTGCAGGGTTTCCATCCCGGGTTCCATACCGTACCGTTGTCGTTGATATAGAAATAACGTCCGCCATTGTCCATCGGTACGTTATTATAGCGGTAACGGGTGATGCGGCGGAACTTGGCATCCTTGTAGAAAGAATAGCCACCTGCTGTGTTAGAGATGAGTGAGAAAAAGTCCTCATTGCCTAAGTAGTTAATCCAGGGCCACGGTGTCTTCGGGTCGGTAATCACATACTCACGGTGTTGATCGTCAAAATGACCATAGCGTTTGTTGTCCATAGTTTCTTGTTATAGTTTTAATTGTTTTCTTTGATATTATTTCTCGATTAATATTCGTGCATCGACAGCCACCACGTCCTGCTCGTCGGCAAGGAGCGGGTTGATGTCCATCTCCTTGATCTCGGTAGCGAAGCGGAGGAGGGTAGAGAGGCGTACGATGATCTCGGCATATTTCTGTTCGTTGATGCCCTGCTGTCCTCGTGTACCTTTTAATATCTTATACCCTCTGAGGGAGTGTATCATGGAATATGCCTCACCGGCGGAGAGCGGTGCAAGACCCGACTGCACGTCTTTCAGTACCTCGACGAAGATACCGCCCAGTCCGCAAAGCACCACATGTCCGAAGCGCTCCTCGTATTTCGCCCCGATGAACAGCTCCGTGCCCTTCAGCATTTTCTGCACCATGACAGCGGTGGCACCTTCAATCTTCATCATGCGGTCATACTCCAGGGCGAGGTGCTCGGGAGTACGGATGTTCAGCGTCACGCCACCCACGTCACTCTTATGTACAGGACCTACCACCTTTGCCACGACAGGGTAGCCCACTTTCTGAGCGAAGGTTGTCAGTTCCTCTTTGGAAGCCGATACCAACTCCGGCACCATGGGAATACCGGCACAGGAGAGAATCTCACGGACGGTCTGAGGTGAGAGATAACCGTTCTGGTCAATGCCCATGATGAGTTTATGCAGACGGGGAATGTCTATGCCATAGAGCTGTACCTCCGGTGGGGCAGGCGGTGGTGTCTGCATGATCTGCGAGAGGGCTGTCGCCAGCGTCACCTCGTCGGAGAAGTTGACATGTCCCTTCCCTAAGAACTCTGCCACCTCAGGACCTGCTGTGTGCAGACTGGGCAGGATGGGGAAGATAGGTTTCTTGCATTCCAGTATCTTCTGGTGCAGTACCTCATAAGCCTGATAGAGGGTCGTCAATCCCGGTGTGCCATAGATAACGGCAATGGCATCGATATCGTCAAAACGTTTCTCGCAATAGTCTATTGTTAATCCCAGTTGCTCCGGGGTGCCTGTGGCAAGGATGTCGATAGGATTCGCCACGCTGGAACCGGGGAAGAGCTTCCCTTTCAGCTCCTCGGCAGCCTCCCCTTCCAACTTGGGGACAATCAGTCCGCCTTTCGACAAGGCATCCGTCAGCATCACACCGGGACCTCCGGCATGGGTGACAATGGCAAAGCGCTTGCCTGTCAGTGGGGGCAGGGTGAAGATACAGCCTACGGTGGTCAGTTCCTCTCTGGAATGACAACGCACGATACCCGCCTTACGGAACAACGCCTCTACGGCAGAGTCGCTGGAGGCAATGGCACCCGTATGACTCGACGCTGCACGACTGCCACTCTCACTGCTGCCAGCTTTGATAGCGGCGATGCGGCATCCCTTGCGGATCAGACTGCTGGCATGGAAGAGCAGTTTGTCAGGATTGGAGATATTCTCGATATAAAGTAGTTTGACGAGTGAGTCCGTATCCGGGTTGAAGTGCTCGTCCATATATTGCAACACATCCTCGATGCCAATCTGTTTACCGTTGCCGATAGACCAGACACTATTGAACTGCAAGCCCTTGATGACGGCACTCTCTAAGATAAACACAGCCGTGGCTCCAGAGCCACTGACAAAGTCCACCCCCTTGGGATGCAGTTTGGGAATAGGCTGGGTGAACACACTATGATGGTTGCGGTTCAACAGTCCGATACAGTTCGGACCGATCAGTGCCGCCCCATATTGCTCACAGGTGTCAAGGATACGCTGCTCCATCTCCGCACCAGCCTTTGTCTCCTCACCAAAGCCTGCGGAGATAATGATAAATGCCTTCGTCTCCTTCTCCTTGGCAAGAAACTCCACCGTGTCCGGGCAGAGCTTGGCAGGAATGACCAGAACGGCGAGTTCTGTGGGAGGCAGTTCACGGACATCATGAAAAACCTTCACCCCCTGGACCTCGTTCTCCTTGGGGTTGACAATACGCAGTGTACCCTCATAACCACCTTGCAGGAGGTTGCGGACAATCGCACCACCTGGCTTGTGGACATTATTAGAACCACCGACCACCGCTATCGACTTCGGTGCTAACAGCTCACGGTTGATCATACGGTGACGATGGATTTAACAGGATGGGTAGCGATAGAGGACTCGGGGAAGAAATACCCCAGCTTCAACACATGCTTGATGGGAGTGCCGTCAGCCACTTCATGACCATCCTCCTCACGGTCCAGTTCCTTGTCGAACTTCCCGTCAATGGGACCATGGACGAAATCCTCGTAGGTGTCGCCTTCACTGATGATGCCGATACAGGTGTCGATAAACGGCAACTGACGCTTGACAAACAGACGCACCTCATGGGTAAGCATATCCACCTCCTCGATGCCACACAATGTATCCTCGTCGACAGCTTTGCCCGTGGCAAGCATCTCGATGAGCGGCTGTACCTCCTTCTGATAATAGCGCAGGTCGTAGATGCGGTTGTTGAGAGTGATAAACTTCCTGACAGCCTCGTTATAGACAGTCATCTGCTCAGGTGACAGTTTGCGCGACAGTGTTTCTTTCTCTCTCTGCCGGTCCAGTTCAGCACGTCTTCTCGCCTCTTCTCTCTTCTGGCGAATCTTCATGACAGCTGTTGTTCCAGCAGCAATAGCCGTAACTCCGACAGTGGCGAGAGCCGCCCATGTTGTTTTTCTATTTTTCAGTTCCATATTGCCGTTTTGTTGGTATTTTGTCGCAAAGATAATGTTTTTTTCTGTAAAAACCACTATCTTTGCAAAGAAAAATGAATCAGAGAGACCGACAAATATTACAGATTGCCCTTCCAGCCATCGTGACGAATATCACGGTGCCCCTTCTCGGACTGGTCGATACAGCTATCGTGGGACACATGGGTGATGCCGCCTATATCGGAGCCATAGCCGTAGGTTCTATGATATTCAGTCTGGTGTATTGGGTCTTTGGCTTCCTGCGGATGGGTACCAGTGGAATGACGGCACAGGCTCATGGCAGGCGTGACTTCCAGGACATTATGCGGTTGCTGATGCGCTCGTTATCTGTGTCCCTGTTGATCTCCCTTTCCATCATCGTGTTGCAGTATCCCTTGCGGGAGATGATGCTGTGGTTCATCCATCCCACCGACGATGTCCGTGCCCTTGCCGTAACCTATTTTAATATCGTGGTATGGGGAGCTCCTGCTGTCTTGGGACTCTATTCCCTTAGTGGCTGGTATATCGGGATGCAGAACTCCCGGGTGCCGATGCTTATCTCCATCATGCAGAACATCGTGAATATCATGGCATCGCTGACCTTGGTCTATGGATGGGACATGAAGGTGGAGGGAGTTGCCTTGGGAACAGTCATCGCACAGTATGCGGGTCTGGCTGCGGCAGGTCTGCTGTGGTGGCGCTATTACCGTCGGATGCTTCGTTGGCGTGTCTCCTTATGGAAAGACAAGGTTGACGACTGGCTTGCCTTCTTTCGTGTGAACCGTGACATCTTCCTGCGTACGCTCTTCTTGGTGGCAGTCAACCTCTATTTCACTTCGGCGGGAGCCCGCCAGGGGGCTGTCATCCTCGCTGTCAATACCCTGTTGATGCAACTCTATCTCTTCTTCTCGTATTTCTTGGATGGTTTTGCCTATGCCGGTGAGGCTCTTGGAGGCAGGTATTGGGGAGCGCATAACCTGTCAGCCTATCGGGAGGTGGTAGGGCGGTTGTTCGTCTGGGGTGCTGCGATGGTCATCCTCTTTACGGCAGTCTATGTCCTTGGCGGTATGCCTTTCCTTCGGTTGCTCACAGACGAGCCCCATGTGGTGGAAGCCTCCCGCAGCTATGTGTGGTGGGCGTACCTCATCCCGTTGGCTGGTGTGGGAGCCTTTATCTGGGACGGCATCTTCATTGGAATCACTGCCACCCGTGGAATGTTATTGTCGTCATGTATTGCCGCTGTTGTATTCTTTGTCGGTGTCATCAGTCTGATGGATTTCATGGGAAATCATGGATTATGGCTTTCCATGATATTCTATCTCTTCACAAGGAGCATTGTGCAGACGATCCTCTATCATCGAAGGTATTCTATTCCTAAAATCCCTAAATCTCGTTAAAGGAATTGGTTGTTCAACAGATTTCCCTTATCTTTGCATAATAATAAACTTAAACCCGATGCGATATGAAACAGAAAGCGCTAACCATTATTGCCATTTTAATGTTCATGCCTATGTGGATATTCGGACAAGACTATAAAGACCTCTGGAAAGAGGTACGTGCCGCAGAGAGCAAAGATTTGCCTCAGACAGTCATCAGACATCTGACCCGTATTGAGGAGAAAGCCCAGAAAGAGCAAGCCTACGGTCAGTTACTGAAAGCTACCCTTTATCGTGCCAAGCGACAGGCGGATATCGCCCCGGACTCGCTCGCCCCTGCCGTGGAGCGACTGCGCCAACAGGAGCAGCAGGCGAAAGACGTTGCATTGAAGGCGGTTTATGCCACCATCCTCTATCGTGTCTATCAGGATAATCCCATGCTCTCAGAAGACTGGGAGGCGATCAGTGAGGGATACCGTACTACCGCCTTGTCGTCGCCCAAGGCATTGGGAAAGGTGAAGAGCAAGGTGTACGACCCCTTTGTGAGTCATGGGGAAGACAGTGAGATCTATGATGACGACCTGTTGCATATTATCGGACAGGAGTTGGGGGCATGGCAGTGGATGCATGATTATTACGATAAGAAAGGTAATCGCCGTGCAGCCTGTCTGACCGCCCTGTCTATACTACAGGAGAATAAGCAGGGTGACAAGCAGGAGGAACTCCAGAAGAGTGCGTATATCCATAGTCTGGACTCCCTGATCAGCAGATATGCTGACTTGGATGTCGCCGGTGAGGTGGCGCTGGAGCGCTATCAGTATATGGAAAACCATACGAAAGCGACGGCAGCCGAGAAGATGGCTTATCTGGATATGGCGATTGCCAAATGGGAGAAATGGGACAGAATCACCCAGTTGAAGAACAACAGGAAGCAGTTGGTGGCTCCCAAGTTCCTTGCCGAGATTCCCAATTATGTACAGCCGACAGGTCAGGAGCAGATGGTCAAGTTGAATGGACTGCGTCATCTGACATCCCTCACCATGAAGGTCTATCGTACGAAACTGCGAGGTAATCACAACCTGTCAATCAACTATCACGACGACTATAAGAAAATCATGGACGGTGCCGTGGAGGTGCCGGAGGCTTTCCAGAAACGTACCTTCCCTGCCTATGCGGATTATGAGCAGTTCGAGGACTCCCTTCCGTTGATAGGACTCCCCAATGGTGTCTATGTGCTGGAGTTCTCTACGGAGCCAAATACCTCTGTCAGTCGGGTGTTCTACTATGTCACGAACCTTCGTGTCATGGCTATTAGCAAACAGCAGGACCACATGCGCTATATCGTGGTGGATGCTGTTACCGGTCAGCCCGTAAAGGGGGCAAAGGTGAAGGTCGCTGGTACGAACGCCCGGGCTAAGGAGAACCATGTCACGCTGACCACCAATGAGGCAGGAGAGGTGAACTATGTTCTCCCGAAAGACTATACCCGCCATACCATTTATGTCTATACCAGTGATGATACGGCATGCCGTTATATCAGTGCCGACGATGACTTCTATTTCCATGATGACAAGAGCAGGACGGAGTATACCCGTATATATACCGACCGTGCCATCTATCGTCCAGGACAGGAAGTCCATGTGGCTGCCATTATCTATGCGAGGGAGAATTATTTCGAGACCTCTGTCGTGGCGGGAAAAAAGGTGACGGCACAGTTGCGGGACGCTAATTATAATATAGTTGCTGAACAGGAACTGGTGACCGACCGCTTCGGCAAGTGTTCCACGACTTTCGTGTTACCCAAGGGACTGCGTAACGGCAACTTTACCGTCCGTCTGAATAACAGTTCCGAGAACATCAGGGTGGAAGAGTATAAGCGACCAACCTTTGAGCTGTCGTTCTTAGAGTATAAGGAGACTTACAAGGCTGGTGACACCATCACCGTACAGGGTAAGGCGGTCAGCTATGCCGGTGTCCCTGTGCAGGAGGCAAAAGTGAAATATACCGTCCGCCGTCGCATTCCTTATTGGTGGATGAGCTATTCATGGTATTGGAATGTGGGCTACTATGGTTATAAGACTGATGACGAGGAAATCTATTCGGGAGAGACGGTCACCAAGGACGATGGTACCTTTGATGTGAGGATGCCGATGGTATTGCCGGAGAAAGACATGCGTCGACCGATGTTCTACTCTTTCGAGGTGGTGGCTAATGTCACTGACCAAGGGGGTGAGACGCATAGCGGGACGAAGAATATGCCACTGGGAACAAAGGCAACATCCCTCTCTTGTAATATGCCACAGCGTGTCCGTGCTGACGAGGTGTCCCCTGTGACATTCTACCGTCGTAACATGGCTGGCGGTGATATCACTGGAACCGTCCGCTATCGTGTGGATGGCGGTGCATGGAAAGAATGTGCTGCCAATACGAGGGAGTCTGTGATCAGCAGCGACATCCGTAGTGGCGAGCATCGCCTGGAGGCTGCCTGTGAGGGTGACTCTATCGACATGAAGTTTGTGGTGTTCAGTCTGGATGACAAGACTCCTGCCATTGAGACGAAAGACTGGTTCTATACGAGTCATAGTACCTTCCCGCGTGATGGTAAGCCAGTGACCGTACAGGTCGGCTCCTCAGATAAAGACCTGTATATTGCCTATGAGATGATATCCGGGTCGAAGGTTATAGAGGAAGGGTTTATCCGTGAGAGCAACTCGCTATGGAACAGGAAGTTCACCTATAAGAAGGAGTATACCAATGGCTTGACACTCGCTTTCGCATGGGTGAAGGATGGTGTCACCTATCGTCATAAGACTATAATCCACCGTCCTACTCCAGAAAAGGGATTGAAGCTCAAGTGGGAGACCTTCCGCGACCGCCTGAAGCTCGGACAGCAGGAAGAGTGGCGGCTCTCCATCAAAGATAAGGATGGCAAACCAGCCAACGCACAGTTGATGGCGGTGCTCTATGACAAGAGTCTTGACCAGTTGTCCTCGCACCACTGGGGACTCTATCCTAACATGTATATCCCTTCTGCCGGCGTCTCATGGACGGTGATGTCCTTCGGTAATATTAAAGCCGAGGGTGCCGTACGTCCTGCCTATGAGACAGTCCGTGGACTGGCGTTCAGCACGTTCAACCATGACACCTATCCCAGTTTCTTCCGCCCCATGGTTGTGGGCTATGGCAGGAATATACTCATGAAGTCTGCTGGCAGGGCAAGAGGTATGGTTGAGGAAGACGCGATGGAGGTTCCTATGATGAAGATGGAGGCTGCCGCAGTGGAGTCGAAAGCTGCGAAGAGTGTTGCTCCTGCTAAGAAGGAGGAAGAAGAGCCGCAGGCAGAGAGTAATCAGTTGCGTGAGAACATGCAGGAGACTGCCTTCTTCTATCCAGCCCTGATGGCGGATAAGAACGGTAACGTGGTTCTGAAATTCACCTTGCCCGAGAGCCTGACGACTTGGAAGTTCATGGGTGTGGCACATACGACAGACCTCTGTTCGGGTACTCTCTATGGTGAGACGATAGCCCAGAAGGACGTGATGCTGCAACCTAATATGCCTCGCTTTATCCGTATGGGTGACCAGGCTCAGCTCTCTGCCCGTATCTTTAATATCAGTGAACAGGCGAAGAGTGGAACGGTTCGTATCGAACTGATAGACCCGGAGACGGAGAAGGTTGTCTTTACCGACCAGCAGTCCTTCACTGTGGAGGCAGGAAAGACAGGACATGCCACCTTCCGTTACCAGCCCTCAGAACAGTATTCGCTGTTGGTATGCAGGATGATGGCTGCGGGTGCAGACTTCTCGGATGGTGAACAGCATTATCTCCCTATTCTTCCTGACAAGGAGCGTGTGACGAAGTCTGTGCCGTTTACCCAGCATGAGCCGGGTGTAAAGGCGATAGACCTTACAAAACTCTTCCCCACAGGGACTACCCAGCAGAAGCTCACCATCGAGTACACCAACAATCCGGCATGGTTGATGGTGCAGTCGTTGTCGGCATTGAGCAAGCCCTACGAGAAGAGTGCTATCGACCAGGCTGCCGCCCTTTACTCGAATATGTTGGCAAAGGCAATCATGGACCAGACTCCTAAGGCAAAGGCTGTCTTTGAGCAGTGGAGCAGGGAAGAGGGTAACGAGACCTCTCTGCATAGCCAGTTGGAGAAGAACGAGGAGTTGAAGGATATCATCCTTGCAGAGACTCCTTGGGTGAATGATGCTGACAGGGAGACGGAGCAGAAACATCGGATTGCCGAATTCTTTGACGGGAACCTGATAAGCAGTCGCTTGGAGACTGCCAAGTCGAAACTGGATGAGTTGCAGTCTGGTGATGGCGGCTTCACCTGGTATCCCGGTATGCCCAGCAGTCCTTATATCACCATGACGGTGGTCCAGATGCTGGCTCGCCTGAGTGTGATGGTTGGCGGTACTGACGAGACAGAACTCGCCATTAAACTGACGAAAGACAATGCCATGCGCTATATGGATGGTGAGATTGTCAAGATGGTCGCAGAGATAAGGAAATGGGAGAAGAAAGGTATCAAGCCGTCATTCCCCTCCTTCGTTGCTCTCCAGTGGTTGTATGTCAATGCGATCACCAACCGGCAGTTGAAGAAAGATCCTGCTGATGCAAAGGCTTACTTGATGCCACTGCTGAAGAAAGACATCAAGGCACAGAACCTCTATGAGAAGGCGATGACGGCGATCATCCTCCAGCAGAATGGTGACCAGCAGATGGCGCGTGAGTATGTGCAGAGCCTGAAGGAGTATTCCGTATATACTGAGGAGATGGGACGCTACTACGACACCCCACGTGCGGGCTATTCGTGGTTCAACTATAAGATACCTACAGAGGTGGCAGCTATTGAGGCTATCAAGCATGTGGCACCCGACGATGTTCAGACGATTAACGAGATGCGCCGCTGGCTGTTGCAGGAGAAGCGTACCCAGCTGTGGGATACACCTATCAACAGTGTCAATGCCATCTATGCCTTCCTCTTCGACAATGTCAGTCTGCTTGCCGCTCAGGAGCCGACAGTCCTTGCCATCGACAAGCAGCCGGTAGAGCTGCCGAAGGCTACTGCCGGTGTCGGTTATGTCAAGACGGCTATCCAGCAGCCGAAGGGTAGGGAGTTCACGGCGACGAAGACATCAACAGGTACTTCATGGGGTGCCGTCTATGCGCAGTTTATGCAGAAGACCCATGAGGTGGAGTCTTCGGAGAGCGGTATCACGGTGAAGCGTGAGATACTTGCTCCCACCTCCCTGAAGGTCGGCGACCGTATCACGGTGCGTATCACCATCAACACGACACGTGACCTCGATTTCGTGCAGGTGCTCGACCGTCGTGCGGCATGTATGGAACCTGTCAAGCAACTCTCAGGATATCATCACGGGGCTTACTGCTCACCCAAGGACTTCTCCACCAATTACTATTATTATGGACTCGCCAAGGGTAAGCATGTGATAGAGACGGAATACTATATCGACCGTGCTGGTGTCTACGAGACGGGAACATGTACCGTGCAGTGTGTTTATGCTCCGGAATACCGTGCCACGGCGAAGTCGGAGACCTTGACAATTACTGAATGAATATGAACAGAAAAACGATAATAACATCCCTGCTGATGCTTGCCATACTGCCAGCGTCGGCGCAGAAACTGATTGCAGAGAAAACGATTATTGATGTGGGCAAGACGGGGTTCCAGCAACCTGTCACTGCCGTGTTTGAGTTTAAGAACAAGAGTATCCGCCGACTGCGTATCGAGTCAGTGCAGCCTGACTGTAACTGTACGGTGGTAGAGTATCCGAAGAAGGTCATAGGAATGGGTGAGAAATTCCAGATTAAGATGACGTATGATGCCCAGCAGCTCGGTCATTTCGACAAGCAGGCAGCAATCATCTCGAATGGGACGAAGAAACCTTTCTATATCCGTATGAAGGGTATCGTGTCGGAGAGTTACCAGGACTTCTCGGGCGACTATCCCATCGAGATGGGGAATATGCGTATCGACAAGAACGAACTGGAGTTCGACAATGTCAACAAGGGAGATATGCCTGTCGACCAGATCCATGTCTATAACAATGGCACCAGCCTGATGCGTCCTAACCTCATGCACCTGCCTTCTTATCTGACGGCAGTGACGACTCCCGAGGAGATACGTCCTGGACGTAATGCCACCATCACCGTGACACTGAACTCCGCGAAGATCAGTGACTACGGGTTGACACAGGAGTCTATCTATCTGGCTGCCAATCCGGGTGACAAGGCGACGAAGGAGAATCTTATCGGGGTGTCTACCGTCCTGCTGCCGGCTCTCATGACCATGTCTGCCACACAGAAGCAGTATGCGCCGAAGATGTACCTGTCGAAGGAGCAGGTGGATATCACCTTCGACGGGAAGTCGAAACGGAAGGATGAGATACAGATTTCCAACACGGGACGTACACCGCTGACCATCTCGTCGCTCCAGATGTTCACGGGGGGACTGAAGATTTCATTAGGGAAGAGCACCCTCCAGACTGGTGAGTCGACGAAGCTGAAGATCACGGCATATCGTGACCAGTTGGTAAAGACACGTACCAAACCCCGTATCCTGATGATCACCAACGACCCGGATAAGTCGAAAGTCGTCATCCCGATTAATGTCAAATAAGAAATCTCGAAATCCCGAAAAAAAGAAAGCAATGGACCATCCCGAAAATAGTGAGGAATTCGCAGGGCTGCAAGTGAATAGTGGGGTTGAGCAGCCTTCTATCATCAACCCCTATCTGCAAAGGAAACGCTTTAAGCGTCATGAGCTGAGTGCCGCAGAGATGGTGGAGGGCATCGTCAAGGGCGATGTGACCATCCTCTCACAGGCTGTCACACTGGTGGAGAGTGTCAACCCTGACCACCAGGCGAAAGCGCAGGAGGTCATCAACAAGTGTCTGCCCTATAGCGGTCACTCTATCCGTGTGGGTATCAGTGGCGTGCCAGGGGCTGGCAAGTCGACTTCCATCGATGCCTTTGGCATCCATGTGCTGAAGGAGAAAGGCGGCAAACTCGCTGTCCTTGCCATCGACCCCAGCAGTGAGCGTACGAAAGGTAGTATCCTGGGTGATAAGACACGTATGGAGAAACTCTCCGTTCATCCAGACTCCTTCATACGCCCTAGTCCCACGGCGGGTTCACTGGGTGGTGTGGCTCGTAAGACGCGTGAGACGATTATCCTCTGCGAGGCGGCAGGCTTCGACAAGATTTTCGTGGAGACGGTGGGCGTGGGACAGTCCGAGACGGCTTGCCATTCGATGGTCGACTTCTTCCTGCTCATCCAGCTGGCTGGCACAGGTGACGAGTTGCAGGGCATCAAGCGTGGCATCATGGAGATCAGTGACGGTATCGTCATCAACAAGTGTGACGGCGAGAATGTCGACAAGGCACAGATGGCTGCCACCAATTTCCGTAATGCCCTCCATTTCTTCCCCATGCCGGAGAGTGGCTGGCTGCCTAAGGTGCTGTGCTATAGTGGCTTTTTCGGTCTGGGCATCAAGGAGATATGGGATATGATCTATCAGTATATCGACTTCGTCAAGGCGAACGGCTATTTTGAGCATCGCCGTAACGAGCAGTCGAAATACTGGATGTATGAGAGTATCAACGAGCACCTGCGCATGAACTTCTATAATAATCCGATTATACAGCAACGGCTGGTTGACGCTGAGCGCACCGTCCTCGCGGGGCAGCAGACCTCTTTCACGGCAGCCCAGAGTCTGTTGGACGACTATTTTAATTCAATGACGAATGCTACAGATTGAGATAGACAATGGCAGTGGCTTCTGTTTTGGGGTGACGACTGCCATTCAGAAAGCGGAGGAGGAACTGGCAAAGGGTAATACGCTCTATTGTCTGGGTGATATCGTGCATAATGGGATGGAGTGTGACCGCCTGCGGCAGATGGGACTGGTCACCATTAACCATGATGAGATGCGGCAGTTGCACGACGTGAAGGTGCTGCTGCGTGCCCATGGGGAGCCTCCTGCCACCTATGAGCTGGCTCGCCGTAACCATATCGAGATTATCGACGCTACCTGTCCTGTGGTGCTGCAGTTGCAGAAGAAAATAAAGAAACAGTATTCTCTTACCTCTAACCTCTTACCTCTAACCTCTCAAATCGTCATCTTCGGAAAGAAAGGTCATGCGGAGGTGTTGGGACTGGTGGGGCAGACGCAGTCGTCGGCAATCGTCATCGAGAGTTTCGAGGAGGTGAAGAAGCTCGATTTCTCACGTGACATCTATCTTTACTCACAGACCACCAAGTCGCTCGATGAGTTTCATCAGATTATTGAATATATCCAGCAGCATATCTCCGCCGGCGCTACCTTCAAGAGCTTCGACACCATCTGCCGTAGTGTGGCGAACCGCATGCCTAACATCTCCAGTTTCGCTGCCAAGCACGACCTCATCCTCTTTGTCTGTGGTCGTAAGAGCAGTAATGGCAAGGTACTCTTTAACGAGTGCCTGCGTGTCAACCCCAATACCCACCTTATCGAGGGCCCCGACGAGATAGACCCGCAATGGCTGGAGGGCATCCATACCGTAGGCATCTGTGGTGCCACCAGCACCCCCAAATGGCTCATGGAACAATGTCGTGATGCGATATTGGAGGGATGACCTACCCCTGTGACAACCATTCCGTCGGGGTGAGACCGGTCTGTTTCTTGAACACCTCGTGGAAGTAGTTGGCGGTCCTCGTCACTGAACGCTGAGGCACTGCCGTGCTCCTCGCCTTTCGTCTCGGTGGCATTCTCCTCGGCAGCCTGCACACGCTGGGCATCTCCTGCCACGCCGTAGCAGATGAAGCTGAACACAAGGTACTATTAAATCATATCCCCCGCACGGCACCATACCGTGCGGGGGATAATGATATCTGCTTATAACGTGGAAGGGCTACACACAAAACATTCATATCATAAATCACGCAAAAGGAATATGGTCAGAAACATTCAAACTGACACACGATGTCGGATATAGAAAGAAAAACAAGTTTTCCTTTGGTATTTCGCTCGATTTGCACTATCTTTGCATCCATAATTAACCAAATTAGCAACTATGGGCTACAATATCAAATTCAGTGTGCATCGGAACCCGCAGAAAGACAGCGAGGGGAACGATACGTATCAGGTGAGACATGAGACGAACGAGACGGTAGGGAAGGCTTACCTCCTAAGGCATTTGAAGAATACGAACTTGTTTCGTCCGGAACTGATGGAGGCGGCTTTGACCGTGTTGGAGCGGGAGATCATCAACCAGTTGACGGACAACCTGCGACTGCACTTGGAGGGGTTGGGGACGTTCTACCTGAAACTGGGTTTCCGTCCACGCTATGACGAGTATGGTAACGAACTGAAAATCCAGTTTACCGACCCTGCCAAGATTACCGGTAATGACGTGTGCATCGACACGGTCGGCTTCACCCCCGACCGACAGTTCCTCAAGCAACTGAACGAGCACGGCTACCATTTCATCAATGCCACGGGCAGAGGCCGGGTGGGACACTCTACCGAGCAGACGGAGGAGCAAGTCAGAAAGCGGCTTGACGAGTGGTTTAACGGTCATGAGATGCTGACTTGCCGTGACATGATGTGCCTTTTGGGGATAACGAGGTATATGGCAAACAAATGGCTCAACCGTCTTTGTGTCACCCCTTCTCCCTATTTGTTTCCTCGGAAGATAGGGGGTACTGTCTGTTATTATCCACACACCAGGAAGTGAGAAGGCATTCCGTGCTGTCGTAAGTGCCGTTGTTGTCGATGTGAAGAGCCGTTCAAAGCGGTTGTTACAAGCATCCTGATCACTTGTCGACTCCAGTCAACAGACTTGCTGACTCCAGTCGACAAGGTTGCTGACTCCAGTCAACAGACCTGCTGACTCCATGTCAACCACCGATAATTTCCGTGCGGATGTCTGATGACGATGCTCCTATCATGAAACGGATGCGTCCCTTCTCTGGGACGAAGGCATGTCGCAAGGTGTCCCAGTAGGTGAGGTCACTGCGCTGGATGCGGAGGACAACCTCCTTTGTCTCACCCTTCTTGATATGGATGCGCTCGAAAGCCTTGAGTTGTTTCTGGGGATGCTCCACCTTCGAGTCGGGGTAGGCGACATAGAGTTGTACGACCTCGTCACCGTCGTAACCACCAGTGTTCGTGATGGGTACGCTGACCTCGACAGTCTGTTTGCCGTTCTTTACCTTAGCCTGTCCATATCGGAACGTCGTATAGCTGAGACCATAGCCGAAGGGATAGAGCACTTCGCCCTGCTGATACATATACGTGCGACCATGACGGATGTCATAGTCCATCATCGGTGGCAGGTCAAGGATGTCACGCACCCATGTCTGCGTCGTGCGACCGGCGGGGTTCAGTTTTCCGAAGAGCGCATCGGCAACGGCATGTCCCTGCTCCTGGCTGCAGTGTGTGATATGCAGGATGGCAGGGAGGTGGTCGTTACTCCAATTGATGGTATAAGGAAAACTGCTTACCAGTACCAGTACCGTATTCGGGTTGGCACGGTAGAGCAGGCGTATCATATCCTCGTCAGGCAGTTGCAGCGACTTACGGTCGACAGCCTCACGACCGTCACTGGGAACGGGACAGAAGAACCAGTCCGCCTTCGTGCCGTAAGGGTGATTGCCGGTGCATACGATGACAGCATCAGCCTCACGGGCAAGAGCCTCCGCCTGTCCCATGCGGTTGTCCGGGACGTAATTGACCTTAAAACCCTGTTCGTCCGCCATCTCCCGCAGTGCCTTGAGAATCGTCACCTCATAGGGAGGGTTACCGCTATACCAGTCGTATACCATCTGGTCGGCATACGGTCCTACGACCAACAGCTGACGTATCTTCTTACCGTCTAAAGGCAGCAGTCCCTTGTTCTTCAGCAGCACCACCGACTTGTTGGTGACCTCACGGGCGGCATCTCTCGCCTCTTTCGTCAGGAAAGGAGCCGTTAGGGTGGTGTCCTTGCCGATATGCGCATACGGATTCTTGGTGTCCTCCCCGTCGAGCATACCCAGTTTGAGTGCCACCAGGATATTACCCCGGATGGCAACCTCGATGTCTTTCTCGGTGATGAGACGCTTTGCCAGTGCCTCGTTGACGGCATCCTTGTAATTGTCGAGGAACATCCCCGTCTTTGCCTTGATGACAGCGGCGGCACCCTCCGCAAGGGTAGGGAACGCCTTGTGCGCATTCACCAAGAGCCGCAGTCCACCCCCGTCCGTGCAGATGATGCCGTCATTGCCCCATTCCTTGCGAGCCACCTCGTCGAGTACGGGGTTGATGCACATCGGTGTACCGTTCCATGCATTATAGGCAGCCATGAAGGCACGGCTGCCGCCCTCCGTGATGCCCTTGTAGAAAGGATAGGAGTAATACTCACGGAACAGTCGCTCATCGAAATTACTCGATGTGGAGTCACGCCCGTCCTCATTGCTGTTGGCAAGGAAATGCTTCATCAGCGCTGCCGTCTTCCAATAGTGCGGGTCGTCACCCTGCAGTCCCTTCACCATCACCACCGACAGCTGCGCCGTGAGGAAGGCATCCTCACCATAGCTCTCCTCCGTACGTCCCCAGCGAGGGTCACGTGCCAGGTCGGCATTAGGTGCATAGATGACCAGTCCCTTTCTGGGGATATCCCGCTGGATATAGTAGCGTGCCTCCTCTGCCATCTGCTCACCCACCCGCCGTACCGCCTCACGATCCCAGGTCTCCCCCAGTCCGTAAGCCTGTGGGAAGGTGGTGGTAGGGTAGGAGTACTTATTGGCAGGTCCCCCCAGGACGATACCATGCAGACCCTCGTAGCAGTTCAGCGACGGAATCCCCAGCCGGGGCACCCCTAAGTTGGTGGACAGCAGCGAAATCTTCTCGTCAAGAGTCAGTTGGCGCATCAGCAGGTCGATGCGCTCGTGGTCCTTCAGTCGGGTGTTCTGGAAATCGTAGTGCTGTGCACTGGTGGTCCTGCAGAACGCCATTGTCAGCAGTAATAAGGCAATAAGTCTGTTCATCGTTGGTCGTTTTATATTAAATAATGTTGCAAATATACATAAAATTGTCAATTGTCAATTCTTAATTATCAATTATTTTGTACCTTTGCACCCAGCATTTCGAAATTACAGTATTATTTATGGCACAAGAAGATGTATTTAAGAAAATCGTGAGCCACTGCAAGGAGTACGGTTTCGTGTTTCCCAGCAGTGAGATCTACGATGGATTAGGCGCAGTGTATGACTACGGTCAGAACGGCGTGGAGTTGAAGAATAATATCAAGGAATACTGGTGGAAGTCGATGGTCCTGTTGCACGAGAATATCGTGGGTATCGACTCAGCCATCTTTATGCACCCCACTATATGGAAGGCTTCCGGACACGTGGACGCTTTCAACGACCCCCTTATCGACAACCGCGACTCCAAGAAGCGCTACCGTGCTGACGTGCTCATCGAGGACCAGATTGCCAAGTATGACGAGAAGATCCAGAAAGAGGTGGAGAAGGCACGCAAGCGTTTCGGTGACAGTTTCGACGAGGCGAAGTATATGGAGACCTCCGAGCGTGTGAAGGAGACCAAGGAGAAGCGTGACGCCCTCCATGCCCGCTATGCCGCTGCCATGCAGGGACCCGACCTGGACGAGCTGAAGCAGATTATCCTCGACGAGGAGATCGTATGTCCTATCAGCGGTACCCGCAACTGGACCGACGTGCGCCAGTTCAACCTGATGTTCTCCACGGAGATGGGAGCCAGTGCCGACGGCAGTATGAAGGTGTACCTGCGTCCTGAGACGGCACAGGGTATCTTCGTCAACTACCTGAACGTGCAGAAGACGGGACGTATGAAGATTCCTTTCGGTATCGCACAGATCGGTAAGGCATTCCGTAACGAGATCGTGGCACGTCAGTTCATCTTCCGTATGCGTGAGTTCGAGCAGATGGAGATGCAGTTCTTCGTAGCACCCGGTACCGAGCTGGAGTGGTTCCCCAAGTGGAAGCAGACCCGTATGGCATGGCACCAGGCACTGGGCTTCGGTGCAGAGAACTATCGTTTCCACGACCACGACAAGCTCGCCCACTATGCCAATGCCGCTACCGACATCGAGTTCAAGATGCCTTTCGGTTTCAAGGAGGTGGAGGGTATCCACTCCCGTACGAACTTCGACCTCTCACAGCATGAGAAATACTCTGGCAAGAGCATCAAATACTTCGACCCACAGACCAACGAGAGCTATACGCCGTTCGTCATCGAGACCTCTATCGGTGTCGACCGTATGTTCCTCTCTATCATGTGTCACTCGTTCTGCGAGGAGAAACTCGAGAATGGGGAGACCCGTGTGGTGCTGAAACTGCCTGCAGCACTGGCACCCGTGAAACTCGCCGTGATGCCGCTGGTCAAGAAAGACGGTCTGCCTGAGAAGGCGCGTGAGATCATCAACGACCTGAAGTTCCACTTCAACTGCCAGTATGATGAGAAAGACTCTATCGGTAAGCGCTATCGTCGTCAGGACGCTATCGGTACCCCGTACTGCGTCACCGTCGACCATGACTCACTGAACGATGGCAAGGTAACCCTCCGCTTCCGTGACACCATGGAGCAGGAGCGTGTGGACATCTCTGATCTCGCCGCTATCATCGAGGATAAGGTAAGTATCGTCAGTCTGCTAAAGAAATTACAATAATAAATAATGAATATCAAGCATTATATCATTGCCTGTCTCTCACTGCTCGTCCTTGCGTCGTGCAGTGAGAAAGACGATGCCATCGTGGAGTATGCGGACTGGAAGAACAAGAACGACCAGTATTTCGAGAAGGCTTTCCTTGCCCATGAGTATGACGAGGCATTGCTGAAATACTCCCTGTCGGATGAGACGGACACCCAATATGCCGACTATGTTCTGGTGGAGAAGCTGAGCAGCGAGCCGTTTGCCCCATCGTCGTCACCCTATCTGAATGATACGGTACTGGTGCATTACGTGGGACATCTGATTCCCTCGCCGTCTTATGACAAGGGCTTCCAGTTCGACCAGAGCTATCTTGAGCCTTTCGAACTCGATACCGCCGTTCCTACTCAGTTCGTTCCTGCCCATCTCGTGTCAGGATTCACGACAGCCCTCTTGCACATGCACAAGGGAGACCACTGGAGGGTGACGGTACCCTACCAGTTAGGCTATGGGACATCCGACTCAGGTGACATCCCGGCTTATAGCACACTGATCTTTGAGATACGATTAGAAGATTTCTGGACAGATAAAAAAGGTGACCGTTATTGATCGGTCACCTTTTCTTTTTCCATGTCATTCTTGGACTTCGACTTCGTCACCAGCCATACACCGCTGAACACCAGGATGACGGCAAGGGCATGGGTAGGCTTCAGTATGCCGATACCCATCAGCAAGGATGTTGCCACGGAGACAATGGGTTGCACGTAGTTATAGACCGACACGACGGTGGGACGCAGGGTGCGCTGTCCTATCATGGTGAGGATATAACAGACGAAGGTGCCTATGCAAACCACATAACCGACCTCCCACCATGTACTGGCAGGGATGGGCTGTGACACCACATCCGTCACATGGGAGATGGTGAAGGGCAGGAGCAGTAATGTAGCCCACGAGAACATGTACTTGTTGATGGTGAAGACGTTATAGCGACGGATCAGGGGGTTGAAGAGTGACAGGTACAGGGCGAACGAGAACTGGGCGAAGAGGCAGAGCAGGTCGCCGCGGATGTCACCCACCTTGTCGCTGGCATGGGCGGCAGAGGTCAGTATCAGTATCAAGGCACCCGAGCATCCCATCAGGACACCTAACGCTTTCTTCCCGGTGATAGGCTCTTTCAGGATCAGTGCGGCAAGCAGCATGGCGAAGATAGGCATGGAGGTGGTCACGATAGAGGCATTGATGGGGGAGGTGATGCTGAGTCCTATCGTATAGCAGCACTGGTTGAGAACGAGTCCGAAGATTCCCGCACCAATAAACATCAGCTTGTCACGCAAAGGAACCTTCTCCTTGGGGGCGAAGATGGATGCTATCCAGAACAGCAGACATGCTCCTACGACTCTGAAAGTCACCATGGTGATGCCGTCGAAACCATGGGTCATGGCATCTTTGCCGACAGGTGCCATAAGACCCCATCCCGCACATGCTCCAAACATGGAAAGGTGTGCGATAAGGGCGCGATTATTATTTGTTTTGTCCATTTTAATATTTTTTCGCCTGCAAAAGTACACATAATTCGGGAATAATCACTATTTTTGCGATATAAACATATTCGATATGCAAAAGTACGCGGATTATATCAAGCAGATAGAGATTGACTCCCTATGGGGTGGCAGAAAACACATCGTGTGGAACCTTGACCCGAAAGTGAATGTGCTCAGTGGTATCAACGGAGTGGGCAAGTCTACTATATTAAATAAGGTGGTGAGGAGCATCAGTACCAATGGTGACATACATAATCACATGCTTAAAGGTGTTCGCATCATCGGCGAGCCGGAGGATGCCACCCATGTGCGTTTTGATATTATCCGTTCGCTGGACAGTAATATCTCACAGACCTTGTCGGAAGGTGAGGGGGTGATGCGGGAGACACTGTCCGCACTTGCCGGTATGGGGGGCGGGTCGCTGCTTGACCTGCAACTGTATAACCTGCAACGGAAATATCTCGACTATCAGGTGAACATCGGCAACCGCATCATCGAAGAGCTGCAACAGGGTAATATGGATGCGGCACAGCATCTGTCGGAGTCCAAGAAACGCTTCCAGGATATTGTCGATGACTTGTTTAAGGATACGGGGAAGAAGATTATCCGCACGGAGAATGAGATTCGCTTCTCGCAGATCGGTGAGACCTTGCTGCCCTATAAACTGTCCAGTGGCGAGAAACAGATTCTTGTCATCCTGCTGACGGTCTTGGTGGAGGACCAGCAGCCTTATGTGCTCCTGATGGACGAGCCTGAGGTGTCCCTGCATATCGAATGGCAGAAACAGCTGATTGATCTGATACTGGAACTCAACCCCAACGTTCAGATCATCCTGACCACCCATTCACCTGCCGTGATCATGAGCGGATGGATGGATAAAGTGACAGAAGTGAGTGATATCACTATATGAGTAACCGTCTGAAAGATAATCTCAACAGCCGCTATTTCGAGGCAGCCAACCAAATGACCTCGAAGAAGGCAAAGCGGCGCATCGTGGCTTATGTGGAGAGTTACGACGATATCTATTTCTGGCGTACTGTCTTAAGCCGTTTTGAGGATGACAAGCGTTACTTTGAGGTGATGCTTCCGTCACATCAGAAGCTGGAGCGAGGCAAGAAGTCCGTCCTTATGAACTTTATCGAGGGGAGGGTAGGCGAGGATATGATTGCCTGTGTGGATGCCGACTATGACTATCTGCTGCAAGGGGCTACGGAGCAGTCAAGGAGGGTGGTGGAGAGTCCTTATGTGTTCCATACCTATGCCTATGCTATAGAGAACCTGCAATGTTACGCTCCTTCCCTGCATGAAGTCTGTGTCGCCGTCACCCTTAACGACCATCGTATCTTCGACTTTACGGATTACCTCACGCAGTACAGCGAGGCTATCTTCCCCTTGTTCATCTGGTCGGTATGGGCTTACCGGACAGGTCATCATAATAAGTTCTCGCTGTCTGACATGGCAAGGGTGATAGACCCGGGAGGATTCAATGTCTTTGACCCGCAGCCCTCTATTGACCATCTCCGTCAGAAAGTGAACAGGAAAGTCAGACAGTTGCAGGCGGAGTATCCTGACAATAAAGAGCAGTATCTCAAGTTAAAGGCGGAGATCAAGGAGCTGGGTGTGACTCCTCAGACCACCTATCTCTATGTGCAGGGTCACTCCTTGTTTGACAATGTGATTGTCCCTATATTAAATAAGGTGTGCAACCGCCTCCGTCTGGAGCGGCAGGATGAGATAGCCCGCACGGCACTCCATCACACGCAGCGCAGAAACGAGATGTCCTGCTATGAGCACTCATTGCAGGACATTCGTCAGATGCTTAAGAAGAATAACGGCTACATGTATGCGGAACAGTTCCGCCGTGTGCAGTCGGATGTGGAAAATTTCCTTACGACAGCACGTAAGTCTCCAGAAACTTAATCGTTCCCTCCGTGCTCACCTCCTTAACGGTGGCGGGAAGGAGAATGGTCTCTCCGGCACGGAAACTGACCTGTTCACCATCCACGGTGAGTGTGCCTTCTCCCTTCATGCCTATCAGGATGACAAAGGAGTCCAGTTCACTGTAGTCCATGGTCATGGGCTCTGTCAAGTCATAGACAGCGGTGTTGAAGTAAGGACACTCCACTAAGAGTTGTCCTTCGTTCTTCTGTGGGGTGTAGTTGGTACGGTAATCGTCAAGAACGGTATAGTTGATGCTCTCGGAAGCCTCCTGTGTATGCAGCTGCCGGTAGTTGCCGTCCTTGTCCTTACGCTTGAAGTCGTAGATACGGTAGGTCACATCGGAGGTCTGTTGTATCTCGGCAAGGAAGCAGCCTGCGCCAATGGCATGGATGCGTCCTGCGGGGATGAAGAAACAGTCGCCCTCCTTGACCTCATACTGGGCAAGGGCATCACAGATGGTGTCATTCTCCACCATCTGCTTATACTGCTCAGGGGTAATATGCAGCTTCAGTCCGTTATAGAGCTTTGCCTCAGGAGCACTGTCCATGACAAACCACATCTCTGTCTTGCCACGGCTCTTTCCCTGCCGGTGGGCTATCTCGTCGGTGGGATGCACCTGGATGCTCAAGTCCTGACGGGCATCGATAAACTTGATGAGCAAGGGGAACTCGTCGCCAAAGCGCTGGTAGTTAGCCTCACCCACCAGCTGTCCTTTCAACTCGCGTACCAGTTGGTTGAGGGAGCGGCCGTCGCCGACGGCAATCGTCTCGTTGTCTTTCACGCCGGAGATTTCCCAACTCTCACCCACATTCTCCATGTTCTCATGAAGACTCTTAAAGGGGATAATCTTGTCACCTCCCCAAAGTGTCTGCTTTAATAATGGCTCAAACTTGAAATAGTTCATAGTAATGCTTTTCATTAATTGTCTTTCCAAAATCCTCTGGTGAACAACACCAGCACACTCATAATCTCCAAACGTCCTGCCAGCATCAGGAAGGAGCATATCCATTTGATGTAGTCAGGCAACTGGCTCCATGACATCTCAGGACCTATCTGGGTGCCGAGGGTGGGACCGACATTGCTGATACAGCTCAGAGCTATGGTGATGGCATTGGTATTGTCGATTCCCGCTACTATCATGATAGTGGCAGAGAATAGAATCATCAGGCTGAAAATAGCAAAGAAGGCAAGTAGTGAGTTCAGCTTCTGCTGTGATACTGGCTGACCGTTAATCTTCACAGGGAGGACAGCGTTGGGGTGTAATAGTTTGTTGAACTCGTTGCGTAATACTTTGATGACCATCACGCCACGGATGCATTTGAAGCCTCCCGTCGTGGAACCGGCACATGCTCCCAGGAACATCAGTGTTCCCAGGATCACCCATGTGATGTGGGGCCATAGTCCCGCATCGTCATTAAAGAGTCCTGTGGTGGTCATAAATGATACTACTTGGAACAGGGCGCAACGGAAAGCACGCTCCAGCCCGTATCCGTTATGCGACATCAACAGGTACATGATCCATATAGTGGAAACCGTGATGGCAAGGATGTATAGCTTGAACTCAGAACTCTTGAATAGGTTGGCTATCTTTAAACGGAATATGGCAAAATAGAGCATGGTGAAGTTGACACCTGCCAGGAACTGAAACAGGATGGCGACATACTCAATGGCTGGTGACTGAAAGAATGCCGCTGAGTCGTTATGAGGAGCAAAACCTCCTGTCGCCGTCGTCGTCATCGCATAATTGATACTGTCAAACACACCCATTCCCGCAAGATAGAATGCGAGGATGCAGGCAATGGTCAGTGCGGAATAAACAGACCATATCCATTTTGCCGTTGTAGAGAGACGGGGATGCATCTTCGACCTGATAGGACCTGTCGCCTCGGCAGCAAACACCTTCACACTGCCGCTACCCACCATAGAGGGCAGAATGGCAATCGTGAAGAACACAATTCCCAAGGCACCTATCCATTGGGTCTGTGTACGCCAGAACAAGATGGCATGGGGCATCCATTCCACATCGTCGATGACGGTGGCACCAGTGGTCGAGAAACCTGACATCGTCTCAAAGAATGCGTCTGTCACACTCTCGATATAACCTCCGATGAGGAAAGGAATCATACCGAAGAGACTGAACACAATCCATGTCAGGGTGACCAACAGATAAGCGTCACGACGACTGAGGTTGTTATTGGCGTTACGCCCCATGAATTTAAGGATGAAGCCACAGCTGTATGTGATTAGCGTAGATAACAGGAACGCCATGATGTCATCTTCCATATAATAGAAGGAGATACCTGTACAAAGGGTCAGCAGTGATCCTAATAGTAGGAGCAGAGAACCTATAATCTTGTATATCAGGTGGAAGTTTACCATAGCGTGCTTGCTTTGAAGTACTTCTCTACTTTCTTGAGGTTCTGCTCATGGCAGAACACCATGACAGAGTCACCTGCCATAATCTGCGTATTACCATTGACGAGGATGCCTTCCTCGTTACGGACGAGTCCGCCAATCGTCACTCCAAATGGAAGACCTAAGTCCTTCACTGCTTTCTTGGTGACCTTAGATCCTTCTGCCGCCACAAACTCGGCAACATCGGAGTCTACCATCATCAGAGAGCGGACATTGCTGACATCTGCGTCCAGCATCATCTGGTAGATATGACTGGCTGCCACCGTCTTCTTATTGATAATCGTACCGATATCAAGACTCTCAGCCATGTTCACATAGTCGAGGTTCTCCACCATGGCGACCGTCTTCCTGACTCCCAGCCGTTTGGCAGTGAGACAGGCAAGGATATTGGTCTCAGCATTACCTGTCAGGGCAACAAAAGCCTGGGTGTTCTCGATACCCTCTTCCTGCAACAGTCCAAGGTCACGGGCATCCCCATGGATAATCATGGTGTCAGTGTCGCATAGCAACTCATTCAGTTGCTCACAGCGTCGCTCGCTCTTCTCGATGATTTTCAGGTTCATGTAGTCCGGAAGCGTCAAGCCGACACGCACGGCAGTCTTGCCGCCTCCCATGATGATGACGTTCTTCACATCCGCATAGTGCTCCTTTCCGGATATCTTGCGGATATAGGGGATGTATTCGCTGGTCGTCATGAAATAGGTGAGGTCGTTGACACATAATTTGTCGTTACCACTGGGTATCAGGGTCTCGCCTCCCCGTTTGATGGCTACGATATGGTAAGGGTCGTCAGGACCGCAAAGGTTTTTCAGAGGTTGGTTGAGTATCTCACAGGTCTCTCTGAGTTTGATGCCTAACATAACCAAGGCACCGCCGTGTACGTCCCAGCGTTGTCTGACCCATGACATCTTCAGTCCGTTGGTGATATCTATCGCTGCCAGTACCTCGGGATAGATAAGGGAGTTGATGCCAATCTTATCGAAAAAAGGTTTCAGATGGGGTGCCAGGTATTCGTAGTTGTCAATGCGTGCCACCGTTTTCTTGGCTCCTAAGGCATGAGCAATACTGCATGCATTCATGTTCTTACTCTCATCGGGAGTTACCCCGACGAAGAGGTCTGCGGATGCTGTACCTGCTTCCTGCAGTGTCTTGATGCTAGTCGGCGAACCCTGTATCGTCATGATGTCATAACGACTGTCAAGACCGACCAGTCGTGCGGCATCCGCATCAATCAACACACAATCCTGATGATCGCGCGAAAGAAGTTTTGACAGGTGTGTTCCTACGGCACCTGCACCGGCAATCACAATCTTCATGACTCTATCGCTTTTCTGATACTTGCTGCGTCTATTCCTACTATTTGCTGTAGCTCCTTGACGGTGCCATGCTCCACAAACTGTGTGTCGGGCATGCCCAGTCGGGTGATACGTGGAGAATAACCGTGGTCGTTCATCCATTCCAGGACGGCAGAACCTAATCCTCCGTTCTTGACACCATTCTCTACAGTGATGATATGCTTGTATTTCCTGGCTACTTCCTCGAGGATATTCTCGTCAAGTGGCTTCAGGAAACGCATATCGTAATGAGCGGCTTTCGTTCCTTCAACGGCTTCCGTTACATTATTGCCGATGGGTCCGATAGAGAGGACAGCGATGTCTTCTCCGTCTTTCATCTTCCTGCCAGTTCCCACCTTGATCTCCTCGAAAGGACAACGCCAGTCTAATAAGACACCTCCTCCACGTGGATAGCGGATAACGAAGGGACCTTTGTCTGGCAGTTGTGCCGTGTACATCAACCGGCGTAACTCATGCTCGTCCATCGGGGAGGAAATCGTCAGATTAGGTATCGGACGGAGGGCTGCCAAATCGAAGGCACCGTGATGGGTCGGACCATCTTCTCCCACGATTCCTGCACGATCGAAACAGAAGACAACATGCAGATTCAACAGGGCGACATCATGGATGATGTTGTCGAAAGCTCTTTGTGAGAAAGCACTGTAGATGTTACAGAAAGGAATCAGCCCGTCTTTTGCCATACCGCCAGAGAACGTGACGGCATGTCCTTCGGCAATACCGACATCGAAGGCGCGGTCGGGCATCTCCTTCATCATGATATTCATCGAGCAACCAGACGGCATGGCAGGTGTCACACCGACGATTTTCGGATTCTGTTGTGCCAGTTCCAAAAGGGTGTGTCCAAAGACATCCTGATATTTCTGTGGCTTGTTAGGGTCTTTGTCCACCAGACGTTCACCGGTCTCAGGGTCAAACTTGCCGGGGGCATGCCATGTTGTGACATCTTTCTCCGCAGGAGCATAGCCATGGCCTTTCTGGGTGTGGAGATGTAACAGCTTAGGACCTCCCATATCCTTCATTTGTCGGAGGATACGGACAAGTTCCTTGACATTATGCCCATCGAACGGACCGAAATAGCGGATGTTCATGCCATCGAAGATGTTCTGCTGATGGGAGATGGCACTCTTGACAGCGTTAGACAGACGGATGAGTCCCTTACGGCGGTCCTCCTCCAGGAATCCCTTGGAATGCATCCATCTGGATACCTTGAAGCGCAAGGCATTGTATGTCTCGTTAGTGTTGAGGTTCAGCAGATATTGCTTCATGCCTCCCACAGAACGGTCGATAGACATGTTATTGTCGTTGAGTATGATGAGCAGGTCGTTGGGGGAGGACGACACGTTATTGAGTCCCTCGAAAGCAAGTCCGCCACTCAATGCTCCGTCACCGATGACTGCCACCACCTTCCGGGCATCGTTCCCCGTCTTCTTGGCTGCCACCGCCATTCCTAAGGCAGCGGAGACAGAGTTGCTGGCATGACCGCAGGCGAAAGTGTCGTATTCACTCTCGTAGGGAGAAGGGAAAGGACGGATACCTCCCAGTTTGCGGTTGGTACAGAACTGTTCCCTGCGTCCTGTCAGGATTTTATGCCCGTATGCCTGGTGCCCAACGTCCCAAACAATACGGTCCTCAGGTGTGTTGTACACATAGTGTAAGGCGACAGTCAGCTCCACCACTCCCAGGCTGGAGGCAAGATGTCCAGGATTAACGGAAAGCTCTTTCACGATATCCTCGCGAAGCTCTTGGCAAAGTTCTGGAAGTTGGTCGACCGACAACTTTCGAAGGTCATCGGGATATTTGATGTGATTTAGTAATTCCACCTTATTAAATTATTATTTGGTTACAAAGGTACGATTAAGTGAGCAAAAAACCAAGAGAATCTTGAGTTTTTTCGAGCGTGAGTATCTTCAACGCAGTTAAAGGTACGATTAAGTGAGCAAAAAACCAAGAGAATCTTGAGTTTTTTTCGAGCGTGAATATCTTCGTTTATCGTGTCAGACTGAATTTCATGGATATTCCAAAGTCATGTGTGGTGGTAGGATAGCTGCTTGCTGACAGTAACGGTGTGTTTGTCTGCCTGTCGTAATAGGCACTGAGCGTTAACAGACGGGACAGGGTATAGTCCGCCATGAACGAAATCTTCAATGCCGTATTACCGCTGTTGGCGGCACTGGTCATGGTGGCAATATCACGGGTGATGGCAGCCTGTTTGCGTAAAGAGAAGTCCAGTCGCAGGTTCAGGTCATGGTTAACGCCTGTCTTGGGAGCCGTGTTCGTTGACGACTGTTGTCTGTTATTCGCCTTCTTCCTACTGCCCCGTTGTGCTTTCTTGATCTTACGGTTTCCATTGCTGCCGAAGATGTTGAAATCGTTGATCTTATATGCAAGACCGATGACCCAGTCGTTCGAACGGCTTTCATTAATCTGAATACTCGTCATGGAGAGGTTCAGCACACGGGTGGTACGGTATTCTACCTTTGCGGTGAGGTTGTTATTGAATGTCACGTCAATTCCCAGCAGTGGCGAGAACGACTCGTTGAGGCTGACAGTAGGAACATTGTAGCCTAACAGGGAATTGGTGCCCGCATTTGCCGTATAGCTTCCGACTGCATAGATGCTCTTATAGGCATGGTTGAGGGTGACGCTCTTAAAGACATCGCGGAACCATGGCAGTTTCGACAGACCGGTATAGCGTACCGTCCAGTTAGGCAGCAGGCGGGTCAGCGCAGGGAAGAAACTAAGTCCTCCTCCGCTGCTGGTATACGCATCGAGGAAAGCAGGAATCATCACACTGGCATGATAAGAGTCCACTGAGGTGCCATAATGTGCCTCTGCCCTTTGCTGGTAAGAGCTCAGGATATTACAGAATCTTTCGAAAGAGGCAGAGTGGAAGCCGTTATTGGCATCTCCCATACTTTCCAATGCTGATTTCAGTGATATGGTTGTCATGGTAAATGTTCCACTTTGTGTAGTGGGCATACCGTCGTACATATACTGGATAGACTTCGCTTTGGTCTCCGTGCGACTGGCATTCAGGTCGATCTTCAAGTCACGTATCGGTTCCAAAGTCGCTCTTATCTGCAAGTCGTTGGTCAGGTTTGTCGTGGCGGGAGTCGCTACATCATCGTTCTTTAACAGCCATCCGTTATCATTAGCCTTTTGCAGATAGCTGTCGTCCACCAAGCCAAAGGCGAAGCCCAAGCCTGGTGACATGACACTACCTGTCCGCTGTCCAAAGACATCGCCTATATTGGGCAGGAATCCGGGGATAGACATGGAGTACTGGTTACGGTAAGAAATACCGATAGAGCGCACCATCATCAGCAGTCGGGCTCCCGTCTGTGCCGGCTTATACCACCATTGTTTCTCTGAGGGTGGTTTAGGAGCGATGCTCAGCATCAGCTGGATGGTGTCTCTGTTGTTGATACGGATGCGGTTATCATCCAGCACCTTATACTTCAGTTTGTATTTCTTGCCATCCTTGGTACGTGCGGTGACATTGAGCTTCTTCGATTTCTTTCCGTGGTTGACGATGATGGAAGAGTCAGCCATCAGCGTGATCTCCTTCTGCCATGCATTCTTGTTCTTAGGCAGTATTTTCTCCTCTTTCTTCTCCTGCTTGGCATTCTTGTCCTTTTTCGTTTTCGGCTTTCTGTTGTTATTGGTGCTCTGCGCCTTCTTAAACCGGTCGTTTGCTTTCTTGAGGAACGGTATGTGGTTATAGAGTGTCTCCATGTTGAAGTTACCATTGATATTCAACTGTCGGTTGTTGGCAATGGTATTTCCCAGGTTCGTGCCATTCTCCAGATCCGTACCACGTACCCAGTCATACGAAGAGTTAAAGGTTGCGTCACTGGTCACCCAGTCGAAGATAGGAATCTTGTTCAGAGGCAGTTGCAGAGAAGCGGTGAATTGCTGCCGGTAATCCAAGGGGACACCCATGTGCATGATGCTATGCCATACCGAGTCTTTCCATGCGTCATACCGGTCAGGATAGAGGTCCTTGTTGATAGGTCGCTCGTCGTAAGGTTCCTTAATCTCCGCATGAGTCGCTGACTGGAAGGTCATATGCAGGTTCTTGGTCAGGTCCCAACGGATGGAGAAGTCACGGTTCCATAGGAATTGCGAGCTCCATGTGACCGGCAGTTTCTGTCCGCCCAAATCCTCCATGTCACGTTCCTGCAGCTCATAATAAGAGCGTGTGATCTCCGTGTTGAACGCGATGTTCTGCGGCAGCCAGTTAATATCGAACTGTTTAGGATACTGCAGCCATTTCGACTTTCCTTTAGCCTTCTTGAAGGGCTCCCATGGCTTGTAGACAGGTGAATAGTTGTAACTCAGAGCCCCTCGCCATTGGTCATCATTCTCATAGACTGTCGTCTCACCACTGGAATGGCGGTGTGAGTGACTGTAGGAGAACGAGAAGTTAGCAGGGTCATAAGGCATCGGGTGCCGCTTTGTCTTGATACCTACCCGTACATTGGACAAAGAGAAGTTCGTACTGGTCGTCTTGGTGACGGCAATACTCTCGATGGAGTCACGCTCTTGTTTGCTGCCAGCGGCATCCAGCGCATCCTTCAGTTCCATGTCCGTGTCCAGCGGGTTATATTTCGGGCGTTTCTCCTCCTTAGTGACAGAGTAGTAGAGTGGGGCACTGACCTTTGCCTTGTCAGGGAAGAATTTTCCTAACTCCACATTCGCGGTAATGGAGTACGTCTTATAGTCGTCTGTCGAGCGTTGCAGGACACCCTCCTCCAAGCCGCCGAAGCCCGCCGTCATGATCTTTCCTGTCATATTGAGCGAACCCACGTCAGAGAGCTGGACGTTCAAGGCACCACTGGCAGCCCATCCTCCGTTGTCGTTGAAGTCCATCAGACGTAACTCGTTGACCCATACCTCACCGGATTTCTGTTCATTCGAGATGTTGCGTACACCTACCATGATGGTCTTGATCTCACCCAGCGAGGGATTACCTTTGATGCTGATGGTATTGGCAGGGCGGTTAGGGTCAGCCTGCGAATACAACTGGTTGAAAGAGGTACCTCCGGCAGCCTTCGACTTGTTACGCTCTTTCTTCAGGGCAGTAAACTGTGTCAGGTCCACTTCCAGCATATTGTCCTGTGGCCATACGGTACGGCAGTCCTCTACATTATATTTGTTATAGTCATTACGGTCGGGGGTCAGCGACAAAGGAATCACATATTCATAGTAGTTGTTCTTGTAGTCGCTACCCAGACGCACGAAGAGGGCAAGTTCCCCATTCTTCAGGTTGTTATCGTCAATCAGGTGGTTGGCGTGGTTGAACATCTGCATGTGCTTATAGCGTCGCAAATCCAGCATGGTGTTCTTATAGACCGCTTTCGACTCACCAGGTGACAGATGCCGTACGGTCATGTTCATGGACTGCTCATTCTCCTCGACGAGCTGAGGCTGTGAGGGGTCGGTGACTCTGCTGATACCAGGAGGCAGTACATAGTTGACAGGGCGTTTGTCGTTGTTCTCCTCGATATTGACGGCACTCACCTCTATCGTACCACTCTCCGAACCCGTCGACAACGGCTGCTGATAGATACGCCATTCCCCACGTACCAGGTCGAGTGATCCGAAACGCAGTACGATAGGACGCTTGAACTGGGTGAGGAACATACGCATGAAGCGCATGCTGGTGAAGTCGTTGATGGTCCCCACACGGTTCTCGTATTGGTCGAGAGGAATGCGGAACTGATACCATTTCACCGTCTCGCGATTACCGTTACGCAGTTGGACACTCGCCTCACGGACGTTCGTGATAAAGTTGGTTCCCTGCACCATGTCCTCCGGGCGTATGCTCACCTTGTATTGGTAGTAGCGCTCATACTCGTTCAGCGTGTAGTCCTGGTTGATATCCTCCACATCAGGGAAAGTCTTGTAACTCGTGTCATACCCTTCTGTCTGCTGGTCACTGTCAGGAGAGTTACCTTGTGGCATGTTGATGCGTTTGTAGCGGTCGAGGATGGAAGCCTGTCGTGCGTCCAGGTCAGCACCACGGAAATAATGGTAGTTATCGTTGGCAGGGTCAGCATTCCATGCCGCGCGGAGGCTGTCGTTTACTGATATGCCGTTAAGGAAGTTCGCATATGCCGGTTTTGACCGCTCCTCCTCATCCGTCAGACCGTTGAGACCCACATCTTGTTTGGCTCGCGCACCAGACGAGGTGGCAAAAGCATAGGTCTGTGTGGGCTGGACGGGAACCTTACCCCATGGCGTGTTCGAGAAGCTGCCCGTTCCATCGACAGGCATGCCGCTCTCGTAGAATTTCTTACCGTCCTTCAAGATATCCTCGCTGACCTCACCTAAGTTGATATACAGGTCGCCACCATATTCTGAAGCGTCACTCTGCTGATTGGTGTAGATGAAGGGGTCCATCAGCCAGAACTCGATATACTCCACATTCGCTGTCTCGAAGTCGTTGGTGTCCAGCTTACGCATCATACCGCCCCATCGCTGTTGCGGGTTGGTGGGGTTACCGTTGAAGTCAATATCCGTCGACAGGTTGTAGGCACCACGCTCCTGTGGGTAATAAGCAAGGTTCAGGATGGGCAGGGTTGCCGTGGCACCGCTATAGGTGCTCTGCTGACGGTTAGGATAGAGCTCGCTCACATAGACCGCACGGACATAGTGGTTGGACAATTGGTTGAGGTCGCTCTTGATATGGCTCGGGGTCAGCGTAGAAGAGCGGTAGGTGAACAACGGGTCGATGTTATACCATGCCAGCAATGAGCGGTTGAAACCGCTGGTCACTGAGTCCCTGTCACTGACCTCATTGAACAAGGAAGGCACACTCGACATAGTCCATGCCTTTGGCTCGCTGACATCAATCTTATTGGTGGCATTCTCGAAGTCGTCGATATACGAGGCATTATCCTGCGTGCCGCCAGCCTGTCCGGCGATCAGGTGGGCAAACTCACCCGTAAAGGATATCTGGGAGGGCTGTGTGCAGTGCAGGAAAGGCAGTTTGTTGAGCATATTGGTGAGCCACTGGCTCTCATGTTTCCAGTTGATGTTCAGACCCCACAGCATGTTCCGCAACGGCTCTTGCCCCATGGTCACCTTCGAGGTCAGCGTCTGCTCCGTCAGGTATTGGAACGTACCACCCAGTTGCAGGTCTTTCGAGAATTCATATTCCCAGTTCATGCCCAGCATGGTCTTCCGTTGCATGCCATAGTCCGTGTTGCTCTCCAGGGACACACTGACATTTGTTCCCGCATCGATGATGCTCTGGTTGAGGATGGTCACCTCACCGGCGGAATAGTCGACACTATAGTCGGAACCCTCTTTCAGGATCACTCCTCCCGCCGTTACGACCACCGACCCTTGCGGTACGTTATAGGCACCGAGGGAGATGACATTGGCAGAAGAGCCTTTATACTGACCTACCAGCATATACTTGTTCTTGTCACTCATATGCTTGGCAGCTGTCCGGGTGGTGTCATAGAGTTCGCTGAAGGTATATTTCTCCACCTGGTCAGCAGCCACGTTATGCTTCTCAAGGAACTGGCGGAGGGTCTTGCCGAACGGTTCCACGGTGGGGAAGAAGACACGTCCGTCGGTGACGGTATATCCTTGTACATAGTCGAAATAGCCGTTAGGATGCGCCCGGTTGTTGTTATCCAGACGGTCACAGCCGAGTCCCCTGAGCAGGGTGATGTCCTTCACCTCCGGGATATAGGTCAGATAGACACCTGCCGTATCACTTTGGAACTTGATGTCGAGGCGGAACTTGGTCTTCTCAACATTAGAGGCGAGATAGTAGACGTTCTTCATCATCAGCTGCCAGTTCTTCTGCGACGGGTTGTTGCTGGTGTTCTTCAGTGATTTCACATAGAGTGCCTCACTGGCTGTGGTGTGGTCGCTGGCAAACTCACCCACCTGATAGGTGCGGCCGCCATAGGTGAACTCATAGGCGACACCCAACACCTGGTCGGTCTGCAGACTGGTCTTCAAGGAGATATATCCCAGTGCTTTGTTGACTGTATACTCCGAACTGGTCAGCAGTCGGGCGGAGGCAAGTTTCTCGTAGTCCACACTACCGGTGAAGTCGCTGATACCATCAAGGATGGAGGATGTCTGGTCAATATTGCGGGCATCAGCGTATGCCGATGTCATCTCGTTATACTCGCTGTTTGCCGAGTTGTCGGGAATCTGAGAGGCACCGCCTCCGGCACCCCAGCGTGAGGAAGTGCTCTCGCCCAAGTCTGTCAGTGCGATGATATTACGGGTGTTAGCCGTTGTTCCCGATTTGTTGGTGACCCACACCTCCACGCGGGTAATCTGTATACCCGTCATCAGGTTAGGCAGTTTCGACATGGCATCGTCATAATGCTCCCTGAAGTATTTGGCAAGGAAGAAGTGCCTGTTCTCCTCATAGTCGGCAACATTCAGTTCGAAGGGTGTGAGTTGTACGCCGCCCTTGGATGACACGCTGGACGTGCTGGACTTCTTCTGCGAGAAGACAGTTTGCAGTTTCAGTCTTCCGAACTGCATGTCAGTACGTACACCAAACAGGCTGGAGGCTCCCTTGATCAGGGAGTTGTTGGTGGGGAAGGTGACATTACCCGCCTCGATGAGTTTGATAATCTCATCCTCCTTACCCTCATAGCGCAGTTTGATGTTCTTGGTGTCGAAGTCGAAGGTGGCATCGGTGTTGTAGTTCAGGTTCATGTTCACCTTGTCGCCCACCTTACCCGTCATGTTCAGGTTGATCTTCTCGTCGAAATCGACCGCCTTCGTCTTCCTGTTACGCTCCGGCAGTGACGGGTTGTCGATGCTCTTGAGGTTCATGCCCAGCTTCAGCTCTGCCGTACCCTGCGTCTTGATGCGCACACCGCCCGGTCCGAAGATTTTCTCGGCAGGACCAAGGTCGAAGTGCATATCGGCAAAGTCAAACTTCTCCTTGCCTTTTGCAGCGACGTTGGCGGCGTTCTTCTGCCGGAAATACTTACGCAGTTCCCTGTCACGGCTCCATTCCTGATATTCCTCGGGGGTCATCAGGATGGGAGCGTTGAGATAGGAACTGCCTATCTTCGAGCCTATCAGGTAGACACCCAGTGAGTCGTTGTACTCCGCCTGCTGTTTGATATTGTCGGGCATGCGGAGGTCGACGGCTGAACTGTCAAGGTCGCTGACAAAGACCGGACTGGTCTTCTTGATTTTCCATCGGGGGTGGAGCAGAGAGTCGGGTATCTCCTCCTCTTCTGCGAGGATGGGTTGCTCCTTAGGCGGAGGAGCAGCATTCTTCTGCTTCTGCGTCTTGTCATCTTGCGGAACCATAGCGAACGTGCTGATGCTCAGCAAGAAAGCGACGATGTATGCAACCCTTTTACTCAAAACTTACTTGATTTGTTTGAGGGCGAGTTTAACAACCTGCTCGACAGGTGCGTCAGGCTGCTCTTTCAGAATGGCGACCACCACCTTCTGGGTGGGGGCAGGGGAGAATCCCAGCATCGTGAGGGCGGCGACAGCCTCGTCCTTGACGGCATTGTTGACGGGTGCCGCCATCGTGCCGCCTGCCGGTATCTCGTCGGCAATACCCAGTGCGACAATCTTGTCGCGAAGGTCGACGATGATGCGCTGGGCAGTCATCTTGCCAATGCCCTTGATGCCCTTCACGATACGCTCATTACCCGTCGAGATGGCGGTGCACAGCTCCTGCACACTCATCGACGAGAGCATCATGCGTGCCGTGTTGGGACCTACGCCGCTGACGGTGATCAGCAGTTCGAACATCTCACGCTCTTTCTTATTCACAAAACCGTAAAGCACGTAGGCATCCTCGCGGATTGACTCATAGGCATAGAGCTTCACCTCCTTCTTTCCTTGGATGGCACTATAGGTGTTCAGTGAGATATTCAACGCATATCCCACACCTGCCGCTTCAACGGTTGCCAATGCTGGGGTCAGTTCTGTCAACTCACCCTTAATGTAATCTATCATACGTACGTTATTGTATTAATACAATCATATAAACGCTTTTCGCTGGCGATTTATTGTATGGAGCCTTCAAATAGAGACGAATTGTGGCAAAAGGTCACCTTTTTAGAAAATATTCTTGCTTTTCGTTATGTTTTTCGTTGAAAAAGTGTAATTTTGCAACCGATTAGAGCATAAAAACAACTAAATACAATAGAAAAAGATGAAAAAGATTCGCGCCGCCGTCGTTGGATACGGCAATATCGGCAAGTTTACCATTGAGGCCTTGGAGGCTTCCGCCGATTTTGAGATTGCAGGAGTAGTACGCAGAAGCGGAGCTGCTGACAAACCCGCTGAGCTGGCTCCCTATGAGGTTGTGAAGGATATCAAGGAACTGAAGGATGTCGATGTTGCCATCCTTGCCACACCTACCCGCTCTTGTGAGGAGTATGCCAAGCAGATCCTCCCATTGGGTATCAATACCGTTGACTCTTTCGATATCCACACCAATATCCGTGGCTATCGTGAGCGTCTGATGGAGATTAACAAGCAGACGAATACCGTCAGTGTGATTGCCGCTGGTTGGGACCCGGGTTCCGACTCTATCGTCCGCACACTGATGCAGAGTCTGGCTCCTAAGGGCTTGAGCTACACGAACTTCGGTCCCGGTATGTCGATGGGGCACTCTGTCTGTGTCCGTTCGAAGGCTGGTGTGAAGAATGCGCTGTCAATGACGATCCCCCTCGGTGAGGGCATCCATCGCCGCATGGTATATGTCGAGCTGGAGGATGGTTACACCTTGGAGCAGGTGACGAAGGATATCAAGGCTGACCCCTATTTCGCTAATGACGAGACGCATGTCTTCGCCGTGGAGTCGGTGGATGCCGTGAAGGATATGGGTCATGGTGTCAACCTGGTCCGCAAGGGCGTGAGTGGTAAGACGCAGAACCAGCGTCTCGAGTTCAATATGAGTATCAACAACCCCGCTCTGACGGCTCAGGTACTGGTCAATGTGGCTCGTGCCTCCATGCGTCAGCAACCGGGTTGCTACACGATGATTGAGATTCCTGTCATCGACATGCTGCCTGGTGAGCGCGCCGACCTGATAGAGCATCTGGTATAGGAATAGCTCCTGCTATTTGATAAGGATATAGTTTATCCCTCGTTCCGATATCAGTTATGGGGGTATTCCGATATCTCCTATGGGTCATGCAAGGCATCTTTTAGGGGTAAAGAACTATCCCCAAGGGGCTTAGGGATTATTGGTAAACACAGAGATACAGAGACACAGAGAAATAATAAAGACTCTGTATCTCTGTACCTTTGTGTTGAATAAAAAAAGAATTTCGCAAAAACATATAACCATATAACATGACAGGGCGCAACCCCCGATAACCAGAGGCTTTAAAGCATGTTATATGTTTGCTGAACATATAACATACATATAACATACATATAACATGCTTCTCACCCCAAATGTTATTTTTCTTCAGACATTGCTTTAAATTTAATTATCTACTGCAAATTAGCAAATCTTTTTGAAACCATAAAAGAAAAGAAGAAAATTGATTAACTTTGCAGGGTAATTCGTTGGAAAAGATGAAAGTAATAGTATCGAATGAGATAGAGACGGTATGCCCCGGGTTCGTGGGGGCTTGTGTGGAGGCTGAGGTGGTGAATACCGCCTACTCGGAGGCGTTGTGGCAGGAGATTCATGAGATGGGGGAACGCTATCGGCAGGAACTGACCACTGAGTCGCTGAAAGAATTAAGTGGTATCGCTGCCACCCGTAGGGTCTATAAGGCATGTGGCAAGGACCCCTCACGTTATCGCCCTGCGTCGGAAGCGCTGATCAGAAGGATGCTGCAAGGAAAGGAACTGTACCAGATAGACACGCTGGTAGACCTCATCAACCTTGCCTCTATCGCCTATGGCTACAGCATTGGCGGTTTTGATGCCGACAAGTTTGTGGGTGACACCCTGACATTAGGTGTCGGCAGGGAAGGTGAACCTTACGAGGGTATCGGCAGGGGGATGATTAATATCCACGGACTGCCCGTCTATCGTGATGCCGAGGGTGGGGTAGGCACACCCACCAGTGACCATGAGCGTACGAAAATCACCATCGAGACACGCCATCTGGTCGTGCTCATCAATGGTTATGACGGTCAGGAAGAGCGAGTGGCAGGAAATGCCCGCTTTATCCAGACACTATTACAGAAATATGCCCATAGCGACGGAGGGCATTTCTTCATCTATCGGTAGTCTGCGACTTATTTCGTCGAAAGACGGGGGGTGTTTCGTCGAAAGAGATTTGGCTACCTTGCGGTTTGTGTATACCTTTGCATCAGAAAAAAACAAAACGCAAGAAACGATATGAAGAAAACAGTTATCACCCTCATGATGAGTCTTGTCGCCACACTGGTGATGGCTCAGGAGAACAACACCCATGTGAACGACAGTGTTACCTGGTCAAAGGACCTGGACGGTGTCACCGTGACCCGTATGCGCCGTAATGTCAAGGCAGATGTCGACAAGATCAGCTATGACGTGAAGAACGATGCCGATGCCAAGGCTTCCACCGTACTGGACATGTTGCGTAAGGTGCCTATGGTGACAGTGGACGGTGAGGATAATATCACCGTCAACGGCTCCAGTTCCTTCAAGGTCTATGTGGACGGCAAACCTAACATGATGATGTCGTCAGCCCCCAGTCAGGTGTTCAAGGCGATGCCTGCCTCGATGGTGAAGAGTATCGAGGTGGTCACCAACCCCGGTGCAAAATATGATGCGGAGGGTGGTGCCGGCGTGCTGAACATCATTATGAATAAGGAGATGGCTGCCACGATGGGTGGTACGATGGACGGCTATAACGGTAATGTCCGTGCCCAGGCAGGTAACAAGAGCTGGGGCGGTAGTGCTTTCGTCAGTGGACAGCAAGGGAAACTGACCTACAGTGCCAATGTGATGTTCAACCACTCTAATCCCGGTGCGACGACCACGACGATGGAGCAAGAGCAGTTGGGAGCCATGGCGTCGAAGATCGTCACTGAGTCGTCTTCCAAGCCCAAGACACCGTTCACCATGGGTAACCTCTCGCTGAGCTATGATGTAGACTCGATGAGCACCTTAGGTCTGACGGCGGGTATCACTTCCTTCCGTGTGAAGAACCACGGCTATAGCACCACTAATATGGGTGGCGGACTGTATGGCAACGGCTATTCCTATGGTACCACTACCGATATGAAGATGGGACGTACCTCCTTCAACGGCAGCATCGACTACCAGCGGTTCCTCAACAAGGAGCGTACCAGCAGTCTGGCGCTGACCTACCAGTTGACGTATGCCCCCACGAATAATGAGATGGACAATAAGTTTGACCTTACCAGCGCACAGACGACATGGCTGAACCTCACCGACCGCTTCTCTGATAATAAGGAGCGTACCACCGACCATATCTTCCAAGCCGACTATACCACCCCGTTGAGTAAGAGCACGACGCTGAATGCCGGTCTCAAGTTCAGTCATCGTAAGGCGACCTCTGACGCGAAATACTATCTTGCCGATGTCTATAGTGAGGACCTCAGCTCGGAGTATGACTATAAGAACAGCATCCTTGCCGGCTATGCGGAGTTTGTCAGCAAGTTTGGGAAATGGAGCGGGAAGGCAGGACTCCGCTATGAGCAGACATGGCAGCGTGTGAACTACCACCTCGGTAACGGTGATGACTTCACGACGAATTACGGCAACCTGGTGCCCTCGGCAAGTCTTTCGTACAGTTTCGCTCCTGCCACCAACCTCGGACTGACCTATAACATGCGTATCTCACGTCCTGGTATCAGTTACCTGAACCCCTATGTGGACCGCTCGAACCCCACGGCACTCACCTATGGTAATCCCGACTTGGATACCGAGAAGACGCATAGTGTGGGACTGGTGTTCAACACCTTTACCTCGAAACTGATGCTGAACGTCAACCTGCGTCACAGTTTTACCGATAATGCCATCGAGCAGTATTCGTTCTATGACGATGCAAACCTGCTGAACACGACTTACGACAATACGGGAAAGAACCATGTCAGCAGTCTGAATGTCTATGTCCAGTGGATGCTGCATAAGAACACCCGCCTGTTCCTTAACGGTGGTGTCGACTATAGCGACATGCGTTCCAAGGCACTCGACTTGAAGAATAACGGATGGCATGCCAATGCGATGGTGGGACTCCAGCAGACACTGTCTGCCGATATCAAACTCGGTGCCTACCTCATCACCTCCACCAAGCGGTATACCCTGCAGGGATGGAGCACGGGCTTCAACATCCTGACCGCTAACCTCTCGAAGACCTTCCTCAACGACAAACTGACACTCACCTTGTCGGCAATGACGGGACTGGGTAACGGTGGCAAACTGAATATCGAGACCTACAGCCGCGGCAAGGACTTCACCAACCACATGCAGATCAAGGTACCGATGCAGGGCTTCACGGTCAGCATTGCCTACAACTTCGGAAATACCAAGAAGCAGTTCCGTCAGCACCAGAGCCGTGTGGAGAACGACTACATCGAGCACCAGTCACAGAGTGAGAGCATCAATAATGCCCAGATGGGACAGCAGTAAGGATTGAAGAGTTGAAGAATTGAAGAATTGAAGGATTGAAGAATTGAAGGATTGAAGTGATGGGTTCTTGAGATTTTGTCCTTTTTTCTTTGATATTTTACTGAAATGAACTAAATTTGTACGCAAATGTGCTTTATAGGATGAATAAAGAAAATATCAAAGCCTTTATTGGCAAATCAAAAAAAAGTATTGTGCTAATTGTTGCCGCTGCCCTTCTGTCGCAGTTGCTCAATATAGCACAATACGTGTATACTCGTCATACTGTCAGGGAGCAGACAGAGAAAAAGACAGTCAACAACCTTCGGGAGGTGCAGCGTGTCGTAAACTTGAAGACGACGGTGGAGACGGCTGTGCAGAATGCGATGGGCGACGTGTTGGCAAACATCAACGAGCCAGACAATTTCTATAGTATCGTGACGCGTCTTGTCTCACGGAACCGCTATATAGTGGGTAGCACCGTTGCCATGACTCCTGGTTTCTATGCGGAGAAAGACAGTCTTTTCGCTCCTTTCGCCTATCCCGAGGCAGGAAGCAGTCAGCCCGTTACCAAATTGTTTCTTTATAACGACGGTCTCTACGAGACTATGAACAACAAAAAGGAGGCGTATGGACAGAAGCGTATGCTGACACGCCTTGAGAGTTTGATACGTACAGGGTGCGGCACAGAGAAACTACTCGCCAAGATGGCAGAGACCATAGAAAGCTATCGGGGCTCAGAGCCACAGACTGATGACGTGACGATGATGGTCATCAAAATGACTCGTATGGAATGAAGATAAAGATCACGAAACGGGACCTTGAGTTGTTAGGCATACAAGCCGAAGCATGGCTGGTGCTGATGCTGGTGCCTGCCATCACTACGTTCTTCAGTACACATAGCTGGATGGACACCTATCATGCCCTGACCTACTCCATGCGGATTATCGCCATGCCGGCAGGTGTCTACTTCGTGAATTTCTGTATTCTGATACCCCTCTGCTACTACCGTGGAAGACGCTGGCTGTTCTTCCTGGTCAATGCGGTGTTCCTGTGCGGTACCGCATGGCATTATTTCACGGTCGACCCGCAGTCCATCATGGACATGCAGCCTAACGAGGAGTTTAAGAAAGCAACACTCATCGGCTATTATGCCTCTACCGCTTTCTTCCTTTTCGTCTATGTCGTCCTGGCGGGTGTCGCCCTGCTGGTTCACCACGTGGTGAGAACCAAGGAGATCAAGCGGCAGCTCGCAGAGGAGAAACAGAAACATACAGAGGCAGAGCTGGAGTGGTTGAAGAACCAGTTGAATCCCCACTTCCTTTTCAATACCTTGAATAATATCTCCAGCCTTGTGCAGATAGACGCAGACCAGGCGCAGGACTCCATCGCCCAGTTGAGTGACCTGCTACGCTATGCGATGTACGAGACACGCCATGACAAGGTGCCGCTGAAAGGAGAGGTGGAATTCATGCAGAACTATATCGACCTGATGACACTGCGCTGCAATGAGAAGACCGTGGTCACCTCTCACCTCTCACCTCTCACCTCTCAACTATACATAGCCCCCCTGCTCTTTATCTCCCTGATAGAGAATGCTTTCAAGCATGGGGTGAGCAGCGGGCGTGACTCACGTATTGACATCACACTCACAACGGAAGACCATCTGTTGACATTCGTCTGCGAGAATACCAACTACCCCAAGGATGACCAGAACCGCAGTGGCTCAGGCATCGGTGTCGAGAATACCAAGCGTCGTCTGGAGCTCATCTACAAAGACCGTTATACCTGGGAGCAGTCCCTCACCGATAATATCTATCATGTAAAAGTCACCATCCAACTATGAACCCTATTACCTGTATCATCGTCGATGACGAGCCCCTTGCCGTCAAGTTGCTGGAGTCATTTGTGCAGAAGACACCCCAGCTGCAGCTGGAGCATTCCTTTACTGACTCCGTAGAGGCTTTCGCATGGCTGAAAGACCATCCTGTCAGCCTCGCCTTCATGGATATCCAGATGCCCGACCTCAATGGTATGGAACTCTCCCGTATGCTGCCGGAGGGTACGAAGGTGATTTTCACGACCGCCTTTAAGGAGTATGCCTTTGAGAGCTATGAGGTGAGTGCGGTGGACTTCCTGCTGAAACCTATCCGGTACAATAAGTTCATCGCTGCCGTTGAGAAAGCGGAGCATCTGATCAGCTTAGAGTGTAGGGTGGAGGACTTAGAGAATGTCGGGAGTGCGGAGACTGTTCAGAAAAAGACGATGTTCATCCGTGTGGACGGTGAGCTCAGGCAGGTGAACTTCGACCATCTGCTTTATGTGGAGGGCATGAAAGATTATGTGCGCTTCCATGTGGAGGGAGAACCGCGGCCGCTGACGACCCACATGACCATGAAGGCGGTGGAGGATGCGCTGCCTACAGATACCTTTATGCGCATCAACCGCTCGTATATTGTGAGATTGGACAAGATACGAACGGTTGACCGTAACCTTTGTGTCTATATCGGTGACGAGATTATCCGTGTCACCGATGCCTACCGTGAAGCTTTCGAAAATTACTGCTCGGGAAACTGCTGATAGATACGGAGTCCGAAGACGGGTGCCTCGGCATAGGCATACTCCATGATCTCGGAGATGGCATGCTCATAGGGTATTGCCGCCTGGTCCTTTAGCCAGAAGACAAACTCCACGGGAAGTCCTGTCGGGGTGGCATCCAGCTGATGCACCAGGATGGGTTTGTCGCTGAGTACCTTTTCCTGCTGGGCAAGCCATTGCTCCATGTGCTCCCGGTAACGGGTCAGGTTGGGAGTACCCTCCTCGTCGAGTGTCAGTGACCGAAAATCAAAGAACACCTTCCTTGCCGCCTTGCGGCCCGTGTTTTCCGTCATGCCCTTCCAGTTCTGGAACGAGCCGTCGACCAGTGTCTGGGGGGTGACGGTGATGATGGTATTGTCGAAGTTACGTACCTTCACCGTTGTCAGCGTGATCTCCTCCACGATACCGTCAGCACCTGCTGAGGGAACAGTGATACGGTCACCGATGGTCACCATGTCATTGGAGGTCAGACGGATGCCAGCCACCAGTCCTTTGATGGTGTCCTGAAAGGCAAGCATGAGGATTGCGGAGGCAGCACCCAGACCAGCCAGCAGTGTCGACGGGTCTTTGTTGACCGCTATGGCAATGACGATGATCAGTGCGACGAAGACCATGACGATTTTCAATACGCCACAGAAAGTATAGAGGTATTGCTTCTTCGAGGTACGCCTGCCGTCATCCAACTGTTTCAGTGAGTCAATCATCGCAAAGACGGTGCGGACCCCCATCACGATGATATAGATGGCGGTAAGCCGTGCCAGCACCTCATGAGCCGTCGGGTGATCGTAGAACACAGACGGCAGTACCAGCCAGATGACGACGGCAGGTACGATCTGCGAGGCAGACCGCAGCACCCGCTCGTTGAACACCACATCGTCCCATTTCGCCTCCGTCTTGGCGGTAAGTCTCAGGATGAGAGGGATGAAACGGCGCGACAACCAACCGGCAAAGGCTGCCAGGAGGATGGCGACTGCTACTAATACGATATGGCGTATGACGGGAATGCTGTCGGCAGACAGTCCCATCTGGGCGAGCAACTGCTCTACATATAGCTTAATGGTATTCATCACTTAGGGTTCGCAAAGGGCATTGCATACACGGTCCTGGAAGTTCCTTCCCGTATCCGACTTCATGATGCCCTGGTTAATCATGGAGAAACAAAGCTGGTGACCGTTTGCCGCTGTGCAGTAGCCAGCCAGTGCAGAGACACCCGTCACCGTCCCCGTCTTAGCCTTCACATTCCCTTCGGCGAAGGTTCCCTTCATACGAGTCTTCAGCGTGCCGTCCCATCCAGCTATGGGCAGCGAGGGCAGCAGATGCTCGTAGATGTTCTTGTTGAGATAGGCATAGCGCAGCAGACGCATCTCCAGCTCAGGAGTCACATAATTATATAAGGAGAGACCGCTGCCGTCGGCTATGCGGTAGGGGTTCTTGCCGTTGCCCACCTTCTGGATGAGCTGTTTGATGACACCAGCGGCATCCTTCGCCTTGGCAGGACGGCGACCCGTAGAGCGGGCTATCTGGTAGAACATCGCCTCGGCATAGAAGTTGTCGCTCATCTTCATCATCCGTTGCAGGATCTGGTCCATGCTGTGGAAACGGCTGCAAAGGATACGTGCCTCACTGGGGAGTCTTCCCTCGGAGAGCCGGATGTCAAGGACGATGCCCTCGTCGGAGAGTGCCGTGACGAAACGCTCCAGGAAGTTGATGTCACGGCCGAGGGAGAGCGGTGATATCTTCGGGTTGTCATCATCCCAGCACCATCCCTCACCTAACAGGTCCCCGTCCTTCATCGTGCGGTCGGCGACGATACGTCCGCGGATGGTGTCGATTCCCATCTGCTGGACGCTCTCGGCGAAGGCACGCATGTCGTCACTGTTGAAGGCAGGGTCGAAGCCGCCCACGCAATAGAGGTCGCCATAAAGGGTACTGTCCTGCACCTCACCGGTATAGTAGAGCTGTGTGCGGAACTGATGCGAACCGCCCAGGCGGTCGAGTGCCGTAATAGCGGTGATTGCCTTCATCGTGGAGGCAGGGCGCAACGCCTGTCGTTCGTTGACCTTATATAATATAGAGTCGGCTGTCAGGTCGTAGACTATCATGCCGACCATGGAGGTCTCGAAAATACTTGACTGCAACAGTGAGTCAAGGCGGTACTGAATGTTCTGCGGCCATGGCAGCACCACTTCTATGGTGTCACCGTCAGCCGTCACCTGCTGTACGGTCTGTGCATTCAAACAGACAGGGAAAAGCAGCAGTAAAAGGGAAAAAATCTTCAGTCTTCTCATATTTACGTGCAAAGATACAAAAAATTAGGAATTAGGAATTAGGAATTAGGAATTATTTCGTAACTTTGCAGCATAATTTACTACGACAATGGTTTACAAATACGATTTTCTGGTTATAGGTGCTGGTGTGGCAGGAATGAGCTACGCCCTGAAGATAGCCCGTGCCAACAAAGGCAAAGTGTGTATGATCTGCAAGACATCGCTGGACGAGGCGAACACGTCTTTCGCACAGGGTGGTGTGGCAAGTGTCACGAATCTGAAACTGGACACCTTCGATAAGCATATCGCTGACACCATCATCGCCGGCGATTATATCTCAGACCGCAAGGCGGTGGAGCAGGTGGTGCGCAATGCCCCCAGCCAGATAGAAGAGTTGGTGAAATGGGGTGTTAACTTCGACAAGAAGGAAGACGGGCAGTTCGACCTGCACCGGGAGGGCGGTCACTCTGAGTTCCGCATCCTCCACCATGCCGATGACACTGGTGCGGAGATTCAGCGCGGACTGATGGAGGCTGTGCGTAACAACCCCAATATCGATGTCAAGGAGAACCATTTCGCCGTTGAGATTATCACCCAGCACCATCTGGGTGTCCGTGTGACCCGCCGCTCACCGCATATCCAGTGTTATGGCGCCTATGTGCTGAATCCCAAGACGGAGAAGGTAGACACTTATCTTGCCAAGGTCACCGTGATGTGTACGGGTGGCTGTGGAGCCGTCTATCTGACCACCTCCAATCCTGTCATTGCCACCGGTGATGGTATCGCTATGGTATACCGTGCCAAGGGTACTGTTGCCGACATGGAGTTCGTGCAGTTCCATCCTACCGTGCTGCATAACCCCAACGAGACACATCCTGCCTACCTCATCACCGAGGCGATGCGTGGCTATGGCGGTATCCTGAAACTGCCCAATGGGGAAACCTTCATGGAGAAATATGACGAGCGTCTGTCATTGGCTCCCCGTGATATTGTGGCACGTGCCATTGATAAGGAAATGAAGATTCATGGTATCGACCATGTCTGCCTTGACGTGACACACAAGCCCGCTGAGGAGACCCGCCACCACTTCCCCAATATCTACCAGAAATGTCTGTCGATGGGTATTGACATCACAACCGACTATATCCCCGTCCGCCCTGCTGCCCATTATATGTGCGGCGGTATCAAGGTCGACTTGAACGGACAGTCGAGCATCGAGCGGCTCTATGCCCTCGGAGAGTGCTCATGCACGGGACTGCATGGTGGCAACCGCCTTGCCTCCAACTCCCTCATCGAGGCGGTGGTCTATGCTGATGCTGCCGCCAAGCACTCGTTGCAGCATGTGGACGAGTACGACTTCAATCTTGACGTGCCCAAGTGGAATGATGAGGGTACGATGACCAATGAGGAGAAGGTGCTCATCACGCAGTCTGTCAAGGAGGTGACACAGATCATGTCCAACTACGTGGGTATCGTCCGCAGCGACTTACGACTGCACCGTGCCTGGGACCGTCTCGACATGCTCTATGAGGAGACGGAGCGTCTCTTCAAGCGTGTGAAGGCAAGTCGTGACATCTGTGAGCTCCGTAACATGATCAATGTCGGCTACCTCATCACCCGCTGGGCATTGGAGCGTAAGGAGTGCCGTGGACTGCACTTCACGACCGACTATCCCCTGCATGCTTACGATAAGAAATAGGTTATTTTTCCTGTTTGAATAATCTTTACAAAGTACCTCTGTAGTTTTGCGTGAAATCCACCAAGTCCTCACCCGACTTCAAATACGCAAAACTACAGAGGTTGTTGTAATCAGCTGGTTGTCAGTGTCTTATCCTTTTTAGTCCCCTTTTTACCCCATGAAAACACCCGTAAAAGACCCCAAAAACGCTTATTTTACCCCTTATTTGCCATGAATCAGGCGGCACCTGAAGGGGTGAAAGGCGGCACCTAAAGGGTCGGAAGGCGGCACCTTCGCCCCTCGAAGGTACGTCCTTCCTCCATTTCACCCTCTTTTAACCCCATTTTTTGCCCCTTCCAATCCTAGAATGCGAAAAATCCCGTACACGTTTTTCGGCAAGTTTTCTTTACATCAAAAAAATATCTTGTTTTTCGTTTGGATATACCATCACTTTTGACTATCTTTGCAGAAAATATACATAAAACCTAAAACTATTATCATGCTGCATATCGCGCTGCCTGACAAACAAGTGAGACGACTCTCTTTCTACCTTGCCATGGAGGAATACGTGGCAAGACACGTGGAGGCGGAGGACTGTTTCTTCATGTGGCAGGTGGAGCCGAGTGTCATCTTCGGGCGCAACCAGCTGATAGAGAATGAGGTGAACCTCGACTTCTGCCGCAGGCACCACATCCGGATGTACCGTCGGAAGAGCGGTGGGGGATGTGTGTATGCGGACATGAACAACGTGATGTTCTCGTATGTCACCAGTGAGGAGCAGGTGGGCTTCACCTTCAACAGATATATTAACATGGTGGTGATGACACTCCATAAACTGGGTGTCGATGCCTCGCCATCCGGTCGTAACGACGTGATGATCGGTAACCGTAAGGTGTCGGGCAACGCTTTCTACAAGATTGCCGGACATAGTATCGTACACGGAACGATGCTCTACGACACGGATATGCTCAATATGGCAGGGTCACTCACGCCACCTACGGAGAAACTGCTCTCAAAGGGGGTACAAAGCATCCACCAGCATATTGACGTGCTGAAGAATCATATCGACCTGGGACTGGGGGAATTCATGGAGTTTGTACTCAAGGAACTTTGTCACGACGAGCTGGTGCTGACGCAGGACGATATCCGGCAGATAGAGCTGCTGGAGCAGGAATACCTCTCCGACGAGTTCATCTATGGCAAGAACCCCCGCTATACTATCGTCAAGAAACGGCGCATGGAGGGCGTGGGTGATTTTGAGGCACGTATAGAGGTGAAGAACGGCATCATCAAGAGTGTGAACCTCATGGGCGACTTCTTCCTTGTGGGCGACCTCGACAACGGACTGCTCAAGAAACTGAGGAACATACCTTTGGAGGCTGGTGCCTTGAACCGCATCCTGCCTGACCGTATTGACGACATCGTTATGAACCTGATGAAAGCAGACTTCATCAACCTCCTCACCGCCTGACACTCCTGCCAACTCAGCAAAGAAACCTAACAAACCTATAAATATGGAAAACAAAAGAACCTGTCTATATGACAAACACGTAGCACTGGGGGCGCTCATCTCCCCCTTCGGCGGTTTCGACATGCCGATACAATATTCTAATATCGTGGACGAGCATCAGGCGGTGCGCCAGCACTGTGGGGTCTTTGATGTCAGCCACATGGGTGAGGTGTTGGTGAGTGGCACCGATGCCGGGCGTTTCGTCAACCATATCTTCACCAATGACGTGAGGGGTATGGCTGACGGTAAAATCCTCTATGGCATGATGTGCTATGAGGACGGTGGTGTCGTGGACGACCTGCTGGTGTATAAAAAGGATGCCGACAGCTTCTTCCTCGTCATCAATGCCTCGAACATCGACAAGGACTGGGAATGGATACAGCGGCAGGCTGCCGGCTTTGATGTCACGTTGGAGAACCAGAGTGAGCAATACGGTGAACTTGCCGTTCAGGGTCCGGAAGCGGAGCAGGTGATGGAGCAGACACTGGGCATCCCCTGCAAGGAGCTGACGTTCTACACCTTCAAGGTCATCGGTGACATCATCGTGTCACGTACAGGCTATACCGGTGAGGACGGTTTTGAGGTTTATGCCTCCTCCTCTTATATTAATGAGTGTTGGGACAAGCTGATGGCAGCAGGTGTGAAGCCCTGCGGACTCGGTTGTCGCGACACCCTGCGCTTTGAGGTGGGACTGCCCCTCTACGGCGATGAGTTGTCAGAGACCATCTCGCCCATCATGGCGGGACTGGGCATCTTCGTGAAACTGGACAAGGAGGAGTTTATCGGAAAGGATGCCCTTGCCAAGCAGAAAGCGGAGGGTGTCAGCAAGAAACTGGTGGGCATCGAACTGCATGACAAGGCGATACCCCGCCATGGCTACAGCGTACTGAAAGACGGCAATGTCATCGGCGAAGTCACTACCGGCTATCACACCATCTCCACCGACAAGAGCGTATGCCTCGCCCTCATCGACAGCCAGCATGCTGCCTTGGGCACAGACGTGGAGATACAGATTCGCAAGAAGACATTCCCTGGCACGGTATGCAAGAAACGTTTCTATGACAAACACTATAAGAAAGATTGAACATTAAATTTTGAAGATATGGCAAAAGTTATTGAAGGACTCTATTACAGTGAGTCACATGAGTATGTGAGAGTAGAAGGCAAATTCGGGTTTATCGGTATCACCGACTATGCGCAGAACGCCTTGGGTAATGTGGTATATGTCGACCTTCCCGACGTAGACGATGAGGTAACGGCAGGTGAGGAGTTCGGTGCCGTGGAGAGTGTGAAGGCGGCAAGCGACCTGATGTCACCTGTCAGTGGCACCATCGTGGAGGTAAACGAGGCTCTCGACGACCAGCCGGAGCTCGTCAACCAGGATGCCTTCGCCAACTGGATTATCAAGGTGGAGATGAGTGACAAGAGTGAGCTTGACAACCTCATGGATGCCAAGGCTTACGCTGCTTTCTGTGAGAAGTAATTAATCTTCGATATCTCGATATTACGACATTACGATCATGTTCAAATATTTTCCCCACACAGACGAGGACCTTCAGGCGATGATGGAGAAAGTCGGGGTGAAGAGCCTTGACGACCTCTATGCCGAGGTTCCCGATGAGATCCGCTTCCGTGGCGACTATCAGTTGCCGGAGCAGATGAGCGAGGTGGAGGTGCGCCAGTTGTTTGAGAAACTGGGCGGGCAGAACGAGCAGCTGACATGTTTCGGGGGCGCTGGTGTCTACGACCACTACACGCCAGCCGTCATCCCTGCACTGTTGAGCCGCTCTGAGTTCCTCACCAGCTATACCCCTTATCAGGCGGAGATATCACAAGGTACCCTCCATTATATCTTTGAATACCAGTCGATGATGGCAGAGCTGACGGGAATGGACATCTCCAACGCCTCCATGTACGACGGGACGACAGCCGCTGCCGAGGCGGTGATGATGGCTGTCGCTGCCGGCAAGAAGCAGGACACGGTGCTCATCAGTGAGACCGTCGACCCGAAGACACTGAGGGTGATAGAGACCTATGCCCACTTCCACGGCATTCAGATAGAGATGATCCGTCAGAAGGAGGGCATCACCGATCTGCCACACCTGCAATCCCTGTTGTCCCTGCATCAGGGAAAAGTTGCCGGTGTATTCGTGCAACAGCCTAACTACTACGGTATCGTTGAGGACTACAGCGGTTACGCTGATGCTGTCCATGCCGGGAAGGGACTCTTTATCATGAGCAGCATTGCCGCCGACCTCGCCGTCCTGAAGACACCCGGCGAATGGGGCGCAGACATCGCTGTGGGCGATGGGCAGTCGTTGGGTATTCCCATGCAGTTCGGAGGACCGTATGTCGGCTATATGTGCTGCACGGAGAAACTCATCCGTAAGATGCCCGGACGTATCGTCGGCATGACGAAGGACAACCGCGGACAGCGTGCCTTCGTCCTGACGCTGCAGGCACGTGAGCAGCATATCCGCCGGCAGAAGGCGACCTCGAACATCTGCTCAAACCAGAGTCTGATGGCACTCTTCGTCACGGTGTATATGTCACTGATGGGTAAGGAGGGACTGCGTGAGGCTGCAGAGCTGTCGTACGCCGGTGCTCACTACCTTTGCGACAGGCTTCTGGCTACAGGACACTTCAGACTGGTGTATGACAGACCTTTCTTCAATGAGTTTGTCGTCAGCTATGACGGTGACCTTGACGCGCTGTTGGAGCGTCTTCAGGCTCATGGCATCTTCGGTGGTGTCAGACTGGGCGACGACCAGTTGATGATTGCCGTCACCGAGAAGAGAACGAAAGAGGATATTGATAACTACGTAAATGAGATGATGCCATGAACAACAGACTATATGGAAACCTGATCTTCGAGCTCTCGAAGAAAGGACGCAAGGGATATTCTCTGCCTAAGAACCGTTTCGGCGACTATGAGATACCGGCAGACATGCGACGCAAGGAACCTGCTGAGTTGCCGGAGTGTGACGAGATGACGGTAGTGCGTCATTATACGAATCTCTCCGCCAATAACTTCGGGGTGGACAACGGGTTCTATCCGTTGGGGTCCTGCACCATGAAGTATAACCCCAAGGTCAATGAGGAGATGGCGGCGCTGCCACAGTTTGCCAACCTGCACCCCCTGCAGCCCCAAGAGACTACTAAGGGCGCACGTGCCGTCAGTACTTTATTAAAGAGGGCACTCTGTGAACTGACAGGACTTGCCGACTTCACGCTGAAACCTTATGCGGGGGCTCATGGTGAACTGACCGGACTGATGGTCATCCGTGGCTATCACCAGTCACGTCATGACGAGGCTCGCACGAAAGTCATCGTGCCCGACTCTGCCCATGGCACCAATCCTGCCTCTGCCGCCGTCTGCGGTCTGGAGATCTTAGAGGTGAAGTCAACAAAGGATGGGCTGGTAGACCTGGAAGACCTGGAAAGCCTGGTTGCCCAAGAAGGTCCCAACATCGCTGCCATGATGATGACCAACCCCAATACCCTTGGACTTTTCGAGCGTGACATCCCCACGATTGCCAAGATGATTCACGACTGCGGTGGACTGATGTATTACGACGGTGCCAACCTGAACCCCATGCTTGGTGCATGCCGCCCTGGTGACATGGGTTTTGACGTGATGCACATCAACCTGCACAAGACGTTCTCCACGCCGCATGGCGGTGGCGGTCCTGGCAGTGGTCCGGTGGGAGTACGCAAGGGTCTGGAGCCGTTCCTTCCCTATGTCAGTCCTTACGAGAGTGGCAACTTCGCCGTGGTGATGCGTGCCTATGCTTATATCCTCTCACTGGGTAAGGAGCATGTGAAGGAGGTGGGACCTCTGGCAACTCTGAATGCCAACTATATCAAGGAGTGCCTGAAGGATGTCTATGAACTGCCCATCGACGGACTCTGTAAGCATGAGTTCGTGTTTGACGGACTGAAGGACAAGTCGACGGGTGTCACCACGATGGACGTGGCAAAGCGCCTGCTGGACTATGGCTATCATGCGCCCACCATCTACTTCCCCTTGCTCTTCCATGAGAGTCTCATGATAGAGCCGACCGAGAATGAGTCGAAAGACACTATCGACGGTTTCATTGACGTGATGCGGAAGATCGCTGAGGAGGCGAAGAGGGAGCCCGATGTGGTGAAGACGGCTCCACATAACACGCCTATCGGAAGGGTGGACGACGTGCTTGCCGCCAAGCATCCGATTGTGACTTATAAACAGATGATGAATGACAACAACTGACCTGATTATTATCGGCGCGGGACCTGGTGGTTACCGCGCCGCTGAGTATGCCGCCAGACAGGGACTGCATGTAGTGATTATCGAACAGGACGAGGTGGGGGGTACCTGCCTCAACCGTGGCTGTATCCCCACAAAGACGTATGTGCATGCCACCTCCTTTGCTGATGCCGTCGAGCGTCAGCAGCAGGTGGTCAGTCTGCTGCGCAGTGGGGTGGAGCAGATCCTCAGTGCCCCGGGAATCACACTCGTCAGGGGACGTGCCTCCTTCCTGGACGCACAGACCGTGGAAGTATGTAGCGATGCCACCGCTGCTACTGAGACCATTACTGCCCCCCACATCATCATTGCCACGGGAAGCAGTGCCAAGTTGCTGCCCTTGCCGGATATTGACGACCCGCGTCTTGTCACTTCCACAGAACTGTTGCAGCGTACTACCTTGCCACAGCGTCTTGCCATCATCGGTGCAGGTGTTATCGGCATGGAGTTCGCCAGCGTCTTCAACCGCTTCGGTTCAGAGGTCATGGTCATCGAGTATCTCAAGGAGTGCTTGCCGATGGTGGACAGCGATATTGCCAAGCGGCTGCGTAAACTTCTTGAGAAGCGGGGTATCAGGTTCCAGATGAAAACTGCCGTGCAGTCGCTCAAGGAGATTGATGCTGACGTGATCCTGATGGCGACAGGTCGTCAGCCGAATGTCGGTGATGATTTCCTGAAGGCTGGTTTTGAGTATGACGGGCGGAAAGGGATCACCGTTAATGATAACTTTGAGACGACAGTCAAAGGTATCTACGCCATTGGTGACGTGAATGGCAGGCAGATGCTTGCCCATGCCGCAGAGATGCAGGCGGTACGTGCCGTCAACCACATCATCGGAAAGAAAGACGGTATCCGCTTCGACATCATGCCTGCCGCTATCTTCACCGAGCCTGAGGCTGCCTGTGTGGGTCCATCAGAAGACCAGCTGAAGGCAGATGGCAGGGCGTATGTCTGTAAGAAGGCATTCTGGCGTGCCAACGGAAAGGCACAGGCGATGAATGAGACGGAGGGAATGCTGAAACTCTTTGCCGACCAGGACGACCGTATCATCGGCTGCCATGCCTACGGTGCCCATGCCGCTGACCTTATACAAGAGTGTAGTGCCCTCATGTGCAAGGACACTACACTCTCAGAATTACGTGATATGATACATATCCATCCCACCCTCAGCGAGATACTGAAAGCGGCGGTGGAGTAATGGTTATGGCATCTTCACCAGATTGACGTTCTTGAGATTGAGCTTTGCTGTCTTCTCGTCAATCTTCTTGTCGGTATTGGTATAGACAATGGTGGTGTTCTCGATATCGATGTCACGAACATTGTCGAGACCGAGGATACCACTTGCCTCGATACCCGTGGAGGCTCCATGACAGATGACATTCGAGATATGGATGTCCTGGAAATAGGGAGCCTTCTTCTTTTGCTCCTCTGTGAAGGTGGGCACCTTGTTGGGGTCACTGCCAGCAGGACGGTCTACGTAGTCACACTGGAAGATGATTGCCTCGTCCTTGATATCTGTCATCATGATATCGGAGATAAACAGCTTCTCCGTCTTGCCGCCGCGACTCATACCGCTCTTGAAACGGAGACCGGTGTCTGTGCCTGCGAAACGGTTATGGCGGACGATGATACGGCGCATACCGCTGATCGTCTCACTGCCCAGCACGAAACCGCCATGGGCATGGAAAACGGTATTGTCCTGAATGACGATATCCTCACAGCCATTGGCGGGAGAAGCTGGCTTTATATTGCCACCCTTCATGCAGATACCATCATCACCGGCATCCACCGTACTGTTAACGATCAGTCCGATATTGACATCACTGAAGTCGATGGCATCACCATTCTGTGCATTCCATGGACAGCGCACGGTGACACCATCCACGATGACATTCTTGGAATAGCAAGGATGAACATGGAAACGGGGGGAGTTCTGGACGGTGACTCCTTGGATAAGCACGTTCTCACAATCGGTAAAGCGGATGATGTCGTTACGCATCTTCTCCTGTGCCTCGGGGGTCTCTGCGATATTAGCCGCAGCGTTCTTTGTGTTCCAAGGATAGAAGAGGGTACCATTGGATTGCTCCACACCACCGATTACCTTTTTGAAGACATTCCACTCCACGTCACTCACCTTACCACGTTTGACGGGACGCCAGTGCTCACCGTTGCCGTCGATGATTCCCTCACCGGTGATAGCGATATTCTTACGCTTAGAGGCACGGATGCAAGGATAAACACGACTGCCTGCCTTTGCCTCGGGATCGACATACAGCGACTTGTCTGAAGAGAAGAGTATAAGGGCGTTCTTGTCGAGATGTAACTCGATATTGTCCTTCAGCGAGATGGGACCAGTGAGCCATACCCCCTCCGGGATATTCAGTCGTCCACCTCCCAACTTGTTCAGTTTGCTGATACCCTTGCTGAAAGCCTCAGTATTCAGGGTCACTCCATCACCAATGCCCCCTACATCCTTGAGGTTGATCTCATTGGCGGGAATAACAGGACGGCTGACCTGCTTGACCTCAACAGGGAGATTTTGATAATACTTTGAGTAGTCTTGCGCCTCCACGGCGACTGGCAGCATCAACAGCACTGCCACGTAGTTTAGTAGTTTGTTCATTTTCTGAAATTTATAAGATATTATTCTTGTTCCTTCATTTAAGAATGTTTCCTGCATTCCGCACAGATACCCTTTACGACATACTCCGCTTCCTCCATCTCAAAACCTTCCGGTAGCGGTACCGATGGGATGCGTATGTTGGTAAGGCAATAGGTGCGGTGACACTTACGGCAGGTCAGATGCACATGTCCGTGGCAATGCCGGGTGTCATCAAGATGGCATACACAATATTTCTGCGACCCTGTCCCGTCGTCAATATCATGCAGCAGATGAGCCTCCGATAACAAGGTCAGGGTGCGAAACAGTGTTGAGCGGTCTACTGTAGGCAGTTTTGCCTCTAAGTCACCCAGGCTGAAAGCGTCATGGAAGCCGTGACGAATCTGCCGCCATATCATCAGTCGCACTGCCGTCACACGGATGCCAGCATTGTCAAGCACTTGTTCGTCAGAGATTTCCGGATGCATCTATCTGTCTATTTTGGGAGCAAAGGTACGAAATAATTGAGAAACAAACACATAATTAATAATAATTTACTAACTTTGCAACTAAAATGTAACAACGCATTAATTAAGAAAATGAAAAGGACTATTATCGCATTAGCAATGATGATGGGAACAGTTATGACACAGGCACAAGACCAGAATTTCTGGATATTCCTCTGTTTTGGACAGTCGAATATGGCAGGACAGGCTCCCATTGAAAAGCAGGACTCTCTCGTGAGTGACCGTTATCTGAGTATGGCAACAACCAATGGTGACGATGGTCGTGTGTTAGGTACATGGAGAAAAGCAATACCGCCCCTCTGTCGTCATGATGCCCATCTGGGTCCCGTAGACTATTTCGGACGTACATTGTTGGATGTTGTCCCAAAGGATGTGCGTATCGGTATCGTCTCTGTAGCTGTTGAGGGTTGTCCTATCACTTTCTTTGACAAGGATAAGAATGCCGCTTTGATTGCTAAGGAGGAGCGTGACTGGATGAACGGTATCCTGAATCAGTATGGACGTGATCCTTACAAACGACTGCTTGATATGGCGAAGTTGGCGGTAAAGGATGGTGTTGTTAAGGGAATCCTGCTGCATCAGGGTGAAACGGATGCCTATAATGAACAATGGCATAAGGAGGTGAGGAAGATATACCGTGACTTGCAGATGGAGTTGAAGTTTGACTCTGCGGCTGTTCCCCTTCTTGTCGGCGAGGTAGTGCGTAAGGAATATGGGGGGATTTGTGCACATGCCAATCCTACCATCAACGATATAGCCAATCATTACCCCAATACGTATGTGGTTTCCTCTGAGGGCTGTCTGCCCAGTAGCGACAATCTTCATTTCAGCAGTGAGGGTTATCGCCAATTAGGTCGTCACTATGCTTTGAAGTATCTTGAGGCTACCAATCCCGGGTTGGCTGCCGTCTGCAAGCAGCAGTTGGATAAACAGCAAAGTCATGTACAGCAAGCCACTTCGGCATTGACCGTTGAGACCAAGGTGAAGGAGGGCAAGACGATGAGTGTCAATGCCTCCGAGCCTATTGTGCAGGTTGAGGTGGTCAGCTTCTCTGGTAAGACGGTGAAGACCTATCACTTCGGAGGACTTCAAAAGTTTGATATCAATCTGCAGGAGCTTCCCAGAGAGAAACTGGTGCTGGTCTTCCGAAGCAAGACGGGAAGAGCAACTGCCAATGTTGAGCTATAAGCATTGGTGCTTTCAGCAACTTTAAGCTTCATGAGTTTCACAACAACGATATTACGGTGGTTTCAGGAAAACGGACGCTCTCTTCCATGGAGGGAGACGCGTGATTCTTATGCGATATGGTTGTCGGAAATCATTTTGCAGCAGACCCGCATAGAGCAAGGAAAGCCCTATTGGGAGCGTTTCTTGCGGCGGTGGCATACGGTGGAGGAACTTGCTGCCGCTTCAGAAGATGAGGTCTTGCGGGAGTGGCAGGGCCTGGGCTATTACAGTCGTGCCCGGAATCTGCACTATGCGGCAAAACAGATTGTGGCGATGGGGGGATTCCCTACCACATTGGAAGGTATCAAAAGTCTGAAAGGGATAGGCGACTATACGGCTGCCGCTATTGGCTCCATCGCTTTCAACATTCCTGCGGCTGTCGTTGACGGTAATGTGTACCGTGTGCTGGCACGCCATTACGGGATAGATACGCCCATCAATACCAGCGGGGGTAAAAAGGAGTTTACTGCTTTGGCACAAGAACTGTTGCTCCCCGCCCTCGACAGGGAGGGGATGGGGGCAGGTCTCTTTAACCAGGCGATGATGGACTTTGGTGCCATCCAGTGTACTCCCTCCAGTCCGTTATGCACCACTTGTCCTTTGCAGGAGACTTGCGTTGCTTTGCGAGAGGGTAGGATAGAGCAACTGCCCGTCAAGCGTAAGACATTGAAGATTAAGGAACGTCACCTGACTTATATATATATAAGGTGTAAGGGCATGACTGCCATTCATCGTCGTCCTGAAGGGGACATCTGGCAAGGGCTCTATGAGCCTTGGCTGACGGAGGCAGTCCCTTCTGAGGCTGTTATGTTATGTCATAACGTGAAACATGTTCTGACTCATCGCATACTCTATGCAGACTTTTTCTTGTGGGAGCCTGAGGAAAGACCGGTATTGCCAGATGACTATATCTGGATACATGAAGGTGACATAGACCAGTACGGCATCCCACGGTTGATAGAAATACTATTTAAAGAACTAGACAGATAATATGGAAAAGATTAATATTGCCATTTTCGTTTCAGGTAACGGCTCAAACAGTGAGAACCTAATCAGGTATTTTGCTCCGTCTGCAAGATACTGTTGTGCCTTGGTAGTGAGTAACAAGCCAGATGCCTATGCACTGACTCGTGCAGAACGCTTGGGGGTACCTACGGCAGTTGTTCCCAAACCGCAACTCAATGACGCATCAATGATGATGCCACTGCTTCAGCAATATGACATCCAGTTCATTGTGCTGGCAGGTTTCCTGCCTCTTATCCCTGATTTCCTGATCAACGCTTTTCCCCGCCGCATCATCAATATCCATCCTGCACTCCTCCCTAAATATGGGGGTAAAGGCATGTGGGGACATCATGTGCATGAGGCAGTGAAAGCGGCAGGCGAGACAGAGACAGGCATGACTGTCCATTGGGTGACCCCGGTATGTGACTTGGGTGAGATGATAGCACAGTATAAAGTAGCTCTTTCTCCGACAGATACCGCAGAGGATATCGCAGAGAAAGAGCATCAGTTGGAAATGCGGTATTTCTCGAAGGTCGTAGAGCAAGTGCTTAACGAGACATTCCCTATATCTTAGCCTGTGCCTCCGATAAAAAGTATTTTCATAAGTCTTCTGTTTTTAGTGCTTTGCAAAAATACTATATTTTCTGGGAATTTTGTATCTTTGCAGTCGAAAAATATATGATTAATGGCGGAACATAATGATTTAGGCAAATGGGGGGAGCAGATGGCGGTGGACTATCTGCTTCACAAAGGATATCAGATTCTGGAGCGCGACTGGAAGAGCGGGCACCGTGACTTGGATATCATTGCCTTGGACGGTGACACTGTTGTCTTTGTGGAGGTGAAGACCCGTAGCAACCGTCTGTTCACCGATCCTGTTGATGCCGTAGGCTATCAGAAGATACGTCATCTGCAGTTGGCTGCCAATCATTATGTGAAGTACCGTCATTTCGATGGCGAGATACGTTTTGATATTGTCAGTGTCATAGGCTCTGTCGGGATGGAGCCAGAGATAGAACATATTGTTGACGCATTCTAATAAGAATAAGAAGATGATGAAGAGGATTTGTGATTTCATAGCCCGTTGGATGGGTGCTTTGGTTTTGGTCATGGCACTATTGTCTTTACTGGTTCCTGCTCCGTTTGCCGCTGTAGGAACGTGGGTAGTCAATCCTGTGCTCGGATTGATTATGTTCGGAATGGGACTGACACTGAACCCTGATGATTTCCGTGTCGTGTTCAGTCGTCCGAAAGATGTGCTGACAGGTTGCCTGGCGCAGTTCACGATTATGCCTTTGCTCGCTTGGCTATTGACTAAGGCTTTCTCCCTGCCACCCGATCTGGCACTGGGTGTGATTCTCGTAGGCTGTTGTCCTGGCGGTACTGCCTCTAATGTCATTACCTATCTTGCTAAAGGCGACTTGGCATTGTCTGTAGGTATGACGGCAACCTCGACGGTGCTTGCTCCGTTGTTGACACCGTTGCTGACATGGCTGATGGCAGGAACTTTCGTGGATGTGGATGCCGTGGGCATGTTGCTGTCTATTGTCTATGTGGTGATAGCCCCCATCCTTGTTGGTTTCTTGATACAGCATTATATGCCTGAGTTGACATGCCGTGTGGTGGCGTATCTTCCTGCGTTCTCCTCCGTGATGATTGCTTCACTGGTAGCGATCATTGTGGGACATAATGCCTCCAAACTTCTCACAGGCGGACTGATTGTCGTTGCCGTTGTAGTTCTGCATAACCTTTGCGGACTGGCTTTGGGTTATGGGGTAGGGAAGTTGTTACGGTTGACACATCCCAAGCGTACTGCCATCTCCATCGAGGTAGGTATGCAAAACAGTGGTCTTGCCTCATCCTTGGCGACCATCCACTTTGCCGCATTCCCCATGGCGTCTATTCCTGGTGCCATCTTCAGCGTATGGCATAATATCAGTGGTGCCCTGGTGGCAAAGTTCTATAGCATGAAAGAAAAATCCGATGAGTCTGTGTGACCCATCGGATTCCTTTTTATAAAGATATTGTCTTATGCTTCTTCTGCGGTAGCCTCTGCAGCCTTGAAGCATTCCAAGTCCTCCACCTTGAAGTTCTTGATGTAGGCAGCCTTACCACATACATCCTCCTCCGTCATGCGGACATAGACATTGGCAGACTTCTTGAACAACTCAGGCGCCTTGGCAGCATCACGGATAATCAAAAGTGACATCACGAGTTCTGCGGTCATGTCATAGAGACGACGGGCAAGGAAGTCGTGAGCATCCTGATTGTCGAGTGCCTTCACATAGTTCAGTGCATCCTCGTAGACAGGGATGAGCTTTTTGACACGCTCCAGAAGGGCGGCAGCAAATTCTTCACTCTTCACTCTTAACTCTTCACTTTCCACCATTTCCTTAATCTTCGTCAGCATAAAGCCGTTAGAGATGTAGCGGATAGCAGCAACGACCTGCAACTGGGTGGTACCCTCGTAGATAGAGAAGATACGGGCATCGCGGAACAAGCGCTGACTCTTATACTCCATGATGAAGCCCGAACCGCCGTGGATGCTGATGGCATCGTAAGCGTTCTGGTTGGCATACTCGGAGTTCATACCTTTGGCAAGTGGGGTGAAGGCATCAGCAAGACGCTGGTACTTCTTCAGTTCCTGTTTCTCCTCAGGTGTCAGTTTACGGTCACGCTCGATATCCTCTAAGCACTTGTAGACATCCACGTAGCAGGCTGTCTCATAGAGCAGTGAACGACCAGCGTCCAACTTCGCCTTCATACGGGAGAGCATGTCGTAGACAGCGGGGAAGTTGATGATCTTGTCACCAAACTGCTGACGCTCCTTGGCATAGGCAAGACCCTCGTTGTAAGCCTCCTGCTCCACACCTACCGACTGTGCGGCGATACCCAGACGGGCACCATTCATCAGTGCCATCACGTACTTGATAAGACCCAGACGGGTGCTTCCGCAGAGTTCTGCCTTGGCATTCTTATAGGTCAGCTCACAGGTAGGTGAACCGTGGATACCCAACTTGTGCTCGATGTGACGAACGTCAACACCGCCCTGGCGCTTGTCGTAGATGAACATAGACAGACCACGTCCGTCCTTGGTACCCTCCTCAGAGCGGGCGAGTACGAGGTGGATGTCAGAGTCACCGTTGGTGATGAAACGCTTCACACCGTTCAGACGCCAGCAGTTCTCCTTCTCGTCGAAGGTAGCCTTCAGCATGACACGCTGCAGGTCAGAACCGGCATCGGGCTCTGTGAGGTCCATAGACATACCCTCACCGGCACAAACACGGGGGATATATTTCTGGCGCTGCTCCTCTGAACCGAACTCATAGAGGGTGTCGATACAGCTCTGCAACGACCAGATGTTCTGGAAACCGGCATCAGCGGCTGAAATCATCTCGCTCAGCATGGAGAACACAGCGTTAGGCAGGTTCAGACCGCCATAACGACGGGGCATGGAAACACCCCACAGACCAGCCTTACGGGTGGCGTCGAGGTTCTCGTAAGTCTTAGAGGCGTAGATCATGCGACCGTTCTCGAGGTGCGGACCTTCCAGGTCAACAGCCTCAGCGTTAGGCTCGATGATGTTAGCAGCAACGTCGCCGGTGATGTCGAGAATCTGCTTGTAGTTCTCGATGGCATCGCCCAGATCAACGGGGGCATAGTCATATTCTTTCGCATCAGCGAAACCCTTTTCTTTCAGCTCAACGATACGAGCCATCAGGGGGTGGTTCAAGTAGAACCCGATCTCAGGATGATCGCTATAATAGTTTGCCATAATCTTATTCTTTATCTTTCTTCTTTAAAAAATCAGGATTAATGATCCAAGTGAAAATTGATGCCCCCACACATACAATGATGACATCCACCACTCTGGCGAGTACGAAATTGTACTGAACAATGTCGTAAGCTGGAAGCATGTTCCATATGATGATGAAAGCCAGCAAGCCTATAAGGGCAACAATTTTTTTAGTCTTGGTAGTCATTTTACTTCGAGTTCTGCTTGTAATACTTAATGAGTTTCGGAACAACCTCTTCCACAGTACCAACAATCACGTAGTCAGCAATCTTGTTGATAGGCGCATCGGGATCGCTGTTGACACTGATGATGATACCAGAGTCCTGCATACCGGCGATGTGCTGAATCTGTCCAGAGATACCACAGGCAATATACACCTTCGGATGAACGGTAACACCCGTCTGTCCAATCTGACGGTCGTGGTCGAGCCAGCCAGCATCCACGGCAGCGCGGCTACCACCGACCTCACCATGCAATACTTTGGCGAGCTGGAACAGCATGTCGAAGTTCTCCTTCGAACCCATACCGTAACCACCGGCAACGACGATGGGCGCACCCTTCAGGTTGTGCTTGGCAGCCTCC
>Ga0247611_10000698_pt1 | contig 65786 bp, 60 predicted proteins | sample 177DNAGHGhighgp2_FD_192422 | JGI IMG/M metagenome (GOLD analysis project Ga0247611, IMG submission 192422) | Sheep rumen microbial communities from Palmerston North, Manawatu-Wanganui, New Zealand - 1770 DNA GHGhigh gp2 | ecosystem: Host-associated > Mammals > Digestive system > Stomach > Rumen...
GAGATTGCTGTCGCGCACCAAACGGCTGTAGAGGCGCGAAGAGTGTCCGTTGGCCAGCAGGTCGCTCAACATATCGAAAGCGTAGTAGTGTGGATCCCAGCGGTCACACATGTGCCAAGCCATATAAAGTGCGTTGGCAGGCACTTCGCGGTTGACCATCTTTGTGCGAGGCTCCTGCTGTGTGGGCTCGACGGGATAGGTGCGGAGCCTGACAGGGGGGAAGTTGGCAGGGGTGTCGCGGCGGATGTGGCCAAAGGCCTCCTCGGCTAGGCGCAGCGCCTTGTCGGGGTCGATGCCGCCGGCTATGGCAAGAATGGCGTTCTCGGGGCGATAGAAACGGTTGTAGAACTGCCGGACATCGTCGAGCGTGGCGTCCTGCACATGCCGGATGTCGGCGCCGATGGTACACCAGCGGTAGGGGTGACGCTGGTAGCAGAGCGGACGCAGCAGCATCCATACATCACCGTAAGGTTGGTTTACGTAACGCTGGTTGTATTCCTCGGTCACCACCCGTTGCTGGACATCCAGCACTCGCCAATGATCGCCCTCTGTGTCCCAGTTGCCAGTCATACGGTCGGCTTCAAGCTCAAGGGCCTGTTGGAGATATTCGGAGGGGACGGTGAGATAGTAGTTGGTATAGTCGTTGTTGGTGAAAGCGTTGCATTCACCACCCATGGCATCGACGACACCGTCGAAGTCGGGGAAACGGCGGGTGCCGCCGAACATGAGGTGCTCGAACAAGTGGGCAAAACCAGTGCGCTCGGGACTCTCGTCGCGAGCCCCGACACAATACAATATGTTGACGGTTACCAACGGTGTGGTATCGTCGCAGTGCGCCAGCACCGTCAACCCATTGCTCAGCACATGCCTTTTGTATTCTATCATAAAACGGCTATAAAACGGCAGCAATCAATAATTATTGTATTTTTTCGTCAAAAAAAACGGCTAATCAAAAAAAAACACGTATCTTTGCAATTTCAAGTAATCGGTCGGACACCCATTAAGCGAGATGTGACTGACCGTGGCTTCGCCATGGGATAACCCAGGCGGGCATGAGACTAAACAAAGCTTTTTTACACGTAGAGATGAAGAAAATTGCCGTTGCCGGAACGGGTTATGTGGGAATGAGTATTGCCACACTTCTGGCTCAACATAATGACGTTACTGCTGTTGACATTGTGCAGGAACGTGTCGACATGGTCAACCGCCGCCAGTCGCCGATACAGGATGACTATATTGAGCTCTTTTTCAATGAAGACAAGGCCTTTGGAACAGCGGGCACTCCTGGTGCGAACCGCATGCTGAAGGCTCCCCTCACCCTGAAGGCCACCACTGATTGGGAGACGGGTTACCGCGACGCAGAATATGTGGTTGTGGCGGCACCCACCAATTACGACAGTGCAAAGAACTTCTTCGACACTTCGGCAGTGGAGGATGTGATAGAGAAGGTTCGGCAGGTCAACCCCCAGGCAATCATTGTGATTAAAAGCACCATCCCAGTGGGCTATACCAAAGGGATGAATGAGAAGATGGGAGGTCGCATCCTGTTTGCTCCCGAGTTCCTCAGAGAGTCGAAAGCCCTGTACGACAACTTATACCCCTCACGTATCATCGTGGGTTTTGACCCCGAAGAGCCAGCCATGGAAGAGGCCGCACGGCAGTTTGCCGCCATCATCAAGGAGGGTGCAGTGGAGAAGGAGGTCCCTGTCCTGCTGATGGGTACAACCGAGGCTGAAGCGGTGAAACTGTTTGCCAACACCTATCTTGCGCTGCGCGTCAGTTTCTTCAACGAGCTGGACACCTATGCCGAGCTGAAAGGTCTCGACACACAGCAGATTATCGACGGCGTATGCCTTGACCCTCGTATAGGGACACACTATAACAACCCCTCTTTCGGCTATGGAGGCTATTGCCTTCCCAAAGACACAAAGCAGCTGTTGGCCAATTATGCCGATGTGCCGCAGGAATTGATACGCGCCATTGTGGAGAGCAACAGAACCCGTAAGGATTTCATAGCTGACCAGATACTGAAGAAGGCAGGCTATTACACATACTACAGCAGCAATAACAGCTGGTCGCTTGCACAGGAGCGCCCATGTGTGATAGGGGTTTATAGGCTGACGATGAAGAGCAACAGCGACAACTTCCGCCAGAGCAGTATACAAGGTGTGATGAAACGCGTGAAGGCCAAAGGCGCAACGGTCATCATCTATGAGCCGACGTTGCCGGACGGGAGCACCTTTTTCGGAAGTGAGGTGGTGAACAATCTTGAAGCCTTCAAGCAAAGGAGTCAGGCCATTGTGGCCAACCGATACGATGCCTGTCTTGATGACGTGGCCGATAAAGTATATACTCGAGATATATTCCGCCGGGATTGATGGAACACTGGTATGTCTACCGCTGCCCTTATGGCAACGAGCTGGCGTTGCAGCAGAATGTCCAGACGATTTTCGGTGTTGAGTGTTTTGTGCCCACCGAAAAGGTCCGCCAACGCGACAGACATGGCAAGTTCATCTGGGTGCAGCGCAGTGTGCTGACAGGTTATATCTTTGTCCATATTGAGCAGGAGCGTCAGCAGCTTATCCCCCGAAGGTTGATATCGCTGCGCACGATGGTCCGTATGTCGGAAGGACTGCTGGTTCCCGTCATCGTCCCGGACCGCGAGATGGCCAGTTTCATCCGCGTGTCAGGCAACAAAGAGGAGAAGATAGCCTATCTCGACCCCTCGAAGCTCGACTTTAAGAAAGGAGACCGGGTGCGTGTGATAGGCGGCAGTTTTGTCGGAGTGGAAGGTGTATTCATGCAGATCGGCGGCAAGCATGAAAAGCGCGTAATCATCCAGATAGAAGGACTGATAGCCGTGGCCACAGCCGCCATCCCCGCCTCGCTGGTGGAGAAAATCGGATAAGTGGCTTTGGATGTTGTTGATTATTAATTTCTGGCATCTCTTGACAGTCCATCAGTTGCCTATTTCCTAGATACAGAAGGTTCGGAAGAGTATAAAAGGAAAAAGGAGTCTGGCATCATCGTAAAAAAAGATGAGCTGATTACGGTAGGGGATAAGAGGAATAAGTGGTGATTGTCTGAATGTAATAAATAACGTAATATAATGAGCGCTAACAATTTGGTTCCATTTGGCACTAAGATAAGAAGGGTGACAGGTATCCTAAAAGATGCGGTGTTAAAACCAAAAAAAATAGTAGACCCCAGACAGACGTATTACCCTGAAAGCCCGCACAAGACCAAAGCTGAGATAATCAAGGATTGGATTCGGTATTGTATGAGATATGGGTACAAGATGTATGATTACTATCTTTATGGATTGGATGTGAAAGGTGCGGATCCGTTTCAGTTTGTATCTGAAAGATTCAATGTGGAGTGGTTGATGGCGGTGCATGAGCAGGATAATCCTAACTACGTCATCACGATGAGGGACAAATGCCTGTTTGCCCAGATAATGCATGATAACCATATGCCCATACCTGAGACTTATGGCATGATATTGAATGGCCAACTTCACTTGCAGGGTGATTACTCCAATCATGTTCCAATGGAGCGGTTGCTTGAGCGTGACAGTCATCTTCTGTGTAAGCCCGTTAACGGATTCAGTGGGGAAGGAATTGTTCCGATACGTGTGAAGGAAGGCAAACTGTTCCACAAAGGAGAAGAGTTGACAATAGAGAGATTCACATCTATGGTGTCAGGCGACACCTATCTGGTGCAACATTTTGTGGAGAATCAGCATCCTGCCATGAAGGCACTCTTCCCCAATGTGCTGAACACGATAAGGGTGACTATGGTGCGTACAGACGAGGGTATTGAGTTGCTCGGAGTGATGTGCTTGATGGGTAGTGCCAATTCAGAATACAGCAACTGGCATTTCGGTGGAATATGTATCAGTGTGGATGAGGAAGGAAGGCTGCGTAAATATGGATTCTCATACAGTGACAAACGAATCACTCGACATCCCGACACTGGAGTGGAGTTTGAAGGTTACCAACTACCATACTATAAAGAGATGATAGAGTTGTGTACCAAAGCAATGGATGTGTTTTATGGAATGAAGACAATAGGATGGGATATGGCAATCACCGAGGATGGTCCTGTCTTTATCGAGGGTAACCATCGTTGGGGAGTTGTTGCTCATCAGATGGTGGATCATCGCGGGTGGATGGATAAGTACCACCGTTATTTTGAGATTAAGAAATGACAAGACACTAACACGAAATGTTATGGCTGTGCAGAGAATCGTAATTCCTTTCAAAGACAAAATCCAGAATACGTTTGGAACTTTAAAGACTTTGCTCATACATCGTAAGAGGATAATAGACCCATCCAAGACGTATTATCCCGAATGCCGCCATAAATCGGGGTTGACGATGGCTCGGGAGCATTTGAGATATTGTATGAAGTATGGATGCAGAATCCATGAGTACTACATATATGGTTTGGATGTTGTTGGAACGGATCCGTTAGATTATATTACGGAGAGTTTTAACATGAATTGTCTTGCCCATGTTCACAGCCGTGTTAATCCGAATTACACTATAACATTGAGCGATAAATGTCTGTTTGCTCAGATTATGCATGATGCCAATATGCCAATACCAGCTACATACGGTATGGTACGGAATGGGCAGCTTCGATTACAAGGGGATTTTTCTAATAGTGTACCTTGGGAGCGGATACTGCAAACAAATTGTCATTTGCTATGCAAACCAATTAGAGGTTTCAGCGGCAACGGCATCATCCCCATAAAAGTGGAGGATGGAGTCCTGTATCACAAGGGTAATGTGTTGAGTTTGGAACAGTTTAGGACGATGCTTTCGGGCGATACATATTTGCTTCAGCATTTTGTAGAGAATCAGCATCCAGCAATGAAAGCCTTGTTCCCGAATGTGTTGAATACTATCAGAGTGACGATGGCGCGGACAGAAAAAGGAATAGAGTTGCTGGGCACAATGTGTTTGATGGGTAGTGCCAACTCGGAGTATAGTAATTGGCACTTTGGGGGAATATGTATCAGTGTGGACAAGGAGGGTAAACTTCTGAAATACGGGTTCTCGAATCAAGACGGACGTATCGTGAAACATCCGGATACAGGAGTGGTGTTTGAGGGATACAAGTTGCCTTATTACAAAGAAATGATTAGTTTATGTACAAAGGCTATGGATGTGTTCTACGGCATGAAGACCATTGGATGGGATATGGCGGTGACGGAGGATGGTCCGATATTCATAGAGGGCAACCACGGGTGGGGTATAGCAGCTCATCAGATGGTAGACCACCAGAGTTGGGGAGATAAATACCGCAGAGCCTTGGGCTTGAAATGGTGATATTATGCAATATCTGAGAATAGGAGAGGTTGATTTCCCTCAATTGGGACTGGGGCTGTATTCCATGCATGGTGATGTGTTGAAGAATGCAGTGGATGTCGCATTAGAATTGGGGTATTCTTGGCTGGATACAGCATACCGGTATGAAAATGAAAAGGCATTAGGGGCGCTGTTGAGTTGTCATGAAAAGACCGGTTTGAGGGTTTCGTCTAAACTAAGTGGTTTGCAGTATGTGGGGGAGAGAAAGTATTTTTATCTGAACAAGATATCTGCAAAGAGAGCCCTGAAAGGTACACTGTCTCGTTTGGGCGTGCAAAGCATTGATATGTATATGTTGCACAGCCCTTTTCGGTATTTTGAAAAGGCTTTTTCGGATTTGCTTAGATTAAAGGAAGCCGGATTGGTGCAGACAGTAGGTGTCAGTGGATTTAGTGAGGATCAGTTGCAAACGATTCATGCCTATTGCGGTGAGTGGCCTCAGTTTAACATGATAGAATGCCATCCATTTTATTCGAACAAGGATGTAATAGGTTATTGCAAGGAACATGGTATCCAAGTGATTGCCAGGTCGCCTTTTGCACATGGGCATATTCTGCCAGAATTGCAGAAGGATTCTGTATTAGGTGAAATGGCAAAGAGCCATCAGGTAGATATTCCGCAGTTGGTATTAAGATGGATTGTGCAGCAGGGCATGGCAGTAATGACGAGAAGTGCAAACCCGAAACATATTAAGGATAATATGCGAGTTTTTGACTTTGAGCTGTCTGAACAGGAATGTGGCTATATGGATGGGTTGAATATTGATAAATCATTTGGCGCGAAATAGGTTTTTCGTCAGTGGGTTTGTCTGCAGAATAAAAAAGTTGGATTTCTTATGGCTAAGGTGAGTTTTGTTGTGGCGGTATATAATGTAGCCCCCTATATAGAACGGTGCGTGAGAAGCCTTTATGAGCAGACTTTGGACGATATTGAGATAGTTCTGGTGGACGATTGCTCGCCAGACAATAGTATAGAGATTGCTAAAACTGTTTTGGAGGAGTATCCGGAAAGAAGGAATCAGGTAAAGGTGTTGAGATTTGAGCATAATACCGGACTTATAGAGGTGAGGAAGAGAGGATTGGAATTGTCAGAGGGGGAGTATGTGATAAATGTGGACGGTGATGACTATACAGAGCCATTAATGGCAGAAATCATGTATAGCAAGGCAAAAGAATGTGATGCGGATATGGTGGTATGCAATTTCTACAGGGATGAAAATGGGAAAAGCTATTTTCTTAGAGCTGTTCCTGATGAAGAGGTGAATGGTGGCGGAAATATCAAGGATGATATAATAAATAAGCGATTGACCCCGTGCGTTTGGTGTAAAATGATGAAGAGAAGCCTATTGAGTAGCAATGAAATGGTGTGGCCAGTGAGAGGGTTTTATGAGGATGTGGTTATCAGTACGGTAGCGACTTATTATTCGAAAAAGATTGCATGGGTGGAAGACCCCTTATACCATTACTGCTATCGTGAGAAATCGTTTTGTGGCACAGAAACGCCTGAGCATAGAATGAAAAATCAGAATGATCTCAAGCAGAATCTTGAGGTAGTGGTGCGTTTCTTGTTGTCGAAAGGAGTATACGATAAATACAGAGAGGGTATATACAACCATAAGTTTTATGCTAAAAAACAGGTGCTGCCATTTGTGGGTGAACGTAAATACAGAAAGCTATGGTTCAATACGTATCCGGAATTGAATAAAATACTTCTTTTTGGGGATGATGTATATAAGTCTTCATACCGTGAGAAGGTATGGATGCTGGCAATGACATTAGGACTTTACCCAAGATTTAAGAGACTTCTGGAATCGAAGTATTTATTACCAGATAGACGTTGGAGAGCGTAACGGTTATGTAGTCATAGACAGAGACAGATAGTATAGTAATGTAGTTATATATGGGTAGAAGATTATCGCTTGAAGAGGTACAGGCAAAATGTCTGGACATAATGCTTGATGTGCATGATTTTTGCTTGAAAAACGGGATAAAGTATTCAATGTCTGGTGGTACGTTGCTTGGTGCAGTTCGTCATAAAGGTTTCATACCATGGGATGATGATGTGGACATTTTTATGCTGAGGCCGGATTATGACCGATTTGTCAGAACGTATGAGTCGTCAAGGTACGTATTAATGTCGATGGAAAGAGATAAATGGTACAGTCTGCCATTTGCCCATGTGGCAGACGTGACGGAAACAGAGATTGAGTGGATGAATGTACCTTTCTGCCACGAAAATGGAGGGGTAAAGATAGATATCTTTCCATTAGAGAGTGTCTCAAATAATAGGGAGGAATACGATGCCCAGTTCGATAAGTGTGTAGAATTAGGGCATTATTACTATTATGCACGTAAGGCGTTGGCTCGGTTCTCAACGAAGCAGTCGTTGCTTGAGAATTATAAACTGCTCAAAAAGAAGATACGTACATTGAATGGCAGGGATGCCATCCGATATTGCCATTTGATTGACGAGAATGCACGGCAATACCCATTTGGTTCCACTGATTATATTGGTTTGACTTGTCTGCCTATATCCCGTACAAGGCAACGATTCCGCAAAGAGGTCTTTGACGATACTGTACTGTTGGATTTCGAAGGTCATAAGTTTTGTGCAATGGCCGGATATATTGATGTGCTTCTGGAAGCCTTCGGCCCCGACTATATGACACCACCTCCGCCGGAAGAGAGGTATCAACATTTTATTCATTATTGTTTTAAGGACTAAGGACGGGTTCATTTGAGAGTTAAGACCTCGTAATGGATGGCTCTGAGGAACAAAAACATATATTTATGTATAGCGGCAAGCAATTGAATCTGAAGGATATTCAGCAATTAAGTTTGGAAATACTGCTGGATGTGCATGAGTTTTGTGAGAAAAACGGAATAGTGTATTCTTTGGCGGCGGGTACATTGCTCGGCGCTGTTAGACATAAAGGGTTCATTCCATGGGATGACGATGTGGATGTCTTTATGCTTCGCCCCGAGTATGAGAAGTTTATTGCATCCTATAAGTCGGAGAAATATAAACTATTGTCAATGGAGACCGACAAGGATTATTTCCTCTCGTATGCCCATGTGGTGGATATGGACCGCACTGTGATAAAATATAATTATGCACCATTCTATAGGAAGAGTTGTGGATTGAAGATAGATATCTTCCCGTTGGATACGGTTTCTGACGACAGGGCTGAATATGATGCCCAGTATGACAGGACGCTGGAGATAGGCAAGTATTTCTATTATGCACGGATGGCATATTGGCAATTCTCTTTGCGGAAGCCTTTCATGTATAATTACAGGTTGTTGAAGAGAAAGGTGAAAACAATGAACGGGCGGTCGGTGTTCAAGTACAACAGAATGGTGGATGCGAACACGAGGCTGCTGCCGTTTGGGTCAACGGAACATGTGGCGTTGATGTGTCTGCCTCTGGAACAGTCAAGGCAGCTATTCTGCCTGAAGGATTTCGACGACACGGTGTTGCTCGATTTTGAAGGTTACAAACTCAAGGCTATGAGCGGGTATGACAACGTGCTAAGGTCGGCGTACGGTGATTATATGCAATTGCCTCCAGAGGACCAGCGGCATGGAGTACACGATATGGTTATTTGTTGGAGAACAGCCACAGGTGATAAAGCGTAGAATTACCACGTGAAATAAGTGTATTTTTGTATGAAGAAGGTTATCACATACGGGACATACGATTTGTTGCATCAAGGACATATCAATCTGTTGCGACGGGCTAAAGCATTGGGCGATTATCTGATTGTGGGGGTGACCTCAGACAGTTTCGACAAAGGGCGTGGGAAGTTGAATGTACGCAATAATGTATTGGAACGGGTAGAATCGGTAAAGGCTACTGGCTATGCCGACGAGGTGATAATAGAAGACTATCTTGGCCAAAAAATAGATGATATTTTAAGGTATGGAGTTGATATCTTTGCGATAGGGTCAGACTGGATAGGGAAGTTCGACTATCTGAATGAATATTGCCAAGTGGTATATCTACCAAGAACAGAAGGGGTATCATCAACACAGCTGAGGGCTGCGTCGCAAAGCATAGTTAGGATTGGAGTTGTCGGCTCGGGTCGAATAGCAAAGAGATTTGTGCCGGAAACGAATGTTGTGGATGGCGCATGTGTTACAACCGTTCTGAATCCTGACGAGGAAGAGGCAAGAAGGTTTGCCAATGAGTTTGGGATAGAGCCAACTTGTAGGTATGAATCCTTTTTAGAAAGGGTGGATGCTGTATACATAGCTTCTCCCCATCTTTCCCACTATTTCTATGCAAAAGGCGCATTGTTAGCGGGCAAACATGTGTTGTGCGAGATTCCAATGACTTTATCGGGCAAGGAAGCATGTGAATTGTATAAACTTGCTGAGGATAATGACTTAGTGTTGCTGGAAGCCAACAAGACCGCTTTCTGTCCAGCATTCGGACATGTGGTGACTTTGGTGAAAAGCGGTATTGTGGGAGATGTGGTGGATGTCCGGGCTTCATTGTCCAAGATGGTCACCGCTCCTACACGTGAATTAGATGTGACGCAAGGAGGAGGTGCTATGAACGAACATGCCTCATTGACATTACTTCCCGTTGTCAAATTACTTGGAAAGGATTTCAACACCATCCAGTTCTATTCAAAGATGGGTGACGGGGTCGATATCTATACTAAAATAGGGATTAGTTACCCGCACGCAACAGCGTCAGTGACATTGGGTGTCGGTGTGAAGACAGAAGGCGACCTTGTCATTTCGGGGACAAAAGGATACTTGTATGTCCCGGCACCATGGTGGTTGACGGATTATTTTGAGGTGAGGTACGAGGACAGAACTAAGAACAAGAAGTATTTCTATAGTTATGATGGAGAGGGATTAAGGTATGAAATACAAGAGTTCATATCAATGATTATTAATAAACGACGTGGCTCGTACAAGATGAAAAAGGAGGAGAGTATATTGATTGCCGACATCATAGAACAGTATCATATTGGTAATAATCTAACTATTATATGATAAAGAGGATTCTTGTAGTAGGCGGCTCTAATGGGATTGGGCTGAGCATAGTTGTGGAGTTGGCATCGCGCAAAGAGGTGGAGAAGGTGTATGTGGTTGACAAGGCCACCTTTCCAAATGAGTATGCGAATGAGAAGATAATGCCCTACCGTTTCGACCTGACAAATGACGATTACTCACTCTTCGATCAATTCAGTGACATCAATGCATTGATGGTCACTGCAGGTTTTGGTAGACTGGCTCTATTCAAAAATGTTCCTGAATCATATATCAAGGATTCCTTTGAGGTGAATACGATTCCTGTGTTGCGCCTGATAAAACATTTCTATCCTCATTTGGAGGGGAAGGAGGACTTCTATTGCGGTGTGATGGTGAGTATAGCCGGGTATATGTCATCCCCATTCTTTGCTGTGTATGGTGCTACCAAAGCAGCGTTGAAGATATTCATTGAAAGTGTAAATGTTGAACTGGAGAAGGGTGGCAGCCCCAACAAAATACTCAATGTCTCGCCAGGGAGTATAAAGGGGACAAGCTTTAATTCAGGGGAGACGGATTTGTCCCAGACACAGGATTTGGCAAAAGAGATTATCGCTCACCTGGAAAACAAGGATGATCTTTTCATCCCCCAATACGACGAGATTTTCAAAGCTGTGCTTCAGCGATACAACGAGGATTTCAGAAGAGAGGGGCTGCACAGCTATGACTATAAGTTGAATAGTGGACGTGTGAAGTGAAAAGGTGTAGATAATTAATTATCAATATTGTATATGCCGTTCTCATCTGATACAAGGTCGAAGGCCCTTTCTATTTTGACCAAAGTATACCGTGCTGTTGCTTCATGGCTGATTGTCCGGCCTTCGCAGTTCATCCAGCTGTTGAAGGATAAGAGTTTGTATAAGCACGAGACGTATTACCCCGAATACAAAGGAAAACGGAAATCGTCCAAACGTGTTTTCATTGAACAGGTGGGGCAGATCCTTCGCTTTGGGAAAGTGAATAAGTTCTATTTCTTGTATGGTTTTGATGTGAAATCCAAGGCAGAGATGGAAGCCTATGTACACTATACTCCATTTCATCTTCGTAGAGGCGATTTGAATCTTTCACTATACCAAGATTACTCATGTATATTAAGGGATAAGCTCGTTTTCTCCATCTTTGCAGAAGGAATAGGAGTGCAGGCCGCCAAGACACTTTTCTATTCAGCTGGAGGCATGCTCTACGATTACAAGACAAAGACGGAGACCAGAGCCATAGCGGCAGCTGTAATGGAAAACAACCGCCTGTTTTGTAAGCCGTTGGATGGTGAAGAGGGTAAGGGCATCTTTATTGTGGAAGAAAAGGATGGCACTCTTTTCTGTGATGGCAATCCTGTTTTGGTGGACGACTTGATGTTGAGATTGACTTCGAGCAGATATCTTGTGCAGACATTCATCAGCCAGCACAAACTTATGGGTCAACTCCACCCTCAGTCCATCAATACCATCCGGCTGGTGACAGCAAGAGGATTGAAGGATGGGAAGATACATATACTGCCCTCTATATTGCGAATCGGTACTGGAGAAAGCGTTGTGGACAATACATCGCAAGGGGGAGTGGCCGTAGGAATCGATATAGAAACTGGATATCTGAAGAAATATGGTTTCTACAAGCCTCAGTATGGATTAAAGACAGACATCCATCCAGACAGCAAGATTCAGTTTGAGGAATTCCAGATTCCCTACTTCGATGAGGTGAAACGCAAAGCGGTCTATTTCCATTCTATGTTGCCACAGGTTCATTCTGTGGGATGGGATATAGCTGTAGGAGATGATGGCCCGATATTTGTAGAAGGCAACGACAACTGGGAAATTAACGGTCCCCAGAGTTGTAACGGCGGGATGATGAAGGAGTTCAAGGAATACTTCTTCCGTTAATTCAGACGGATACATTTATGGATGGTTGGTGTTGTGATTGTTCAATTATTTTTTGACGGCTGTTCAATGGAAAATAGATATTGAACAACCGTAGACCAGTAGCCGAGTAAGAGGAATTGCAATGGTGCTATGGGGATTTTAAGTGTTTGTCAACATTGATGCAGAGATAATAATAGGAAGGGATAATGAGTTTGATTAAAACTATCGACAGATTTGTTTTGAGCCATACGCAGCAGACAGGGTGGGATACATTCTACCTTTTTGTGCGGGGAAGGAAGTGGCGTCATGCCAAAAGGTATGCCCGTCGGTTTCTTGGAGAAGATATTTCGAGGAGACAAATACTGTATCATGGTGTCAAGATGAGCCATGCTTATATCCGCTACGGATGGTGGTTTGATGAGTATTTTATGTACCATTTCAATCGATTGTCGCATAGTGGAAGAAAGGAGTTCGTCCCAGATATCCAAAAAGAGTATTTTTGCGACAAGGTGAATGCCCGGGAGATTCATGAACGGTTTGCCAACAAGGGTGCTACTTATCGCTATTTCTCTGATTATTACCACAGGGATGTGTGTCCTGTAGAAAGTTGGGAGCGGGATGAGGCCGCATTCAGTGCTTTTGTCGCCAAGCATGATGCTTTTATCATAAAACCGATAGACGGGACTCTTGGCCGGGGTGTCAGGATTATACGTAGTGAGAGTTTGGCAGAATTGAAACAGCTGTTGGATGAAGAGTACCCATCAGGTTTCCTGGCAGAGGAGTTGATAAAGCAGCACGAGCAATTGGCAACTTTGCATCCTGAGTCAGTGAACACAATCAGAATCACTACGCTGAGGAAAGGAGATGAGGTTTATGTTGCACCTCCCTTTATTAGGATGGGGCGTGGAAATGAAGTAGTGGATAATGCCGCCCAAGGAGGGATATTTGCTGCAATTGACAGAGAAACAGGTATTGTTCTTCAGGCAGCGGATGAGCAAGGGAATGTATATATTAAACATCCAGAGACTGGAGTGGCTATTGTCGGGTTTAAGATTCCCGAATGGGATAAGGCTTTGGAATTGGCCAAAGCGTTGTCAAGAGTGGTGCCGGAATGGTATTTTGCAGGATGGGATTTGGCCTATACTGATAAGGGCTGGGTGATGGTGGAAGCAAATTCAAGAGGTCAGTTCGTCTGCTTCCAGACTTCCACACAAATAGGATTCAGGCAAGAACTGGAAAAGACATTGGGGAAATCGTTGAAAGCATATTGTAAGTATGTCAAGGTACATCAATAATACGGGTCTGTTGTTCTGGCTAAAGGAGAAACGCCGCTGGTATAGGGATATTTCCAAGTTCAGGAAAGAGGCAAAGCGTAGGTTCGCCATCGAGAGGCCTGAGAATGGTTCTTATCAGGATTATCTCAAGGCGCTGGTTTCACACAGATTCTCATACGATGAGTATATGCGGTATGAGATGTGGAAGTTGACACCGGCTGAGCGGGCAACATTCGTTTCAATGGCAGAGATGGAACAGGTGTATCGAAAAATGAGGTCTCCACAAGTAAGGTCAGTTTTGGACAATAAGGTGCGTACGTTAGAGGTGTTCCGCGATTATGTATATCGGCGATGGCTCTATGTGCCGGACACTACTATGGAGGAGGTGAGGTCGTTGATGTCATCAACAGATTGCGTTGTAAAACCTGTTAAAGGACATTCGGGAAGCGGGATTCGCAAAATCCATAGAATCACAGATACCAATTGGGAGAAGTTGTATCACGACTTGAAGGATGAGCAGGTTCTGGTTGAGGAGTGTATATATGCCTGTAATGAATTGGAGAGCTTTCATCCGGCTTCGTTGAATACAATCAGGGTAGTGACTATATCGAATGAAACAGAGGCGAGGATGATTGGTGCTATTTTGAGGATGGGGGTAGGGGATGGTTTTATCGACAATACCCATGCAGGTGGCATGTTTGCACAGATTGACGTTGAAACAGGTGAAATCATAAGTGATGGAGTGAATACTGATGGACGGTATTGGACGAGTCATCCGGATACGAGCAAGATGATTAAAGGAGTGAAAATCCCATTTTGGGACAAGGTGATAGCCACATGCAAGGATGCTTCAAAGTCGTTGTCAGGATTGTGCTTTGCAGGATGGGATTTGTGTGTTCATGAGGACGGAAGAATTGAGATTATAGAGGTGAATGCTTCACCTCATTTTGATGGGGGGATGCAGCTGCCGTTGAAGAGAGGTGTGCGAGGATTGGTAAAGAAGGATTTAATGGAGTTGTACGGGATTAAGAACATATTGTAATGGTTACGATTATCGGCGTGGGCGATATCATGCCTGGTGGTGTGCTGGCCGGGGTAAATGAGGGGTATGTGTCGCAGGAAGTGCTGGAGGTGTTGCAAAAGGGTGACATCCGTGTGGGAACGCTGGAAACTGCGATAGGAAACAGCCCTACGTTCAACCAAGAGAAGATGTCGCGCAAAGGGGATGTGATATATGCCCTTGATGCTGACATGATAAAGTTGAAGCAGTTAGGGATGGATGTGGTCAGTCTGGCCAACAACCATTACTTCGATTTGGGGGCAGAGGGAGCTGAACATGCTGTCCGTTTGCTTGACGAAATGGGAATCAAGCATGTCGGTGCCGGCCGTAATTTGGAAGAGGCATCCCGGCCGGCTGTAATAAGTGTGGGTGGGAGAAGTGTTGCTTTCATTGCTTTCTGCGAATGTGAGGAGGAAAGGATAGGCTGGTGCCCCGTCGCTACTGAGAATATGCCAGGTGTCAACCCGCTGAGAGAGGAATATGTGTGTGAAGAGATTAAGCGGTATAAGGGTCTGTATGATTATGTGGTGGTGATGCCACATTGGGGAAAAGAAGGTCAGACGATGCCCACAGACCACCAATATCGGTTGGCAAAGCGTATGATGGCGGCTGGCGCAGATTTGATTTTGGGAAGTCACGCCCATTGCGTTCAGCCAGTTTTTCATAAAAAAGGTAAGGCTGTGGCTTTCGGTATGGGGAATTTCCTTTTCCCAGACAGATTGATTGCTCCGCCGCGCTCCACCTACTACCCAGACGTGCCAATGGATTATTCGTCTTTGCCAGTAACTGATAGGTATCCCTATGTGGATGAGGTTACTTTCAAGAAATGGAGGACGAAAGCCCGCTATGGTTGCATGGTAGAATGTTGGCTGGAGGAGCATGGGACTCGGGCAAAAGGAAAGATGACACATCTTACAAAGGATAACCATTTGGAGTTGAGTAAAGGCAGATATGCTTATCAGGGTCAGTTGAATTTGGCATCGGCAGCATTGAGGAGTGGTTGTTTCGTTCAATTGTATGCAATTCAAGAGCTGATGAACAAGGTGAAAAGATTGGTGAAGAGGGTGAAGAAATGCTTTCATTAGCGACGTTGCCTTAGTATTAATGGGGACTTCTATTAATTACCTCTTATAGGTGAGACTATCAATAACACGGTATAAGCCGAAGGCGCAGTGCCGTGACACTCAGACATCAGAGAACTGAGTCCCAAATGGACGTGAAATATATACAGATTTTATAGAATCAACTTAAGCCGACAATTTTCATAATTTTTTTTTAGGAAGTATAAAAAAAAGCGTATCTTTGTAAGATGAAACAGTGGGGATATTTCCCCTATGGTTTGGTTGTAAATACCTGATATATTGGCTTATACAATGTGTTGGGGGCAATTTGAATTATAAGTGATTCTTCTTGAAGATTTGTTGTAGCATTTTGATTATTGTAGTCAGGAAGACCCATTGACAATAAAAGTCATGCTATTTGTTTAGATAAAATAAATTTTTTTACTATCCCTTACAGCGGTTATTACATACTTCAGAGCTGTCATTAAGTTAACATTATCCAATGAATCGTATCATATATCCTCTTGTCATTCTTTTTGTAGCATGCTTTTGCTCCTGTGGTGCACCTCGTGAAATGGCGTATGTGAGTGATGCAGAGCGCGATAGTGCTCAGCAGATTTTGTTCACCTATTCAAATTCTATACATACTGGTGACCAGTTGTATATTTATGTATATAGTCAGACACCAATAAGTGCTGTTCCATTTAACCAGGAGACTCATGTGGTCGCTGTTGAGCAGAACCGTTTGAATACTATGAGTAATACGAATCGTGTCGAAACGATGTCGGAAACCTATAGACTCAAAGAAGGTCGTCAAGTGGAAGGATATCTTGTGGATCAAAATGGGTATATTATCTTTCCTGTAATAGGGAAATTGAAGGTGGAGGGGATTACGTACGACAGTCTGCAGAATAAACTACAGCAACTTCTCATAGATGGAGGATATGTCCTGGATCCAGTCGTCACCGTCAGCCCGATGAACTTTAGGGTCTCTGTTGTAGGAGAAGTGCGCAGCCCGCGTGAGTTACATATCACAGGAGATCGACTGACCATTTTCGAGGCTTTGGCCATGTGTGGGGATATTACTCAGTACGGGTTGCGGGACAATGTGGTTGTGATGCGAGAGAAGAACGGAATGGTAACACCCATAGAGATAGACCTCACCAAGAAAACAATGTTCGATTCTGAAGTCTATTACCTCCAACAGAATGATATCGTTTATGTCCAGCCGACTTTGAAAAGACGCAGGCAGGCAGATCCCCGTCAAATGTATTTAGAATCGGTTGGGCCATACTCCAGTTTAGGGGTGTCAATTGGTAATTTGGCATGGCGAATATATCGTAGGTATGTGTATGATGTAAGAGGATTGTTTCATTGATGTAGACATCTATTATTACAATACTATAATAAAATAATACCAGAGTCTATGGTAAGCAGCATATAGGTCGTCAAGTCGATTCCCCTCCTTACAATTATATTGCATGATATTTATCGCCAACTGAAAAACTCGCCATTTCTTTCAGTCGAAAATCGAATGTCAAAAAATGGATCTTTGGCAGATTAACAGGTTATCTTTATTGTGAAGGTCCAAAAGTGCTAATAGTAATAGAACCCACTTGATATAAATCTCCAATGAGTATTCCTTTATGTTTAATCTTTACAAGTTTATTTCAGAGAACATTACATATCGTCCAATTAGTATGTTTGAAGACGATATTCAGGCTAATAACAGTCGCCTTACAAATGAAATAGAGGGCAAGTCGGTATGTGTAATTGGTGGGGCTGGAAGTATCGGGTCATCGTTTATTAAAGCGATACTGAGGTTTCATCCCTGCAAACTTGTGGTCATCGACCTCAACGAAAATGGACTTGCTGAGTTGACTCGCGATATTCGTTCTACTGAAGGGCTTTATGTGCCAGAGGAGTACCGAACCTATACATTGAATTTTGCAGACCCGATTTTTGCAAGAATTTTTCGAGAAGAAAAAGGTTTTGATATTGTAGCCAACTTCTCCGCACACAAGCACGTACGTAGCGAGAAGGACAAATATTCTGTTCAGGCATTGATAGAGAATAACGATATCAAGGCAAAGAAACTGATGGATTTGCTATGCGAGTTTCCTCCAAAGCATTTCTTTTGCGTAAGTACTGACAAGGCCGCCAACCCCGTAAACATTATGGGTGCCAGCAAGCGTATTATGGAAGATTTAGTCATGGCATACAATGACAAGTTTAAGGTAACCACGGCTCGGTTTGCAAATGTGGCATTCAGCAACGGCTCTTTACCTGACGGATGGCTGCACAGATTGCAAAAGAAACAGCCTTTGGCAGCGCCTAATGATGTAAAGCGTTACTTTGTATCACCGGAGGAGAGTGGGCAAATATGTATGTTGGCTTGTATCTTGGGCAAAGGGGGAGAAGTCTTCTTCCCCAAATTAGGAGAAGAGCAAATGCTTACCTTTAGTGCTATCTGCGATGATTTTGTAACTGCACAAGGTTTGACAAAAGATGAATGTGCATCTGATGAGGAGGCCAAGAAGAAAGCAGCGAATATTGATTATTCTCAATTCTCAATACTCAATTCTCAATTAGAATACCCAGTTGTTTATTTCAAGAGCGACACCACTGGAGAAAAAGCTTATGAAGAGTTCTATATCCCTGGAGAGAAGATTAATATGGAACGATTTAAGGCTTTGGGAGTAGTAGAGGAGACAACGCGCCGTCCAATGGATGAGGTGAATGCTTTTTTTGAAAAGTTGGGAACACTGTTTGCGGACGACTTCACCAAAGAGGATGTTGTGAAGGCGATCAAAGAGTTTATCCCCAACTTTGAGCATGAGGAAAAGGGAAGGAATTTGGATCAGAAGATGTAAGCTGTTATGTACGAAAAGACAATAAAATTCATTAAAGAGCTTTATGGCAACCAAGAGTTCACTCCATTATCGGTTCCGAAGTTCATTGGCAATGAGAAGAAATATCTCAACGAATGTATAGACACTACTTTTGTGAGCAGTGTTGGAAAGTTCGTTGACCGCTTTGAGAATGATATGGCTGCTTATACGGGTGCCAAGAAAGCCGTGGTCTGTGTGAGTGGTACCAATGCCTTGCACATGGCGATGATGCTGGTAGGAGTGGAGCGAGGCGATGAGGTGCTGACACAGGCACTGACATTTATTGCCACCTGCAATGCTATCAGTTACATTGGTGCTCATCCTGTTTTTATTGATGTAGATAAAAGCACGATGGGACTTTCTCCTGATGCCTTGAAGGCATGGTTGGAAAATAATGCTGAAATCCGTAATGGTCAATGCTATAACAAGCATACTGGCCATAGGGTGAAAGCTTGTGTCCCGATGCACACCTTTGGCCATCCTGTTCGGATTGATGAGATAGCAAATATCTGTGCAGAAAACCATATAGAGTTGGTTGAGGATGCCGCCGAGAGCATCGGCAGCAAATATAAAGGCATACACACGGGTTTGTTTGGTAAGATAGGTGCCTTGAGTTTTAATGGAAACAAGACCATTACTACCGGAGGCGGAGGCATGTTGCTCTTTATGGACGAGGAACTGGGCACTCTGGCCAAGCATCTTACCACCCAAGCCAAGGTTCCTCACCGTTGGGAGTTTAAGCACGACCACATTGGTTATAATTACCGTATGCCTAATATCAATGCGGCTTTGGGCTGTGCCCAGTTGGAGCATTTGGATGAATTTATTGCCGACAAGCGTGCTACGGCATCAGCCTATGCTGAGTATTTCAAGTATGTGGACGACATTGAGTTCTTTGTTGAGCCAGAAAATAGTTTTTCCAACTATTGGCTCAATGTAGTGATTTTGAAGGATTGTGATGCCCAGCAAGTTTTCTTGCAAGAGACCAACGATAACGGGGTAATGACTCGACCCATTTGGGAATTAATGACACGACTTCCGATGTTTGAAAACTGCGAACATGACGGTTTGAAGAATACAGTATGGTTTGCAGATAGGGTGGTGAATATCCCCAGTAGTGTAAAAATGTAAGCGATGTTAAGCGAAATAGGAAGTAATTTTTGGATTAATCCAAATGAGAAGTTGAGTGGTCGAACTCTAGGTACACCGTATTCTTTATTTGGGTACGAGGGTAGTGATTATGTATGGTTATCTACAGGGCGTTCTGCAACCAGTTTGGTGTTGCAGACAATTGAGGAGCGTAATCCCAATATTAGAAAAGTGGCATTAATACCTTCTTTCACATGTTATACGGTGATAGATCCTTTTATTGATTATGGTTACGAAATTCATACACTGCCTTTGTCGTTGGATTTGAAGACTACATCAGAAGAAATCCTGCAAAGTGTTGAACGGACAGGGGCTGAGGTTTTGTTAGTACATCGTTATTATGGTTTCGATACCTTGCCGGGATTCAATGATATAGTTGAATTTTTGAGAAGCAACGGTGTAGTTGTTATTGAGGATACCACTCAATGCTTATATAGTGGATTTGAGTTGTCGGATGCGGATTATTACGTGGGAAGCATTAGGAAATGGTGTGGAGTTCCCGATGGTGGGTTCGCGATATGCAGGGATGGAAGGTTTGAGCATAAGACTATCTGTCCAGATGAGAAGATGGTTGAGGCCAAACGTATTGCATCGGAATTGAAATATCAGTTCTTATTTGAAGCAAAAGGAGACAAGCCGACATTCAAATCCAAATACCGTGAAGCAGAAGAATTGTTGGATAATCAGAATGGATATTATTCGATTGGAGAGTTGTCTGCAAGAATGCAAGCGGAGTTGGATGTTGACATGCTAAGACAAAAAAGAAGGGAGAACTACAACGTATTGTTGAAGGGGTTGCAAAATGTTACTGGACTGTCTATCATTTATACAGTTTTACCAAGTGATGTAACGCCTTTGTATTTCCCAGTTCTTGTCGAGGACCGGGAGCAATGGCAAAATTTGTTGGCCGACAATGATATTTATGCTCCTGTGGTATGGCCCAAAGCAGAACAGTGCCCTGATATTGATGATGATTCACAAACAATTTACGATAAGATACTCTGCATTCCAATTGACCAACGATATGGAATAGATGATATGAAACGCATAGTAGAAGTAATAAACAAGAAATAATGAAAACAAAAATAGCCGTCATCGGTGCAAACTATCAGTTTTTGTCTTTTTATAAACAGGCGAAGGCATTGGGATACGAGATTTATTCCTTTGCCAGAGCGATTGACGATAACCCTTGCTGGGAGATAGCCGACCACCATTATGATTGCGCCTTTAGTACGGACAAGGAAGAAATTCTAGAGATTTGTAAGAAAGAGGGTGTGCAAGGCGTGACTTCATTCCTGCTTGAGTCGCCGCTACCATGTGTGTATTACGTTGCAGAAGGCTTGGGTTCTCCATGCAATTCTAAGGAGTGCCAAGCCATTACTGCAAACAAATATACCATGCGCGAACAAATGCGCAAATGCGGGGTGAGTATTCCTGCTTATCAGGCAATTCATTCAAAATCGGAGCAAGTTGAGATACCATACCCCATCATAGTGAAACCGGCGGATAGCGGTGGAAGCAGGGGCGTTACCCTTGTGAAAAACAAAGAGGAACTTGAAATGGCTCTTGACCGTGCTTTTGATTACTCACCCAATCAGACAGTGATGATAGAGCAATTCATTGTTGGAAGAGAGTTTAGTGTCGAGTCTATTTCGTATAAAGGCAAACATTTTGTGTTGCAAATAACCGATAAGGTAACAACAGAAGCGCCTTACTTCGTGGAGCTTGCTCATCACCAGCCTGCCGATTTGAATGAAAAACAACGTTGGGATATTACCAACTTGACTCTTCAAATGCTGGATGCATTGAAGATTGAAAATAGTGCGGGACACACCGAGATTAAGATGGATACCAACGGCATACCTTACATCATAGAAATGGGTCCACGCATGGGTGGCGACTACATTTCTTCTGATTTGGTAAGGCTTTCTACAGGATATGACTTTGTGAAAGGTTTGTTGGAGGTGGCTACGGGACGTTTTGTCGAGCCTGTTTTCGGCGAGACAAAACGCTCTGGTGTCTTTTTCTTATGTGAAGTGACTAAAGACAAAGTTTTGCCGTATATTCAGGATAAGGACAAATACCCCTTTATTGTCGATGCCGACATTTGGGGAGAAATACAACCCGTAAAATGCAACAGTGACCGTGGAGGTTACTTCATTTATCAATCGGACAAAAGGATAGAGTTGTAAAAAGTAATAAAATGAAATCATTACAAGGAAAAAAGTTGCTGGTTCTTGGTGGCTCTGCATATATGATAGACCCTGTACTTAAAGCGAAAAGTATGGGCATATATACTATTGTGACAGATTTACATGGAATAGAGAAAGCACCAGCCAAACGCGTTGCAGACGAATATTGGGATATCAGTCTTATGGCATACGACCAGTTGGTGCCTAAAATAAAAGAGGAAAAAATAGATGGCATTCTTACTGGTTTTACGGATACTTTTTTGTTGGCTTACCAGCATTTATGCGAATTGACAGGTTTGCCTTGCTATGCAACTAAAGAAGTGTTTGAGACAACGATGGACAAGGCAAAGTTCAAGCAACTATGCCGTGACAATGGTGTGTCTGTGATTCCTGAATATGAATTAGCTTCTTTTGACCCAAGTACCATAACTGAAAAGAACAAAATCATTATAAAACCTGTTGATAACAGCGGTTCAAACGGTGTAATCCTTTGTGAAAAGCAAGAGGATTTCAAACAGTGTTTGGACTATTCCCTCTCTTTCTCTCCCAAGAAGCAGGTGGTGATTGAGAAATATATGGAGCTGGACAGTATTTCCATATCATATACTTTTCAAGATGGAAGAGTGTCGTTGTCGACGACCGACGATAGATATGTCCATAAAGCATCAAATGGAAGTGCAGTGACTTGCCTCAGTCTTTATCCATCCAAATATACCGATGTATATGTTGAGAAAATGGATGGCAGGGTTCGCGAGATGTATAAAAACGCAGGGGTAAAAAATGGTGTGGTCGCAGTACAGTTCTTTACAGATGGAGTTGATTTTTATGCAATGGAAATGGGACACCGTCTGACAGGAGGTCAACATTACACGTTCACCCAGATGGAAAATGGGGTAAGTGTACTTGATTGTCTAATCCATTTTGCTGTAACAGGCCAAATGGCCGATTTCTCCATTGCTGAAATAGACAATGCCAAATTTAAGCATACATATTGCCATTTGTATATTCTTGGAAAGCAAGGCAAAATTGCCCGAATGGAAGGTTTGGATTATCTGAAAAGCATACCGGAAGTTTTCCATCTTTCTCAAGAGAAAAAAGAAGGGGATGAAATTGGTCCAGACGGAACTTCGGCTCAAAAAGTGATAGGCATCCATTTAAAAATGAAGCATAGAAATGATTTAGACCGAATCATGCAGAATATCCAAAGGGAGTTCCATCTCTATGACGAGAACGGAAACGACTTGACAGTTGAATTAATGAAATAAATACTATTGTTATGAAATACTACACTATGCCGGAAACGAGAGCGTTTCTTGAAAGTATAGGGATGCCTGGTGGCGACCTGTATGATTTGCCAACATCAGACAAACGTTTCCCTGATGGGGGACAATATCGTTTCGAGGTGCCAGGAATTCAAGGTCCTGGGCCGATGAAAGCCCTTCTTGAGGCTTTGGATGAATACGGCATACAAATCCACCGCGTGACCCAAACCAAAGGCATTATGTTCCTCACCGATGAGGAAATCTCTAAGATGGTGGAATATGCCAAAAAATGGAATGTACAATTGATTCTTGCCTGCGGTCCGCGCGCCACAACCGACACATCAGCTTCGGTGAAAACAGAAGAAGGTCAGCGTATGGGCTACCGGCTGCGTGGAGAGGAACAGATTGTACGTGGTATTGAGGAAATCCGCCGTGGTGCCCGTCTCGGTGTTCGTGGTTTCCTCGTGTACGACGAAGGTTTGCTGTGGGCTTTGGGCGAAGCCCGCAAGAAAGGGTTCATCCCCGCCGATTGTCATTTCAAAGTAAGTGCCCATTCAGGTCACGGTAATCCGTGCTCTGCTCATCTGTTGGAGACCTTAGGAGCCGACTCCATCAACCCGATTCGCGACATTCAGGTGCAGATGCTTGCTGCCCTGCGTGCCGCTATCGATGTCCCGATTGATCTGCATACGGAAAACCCGAAATCATCCGGTGGATTCATCCGCCATTATGAGGTGCCGGATTTTATCCGAGTAGCAGCGCCTGTCTATTTGAAAACTGGGGGTAGCGTGGCTGCTAATCACAGCTATGATACCACTGAAAAAGAGGCCAAGCAACGTGCCAAACAGGTTTCGCTTGTGAAAAGAGTAATTGACGCCTATTATCCAGAGGCTATAGTTTCGCCCAAATAATTGAGATGAAGCATCATCAATATAATCCGGATTATCAGTTTGTGAAGGAACCGGTGAATTTTAATAAATACACCGATCGCACCCTGTTGCAATATTGTCTTGGGGCAACAATGTATATGCCTGGCACTAAAGACTTCGCACAAGCCATTATCGACAAGAAATATCCAGGTCTTACATCTATGGTGATGTGTTTTGAGGATGCTTGTAAGGAGGAGGATGTTCCTGCTGCAGAGCAGAATTGTCTCCGTGTCTTAGAAACCTTGCGTCAAAAGGTAAATGATGGCGAATTGGATTACAAGGACATTCCTCTCATCTTTTTCCGAGTGAGGAATGTGGAGCAGTTCAAGCATTTTGTTAAACTATTGCCTATAGAGACTGTACCGTATATCACAGGTTTTAACTTCCCCAAGTTCAACAGCCTTAATGCTGCAGCATATATGGATCATCTCGTGGATATCAATGAGCGAGCTGGTGAGGTGTTGTATGGTATGCCTATTATCGAAGATGCTCGAGTCGCATACAAGGAGAGCCGCTTGGATGAGTTGATTGCTGTGAAACGGGTGCTTGATCAAAACAAGAATCTTGTATTGAACGTGCGCGTGGGCGGTACCGACTTCTCCAGTTGCTTCGGTGTACGTCGTGGCATCAACTATACCATATACGACATCATGACCGTATCGAACTGTCTGATGGACATTCTCAATGTGTTTACTCGCAACAACGACTATACGGTTAGCGGCCCTGTGTGGGAGTACTTCCGCGTAAATAAGCGGATGAAAGGCATGGAAGAATTGCCAAAGGTCGACCTTCAACAGACACTTTTGAAACGCAAGGCCATTGTGAACGATGCTGTGGATGGGTTGATGCGTGAATTGGTGCTTGACCAGGCCAATGGCTTCATGGGCAAGACCTGCATTCATCCATCGCACCTTAATTATATCAATGGCATGTTGGCGGTTACCAAAGATGAATATGACGATGCTTATCAGATTCAGCACACTTCTGGTGGAGTGATAAAAGGTACTAAGGGTATGAATGAGATAGGGCCTCACAAAGCTTGGGCTGAGCGCATCATGATGCGTGCTGAGGCATACGGAGTGATTGAAAATGAAGCGGAATACATTAATTTGTTTGGCGTGCAATGATTGATTTAACTACACCATTGAGTGAGGAAGTCATCCGCCGACTTGATGTTGGCAATGTGGTGACTATCACAGGTAACATTTATACTGGTCGTGATGCAGTGCTTCCTAAGATTGTGAAAGCTGCAGAAGACGGGACTTTGAATGATTTGGGCATCGACCTGCAGGGTGCAGTCATTTTCCATACAGCAGTCAGCCCAGCAGGAGTCGGTCCGACTTCAAGCAACAAGGTGGAGATAGAATGCACTTTTGAACCATTGTCGAAACACGGCGTGAAGATGCATCTCGGCAAGGGTGCCATTTCAAAAGAAACCGTAAAAGCCTTGGCGGAACAAAATGCAGTTTTCGCCATCATTCCGCCAGTGACTGCCCTTTTGGGCAGCCAGACAATGGAACAAGAAGTTGTGGCTTTTCCTGAATTGGGTATGGAGGCATTCAATAGGTTAAAAGTCGTCAAGTATCAGGCTATCATAGCTGCTGCGAAAGGAGAATCCATCTATGTCTAACATCAAAGAAAAAGTAGCCGAATGCCTCGTCCGTGCTGGTTCCACCTTTCGTGTAGACCAAAAGGAAGCCTATCGTAAGGCCATTGCCGATGAAGCAAACGCACAATTGTGCTGGGTGATGCAACAAGTGTTGGATAATGCCATGGTTGCCGAAGAACGGAGAAGCCCTTTATGTGATGACACAGGCATTCCGCATCTGTTCCTTGAGGTGGGACCGAATCGAAGCGTTACAGGCGAACTGCTTGAACAAATTAAGGAAGGCGTAGCCCTTGGCTTGCGCCAACTTCCCGGTCGTCCCATGGCCATCAAGGGTGACGATTATGCCCGTATTGACCAAAGTGGTGGCTTGAACGAGGATAGTGGCGCATTGATGCCATCACCAGTATTAATAAAACCCGTCAAAGAGGATGTGCTACGACTCACCGTGCTGATGCTTGGTGGTGGCCCCGCCATCCGTGGGATTACACAACGAGTATTTCATAAGCACAGTGTGGATGTCGTGATTGAAGAAATAGTTAATCGAGCCAAAGAAGGTGTTTCCAAATTGGGCTGCAGCCCATGTGTTTTGGCTGTAGGCATCGGTCGGTCTCAATTTGAAGCAACTAGTTTGATGATGGAGGCCATGGTTTATGGTGATTTTAGCAAACAGTCTGACTTTGAGAACAGAATCACCGAAAAAGTAAATGAAGCTAATATCGGTCCACTTGGATTGGGTGGCAAGCATAGCGTGTTGGCCACTTTCGCCAAGGTTGGTCCCCAACGGGCAAGCGGTGTAAGAATTGTAGCCTTAAGGCCGTGTTGCTGCTTTGAGCCGCGGAGAGCTTCTGTAGAGTTATAGTTGATTATGCCAAAGATATTACATACAGCGAGATATACAGGTTTGCCTTTGGAAATCCTTAAAAAATCTTGTCCTGAAGGTTTCACGGTGAAGACTTTAGACGAAGCCACTTATGAGCAACTCATAAAGGAATCTTTCGATGCAGACTATTTTCTTGTGAGTGGTCGTCTGCCAATCGATAAGATGGTGCTTGACCACGCCCCGCATTTGAAGATGATACAGCGGACAGGGGTCGGCACAGAGATGCTTAACTTGGACGAAATCGAGAAACACAGCATCCCCGTGTATGTAAATGATGGTGTAAATGCTCGAAGTGTTGCAGAGCATACGCTTACATTGATTTTGGCCTGCCTGAAACGACTTCCGCAGATTAACCAACAGGCTCATCAAGGGGTGTGGAAAAAGCAACAGACAGGAGTGACCACCCATGAGTTGTACAGCAAGACCGTAGCCTTGGTCGGTATGGGCAATATTGGTCGTTTGGTGGCGCAAATGCTGCAAGCGTTTGGCGCAAAGGTAATCTATACCGATGTGTTCCGTCAGACCGAAGCGGTGGAAACACTGTTGGATTTGACCTATTACTCCAACTTTGAAGCTTTGTTGCCAAAAGCAGACATTCTCAGTTTTCATTGTCCGCTGACGAAGGATAATACTGAGATTCTGAATAGAGCTACCCTTCAGTTAATGAAAGAAGGTTCTGTTGTCATCAACACGGCTCGAGGCAAACTTATTAATCAAGATGATTTGTATAACGCCATCAAATCAGGTCACATCCGTGCAGCAGCGTTGGACACGCATTATGAAGAACCAATCAAAGAAGGATATAAACTAGCCGAATTGGAAAATGTAATCCTGACACCTCATATAGGCGGTCTGTCTTATGAGGCATTTGAGGCTATGATGGAGGGTGCCATGGAGAATATAGAAGCATTTGAGCAGGGAAAGTTATCGGATATTGAAGAAAAAAGGATACTGTAATGAACCAAAGTCTGACAGAAACCTTTATTGATGGCCTATTTGCCAAGTTGCAAGCGATACCAGATAGGGTAATCCAGCAGGCTAAAAAGTGCCTGTTAGATTACATTGGTGTTGCTGTGGGGGGTGCCAGATATTTGCAGGAACATCATCTGCATTTTTTTGAATCTTTTACCAAAGATACAGGCGATTGTTCAGTGTTTGGTACAGACTATAAAACCACATCGGCAAACGCGGCCTTGTTGAATGGTTTCAGTGCCCATGTGTTGGAACTGGATGACGGTCATCGTAAGGGGATGATTCATCTTGGCGCGTCCATCATTTCTGCAGTTCTCGCTGTTTCGGAAAAAGAGAACATATCATTCGATGCTTTTGTGTGTGGTATCATTATGGGCTATGAGGCCGCCGTGCGTTGTGCTTGTGCCTTACAGCCAGGACACAAAGTAAGAGGTTACCATGTTTCAGGTACTTGTGGCACAATTGGCTCAGCGATAGGTGTTTCTTTCGCTTGCGGATACAATCGGGAACAAATTAAATCCACTTTGGCTTGTGCTGTTACTAGTGCAGCCGGGGTGTTGGAAATACAGGAAGAAGCATCCGAGTTAAAGCCCTACAATTTGGGTCGTGCTGCCATGGACGGACTTGTAGCCGCACAAATGGGTCGTATGGCCTTGTGTGGTCCCGATGACATCATGGGCGGCAAGCATGGGTTTCTCGCTGTGTTGACCGATACACCTACCTCATCCTATTTAACCGATTTTAGTAATGAGGACTATTGCATCGAAGGTATCTATCAAAAGGTGTATGCTGCTTGTCGTCATTGTCATCCAGCCATTGAGGCAGCTATTGGCATTCGAAACGATGTTGGACTCAAACCAGATCAGATTGACAAAGTGGATGTGCACACCTACAAACTAGCCGTTGGTGGACATGGCCATAGGATTATTCAAGGCATCAGTTCTGCCAAACTTAGTACACCGTATAGTGTAGCTTTGGCCTTAGTGAAAGGCAATGCGGGAAATGAGGATTTTAACGAAGACAATCTGATTGATCCCGACATTTTAGAGTTGACACAAAAGGTAAGTGTCATTGAGGATAAACAATTTACCGTTCAATCCCCCATGGTTCGAGGTGCACGGGTGGTCATCCGATTGAAAAATGGGAAAAAATACGAGAACTCCGTTCTCTATCCTAAGGGTGAACCGGAAAATCCGATTAGACATGAAGAAATCAAGCAAAAAGTTGATGCTTTAATCCAAAACAACAAAGATGGTTTAGTTAAAAGTTTTATTAATAATCTATGAGTATCATAAAAAAAATATATCATAAAACATACTCCATGTTACCCGTTGCAGAAAAAATGGTGATTTTCAAACGTCGTAATATGGATTTGCCCTGTGGTTATGGTAAGCCCTTTCGTGATTATCTCAACGAGGCATTTGACACTTTCCTTACTCCAGAAGAACGGCATGATACAAAACTAATAAATGATTTAACAAACGATATCATTAAGTGTTGGGTGAAATACGAGGCGTTGCCGTATGAGTTTTTTTCATACGACTTGCGACACAGCGACGACAAAAAGCGCGCTACATTCATGACGGATGTTCAAAAGAATCAAGCTTGTATTAAGTACTCTAGTCTGGAAGCCTATCAGAAAGAAATATGTGATAAATATGCTTTCTATCAATTAATGGAGCCGTTTTTTGGTCGCAAGGTGTTTAAAGTCAATGGGTTGGCTGATAAGGAGGGGTTTATACAATTTGCTACAGAAGTTAAAACACTTTTCTGCAAACTTTCCAAAGGCTCGCGAGGAAGCGGTGCCTTTCCCGCTGAAGTGTCAAATAAGGAAGACGCTGAACACCTGTTTTCACAACTGATAGAGTCTGCTGACGAAGAATGGGTTGTGGAGGAAAGAATAAAGCAAAATGAAGAAATGGCGCAATGGAATGACTCTTGTGTTAATACAGTCAGGTTACCTGCTTTTCTCACTAAGTATGGTTTTAAAGTATTAGATCCTTTTTTTCGTACGGGACGTGCAGGATCTGTCGTTGATAATGCTGGACAAGGCGGCGTGTTCGCTGCCATTGATCCCCAAACAGGTGTGTTGATTTCAGATGGTGTGGATGAGTATTGTCATACTTTTCCCACACATCCTGATTCAGGACTAATATTCAAAGGATGGCAGATTCCTCGTTGGAAAGAGTTGTTGGCTGTAGCAGAAAAAGCTCACAAAACTATACCACATCATAAGTATATCGGCTGGGATTTTGCGTTAACAGACACTGGCTGGGTGTTGATAGAAGGCAATTGGGGCCAAATGGTTGGTCAGTATGCAACAAAAGTAGGCGTTAAAGAATTATTTATGAAATATATTAATAATTGAACATTATCATGAGAGATATATTACGATCGTGTTTTCATAAGTTGAAGGGAGATTATTCCCAATATAAAGAAGAAATAACGATTGAAAATTTACATCGTGGTTTTTATCTAAAAGATAAGTTCTTACTTGACGAGCAGGATTCTCCGTTAATTTCGGATGAAGAATTTCGCCATATTAAAGAAACTTGGCCTTGTTTTAGGTTTTTTGGACAAGATGACCTTACTTGGTTTCGCATCTATAAGAGGGAGTTTGGCTTTTCTCCATATTTTGTAGATGCATTGCACATTAAATATATTGTGGAAAAATTTAATCCGTTTCATCAAGTCATTTCCTTGGAGAATAAAGCTATGGGGGATATCTATTTCCCAGAAATTCCTTTTCCTGAGGTTTATGTTCGGGCATTGAATGGATTATTCTATGATTCTCAAATGAACATACTAAGTTTAAATGAAGCCATTAGACTTTTGTCATCAAAACGAACTTTCATCATCAAGCCATCCATTGATTCTTTGTGTGGGGCGGGTGTTGAAAAAGTAGTTGTTGAAGAACTTGAGCAACAAGAAAAGGATTTGTGTGACATTATCCTACGTGGAGGTGAAAATTTTATCGCACAGGAATGTTTAACACAAGAACCAGTTATATCATCCTTGAATCCAACTTCTATAAACTGTTGTAGAATAACATCTATTTATATGAATGGTAAATTTGGCTACTCTTCTATATTAAAGGTTGGTAAGTTAGGATCTCACGTAGATAATTGGCATAGTTCGTACTTCATTGGTATGGCAAATGATGGGACGGTATTACCCCATGGTTTTGATAAAAAATGTTATCGGGTGGCAAAAACAGATAGTGGCATTAAATTTGGAGGAATGAAGGTGCCTTGTTTCGACAAAATGGTTGCCTTGGTTGAAAAATGTCATAAATATTATTTTGCCAATTGTGGGGTCATAGGATGGGATATTATGGTTGATAGTCAGAACAATCCTAGAGTACTGGAAATGAACATTAGCCGACCGGGAGTGGTTGGCGAACAACTAGCATCAGGTACATTCTTTGCCGATTTTAGAAATGAGATATGCAACACGTTGTTAAAGAAATGAGAGAAATAACTGATGAAGAACAGAAACAAATTCTGTTTGATATTTTAGTTTATTTTGACCAAATCTGTCGTGAGAATAAGATACAGTATTCTCTTGGAGAAGGTACCCTATTAGGTGCTGTCCGTCACAAAGGATTCATTCCTTGGGATGACGATATTGACATACTGATGACCCGCACTGAATTTGAGAAGTTTTTGTCAATCCATCAAAATGGACAATACGAGATTTTTCATGTCAACCCTAATGTAAACTACTGGAACTATGTGGCTCGTCTATGTGACCCCCGTACGGAAGTCTATTTCGGTGACAGCCACCATAGCATACATGGGCTTTGGGTTGGGTTGACACCTGTGGACAATATTCCCGATGACGATAGGAAATGGGGTCAAATGAAAAAAAGGATTGTTATTTGGGTAAAATTATGTCGCCAGAAGAAAGGAGTAGTTCCGATTGACGGGAGATTCAAAGGTCTCTTGGAACGGGTTCTATTCAGATTAAAACCCATCAATTGGTTTGACAGACGATTCAAGAAGGTGGTCACAGCCTATAAAGGACAATCGACCCAAAGGATGTTGAAGTTGAACATCCGTTATGAGCCGTTTGTTTTTCCCTCAAAGGTTTTTAATGGATATACGGAATTGGAATTTGAAGGCCGAAGTTTTATGGCTATAGAGCATTATGATGACTATTTGCGGCAAATGTATGGCGACTATATGACACCTCCTCCCGAGAATAAGCGTGTAACAAAACATGGTTTTAGAGCTTATTATAAATAATTAGTTAAGGACTTGCTACATAAGAATAGCACAATGAAAATAAAGGTTTACCCAATAGAAAAAACAAACGTTTCTTTGGAGCGCGTGTTGACGTTAATCAAGTTGGCTTTTCAAGAGCGGAAGGAACAAGGATTGAATTATGGTTGCCTTTCTTTATCGTTGGATGGTTTTCAAGAAGAAGTTAAGGATTCGATGATTCTTATTGCCATGGATGAAGATTCGGATGTTTTATGCGGTTGTTCGGTTCTGATGATTCGTTGTGATAAGGATGGTAATCGTTTTGGGTGGGAAAAACATACGTCAGTACATCCAGAATATAAGGGGAAGGGAGTTGGATCATTGTTGATCAATTCATTAAAGGCAAAAGCAATTGAGTTAGATTGTGAGTATTTGGGTTGTAGTACAGCTGTTGATGCTGAAAGTGCAATCAGAGTCCATTTGAAAAACGGTTATTATATTGTTGGTCTTAAATCTTTCAGGTCAACGAACTATTATTCTTATATGTTTAGAATGCAACTGACACCATCGTGTTGGAGTGACCCGCTTTATTGCAAAAAGCAATATAAAAAATCAAGAAGAAAAATTCGTGTGGCATACAAGGCCGATGGGTCCAAAACCATACTAGGCCGTTTATTGGCAAACATAGGAGTTAATTGGTGATACTTTTAATTATTGCATCAATTGAAAACAATATTAACATTCGGTGTGTATGATATGCTGCATATTGGGCATATCTTACTTTTCAAGCACATTAAGGAACACTTTCCCGATGAAAAATGCCACTTGATTGTGGCTGTTCAGAATGCGGAATGTATAATGAAGTATAAACCTGATACCAAAATGGTGTATTCCACGGAAGAGCGGATGTTTATGGTCAGCTCCGTCCGTTGGGTCGATGAGGTTGTTACATACAATGATGTGGATATTGATATTCAGAATATTGACTTTGACGTTTTCGCTAAAGGTCCAGACCAGTGTCATTTAGGTTTTCGAAAAGCTGTTAAATGGTGTAATCAAAATAGTAAACAAGTTGTGATAATTCCTCGCACGGAAGGAATATCATCTACTATGCTTAGAGAATACAGTAAAATATAAGATTAAAAAATGAAACTAATTGCAGTAGGCGATATAATGCCGGGAGGGGTCCTCTCAATTACAAATACAGAGTATGCCACTAAAGAAGTAAGAGATTACTTGTCTTCGGGTGATTTACGAATAGGCAATTTCGAGTGTGCAGTTGAAGTCCCCAATCCTTCTGGAAAAAAAATAATGGGTGGAGGAAATACCATTTTTATAAGGGAACAAGATGCAAAACGTGTTAAAGATTTAGGGATAGATATTGTTAGTATTGCTAACAATCATTTGTTTGATTTAGGTCCTGAGGGTGCTTTTAAAGCCATAGAAGTTCTGGATTGTTTGGGCATTAAACACTGTGGTGCAGGTAGAAATCTTCAAGAAGCAAGAAGGCCGGTTGTTGTTAAAAAGGATGGTTGTACATATGCTTTTTTGGCATTTACTGACACGAGATGGAATTATATGTATGAAGCAACAGACACGGAACCGGGTGTTAATCCTTTACGTGAGGACTATGTAATACAAGAGATTAAAGCGGCAAAACAATTATATGATTATATCATAGTAATTCCTCACTGGGGAAAAGAAAACACATATTTTCCGACACTTGAAGTGGAACCATTGGCAAAAAAAATGATTCATGCCGGAGCTTGTCTTGTTTTAGGAGGCCATTCTCATAGAATTCAACCTGTGATAAATATTTGTCATGGTTCAATAATATATAGTATGGGAAATTTTCTGTTTTCAAATAGAATCATTAACACTCCAAAATTTACATGGTATCCCCCAGAGCCAATAGATGTCGAAACTTTACCCAAAACTATTGGTATTCCATTAGTAGATACTCCAACAATTAAATTATGGCGTCCACTTGCATATATAGGAATGATGGTTGAGAGTACTATTAATAGAAACACACATTCCAAATATAAGTTGACTTATACAGACATGAATAATTGTGTGGATTTATTGAAAGAGGGAGTGTTTTGTAAGCGATTAATCCTGGGTTTATTAGAATTTTCAATTAAGTTTGGAATATACAAAATTGTTTTTATTCTGTGTGAGTATTACAAGAGTGCAAAAGCACGCATTTGTAGCAAAAAGCGATAACATGTCCGAGAATAGTTTAAAAACAAAAGCGGTTTCCGGAATGATATGGACTGCCGTCCAGAAATATTCCACTATGGGTATTTCATTTGTGTCAGGTATCATCTTGGCTCGACTGCTAACCCCATATGACTATGGATGTATTGGCATGCTAACTATATTCATGACTATTGCTGCTTCATTTGTAGATGGAGGTTTTGCTTCGGCATTAATACAAAAAAAACGCCCAACCCAAGAAGACTATTCGACCGTTTTTTATTGGAATATGAGCGTCTCTTTGTTAATGTATTTTGTTCTTTATTTATGTGCTCCCGCCATTGCAAGGTTTTACAAAATACCATTGTTATCTTCTGTATTACGTGTTCAGGGACTTGTATTAATTATTAATGCTGTTACTATTATTCAAAGCAACCAGCTTCGCAAACAGTTCCGTTTCAAGAAAATAGCTATAGTAACGATTCTTACTTCTATTATTTCATTGATCGTCACCATCATTTTGGCATACAAAGGATTGGGGGTGTGGGCGTTGGTTACACAAAACATCATTACAGCTTTTATTCCTTCTGTGATATATTGGTTGACCAACAGATGGCGACCTTTGTTGCTTTTTTCCAAGAAATCTTTTAGGGAACTTTTCTCGTTTGGTTTTTACATGTTTATGACTCATTTTGTAACAAATATTAGCAGTTCTATTCAAGGCCTTCTTATAGGAAAGGTTTATTCTCCAGCAACCATGGGTTTTTATTCAAAAGCGCATGGAACAGAACTGCTCGCTTCAAAGAGCATTTCTGATGTGATGACTCAGGTTACTTATCCTCTGTATGCAGAAGTTCAAGATGATAGAGATAGATTGATATTCATGATAAAAAGACTAACAACAACTCTTGCTTATCTAACTTTTCCCATGATGTTCATTTTACTTTTGTTGGCTAAACCTATTTTTGTGTTGCTATATTCTGAGAGATGGCTGCCTTGTGTTCCTTATTTTCAAATACTATGTATTGCGGGTCTTGCAATTTGTTTGCAAGCTGTAAATATGCAGGCTATATCTGCTGTTGGGAAGAGTAAAATTATGTTTACGTGGACGTTGATAAAAAGAATATTTGGTATGACATGTATTGTCGGGGGATTGTTTCTTTTTGGTATAAAAGGGTTATTGTGTGGTATGGTGATTAACTCATGGTTTGCATACCTTGTTAATGTTTGGCTTGTATCTAAGCATATAGGCTATAAGTTTTGGAGACAAATGCTTGATATATTGCCCATCATGTTGTTGGCGGTTTCGGTTGCCATTGTTGGCTATCTTTTCAATTTGTTTTCCCCGCTTTCAATGTATGTGAATGCGGTAATTGTTCTTCTGTTATATGTCCTGATTTACGTTGGTGGTTCCGTTTTGTTCAAACTTGAAGCATTCCAGTATAGTAAAGAGTTTGTTCCAATGCTGTTTTCCAAACTTAAGAGAAACAAAATGAAAAAGAAAGCTTAAGCTAAAAACACAGAGTGAATCTAATATGTATTGTAACTGATAGGTAATACGATGTTTGAAAGATATGTTTAATAGGTTAATAACTCTTGCTGATATCGCGTTTTGGCATTCTTATCTTAATAGATTCCCATTTGATAAAAAGGATATCTATTTTACCCCAGAATACTATTCCCTTTACCAAAACTATGGCGACGGCGAAGCCCAATGCTTTGTTTTTGAGAAAGATGGAAAAATTGCTTTATATCCTTTCTTGAGAAACCCTATTACATCATTAGGTTATCAGCTTGATAAGGAGTATTATGACATCCAAGGTGCTTACGGATATAATGGCTTAATTGCTTCTGCTGATGATGAGGGTTTCATTGCTGATTTTTGGAAGGAGTTTGATTCCTATTGTCAGGAAAATGATATTGTAGCAGAGTTTATGCGATTCCACCCATTGTTGAACAACCAAAGGTTGGCTTCTCCCGAAATGAAGACGTTCTTTAGTCGGCATACCGTTGCCTTGGATTTGAGTCTGTCATTGGATGAGATTTGGACGCAGCAGTTCAGTTCGAAGAACCGCAATATGATTCGCAAGGCGGAAAAAGAAGGTGTTACCATTGCTGAGAGCGACGATTATGAGTCTTTCAAAAAACTCTACGATGGCACGATGACCAACCTCAATGCAGAAAACTATTATTATTTTCCACAAAGCTATTACGATGAGTACAAGGCATCGTTTAAAGATAATAGTATTCTTTGTTTTGCCATGCTTGATGGGAAAGTGATAGCTGGATCCATGTTCATGTTTAGTGATAAATATGCCCACTATCATCTTTCTGCACGTGATAGGGAATACTCGAAATATGCTGCTAATAATTTGATTCTTTGGTATGGTATTCAGAAGGCAAAGGAACGGGGATGTAAATGGTTTCATTTTGGGGGCGGTACTACTGGCGAAGAAAACGACTCATTGTTGATCTTCAAACAAAACTTCTCAAAAACAAAAACTGAGTTTTGGATTGGCAAACGGGTACATAACCAAGCCGTTTATGACAGTATTGTTGAGCAATGGAAGGAAAAATATTCAAAGTGCTATGAAAACAATCGTGTTAAATTGTTGGGATATAGAGAAATATAATTATTGTCAAAATGGATTACTCAGAAAAGATTCGTAGAAAGATAATTCCAGCAGAAACGACCCTCATTCAGACAATGAAAATAATGGATGAGAAAAGGACTAAATCCTTGTTGGTTTTTTCTGGTGACCTTTTTTTGGGGATTATTACCAATGGAGACTTGCAAAGAGCCATTATTGCCAATTTTCCGTTTGAAACCCCCATAGATAAACTTCTCAACAATAATGGTAAAAAGTATGCTTTTGTGAATGATGATAAAGAATCTGTCAAGGATTGGATGAGAAAAAAAAGGGCAGAGTTTATGCCTGTAGTAGATGACGATGGAAGGTTAGTTGATGTCATTTTTTGGGATGAAGCATTAGAGAATACCACGAATGAAGATAATCGTCTGAAACTAGACCTTCCTGTGGTCATTATGGCAGGAGGTAAAGGCACGCGGCTAAAGCCTATTACGAATGTGTTGCCAAAACCCTTGGTACCTGTGGGTGAAAAAACCATCTTGGAGGTAATTATGGATCAGTTTGAGAGCATAGGTTGTCATAAGTTCTTTATGAGTGTAAACTACAAGGCTGATTTGATGAAATACTACCTGAATCAATTGCCACACCATTACGATGTAGAATTCTTTCAGGAAGAAAAACCTCTGGGCACAATTGGAAGTGTATCGTTGTTGAAGGGAAAGATAAACACACCGTTCTTTGTTAGTAATTGTGATAGTATTAACGAGCAAGACTATCGCGACGTGTGGGATTATCATGTGAATAACCATAATGACATGACCATCGTGACAATGGTGAAAAGTTTCCATATCCCGTACGGAGTAATTGAGACTGGATCTAATGGACTCATGGTTGCATTGAAAGAAAAACCAGAGCAAACCTATCAAGTAAATACAGGAGTGTATATTTTGAACCCAGAGTTGATAGGCGAAATACCCGAAGGTGAGTTTTTCCATATCACTCAGTTGATGGAGAAAGTACAGGTTAGGGGTGGCAGAGTGGGCTGTTTTCCTGTTAGTGAGCAATCGTGGAAGGATATGGGGGAATGGCCTGAGTATTTGAAAATGATAAACGTATTATAATATGAATGTTGAGAGAAAGATGAAAGTGGCAATGATTTGTCATTTTTCGAATAAAGAAGTTCGAGATAATTTGCCATTAAGTAATCGTAGATTGTATCGGTTTGCAAGAAAAGTATTGGGAATGCCAGGGAAAAGTGGATGGTATGGTGACATTGCACCATGGGATAATAGCATAATTGGTGCCATAAAGGAACGAAACGACATAGAATTATTTGTGATATCAGCCCATGGTGGTCTAAAAAAGTCTATAGTCTCTTTTGATTCTGAAGGAATTCATTATCATTTTATTAGATGTGAAATCGCTACTATGCTAAAAAAAATCATCCACAACGATAATCTTTGGAGAACTTTAAATCCTATGTCACCTAAAGTCAAAAGACTCGTTAATTGGATTAAGCCTGATTTAGTGTTATTGGTCGGTACTGAGAATGCATACATATCTAGTACAATTTTAGGCATAAATGGTTTTCCTATTTATGTTTTATGTCAAACAATTTATAATAATCCTGAGTTTTGTGAACTGGATAAGAAAAACTCTTCTACTGAATTAAAAATATTTGAGAAGGAACGTTATGTGGGGGTATATTCAGACAAACATTATTATTTATTAAGGGGATTGGGATACAAAAATTATATTTTTAGTTTTCAGTGGCCAACTTATAAAAATACGTTCGTTCCAATTCCGTGTAATGAAAAACAGTTTGATTTTATTAATTTCGCTTTACACATGAGCAGGGAGAAAGGATTTCATGATTGTATCGAGGCCTTGTCTATTGTTAAAGTAAAATATCCAAATGTAAAATTGAATTTGGTTGACGGTGGCAATGATATAGTTCGGGCAGAATTGAAGCGATTAATAAAAAAGTTGGGTCTTGAGAATAACGTTACGTTTACACCTTTCTTTGCTGAGAGGAAAGATTTATTCCAGCATTTGCAAAAAGTGCGGTTTGCAATACTCCCTTGTAAGGTGGATCATATTTCTGGAACGCAGTTGCAAAGTATGAAGTATGGACTGCCAGTGGTATGCTATAAGACAACAGGAACACCATCATTGAATAATGATAAAGAATGTGTTTTGATAGCTGAGATGGATGATATTAAGGAACTTGCATCAAAAATGCTGTTATTGATGGATAATCCTGATTTAGCAGAACGATTGCGTCAGAATTCATTTGAGTTTTGTCAAAAACGAAAACAGGATACTCTGGGAAATATGCATAGACTGGTTGAGAATTTCAAATCCATCATAGACAATTATAAGCACGGTACATCAATTCCAGAAGAACAATTGTTTGAGAGCCGATTATAGCGTTATTATTTGTTGTGCATATGAATGTTAAATTATTTTTATTTTTTATCGTTGTTCTATTAGGGCTTATATTAGGTGGCGGTGAAGACCTCAAAGGGCAGAAACGCAAATGGTATGTTTTCATTATCATTTCGTTACTAATATTGGAGTCTTGCTTGCGAAGTATTTCTGTTGGACCAGATACCAGAGGGTATTTTTATGATTTTCTTAGAATAAAATATCTAACATGGACTGATGTTTTTTCATCGTTTAGAACTGCTTATTTAGAGGGTGAAGGGAAAGATATTGGTTATTTGGTGTTCGTGAAATTGGTTCAAATCATTTCCATGGATTTCAACGTTTTTTTGTTTGTTTGTGCTCTTGTTTTTTTTGTCCCTTTAGGATTCATTCTTTATCGATATTCTACCCATATGTTACAATTGGTGTTTGCCTTCTCTTTATATGTGGTTTTGTTTCATATCGTTGCTCTTTCGGGTATTAGGCAGCAAGTTGCAACAGGTTTTTCGTTTATGGCTTTTCTTCAATTTGGAAATAAACACCATTGGAGAGCAATCCTGTTAATTTTTTTAGGCTCTTTTATACATATATCTCTTTTGTTTTTTTTACTTTTGCCATTGATTAAAATTGTCTTTCCTCGATGGGTTAAAGCCATTCATCTGTTTTCTTTTGCGACGATTCCTTTTGCTATTATTTTCGCCAGTACTATTATTTCTTTTTTTGCCTCTTTTTTGGCTAATGATTATTATTCTGTTTATGGCGAGTCTGAATCTGGAGGTGATGCATTCACCTATATTATTTTGATGGAACTCTTATCTTTGTTTTGTTTTATTGCAATAAAAAAACAAAATATAAAAGATAATCCTGAGATTGGTTTGTTATATGCTGTATTGCCTTGGGTAACAATGACCGTGCCATTAATCTCGTTTAATGGAGCCATGATTCGCATAGGGCAATATTTTACTTTATATATGATGCTATTGGTGCCAATGGCTATTGATGCGATGTTTAAATTTAAAGTGGATAGAAAAGTTATTTATATTAGTTTTATAACTATTCTTATATTGTTGAATTTTAATAGTGGCGTTTTCCATTATTATTTCTTCTGGCAAGAGCCCCAAATCTAATTAGATTATGTCGTTTGTTGACAATAAACGAATCGCAAAAAACACGGTTGTGCTATATGTCAGGATGATTCTCCTGATGGCTGTGACGCTTTACACATCTAGGGTGATTCTTGCAACGTTGGGTGTAGAAAACTATGGTATTTATAGTTTGATAGGAGGTATCATTGCCTTGTTTTCCTTTATCAGTAATTCCCTTGTAGGAGCCATGCAGCGTTTTTTCAGTGTGGCTTTGGGTCAAAATGATGAGGCTCGGTATCATAGGATTTATGTTATGGGATACAACCTGTTATTCTTTTTTTCTTTTTTTTTTATTATTGGTAGGTGAAACTGTTGGATTTTGGTTTGTCAATTGTAAACTTAATATTCCTGATGGAAGGGAAAATGCAGCCTTTTGGGTGTATCAGCTTTCCATTTTGACGCTCATCGTACATTTGCTTAGGACCCCCGACAATGCAACAATCATTGCATACGAGCGTATGGGATTTTATGCATATCTCAGTATTGGTGAGGCATTGATAAAGCTTGGTATAGTGTACCTCTTGCAGTTATTTGATATGGATAAACTGATTCTTTATGTAATGTTGTATTTTATTGCCACAGTCATCATCAACATGGCGTATAAAATACATTGCAATAAGCATTTTTCTCCATGTCATTACAAGTGGTTATGGGATTCAAAACTGTTTAAGGAATTGTTGTCTTTTTCGGGTTGGTCATTGTTTAGCAATGGATCTCGAACAATTACCATGCAAGGAGAAAATATTATGCTGAACCAATACTATTCGGTCTCAGTGAATGCAGCACGTGGAGTAGCGGCACAAGTGTACAACGCGATTAACACTTTTCTCACTAATTTTCAAATTGCATTTAGACCACAGTTAACAAAGAGTTATGCGGCTGGAGAGATGAGTAATCACTATTTGCTTTTATTCCGTTCTTCAAAGTTCTCGTTTTATCTCTTGTTGGCTCTGGTGGTTCCTATCATTTTCAATTTGGATGCTTTATTAAGCGCGTGGCTGGTTGACGTGCCACAATATACCAAGGAGTTTTGCCTGTACGTATTGTTAGCTTATTTGGCAGATGCTTTGGCTGCACCATTAAGTACTTCTATTGTGGCCAATGGCAACATAAAAGGGTTACAAATATCAATAGCTGTGGTTTTTGCACTACAATTGATAGCCAGCTATTTTGCTTTAAGAGCAAAATGGCCACCTTATATAGTTTCCGTGTTTATTTTTGTAAGCCATAGTATTCATTATTTGTTTTATATATACTTCTGCAAGCGATTGTGCCACCTGAACATCAAGGAATATCTGAGAAAAGTTATATTGCCACTTATTCCAATTTGTATCATTTCGCCTCTTCTTCCTTGGGGGTTGCAAAGGTTTTCACTTGGTTTTTGGCGAGCGATTGGATTGTGCGTTATAGATATAGTTTGGGTGATAGTTATTGTTTGGCTGTTAGGAATGAGGAAAGAAGAAAAACAATATGTGGAATCTTTGTTCTTAAAATTGAAGCATCGAAGATAATGTTTATAAATCCCTTGTTGGGGATACTGTCAAAATAAAACCATATGACTCAAGCGTTTCCTAAAATACTAATCCTCTCCCGAGGCGTTTGGGATGACACAGATGGCACTTCAAGTACCTTGACCAATCTGTTTCAGGAGTATGATCCAAATAAATTGGCTCAAATATATATCGAAACAATTGCACCTAACACGAAGTGTTGTCACAGGTTTTTTCAGATTTCCGAGTTTTCTTTAGTTCATAAACTTTATAAGTGGAGAACGAAGACTGGGTATTCTATAGACTCAAGTCAAGAGAGCGATATGCCCTTGGATTCCAAGATTGCAAAGCAAGAGGCTGCCACAATGAATTATGTTCGAGGGCATCGTTCCATTTGGTTCACAATTGCACGTGAATTTTTGTGGTCTTTTAAAGGATGGAAAACTAAAGAATTAAAACAATTCATAAAGGATTTTGACCCAGATGTGGTTTGGATTAATGGAGCAACAGAGCCATTTTTATGCAATTTGTGTTATTTTGTTCTTCAAATTGCTCATACTCATTCTGTAGCTTATATGCAGGATGATAATTATTCATATCAATCTAAGAATCTTTTATATAGATTGTTTAAGCGATATCATAGAAAGACAATAAAAAGAGTTGTCGATCAATGTGATAGGATGTTTGTTATTAGTCCTAAAATGAAACGAGAGTATGACGAGATATTTAATAAAAACAGCATATTACTGACAAAAGGTATTGATATTGACAAGTTGCCATCCTTAAATTTGTATGTCCATAAACCTGTCAAGATGGTATATATGGGAAACATCATATATGGTAGGATTTATTCTTTGCTTGCCATCGCTGATGCGCTAAGGAGGTTGAATTCTGAAGAGACTATGGTTCAACTTGATATCTACACTCCCAATAGCGTTTCATCAGATATTAAAGATCAGTTGCTAAATAACGGAAATGTCTTTATCAAGCCGCCAGTTAAGTATGATGAGGTTCAACAAATTATTTCAGAGCATGATGTGGTAGTGTTTGTGGAATCTTTTGAACCAAAGTATTCTAAAGTTGCGCGATTATCATTCTCTACAAAAATCACAGATTATCTTTCATCTGGCAAGTGTATTTTTGCGGTCGGCCCCAAGGACATTGCACCAATAGAGTATTTTATGGAAGAAGACGCTGCAATTGTTGCAAGTACACAAGATGAGATTCAAGAAAAGATGTTAATGCTTACAGACCCTTCTCTAATTGAAAATTATGCTGTTAAAGCGCGGGAATGTGCTTGTAACAATCATAATAAGGATAAGATGGTCAAAATGCTGTATGGGGAATTGGTTTCCTTGAATAGTAAATAATACAATGCGCAATTATTATCTTTATGAGTGGCAGAGATCTCTTTAAAAAAGCAAAACCCATTATTAATGTATCGGTTTTAATAATGTCTCTATTTCCAAAAGGAGTTCGGAAGAAACTTCTAGTTTGGAACAGAAATGTTTCGGGTAAATCCGGTTATTTTATTCGGTATGTTCTATTGAAATCTATTTTGCCGACAATTGGAGATAATATTGGAATTGACCAAGGTGTAATACTCTTAAATGTTGAAAGACTAAGATTAGGGTCAAACATAAGCATTAATCCCAATTGTTATATTGATGCTGGGGGGGGGGTACAAATTGGAAACAATGTTTCGATAGCAACAGAGACTGTGATTATCTCAACATCTCACACTTGGGGGGATGACTCTGTTCCAATAAAATATAATCCCGTTGATGCTAAGCCGGTGGTGATCTGTGATGATGTTTGGATTGCATGTGGTGTCAGAATTATTGGAGAGTGTACAATTAATCGTAGATCAATTGTTGCTGCAGGTGCAGTGGTGAAAGGAATTGTGCCAACACATTCAATATTTGGTGGGGTACCTGCTCATATGATAAAAAGCATTTAATTATCTCAGAAAAATTTATTAAAAATGTCATATCTAAATCAAATTACATTTCCATCGAATTCACTATTCCTTGTAACAGGAGGTGCAGGTTTTATCGGCTCTAATCTTTGTGAGGCGATACTTAAATTAGGATACAAAGTACGTTGCTTAGATGATTTAAGCACGGGGAAACAATCCAATATTGATTTATTTATTAATAATCCCAACTACGAGTTCGTCAAGGGTGATATCAAGGATTTTGACATCTGTATGAAGGCTTGTGAAAATATAGATTATGTGATGAATGAAGCTGCTTGGGGTAGTGTACCGCGTAGTATCGAAATGCCGCTATTCTATAGCTTGAATAATATTCAAGGAACATTGAATATGCTTGAAGCTGCACGACGGAATAAGGTAAAAACTTTCGTATATGCCTCGAGCTCTTCTGTCTATGGTGATGAAGCACACCTGCCCAAGCAGGAAGGTGTGGAAGGTAACCTGCTCAGTCCCTATGCCGTCTCGAAGCGTTGCGATGAGGAATGGGCAAAGCAATACGCTAGACATTACGGCTTGAAGACAATAGGCCTACGCTATTTCAATGTCTTTGGCCGACGTCAAGATCCACATGGCGCATACGCTGCGGTGATTCCAAAGTTCATCAAGCTATTACTAAATAATGAACGACCCACAATCAATGGCGACGGCAAACAGAGTCGCGACTTCACATATATCGAGAATGTGATTGAGGCCAACCTGAAGGCTTGTCTCGCTCCTGATGAAGCCAGTGGTGAGGCATTTAATGTTGCATACGGCGGAAGGGAATATCTGATAGACATTTACTATTCTCTGACTAAAGCATTAGGCAAGGATATCGAGCCCATCTTTGGCCCCGACCGTCCCGGTGACATCAAGCACTCTAATGCCGACATTAGTAAAGCAAAAAGATTGCTGGGATACGACCCACAGTATGATTTTGCCCGTGGTCTAAATGAAGCTATTGAATGGTATAAGGCAAATTTATAGTTGATAATTAAATATAAATGCAATGAAAGACACTAAAATCTGTGTAATAGGTCTAGGTTATGTTGGTCTGCCTTTGGCACGCCTGTTTTCAACCAAGTATTCCACCGTCGGTTTCGACATGAACCAGAAGCGTTGTGACGCCCTCATGGCTGGGCACGATGCCACTCTTGAGGTAAGCGATGAACTGTTGCAAGATGCCATCAACAATCATGGTTTCGTCTGCACCAGTGACATTGAGAAGATACGTGATTGTAATTTCTACATTGTAGCAGTTCCAACACCAGTGGATGAAGACAATAACCCAGACCTTACTCCGCTCGTGGGAGCCAGCACTACAGTCGGTAAAGTGATTAGTAAGGGTGATGTTGTGGTTTACGAGTCCACTGTTTATCCTGGCGTTACTGAAGACGAGTGTATCCCCGTGGTGGAGAAGGTGTCCGGTTTGAAGATGAATGTTGATTTTTATGGAGGATATTCCCCTGAGCGCATCAATCCAGGTGACAAGCAGCACACGGTAGAGCATATTAAGAAAGTAACATCCGGTTCAACACCAGAAATTGGCAAGTATATCAATGAGGTCTATAGTAGTGTTATTACTGCTGGTACACATTTAGCTCCTACTATTAAGGTCGCCGAGGCTGCCAAAGTGATTGAAAACTCGCAACGTGATATTAACATCGCTTTTGTGAACGAGTTGAGCAAGATTTTCAACAAGATGGGTATCGACACCCTTGACGTGCTTGAGGCAGCAGGTACTAAGTGGAACTTTCTGCCGTTCCGTCCAGGTTTGGTAGGTGGTCACTGTATAGGGGTAGACCCATACTATTTGGCTCAATGTGCTAAAAGATACAGTTACAATCCTGAAATCATTCTTGCAGGTCGTAGAATGAACGATGGCATGGGCGAGTATGTGGCTATCGAGACCATCAAGCTGATGCTGAAGAAGGGCATCCAGGTGTTACATAGCGACATCCTCATCCTCGGCTTCACCTTTAAGGAGAACTGCCCTGATGTTCGTAACACGAAGGTCATCGACATCTACAAAGCCTTGAAAGAATACAATCTCAATATAATAGTTTATGATCCTTGGGCTAATCCCGCTATAGTGGAACATGAGTATGGCATCAAGGTAAATAACGAACTTCCTGCCCAAAAGTTTGATGCTTGCATTGCAGCTGTGGCACATAAGAAGTTTGAAGGTTTGGATGTGCTTGGTCTGTTGAAGGATAAGCATGTGGTGTTTGATGTGAAATGTACACTGGATAGGGAATTGGTGGACGGGAGGCTGTAAATACCCTAATATGGAATCGAAGAAAGTATTGATTAGGACTACGACAATTCCTGGCTCCATGCGGGGATTGTTGAAGGGACAACTGAAATTCATGTCTCAGTATTATGATGTGGTTGCTGTAACTTCGGGAGGCCCCAATTACGAAATAATGTTAAAAGAACAATGTGTTCGAGGTTATGTAGTACCTTTCACCAGAAAGACCTTTTCTATTGGTTCTGACATCAAGGCATTCTTTAATTTAATTAGGATTATTAGGAAAGAAAGGCCTTTTATAGTTCATTCCCACACTTCAAAGGACGGATTGTTGTGTATGGTTGCCGCGTGGCTATGTAGGGTGCCCCATCGTCTTTATACCATTGCTGGGTTGGGTGATTTATCAGGTATAAGAGGTTTTGTGTTGAATGTGTCGGAATGGATTACTTTTGCTTGTGCTACAGGTATTTATCCAAATTCAAAAAACATGATGGATATTTATCTGAAAAAGGGAATGCTTAAAGCGCGAAAAGCTAAGGTGTTACTCAATGGTAGTTCTAATGGTATTGATTTGGACTACTTTGATGAAAAACAGGTTTCAAAAGTAGAAATAGCCGCTATTCGTGAACAATTTGGGTGTGATGAGGAAACCATTATGTTTGTGTTTGTGGGGCGAGTTACTGGAGATAAGGGAGTTAATGAAATGATTCAGGCGTTTGGCATGGTGCATAAAGAATGTAAAAATGCCAAATTGCTTATAGTGGGTCACTATGAAAAAGAGTTGGATCCTATTTCTTCCGAGTCCACCCACGAAATAGAAACAAACCCTAACATTGTATTTGCTGGTTTTCAATCTGATGTGCGACCATATATTTTGGCGGCTGACACGCTCATCTTGCCTAGCTATCGTGAAGGGATGCCCAATGTGGTCATGCAAGCCGGTGCTTTGAACAGGCCGTGTATTGTTACTAATATCAATGGTAGTAATGAGATAATTATAGATGGTGTAAATGGCAATATTGTGCCTAGAAAAGATACAGTTGCTCTTTATAACCAAATGAAGTATTACTGCGAGCATAAGGACGAAGTGAAAGCAATGGGGGAAAAATCACGTGATTTAATTGCGAAACGGTATAAAAGGCAGGATATATGGTGTGCACTATTAAAGGAATATCAATCATTTGAAAAATAATATGATATACGAAATCAAACATCTTTTTTTTGATGATGGAGATGTCTCTTTGCAGAAAGTGGTAGATCTCCAGAATATCGTTTATGAGGGAAAACATACGTTTAGGGTTGAAGGTTTCCGAAAAAGGTATTTGGAGAACCCACTGGGGAGAGTGATTTCATTCAATGCCTTTTATGGGGAGGAATTGGTGGCTCATTATGCTTGTATCCCATACGCAATGAATATCGGTGGACGAAAAAGCATCGGATTGTTTGATATGGCAACCGTTACCCATCCTGACCATAGAGGGAAAGGCTTATTTAAAAAACTGGCTCAAACCACTTATGATTTTGCTAAAAAACAGGGGTACGAATTCATTCTAGGTGTCGCTAATGCCAATAGCTTTCCTGGATACATGAAGTATTTCCCAATGACTTTTGTTGGGCAGTTGGAGGTTAGAATGGGGTTAGGTTTAAATATTCTTCCAGATGCTTCAAAAGAGTATTCGGTATATTATGACAAAGATGTTTTTGAATGGAGGTTAAGATGCGGTCGTGCCAATTATAGCAGGGAGAAAAACGCTGTTCTGGGGAAATACAATTCCATGGTTCAAACTTATATGGGGTGCTATAGCGATGAGTTTTTATCCTCAATAGATATTGCCAACAAACACTGGTGCTTTAGGCCAAGGCTATACGTAGGGATGGGTGCAAAATTTAAAAGTTTGTATCTCAAAGTTCCGAAATTCATCAAACGCTCTCCGTTTAATGTGATTTTCCTTGATTTGACGGATGGCCAATTGCCCCCAATAACGAAAGAAAATCTGTTCTTTCAACTTATTGATTTTGATGTAGCATGAACCTTCTCACCTTTGACATAGAAGAATGGTTTCTCCATAGAGAGCCAGAAAAACACTTCGAGTATGATCGGTATCTTAATGCCATATTGAATAAATTGGATGAACAAAAATTGAATGCCACTTTCTTTTGCGTGGGTGAAATGGGAAGGCTGTTTCCAGAAGTTATTAGAAAAATACGGGCTCAAGGCCATGAGATAGGTTGCCATTCGAATATTCATACTTGGCTTAACAAGATGACTGAGGCGGAATGTCGTGAGGATACACATCGTGCCATGGACAGTTTAGAGCAGTGCATAGGTGTGAAGGTGAAAAGTTACCGTGCACCAGCGTTTTCCATTGGTGAGAATAACAAGTGGGTATTTGAGATTCTTGCGGAAAATGGGATTGTGCGAGACGCTTCAGTATTCCCGGCAGCAAGAGATTTTGGCGGCTTCCCTAATTTTGGACAAAAGACACCCTGCATTGTGCAATACAATGGAATCCGTTTGAAAGAGTTCCCTATTTGTACAGCAAAACTTTTAGGAAAAGAGATGGCATATTCTGGCGGAGGGTATTTTAGGTTTTTCCCATTGGATTTTGTGGAAAAAGAGATGAAGAAAAGTCCTTATTCGATGTGCTATTTTCATATAGGAGACTTGGCGCCAGAATCGTATGGTGTGATGAGCAAAGAGGCGTATGAAGTCTATTTTAAGGAGAAGGGTACTATGAAGGCACGATATATTCGTTTCATTAAGTCTAATCTTGGTAAAAAGAACGCTTTTCAGAAAATGATGCGACTTCTCGATGATAACTCGTTTGTGAATGTTTTTCAAGCTGACCAAGAAATTGAATGGGATAAAGTACCAGTTGTGACAATATGAAATTGAACTATTGAGGTTGCTATTTACAAAGTGTCAATTCATACGTGGTAAAAAATAATGATAGTTATTCTTAATATGTATTTGAGAATAAAAAAATAAAGTATTTCAATAGTTGGATAATCAATATTATACTGTTTTTAGTGTTTTTTTTTCTGTATTTTGGATATTTTCCATAAGACACGAATTACTTGGATTTGAAGAATTGATTTTGCAAATCATCATGCAAGTATGATAGCGCATATAAAGAGTTATTAGTACTCACCACAAATAGACAAATAGATTAATTGAAGAGGGTAATATATGGAGTATCGTTTTTTTCAATATGGTGTGGATGATGTATATATCAAAGAGATAGTTGATATGTTAGCCATATCACATCGCGAGGTGATAAAGTCGGAGAAGTGGTTTCGGTGGAGATTCGAGCAAAATCCATGCGGGGAAGCAATCGTGTCTTGTGCATTTGATTCTGGGCATTTGGTTGCATGTATTGCCATAGAGAAGGTGCCAGAGAAGATTAATGGGAATCAATGCATATTTGGGCTTGTTCGCTATTATTTTGTACGGGAGAGCTATGGTTTTGCAGAGATAATTACGAGGTTGATAGGGCAGGCAGAAGTTGAGGTACAGAGACAGCAATTGACAGCTGTTTTAATATTGGGGCTGCTGGATTATTGTTCAGATGTGTCAATTGATGGTTGGAAGAAAGGTGATGTTAAAGTGAAGTATAGAGTGAAATTCATAGAACCACTACGTTCCATATTCAGACTGTCTGATGTAAAGAAAACACTTATACCCTGCAGGTACCCTTCTCTTGATGAGAAATCGGATGACAGGAATAAATCATCATATATAAAGAGTTCTTTATTAAATCAGCCGGAATTAGAAAAGAAATGGGATACAGAATATTTGTGCTGGCGATTCCTTTCTACAGAAAATCCTGAATATGCATTTGTAAATGATCAGGATACTTTTGCCATTGCTGTTGTCGGAATCAGAGGAAAAGTGACAAAGGATGTTCAAATCTTAATGATGGCAACAAAAAATGAAAAAGTTCTTTCAAATCATTGCAAAAAAAAAGTTGCTGACAAACTGAATGAACTGTTTCATCCAGACACAATAAGTTGTGTGGACAATGACCATTATTTGATATTTGGGAATACAATTGGTGCTCTGCACACTATACCTGTTTGTTATAAATGGACAGAAGGAGCGGAAAGTCTAAACATAACCAATTTGGTACATACCGTGATAAAGTATAATCTCCAATAGTTGATAATAAGTTGAGGGTTGAAAGTGTAGAGTTGAAAAAACGTCATCCTCTATTCTAAATAACCACAAATCATAATAATAAGTTGAGAGTTGATAGTTGAAAGTGTAGAGTTGAAAAATGCTATCTTTCACTATAGATGACCACTAATATTATTTTGACTAATTGTACAAGTCTGATGAATTAATTTTGTGAATCATCATGCAAGCATGATATATTTAAAAACAAATGTGATGTATAAGTTTTTTTTTAAACGCCTATTAGATATAACAATCTCAGGATTGGCTTTATTGGCTATTGGTTGGCTATTAGTTCTAATTGCAATATTCTTACATTTTGCAAACAAAGGTGCAGGCGCTTTCTTCTATCAAGAGCGTCCAGGAAAAGATGAAAAAATTTTCAAGGTTATTAAGTTTAAAAGTATGACTGACGAAAGAGATAAGGATGGAAATCTATTACCAGAAGAGCAAAGACTGACAAAAATAGGTGCATTTATTAGAAAGTTCTCTATAGATGAACTACCTCAATTAGTTAATGTGTTTAAAGGAGATATGGCATTCATTGGTCCGAGACCATTGCTCATAAAATATTTACCTTTATACAGTAAAGAACAACACCGACGTCACGAAGTTAGGCCAGGAATGTCAGGATGGGCGCAGGTGAATGGCCGTAATAATATTACATGGACAGAAAAATTCAAGCTGGATGTGTGGTATGTTGATAATGTTACGTTATGGGTTGATATAAAAGTGATTTTTCTTACCATTAAGAATGTACTTGTATCAAAGGATATTATATTAACCACAGGACCTTTTACTGGAGACAATTGATATGAAGAAAGTGATGATTCTAGCTGGGGGCAACGACCAGATAGCTTTAATGGAGGAAATCCGCCGCTATTTTAAGAATGAGGTGGAAATTATATTGGTTGACATGTCTGAAAAAGTCCGTGCAATTCCGTATGCTGACAAGTTTTTGAAGATAAGTACAATGGACAAGGCTGCTGTGTTAAAAGCTGCACGTGAAGAAAAGATTGACTATATTCTGACAGCTTGCGGCGACCAACCTCTTTCGACTATGGCCTACGTGGCCACTGAGATGGGGCTGCCGACCTACCTTACAGAGCATGATGTACGTGATTTGACCAACAAGCGTTATATGAAAGAAAAAATGGTGCAGGTGGGCATACCTACGGCCAAACACATTTATATTAATAAAACATGGGATGGGAAACTGCCCGATTGGGAATTCCCACTGGTCGTGAAACCAGTGGATAGCAACGGCTCAAAAGGAGTGAAGAAAGTATTTTCTCAAGCTGATTTGGAAAAATCTCTTAAAGAAGCGTTTCAATACTCACTTTCAGGCGATGTAATCATTGAAGAATTCAAGCAAGGCGAAGAACTTTCGGTAGACGTATATGTTGAAGGAACAACCGCCAAGCTACTTTCAATAACAGCATCCAAGAAGATTCAAGAAAATAAGGATTCTTTTACAATCATTCAGAGTTATTACCCAGCTCCTACGGATTATAAAGAAGAACAAGTTCTTGAAATCTGTCAGAAGATTGTTAACGCATGGCATCTGCACGATACTCCGCTTTTAGTACAGTTAATCCAAAATGAAGATAGCTATAATGTGCTTGAGTTCAGTGCACGAATGGGTGGAGGTTCAAAATATCGATTGATTCAAGTGTTGTCTGGAGTTGATATTATGAAGGTGTATGTAGAAATGGTGATGGGACAAAAACCCAAAGTGGAACCCCAAAAACAATATAACAACGCTATTATGAGCTATGTTTATTGTTATCCAGGTATTTATGAGTCAATAGTTGGTTTGGAAGAACTCAAAGAAAAAGGAATAATACTTGATTATTTTATATATAGAGGGTCGAATTCTGCAATTGAAAAATCTAATACTAGCAGTGATCGTGTCGCTGGATTCTTAGTGGTAGGAGCCTCGAAGGATGAAGTAGAAAATAAACTAGAAGAAGCTAATGCTACTTTATGTGTGTTGAACGATAAGGGTGAGGATATAATGCGTCACGATTTGTTTCAAAGGACGTTTTAGCACATAAAAAGATATATGAAAATCGCAGTAATAGGTGCTGGTAATGGCGGGCAAGCCATTGCTGGTTATTTGGCAATGCAAAACTACAAAGTGGCTTTGTATGACATTGATGAATGCAAAATCAACGAGCTGAAACAATTTGGGGGGATTCGTTTGGAAGGTTGCATAAATGGTTTTGGTAGGTTATACCGCATCACTACTGATATTGCAGAAACGTTACAGGATGCAGAAATTGTTATGGTTACCACCATTGCTAACGCCCACAAAACTGTTGCACAAAGCATAGCCCCTTATGTTGTAGATGGTCAAGTTATTATACTTAATCCTGGTCGTACTTGTGGTGCTTTAGTCTTCAAGCAGGCGCTGGTAGAGGCTGGCTGCACAGCCCGCTTTTATTTGGCCGAAGCCCAAACTTTGGTGTACGCTTGTCGTATTGTGCAAAATGGCACAGTGAACATCATTGGAGTTAAGGATGAGGTACTGCTTTCTGCGTTGCCGTCACATGATACAGACCATGTTCTACGTAAAATTAATCCGCTGTACCCAAGCTTTACGAAGACTACGAATGTGCTCCGTACTTCATTGGAAAACATCGGTGCAATGTTTCATCCTTGTGTATTACTGTTTAATGCTGCCACTATTGAGCGCAATGAAGTATTTTGGTTTTATCGAGACATGACAGAGCAGGTTGCTTCGTTTATTGAGCGTTTTGATGCTGAGCGTCTTGCTGTTGGCAGAGCGTATGGGTTAGATTTGTTAGGAGTGAAAGAATGGATAAAGTTTGCCTACAAGGACACGGTTGGTGAAACCTTGTGCGAGCGAATGCGTAATAATCCTGCTTATCACGATATCAAGTCGCCATCATCTATTTTTACTCGTCAGCTGACCGAAGACATTCCAACAGGGGTGTTACCTATTATGGAATTAGGTCGTGTAGCGGGTGTGAAAACACCGCTAATGGAATCAATGATACATATTTGTGAAGCTTTATTGTGTCAAGATCTTCGTTCTAACGGCCGTAATCTGAAGAACTTGGGGCTGGTGGGAAAGAACAAACAGGAAATTTTGAACTATATCACTCATGAAGCTTAATATAAAAGATGTTTTTGGCCTAATAAAACCCTTAGTGGATGTTCACACTATGGGTGTCTATACAATGGCCAATCTGCTTCGTGACTGTGGCTACAAGGTATGTGTCTCGAAAGACGACATCAACGAGGCAGTGGAGCAAATTCATAAAATTAACAACTACAGTTTGGTGAAACGGTGGATTGTTGAGAACAAGATTACCCGTCTTGGCTTCAGCTATCGCCTCGACCCCCATGAGGGTTGTGACTATTTCATGAGCTTGTATGCTCACTTGAAAGGCGACAACATGTTTGAGGAAGATGGTGGGCAGCTTACCCAGATTTTCTTTGCAGGGCTGCCTGATACTTGTGACATGGTGCGAGGTAAAACCAATGGAGAAGTGCTTGTGTTTCCGGGCAACGAAAGCCCCATTGAGTCACTGTCTATGTTGAAAGTGCCGGAATATCTGATGCCTCAGGCGTTGAACCAGAATAATCCATATGATGATATGCGCTGGAACTTTGCCAAGAAGCTTATTGAGTCGGAAATGTTCAAAATGGAGCCTCCGCAAGACCATTATGGCTATGCCAACTGCGGCACAGATTCCGACAGCTATTTAGAACGACTCAAATATGCCAAAAGCAAACATGCCTTGCCAATTATCCGTACTCATTCTGGGCCGTATAATCCCAATCGCTTGGAGGCTCTTAAGGAATACAACTCATGGTGTCATGACTTGGCACAATGCCAATTATTGGATGTGCTTTCAATAGGTAGTTCACAACTTACGCAATCGAACTTTGGAGAGGATTGGGAAGGAAAACCCAACGGTGGCGGTGTGCCAGTGAATTCAGAGATTGAGTATCGAACGATTAAAGAAGAAGCGAGTCCGATGCTGGTGCGTACATATTCGGGCACAAAGAATGTTCCTGATTTAGCCAAGATTCACGAACGTTCATTGAATATATCATGGCACGCCCTTTCGTTTTGGTGGTTTGACGAGCTAGATGGTCGTGGCCACAACAGCCTTTTGGACAACTTAAAAGAACATTTCGAGGCTGTACGTTGGATTGCTACTACTGGTAAGCCAGTAGAACCAAATGTGCCTCATCATTTTGCTTTCCGTGGTGCTGATGATATTACTTATATCATTTCTGGTTATTTAGCAGCAAAGGCTTGCAAGAAGATGGGAATAAAGCACTTGATACTTCAGAACATGCTCAACACCCCCAAGTACACTACGGGTGTGCAGGATTTGGCAAAGGGTAGAACCATGCTCAAACTTGTCCGTGAGTTGGAAGACGACACATTTCATGTTAGTCTACAAACTCGTGCTGGATTGGACTATTTTTCTCCCGATTTGGAGGAGGCGAAGATTCAGTTGGCGGCCGTTACCTGTTTGATGGATGATTTGGAGCCAGAAAACGACAACAGCCCTGAAATTATCCATGTAGTGAACTACAGTGAAGCGGTTCGTTTGGCCACGCCACCCATCATCAAAGACAGCATTCGTATCACCCTCAATGCCCTTCATGAGTACCGTACCGCCCGAGCCTTTGGTAAGGTTCCGAACATGAAATATGACAATGATGTAAAGGAGAGGGAAGAGGCGTTATACGCCGAAGTCAAGGAATCCATCCTCATGTTGGAAAGAGCAGTACCGAATCTTTACACTCCAGAAGGGTTCTACAAAGTTTTTGTAGAGGGATTCTTGCCTGTACCCTACTTGATGGATCAGCAACACAAGTTCCCGAAGGCTACAATGTGGCATACGGCCATCAAGAACGGTGGTATCAGGGTTGTTGATGATGAGGGTAAGATTATATATACAACTGATAGATATAGAAAAATCATTTCGCAAATGGTGGGATAAGAAAAACGAAAAAATAATACGATGAGTTTATTTAAAGGAAAAACGCTGCTAATTACGGGCGGCACAGGTAGTTTTGGTAATGCAGTATTAAAACGGTTTCTCCGCACAGATATAGGTGAGGTACGTATTATCTCACGTGACGAGAAGAAACAGGATGATATGCGTCACGAATACCAGGTGAGATATCCTGATGTGGCACATAAAATCAAATTCTACATTGGTGATGTGCGCTCATTAGAGAGCTGCCGTTCGGCTATGCCGGGGACGGATTATATCTTTCATGCCGCTGCACTGAAACAGGTGCCGTCGTGTGAGTTCTTCCCCATGGAGGCTGTACGCACTAACGTTATCGGGACGGATAACGTACTTACAGCTGCTATCGAATGCGGAGTGAAGTCGGTTATCTGCCTCTCGACGGATAAGGCTGCGTACCCTATCAATGCTATGGGTATCACCAAAGCCATCGAGGAGAAGGTGGCGGTGGCGAAGAGCCGCTATAGCGGCAAGACGAAAATCTGCTGCACACGTTACGGTAACGTGATGTGCTCGCGGGGATCGGTCATTCCTCTTTGGATTGACCAGATACGCAGTGGAAATCCTATCACATTGACAGAGCCGTCGATGACTCGTTTTATTATGTCGCTTGACGAGGCGGTGGATTTGGTTCTGTTTGCTTTTGAGCACGGTGAGAATGGTGATATCTTGGTGCAGAAGGCTCCGGCCTGTACTATCCAGACGCAGGCGGAGGCCGTGTGTGAACTGTTTGGTGGTAAGAAAGAGGAGATACGTGTTATAGGAATCCGCCATGGGGAGAAGATGTATGAGACGCTCCTTACCAAGGAGGAGTGTGCGAAGGCTGTGGATATGGGAGATTTCTACCGGGTGCCGGCGGACAACCGCGATCTGAATTACGATAAATTCTTCAAAGAGGGAGATACGCAGAGGGTGACGATTGAGGAGTTTAATTCTAATAATACTAAGAGGCTGAGCTTAGAGGAGACTAAGGAGAAGATTGCCTCGCTGGAGTATATACAAAATGAGTTGAAGGGTGTGGGGAATAATGTTAAATAGTCTCGCAAAAAACGCTGAAACCGCAGATAGAATAATTTGTTCTTGCTGAAAACGCTGAGCAAATAATATTGTTTCGCAGAAAACGCTGAAACCGCAGATGGAATAATTTTAGTCTCGCTGAGACCGCTGAAATCGCAGAGCAATTATTTTAGTCTCGCTGAAATCGCTGAAACCGCAGATGGAATTATTTGGTCTCGCTAAAATCGCAGAAATCGCAGAGCGTTATGACGGAGAATCAGGTCTCTTATCAGATTCGAGGTGCTATATATGAAGTATATAAAGCTCTTGGCCCCGGTCTGTTAGAGTCGGTTTATGAAGAGGCTTTGTGCTATGAGTTAGAACTGAGAGGACTCTATGTAGAAAGACAAAAGCAGGTTCCAGTCGTCTACAAAGGCATTCATCTGAATACAGATCTTCGTTTAGACTTGTTGGTCGAAGATAAGGTTATAGTTGAGCTGAAGTCAGTTTCAGAGATGAGAGATGTTTTCTTTAAGCAAACACTTACCTATTGTAGGTTGTTAAACAAAAAACTAGGTTTGTTAGTTAGTTTTAATGTGGAAGACATCTTGCAAGGCGCCATTTTCAGAGTGGCTAATGGTCTTTAATACTCGCTGAAAATGCTAATATAATTTTTTCTGTGATTTCAGTGGTTTCTGCGAGATATATAAAAATGAAATATGAAAACTTTTAAGAATAACGGGAAGCTGAAGCTTCTTATCATTGTGGGTACTCGGCCGGAGATTATCCGGCTGGCGGCGGTGATTAATAAAAGCCGTACGTATTTCGACTGCCTGTTGGCACATACTGGGCAGAATTATGATTATAACTTGAATGGGGTTTTCTTTAAGGATCTGAAACTGGCTGATCCCGATGTATATTTGGATGCCGTGGGCGGCGACCTTGGAGAAACGATGGGCAATATCATCGCCAAAAGCTATCAGTTGATGGTTGAGGTGCAACCCGATGCAGTGTTGGTGCTAGGCGATACTAATTCATGTCTCAGCGTTATTGGTGCAAAACGTTTGCATATTCCTATCTTCCATATGGAGGCAGGAAATCGCTGTAAGGACGAGTGCCTGCCCGAAGAGACAAACCGACGTATCGTGGATATTATCAGCGATGTGAATATGGCCTATTCAGAGCATGCGCGTCGCTATCTGGCCGACTGTGGTTTGCCGAAGGAACGTACCTATGTCACGGGTAGCCCGATGGCTGAGGTGCTGCATCAGAACCTGGCCGAAATTGAAGCCTCGGACATTCATCAGCGACTGGGGCTGCAGAAAGGCCATTATATACTTCTTTCTGCTCACCGAGAGGAGAATATTGATACGGAGAAGAATTTCCTCTCACTCTTTACTGCAATTAATAAGATGGCAGAGAAGTACGATATGCCTATCTTGTACAGTTGCCATCCACGGAGTCGCAAGCGGTTGGAAGCTTCGGGGTTTATGTTGGACTCTCGTGTAATTCAGCATGAGCCACTTGGTTTCCATGACTACAATTGCCTTCAGATGAATGCCTACGCTGTAGTTTCGGATAGTGGGACCCTGCCTGAAGAGTCGTCGTTCTTCACAAGTGTTGGTCATCCGTTCCCGGCTGTTTGTATTCGTACCAGTACGGAACGTCCGGAGGCTTTGGATAAGGGCTGTTTCTTTATAGCTGGTATTGACGAAAAGTCTTTGCTGCAGGCTGTGGACTGTGCGGTGGAGATGAATAACAATCATGATGATGGAATACCCGTGCCGGATTATGTGGACGAAAACGTCAGTACTAAGGTTGTCAAGATTATTCAGAGCTATGTGGGGGTGGTGAATAAGATGGTCTGGCGAAAATTTTAATTAATACGCAGATTCCGCAGACCTTGCAGATACCGCAGATAGGACATACCGCAGATAATGATAATTACGCAGATGAAAATCAGCGTAATCAGCGTATGCGAAGCATGACGGAGAATGAGATATCATACAAAATACGAGGATGCATCTTTAATGTATACAATAAGCTTGGTCCAGGATTGTTAGAGAGTGCATATGAGGTAGCACTGAAAATCGAATTGGAAAAAGCCGGTTGTATGGTTAAAACGCAAGTGTATCTCCCAATGATATATGACGGAGTAAGAGTTGAGAAAGTCTATCGCATTGATATGCTTATAGAGGATAAAGTCATTGTTGAATTGAAGGCCGTTTCGCACATGAATGAGATATGGTTTAAACAATTGATGACTTATTTGAAAATGACAGAATTGAAATTAGGATTATTAGTGAATTTTGAGACAAATAATATAGATAAGTCTATATATCGCAGAGTCAATGGACTGTAACGAATCGTCTATGCTGCAAAAACAAATAAATCTGCGAAATCAAGTCAAATCAGTGCAATCAGCGTAATTCAAAGAATCATGAAAATATTAGTTACGGGAGCGAAGGGGTTTGTTGGGAAGAACCTTTGTGCTCAACTTAATAACATTAAGGAGGGAAAGGATAAGACCCATCCGGGGTTGTCTATGGAGGCTGTTTATGAATATGACATTGATAACACGATAGATGAACTTGATGGGTTTTGCAGGGATTGCGATTTTGTGTTTAATCTAGCTGGGGTAAATAGGCCGCAGAACCAAGAGGAGTTCATGCAAGGGAATTTCGGCTTTGCCAGTACCTTGTTGGATACGTTGAGGAAGCATGGTAATCGCTGTCCTGTAATGCTTAGTAGTTCGCAACAGGCATCTTTGACCGGTCGTTTCGGTAATAGTGAGTATGGACGTAGCAAGAAGGCTGGTGAGGAGTTGTTTTTTGAATATAGCAAGGAGACTGGTGCCAGTGTGATGGTATATCGTTTCCCGAATCTTTTTGGTAAATGGTGTCGGCCTAATTATAATAGTGCTGTTGCGACATTCTGCAATGCTGTTGCGAATGATTTGCCTTATACGGTGAATGACCCATCTGTGGAGTTGGAATTGCTCTATATTGATGATTTGGTAGATGAGATGATGGCTTGTTTGGAGGGGCGGGAACATCATTGTGAATTTGACGGGTTGAATGTTGTGGGGGTCTCGCAGAAATCGCTGAATTCGCAGAAATTGGGAAGGTATTGCTGTTGTCCAATTACGCATAAGGTTACATTGGGTGCTATTGTACAGTTGCTGCAACAATTTGCTGAGCAGCCGAAGACACTCACGATTCCAGAGATTCCTGAGGGGTCGTTTGCCAAGAAATTGTACTCCACGTATCTCTCGTATTTACCGAAAGAGAAAGTGGCATTTCCGTTGAAAATGAATGTTGATGCTCGAGGTTCATTCACGGAGTTGGTACATACACTCAATTGCGGACAGGTTTCCATTAATATTAGTAAGCCTGGGATTACCAAAGGACAGCATTGGCACAATACGAAATGGGAGTTTTTCATTGTTGTTGCGGGACACGGATTGATTCAGGAGAGAAAAATTGACTCAGATGAGGTATTGGAATTCGAGGTGTCGGGTGACAATATTCAGTGCGTTCATATGTTGCCAGGATATACTCATAATATAATTAATTTGAGTGAGACGGAGAATCTTGTTACAGTAATGTACTGTAATGAAATATTCAATCCGGATAAACCGGATACATATTTCCTTCCAGTACAGTAATATTTGTCAGGAGTGTTTTAAAAAAGTATTTTAAAAACAGAGTATTCTCCGCTTCGCTATCGAAAGCCAAGAGCAGTTGGCTTTCCTCATGTACTGTAACGAGATATTAAATCAGGGTAAACCTGATACTTATTTCCTTCCAGTACAGTAATAGATGTCAGGAGGGTTTTTAAAAAGTATTTTCTGGATGGAAACGAGAAATAAACTTCAATGACAAAAGAGGTAGACGTATTATTTAAGCTGATCAGACTATCATTTGGCAAGGAGAGAGATTCCTCTTTGCCTAATGATGTTAATTGGGAAGAGGTATACGACATGTCGTTAAAGCAAGGTGTGGGTGCTATTGCATGTGACGGGATTTTGGCATCGAAAGAATGTTGTATAGATGAGGATTTGCGTTTTAAGTGGATGGGTCAGAGTATGGTGATAGAACAGAAGTATCTTCATCATAAAAATGTACTTGCAGAATTGGCAAAGATGTTCCAGCAACAGGGTATACAAATGATGTTGCTGAAGGGTTATGGGTTATCTTTGAATTATCCTGTTCCCGAGCACAGGCCATCTGGAGATATCGATATATACTTATTTGGAGACAAGTCGAAAACTGATGAATTTGTAGAGAAAGAATTGGGAATAAATGTAAAAACAAGTTACGAAAAACATTCGTCGTTTATATATAAAGGTGTTACTATTGAAAATCATGGTACATTCTTTGATATATATTCCCACCCTTCAAATGAATATGTAAATGATTATATTTGTGAGTTGATAGAAGGAAGAACGGAAGAGGTTACGATAGGCGATTCATGTTTTGTGATACCAAACCCCACCTTGATGGCAATTCATTTGTTGAGACACACAGCATGTGATTTTGCTGCCAATTCCATTTCATTAAGACAAGTATTGGATTGGGCATTACTGGTTGCGAACCGAGGTGCAGAGATGGACTTGCAGGTCATTAATACTTTTGTCGAAAAATCTGGGATGTCTCAGTTCTTTCAACTGATTAATGCATTCTGTGAAGAAAGATTTGGTCTTGATAGTTCATTGTTTTCGTTGACAGTGGACGTACCTATTGATTGTGGTCGCTTCGTTAAAGATATTTATTTAGGGAAGAGGGTGTCGGATTTTCCGTCACCATCGAAGAAGTTGTCGTATGGCATTAGAAAATCTCTGCAATTCTGGCAGAATCGTTGGAAATATAAAATGGTATATTCAGATAGTTTATTGAGTTTATATTTTACTATTGCAAAAAATAGACTTATCCATTAGTATAATTACATAAAGAACAGTTATATGTCTGAGCGTAAAAGAATTTATTTATGCCTTGCCCATATGAGTGAGGCTGGTTTGGAACAGAAGTATATTAAGGAGGCTTTTGACACCAATTGGGTTGTACCTCTGGGACCCAATGTAAACGGCTTTGAGGCAGATTTGGAAACATTTGTAGGTGAAGATAAGAAGGTGGTGGCTCTTTCGTCAGGAACAGCAGCTGTCCATTTAGCACTTATTGCCTGTGGGGTGAAGCCTGGTGATGAGGTAATCGTGCAGAGTTTTACCTTTTGTGCATCGTCACATCCTATTACATATTTGGGTGCTACGCCGGTGTTTGTGGATTCTGAGAGGGATACCTGGAATATGGATCCTGAACTGATGGAGCAGGCAATTATAGACCGTAAAGCTAAGACAGGCAAGTATCCTAAGGCTATTATCCCGGTGGCATTGTATGGTATGCCGTATAAAATTGAGGCAATTATGTCAATTGCCAACAAATATGGCATTCCTGTGATAGAGGATGCTGCTGAGGGTTTTGGCTCTCGTTTCGATGGACGTGTACTCGGCACCTTTGGTGAATTTGGCATTTTGTCGTTTAATGGCAATAAGATGATTACCACCAGTGGGGGAGGTGCATTGATTTGCCCAGATAAAGAGTCTGCTGACAAGATAATGTGGTATGCCACCCAGGCTCGCGAGGCATATCCCTATTATCAACATGAGGCGATTGGCTACAACTATCGCATGAGCAATATATGCGCTGGTATTGGGCGTGGACAGATGACAGTGGTTGATGACCACTTGCGTCATCACAGGCATGTGCAAAAGATGTATGAGGAGCTGCTCGCAGGTGTTGATGGCATTTCGATGATGAAGGCACCATCTGAGAAATATGACGCCAACTATTGGCTCTGCACAATGTGTATAGACCCCGAACTCCGTATCAAAGGACAGGAGAACGCCTATAAGAAGGTAATCACAGGCGCAGTTGGAGGTGCTGCAGGAGTTATCCATGCTGTCGATTCAGCCACGACGGATTGTCAGCCAAATGACAATGTGGAGGCATTGCGCATGTTTATGGATTCTGCTCAAGTTGAAGCCCGACCATTGTGGAAACCGATGCACAAGCAACCGGTGTACAAGAACAATCCGGCCTATGTAAACGGTGTCAGTGAGTCGTTTTTTAAGGTGGGTATGTGTCTGCCTGCTGGTCCCTATGTTTCAGACGAAGAGGTGCGGTATATTGTTAAATGCATCAAAGAATCTATTGAATGATTTTTGACTTATATCAAATATCGGAAAGCAGTTGATTATTTGCCACTCTTTTTAGTGGACAAATGAGTATGTATTAAATTATACTTTGGACTAATGAATCAGACTGAGGTTATATTAGAGTTTTTAAGGGCAGGTGTGTTGGACAGGTCTCCCAATATTCAACATATAGAAAGTATAGACTGGGAAAGACTTTTGGTACAATCGGGCAAGCAAGGGGTGATAGGATGGGTGTGGGACGGTATTTGTAAATTGCCAATAAGCCAACAACCGCCTAGGCAACAGCGAATTAACTGGGGCCTTTCCGCACAGGAGATATGGAGTAATTACCAGAAACACTGTGAGGTCTTAAAAACAATGATTACTTTATGTAATGAAAATAATATACGACTATTATTACTTAAAGGGATTGGCTTGTCAAAACTATACCCAAAGCCGCAATCTCGTCCTTGTGGTGATATTGATATTTATTTATTTGATGACTATTACAAAGGGAATAAGGTGTTTACAGGTCATGATGTTGAGAGGATAGACAAACATGCAACATTTGTTTTTAATAACGTGTTGGTTGAAAATCATTATTATTTTCTTGAACCCAATACTCATCAGATGAGGTCGATTAACAGGTACCTAGAATCCACTTTGAACGATGTGTGTCTAACCGAGGGAGGATATTATACTTTTTCTTCAATTGCAGATTTTGTTTTTCTTACCATGCATACACTAAAGCATTTTAGAGAAACAAAGATGGTTCAATATAGAAATGTTATGGATTTTGGAATGTTCCTTTATCATAATATGGGAAAACTTCAACCCTCGTTATGCTTTGATGTTCTGTCTAGATTTAATTTAGTTAAGGGTTGTGAAATGTTGATCTATTTGTCGGAAAAGATTTTAGGTATAGATTTGAAAGAATACCACTTTCATCAAATCCCCATAGATGATGTTGAGCAAATAAGAGATGCTTATTTGTTTGAAAATGAAGATATAGAGGTGGGAAAGGGTGGGTTTAATCTAAAAAAACAATATCGCTGTGTTTGGCGTTATGTTCCAAGATATTTAAGCTATTATATGATTATCAAAGCAAAGTTGTCATTGATAATCAGAATTATGTTTCGAATACCGGCTTCCATGTCAATTGCTTCTTGGTTCTATCAGCAAGTTATTCATAAATAAATGATAATTGCATGATAAGACGTCTGTGATAATAGTAAGAACTTGAACTAGATGCATTTTTTTGCTGAAATGGTGAAAAGAAATAATGTATAGTGTATGAGGGTTTTAGAAATAAATGCGCTTTTCTTTTATAGAAGTACAGGTACTATAGTCAGTGATATTCAGTCAATTTGTCATAAGAATGAAATTGATTGTTATGTTGCATATGCTTCTTCCTCAAAAAATCAGGTCATTCTAGGTTATAAAATTGGTTGTAAGTTCTTGCATAAGATACATGCGTTGCTATGTAGGATTGATGGAAAGCAAGCCTATTTTTCATATCTTGAAACATTATTTTTACTAAGGTATTTAAAAAAACTCAAACCTGATGTAGTCCATCTACATAATGTTCATAACAATTATTTACATCTTAATCTTCTTTTAAACTATTTAGCAAAGAATAATATTGCGACAGTCGTCACTTTACACGATTGCTGGTTTCATACGGGTGGATGCTTTCATTATACAGAAGTAAAATGCAATCGATGGATGCATGGCTGTGGTTCGTGCCCCAAGAAATTGAAAGATACACCTGCATATTTCCGAGATTGTTCATCCAAAATACTTTCAGATCGTATAAAATATTTCAGTGCTATTCCCCGTTTATTTGTTGTTGGTGTTTCTAAGTGGATTCTTCAGGACGCACAAAGGGTCGTTTTTAAAAATCGAACAGCAAGGGTAATATATAACGGAGTTGATTTGGATATTTTTAAGCCACAAGGTATTGGGTTCCGAAAGAGTATGGGATGGGAATCAAAGGAGGTGATTTTAGGACCGGCTTCAAAATGGTTAGCCTCTAATAATGAAAGTACTTTAAATTATTTTTTAGACCATTTGTCTCAGAATCAGATTCTAGTTCTATTTGGTGTGACTGGAGAAAGAACAATATCTCATCCCCAATTATATTGCATTAAATATACAAATGATCGAATACGGATGGCAGAGATATATTCATCTGCAGATGTGATGGTGAATTGTTCGTTTGAAGATTCATTGTCGTTCATTAATATTGAGTCACAGGCATGTGGTACTCCTGTTGTAACATACGACGGAACTGGAATAGAGGAGACTGTAGATGGATTGTGCGGTTTTTCTGTAAAGTCTGGCGATTATGTTCCGTTGTTTGAGACTACTATCCTTGTATTAAAACATCCTCCATCCTCTGAAAGTTGTAGAGCATGGGCATCAAAAATGTTTGATAAAAATATTAATTATATACGTTATATTGAGGTGTATAGAAGCATTTTGAATCCCGGTAAATCAGTTTCGACTCCGTGATTTTTTAGTCGAGCCTCAAAAAGTATCGACAATCTGATTGTTAATAAAATAAATTGTTAAAGTTCTTGTGTGGTTTGCTAAAAAGTCGTATCTCTGCATCGAAAAACTTGCAAAACGATGTACACAAAACCCGCACCCCGAACCAACCAGCAGTCGCTGTTCTTCGACCTGGAGTCGCAGCTGAACCAGAAGCATCCGTTATACCTGTTGGCCAACAAGATAGACTGGAATGTCTTTGAAGAGGCCTTCAAGGGTCTATACTGCGCCAACAATGGACGGCCAGCCAAGCCGATTCGTCGAATGGTGGGGCTGCTGATACTGAAACACGTGCGCAACGTGTCGGACGAGAGTGTCGTGGAGCAGTGGCAGGAGAACATCTACTACCAGTACTTCTGCGGGGAGCAGTCGATACAGACGAGTGCCCCGTGCACCCCGACCGAGCTCGTGGAGTTCCGGAAGCGAATCGGGGAGGAAGGCGTGGAGCTGATACTGAAAGAGAGCATCCGGGTGAACGACGACCATGACGACATCGACAAGGCATTCATCGACTCAACCGTGCAGGAGAAGAACATCACCTTCCCGACAGATGCCAAGCTGACCAAGAAGATCATCAGCCGCTGCCTGAAGATAAACGCAAAGCTGGGACTTCCGCTGCGACAGAGCTACAAGAGGGAGATGAAGAGGCTGTCCCGCGACCAGCGATTTCGCAACCACCCGAAGAACAGAAAGAAGGCACAGAAGGCGGACCGCAGGATGAAGACCATCGCGGGGAGGCTGGTGAGGGAGCTGGAGCGCAACCTTTTGAAGGAGGGTCTTCTGGGCGAGTTTGCCGAAGAGATAGCTCTTTACTACAAGGTGCTTTCCCAGAAGAAGGACGACAAGGACAAGACATACTCGCTGCACGAGCCCGAAGTGGAGTGCATCAGCAAGGGCAAGGAGCACAAGAAGTACGAGTTCGGGAACAAGGTCTCCATAGTGCGTACATGGGGCGGACTGATTATCGGGGCACTGTCCTTCCGCAACGAGTACGACGGGCACACGATAGAC
>Ga0247611_10000699_pt1 | contig 65617 bp, 87 predicted proteins | sample 177DNAGHGhighgp2_FD_192422 | JGI IMG/M metagenome (GOLD analysis project Ga0247611, IMG submission 192422) | Sheep rumen microbial communities from Palmerston North, Manawatu-Wanganui, New Zealand - 1770 DNA GHGhigh gp2 | ecosystem: Host-associated > Mammals > Digestive system > Stomach > Rumen...
GAATCTTGCTCTTGCAATATTTGCGGCTTCTGCTGCAGTTGATGAGAATGTTTTGTCATATAACGCAGCAAGTTTTGGTGTAAAGTGCGGATCAATCATTCTTAATGATGGCACAATTTCATTTGCAGTTGCTTTTATTGGTGTTCCTGACATTAATAAGCAATCTTTACAAGCTGTTAATTCCTTTAATTTAATCATTGATTCAACACGTTTTGTTTCATTTCCACGGAAATTATGGCTTTCATCAATAATAATCATCGAATCTTTTCTTTTATCTATATACTAGAAAATAACAGGTATTGATTCCTGATTTATAATTATAAATTTAGTTGTTTTTGCATTATAATAGAAACCCGAAACATTTGGGATAAAAACTTCATCATGCCATAATTTTTCATTATTTTTATATTTAATATAATATTTTCTTATTTCATCGGCCCAAACTTCTTTTAATGAATTAGGGCAAACAATATAGAAAATATCTTTATATAAACATTCACCAATTGCAATAGCCGTAAATGTTTTTCCTAAACCTTGCTCAAAAGATAGGATATACCCTTCAAGGTCATATTGATATTTATAGCTCAAATAGTTCTCAATAAATTCTTTTTGGAAGTCCTTTGGTTGTAGAGTAAATTGTACTAATGGGATGGTGTCAATCTTAACTTTATCACGGCTCTCATAATTTGATATCCAAGTTTTTTTATAAAGTTCATCTGCAATATCAGCATATTTAAAATCATTATATTTATCAGCAAGTTCTGTAAACATTTCATAAATTTCAAGAGCAAAAAATGAATAGAATGTTATTTCTGTTTCCATCCAAGTTATATATTCCATTTTATTAAAAAGTTGGAGGTATTTTGCTCCATTTATAGGTTTTATATTATTATTTGAAGAAAAAGTATCTGTTATTCGATTTTTTAGCCTTGAAATTGAAAGACCACGAATAATGACCTATTTTTTCGTCGGATCATAGAAAACATAGTTTTTCACAATCCACCCCCTATTATTTTGCTATATATAATAAATTGTTTTTTTAAAATTTAATATATTAATATATTATTAAATTGAGAAAATAAGTAAAAAGGATAATAATATGAGTGATCTAACAAAAGAATTTAAAGAATTAAGAAATATTAAATATCCTGAAATCTCAGATGAGGATTTTAATGTAATTTTTGAATCTATTAAAAATATAAATTATGATTTTGTTAATATAAATAGGCGCCGAAATCAACCGATTGGTAATGATCTTAGTCCACTTCTTAATGGAATATGGATAGAGCCTATTTCTAGAATAAATACAACATTATGGATTACAAAATTAACTTTTGAACATCATAAAAAAATTATTGATTGGTGCAGTGAGCATCCTGAAACAAACTTTAATATTAGCAAACTTATAGCTATTTATTTAAGTTATGATTTCTCTTCTCTTATTCGCGATTCTTTAGTAGACAAAAAAACAGCATCTAAAATATTAGATTATTTTATGAGTAAAGTTTTGCCTATTAAATCATTAACCGAACCAGTCAAACTTAAAATCTTTCACCTTCTCTTTGATGTTTATGATAATAATTCATACCCATATATTTTTAAAATTATTAAAAAATATAAAGATGATATAAGTTTTCATGATATAGATTTATTAAAATTATATGTTAGATTGCTTGTATCACATGGGCTTCAATATAAAGACTACAATGGAAACTATTTAATTAATGTATTTATTGAAGAGCTATCAAAGGGTATTAATAAAGGAAAAATAATTAATCCTGATGATTTTAAAATTGACGATAATTTAGAGGAATATTTAGCGAAATGACAGATGAATTATTTAAAGAAACAATATTAGCAGAATGTAGATCTGTAAAATTTAATCATCTAGAAATGGATGACAACAAATATGAAAGTTATTCTTTAATTAGCAAATTCAAGTATTTTAAGATTTCAGAAAAACAATTAAACAGTCTTTTAGATATGCTTAATGACCATTCTGATGATGATTATTATTTGAAAAGGATAAAGAGGAATAAAGAAGATAAACGTTTTTTAGCGTCTAATATAGACCGTATATGTTGCGCTATAGAAAATTTAATTTCTCTACAAAAATTAGACCAATTCTGTACTTTTGAAATTTTGAACAAGATTTTGGAGTTTAAAATACATTATTATCATCTTATTTATGGCGAGGATGCTGAAACTTTTGAAGGATCTATTATTTATGAAAGCTCAAGTTCTGATTCTTCTAATATTGTCATTGTAGCTATCAGTGATGAAGATGATGAGGCCATGGAAGAAGATGTATTATTTCCAAAATTAATTTTAAAAGGATACCAACGAGGAACTATTACAAATGATGAAATTCATATTTTTGAAGAAATTCTTCTTAAAAATTTTGGTATCTTTTCAACTGTAGGGATTTATGAAGATGATTCTAATTTGTGCAATGAGCTAACTTATAATGATTCTATAAAACGTAACTATCAAAATTTAAAAGATTCAAGAATGTTTATTGAAGGATTCCAACTTTATTTTCCATTTTCAATAGAATTTATTGAGAAAAATTGTGAAAAGTTTTTTATAAAAACGCTTCTAGATTCTGGTCGTTATGATAACGAAGAAGATTTAAGAGTTATTTTTGAAAAAGTATTAAAAAGCAATCTCAATACAGCCTTTAAATTCTATTCTTTGGGAAGAAAAACATTTGATATGGACCTTCCAGAAGAAAAAATTAATGAAATGCTTTTAAAATATATTATTCTGTAAAGGAGAATTATATGAATATTACTTATGTTGGAAACTTTTCAGAAGCAATGAAAGATTATACAGAGGAAAAGATGAGTAAAATTGAGCGAAAAGGAGTTGACTGTGAAAATGTAAGAGTTAAGTTTGACAGCACCCCACGAGAGTTTATTGTTGAAGTTTCAATCAATAATAAGATTCGAAATTGTAAAAAAGGCAATGACTTTTATGCAATTATTGTAAAGATTGTTGATTCAATTTGCTCTCAGATTACAAAGTATAAGAAATTAGATTATGAAGAAAATGAAACTGTAGAAAGTGAAACAACTGAAGATTCCCTTTTTGAAGTTGCTCGTCACAAAATGCTTTTCCTTGAAGAGATGAGCCAAGAAGAGGCAATCTCTCAAATGGAAATGCTTGATCACGATTTCTTTATTTATAAAGATATTGATCTTGGTTGTGATGTTTGTGTTGTATATAGAAGAAAGAATGATACATATGGTGTCATTCAATGCCGATAAAAAATTAAGATAAAAAATAAAGGAGAAAAAATATTATGGGATGGTTTATTTTTGCTATTATCTTTTTAGTTGGAGGCTTTGTTGCATATTTCTGCCTCAAAACTCAGTATACTGTAGGGTATGTTGTTCGTGATGGGCGCCGTGTTGAAACAAAAGAATACCCATATAAGAAGCTTGCAATGATTATTTTAATTGCAGCAATTATTTTGGGATTGCTTTTTGCATTTCTTTCATGTTTGGCACCTGTTTCAACTGGGCATACTGGTGTTGTAACTACATTTGGTAAAGTTGAAGACTATACTTTTGATGCTGGTATTAATTTCAAAGCGCCTTGGAACAGTGTAGTTCAGCTTGATAACCGAGTGCAAAAGTCTGTAGTTCAGCTTTCCTGTTTCTCATCCGATATTCAGGAAGTTGAAGTTCAATATGCTTTGAACTATCAGATTTCAAAGAGCAACGCTCAGGATATTTACCGCACAATTGGTAGGGAGTATTACAGCACTGTTATTATGCCTAATATTGCAGAAAGCGTTAAAGTTATTACTGCTAGATATACTGCGGAGGAACTAATCGCTAATCGTGATACTCTTGCCGTAAATATTGAAAACTTTTTAAGTGCGCAACTTGAAAAATATAATATTGAAGTTGTATCAACTGCTATTGAAGATATGGACTTTACTGATGAGTTTACCAATGCAGTTGAAGCTAAGCAAGTTGCATATCAGAATAAACTTCGTGCTGAAATTGAACAAGAGCAGAAGAATACTGAAGCTACTAAAGCTGCAGAACGCGCAGAAATTCAAGCAAATGCGGATGCTTCAGTTGCACGAATTCAAGCTCAAGCGGATATGGACGTTGCAAAAATTGCATCTGATAGTGCAGAATATCAGGGTAAGAAAGAGGCAGCTATTGCAATGCAGAGACTGGCCTCTATTAATGGCTGGACTGTAGTTCAAGATGAAGTTACGGGAATTAATACTCTTTATAAAGCAGACGGTTCTTTAGTAACTCAGGAAGAATTAAAAGCTGGCTCCGACCGTTTGATGCACTACTATTACATTCAGCAATGGAATGGTACATTACCAGAAAATTATGTAAGTGATGACTCTATTGATTCACTTATTCTTGGTACACCGTAATTTAAACTAACAAAAAAGAAAGAGGAAAAATATTATGAAATACAATTATTATGTTAAAACTGACAGAAAGACTGGTAAGCAGTCTGTTATTTGTGTGGGTTCTTATGCGGGCAAAGTTGTTCGTGCCGTTGCTAAGTGCAACCCCAATGATACCTTTGATTTTGAGAAGGGTAAGGCTCTCGCAGCTGCTCGTTGCGATGAAAAGATCGCTCTTAAGAGACTGAAGCATACTACCAATAAAGTTATGGCTCTTAGAGAGTCTCTTATGAGAGCTCAGGAGTATCTGAACAAGCAGGAAGATTATCTCCTTCAGATGAATGAGAGATATAATACCGCCTGCATGAATCGTGATACTCTAGAAGACGATTTAAACGCACCTAAAAATTGAAAAATCTTTAATCTTAAATATATATTATAAGATTGAAGAGGAGGACAGCAATTATGACTAGTAATAGTTAAAATACAAATATTGCTGTTTTGTAATTCAATGGAAAGAGCAACCATAAAAGATCGCAAAGTTTATCTTGATCCGAAGGGCAATGAGCGTCTTCTTCCGGAAGATGCGACCCTCATGGATGCGGTCCGTATCGAAGGTCGAGATGGGAAAAAGTTTACTACGGTAAGCTTCGAAACCGTCGAGATCTACCTGGTCAACTACATCGACAAGAAAACGATGGAGAAGAAAGTCCGTTACGTTCCTGTCGAAGATGTCGGGGAGTACAGAAAGTACAACCCGATCACGCAGAAAGTCGAAACGACTCTCGCATACCAGGATGCGAAAGGAAACTACTACACCCTTCCGGATAACGCCATCAAGGTTCACGCGATCCGGCGTCAGAACAAGGAAGGGCGGAGCGTCATTTCGGTGAACTTTGATCTGATCAAAGTTTACGAGGTTTCGTTCGTTGACAAGAAGACGAATGAGACCCGCAAAGTCTACATCGACGCGAACAACGTTTCCGAACGCAAAGTGGCTATCCGTGCGGATGGCCGCTACATGGTTCTTGAAAGTTGAATCATGTAAAAAAGAGGACTGTAAAAAGTCCTCTTTTTTTTATTTTTTTATGAAACTCTTTCAAAATATGAGCCATATGGTCCCATAATAGTTGTTGAAACAAATCCAGCAATATTATTCATATTTAATACATAGTGATGTTTATATGATCCATAATCACTTTTAATATTGGCATCTTCAATATTCGGATATGAATATGACCTTGAAATACTCATAAGCTCATTTGTTGTATCAAAATAAAATAGTTGGTTTTCATCAACATAAATAATTGCATCTTGATTTAAAAGAATAATTTCAGATATTTTTGGGCTTAGCCTTACCCATTTATTACTTTCAATACCGTAATATGTGCTTAACACAGTTGCTACGTTCATAAGCCCTCCTATAATGTTTTGTTCCCATTCAAAAAATATATTAAATATATATTATTAAAATGAAGATTAAAGAAAAAAAAAATAAATTCTTTAATCTTTTAAAAAGACTAAAACTAATAATTAGAGATAAAAATTAAAATATGAAAGGAGAAAGAATGAGTCTAATTAAAGAGTTAAACCGGAATTATTAGAAATGATCCTAAAAGTTATGGCGGAGTCAGTGATTATGATTTTACTATAAAAACAGGATTTGAGAATATTGACCATTTAAACGGCCAAGTTATTACTCTTGATTCTGGTGAAAAACAACTCTACACAGGTATTTCAAAGGGTAGAATTGTTATGATTATTGGTAAGTCTGGTTCTGGTAAAACCACTCTTGCAGTTCAAATGGGTATGAATATTATTAGAAACTATCAAAATGGTTTGATGTATCTATTTGATTTTGAGCAAAACAATACTAAAGAAAGAATTCGTTCTGTAAGCGGCGTCTCTGAAGAATATTATAATGACCATTGTACTATTCTAAGAGAAGGGATTACAACTGAAAGCGTTTTAAGAACTTTAAGTAAAATTAAAGAATGGAAACTTGCAAATGAAAAAGAAATTGCAGTTCCAAATGAAAATGGAATTGTCGATCCAAAAACTGGAAAGGTGATTAATATCCTTCCCCCAACGGTGGTTATTGTTGACAGTTTAGCTATGATGTTACCAGCAGACAATCTTGCAGAAGAAGATATCCAGGGTTCCATGTCTGCAACAGCAATTGCTAAAGTAAACTCGCAATTTTTCAAAAAATCAGTTCAAATCTGTAATAGAGCAAATATTATACTAATTTTTATTAACCATATCACTCAGCAAATTAGTATTGGTGTTACTCCTGTTGCAGCACAACTTAATTATCTTAAATAGGATGAGGCAATCTCAGGCGGAAAAGCAGCACTTTATGTTACAGATACACTATTTAAGATTACAACTGGTACAAAACTTGAAGAAGATAAACTTTGGGGAATCAAGGGCTTTGAAGCAAAGATTGAGATTTGTAAGTCTCGTCATGCTCCTGCCGGGCGTTCTATTGATATGATTTATGATCAATTAAATGGCTTTAGAAATGATCTCTCAATGTTAAACTATATTAAAGCTAATAATGGCTTAAAAGGTAATGGAATGGCGTACTATATTGATGGTTACGATCAGTATAAATTTAAGCTTTCTAACTTCCAAGAAAAATTCAATACAATTCCTGAATTTAGAGAGTTAATTACAAATACTGCCCGTCAATATTTAAGAGCGTCCATTAAGGAATCAGACAATTTAAAGATTGCTGAAGCACAACTAGCTGAGAAGACAGAAATTGAGAATTTTGATGAGTAACATAATAGAAGATATAAAAAAAAATAGAAAATTTAGAAAATAATGTGGAGATGTTAATGGGTAAAATAAAATGTTTAACAAATAATGATAATAATACTGTTTTAACAACTGCTTCAACTACAGCATCAACTTCATTAAATAATATTTCAAATTTATCAGCTAACACTGTTTCTAGCAATTACACACTTGCTTATGGTACTTAGCTTACGCCTTATTATGATTACAACTATTTTAACGTTATGACAGACCCTATGGCTGATTCATACAATATTGCAATATATTTAAAAGAATCAGAAATTGAAACAATGTTAGACGCAATTATAAGCCGTATTTCAGATAAAGAAGATTTAGAAAAACTTAAAAACTTTATATCTCATATTATATACCAGAGAAGATTTTCAGAAGAATTTCTTTTAAAGTATATAGATTACCTACCAAATAAGGACACATTGCTTCAAATGCACCGTTCAGAAATCAAAAGTGGTGAATATGCAAATATTGCGCTCTTATTTGAAATGGAAAAGATTTAAAATTTTAAACTTTTAAAACTATTATAACTAAATATTATAATAATGAATTGATAGTTCATATTAAATAATTTTTATAGGAGAATTTATGGAAAATATGGAGAACGAAAAGAAACTTGTTGTAGCGTATACAATCAAGAGATTTGAAGACCGGTAGCATTGATGTTGAAGATGCTAATGTAGAAGGAACAACAACTCTTAATTCCGAAGCAATTTATAAGGATATTGAAGATGTTGCAAAAATCATTAGCTTCAAGAGAATTGAAAATGCTGCATATGGCGGAGTTGCTCGCTTTTATCGTGAAATTGCTGCGGCTCAAGAACAAGCAGCTCAAGAACAAGCACAAGCAGAGCCAACTATTTAATATTTAAAAGAACTATGAAATGTCATAGTTCTTTTTAAATTCTGGAGGTTAAAATTTGAATATTATTGAAAAATTTGAGAAAGAAACAGGAATTTCAGCGGAAACGCTGACCGAGGAGACCATGATTCAGATTATGCAAAATCCAGAATTTTCTCACTTCTTTACAGATACTAAAGAAGCATAGAGTCTCCTTGATAGCCTAATTGAAAAAAATCAGGACGTTGATTTTAAGAAAGAGTTAAATACTATTAAGCTTTCAATACAACTTTTAGAGGATGAAACAATTATTGAAAGATTATTTAAAAAATATCGAGATGACAAAATAACTAGAGATGAATTACTAAAAACAATGAAACAATATAGAGAAAGTTCAGATCCATTATTTGTTATCTCAGTTTTTATTTGTTCTTTAATTGCTATTCAAGATGTTGATCTTTCTACTGAAAAAAATGTTTTAATTGAAAATATTAAAAAAGTAGAAGAGATATTCAACCAAATTGGTAGAATAGAAAATTCATATGTTTTAAGATGTGATATTATTGATTTGATTTATCAAGTTAGAGAGCGTTATTTCTTAGCATATGAAGAAGATATTTTGAAAGAGATATCGTGGGTAGATCAGAAAGCAGATGAGGTAAATCTCTTTGCAGAAAAAACTCTAAATACTGAAACTCTTCCAAAAATCAATATTAAACCTGAGCAATTAGGGTTTATTGATATAACAAAGTTAAAAAATAAGGAGCAATAATGTCATTTAATAGAGAAAGATTTAAAGCTCACAGTGACAAATTAAGAGCAGATGCTCTTAAAAAGATGAAAGATCGTGATGATATTGACTTTTTAGAATAGGAGTATACTCCTCCAGTTGACACTAAGAAGAAGATAAAAGGTTCAGGAAAATCACGGGTATTTCAAGTTTCATGTTAATAGTAATGCAGAAATAAATAAGCATTACTTCCTTAGTGAGGAGCTTCTTGTTCCTCATACAAACAATACAGATACACAAAGATTGAATTTGTTCTCTAATCATATCAATCAGTTTGTGCATCTAAAAACACCTGAGTTCCCAAAAGTTTTTACTAATTTTGAGGATTAGATTGGCGAATATTCAGTTGCATATAAAAAGGCTGAATCGTCTTTTAATATAATTGCAAAGGTAATAAAAAATCAATACAATTATGATTTAATCATTCAATATCGTGATACTGGTGTTTATGATATTATTCATTATAACACTGCTCGCAATATTACAGAAGATTATGGCTATAAAATCAATGATTGTATTAAAGATAAAGAACCCGGCGACGTAATTCAAAAAGATCAATTTATCTACAAATCAGATAATTATGATGACGATGGAAACTTTAGATATGGCGTTAATTTAAAAGCATTATATATCCCTTGGAAAAATTTAACATATGAGGATGGAATTGTTATTTCAAAATCAGCTGCAGAAAAATTAACATCATATAAAGTTGAAAAAACAATGTTTTCTGTTAATACAAATGATATTTTACTTAATCTTTATGGTGATGAAAATGTCTACAAATCCTTCCCAAAAGTTGGGGATAAAGTTGAATCTAGAATTCTTGTAGCATCACGCCGTAAAGATAGAAGAACCGAGCTATACGATTTATAGGGAAATAAAATGAGGGAAATTGACCCCTCAAATGATGATATAACCTATACTGGCGGTGGAACAGTTGTAGATATTGATGTGTTTAGTAATGTTTCAATTTCTGAACTAAGAAAGAAAACAAATGTTTTTAATCAAGAAATCCTAAGTGTTCTTGAAAACAACTATCGTTATTGGAAGGAGCTTGCAGAAGAGTTGGAAAAAATTATCCCATGCAAAACTCTTACTGAAAGTGAAATAAAAGAAGAACGTACTGAATTTGGGCATATTTGTAAGCATCCAATTAGCAGAGATCAAAACCCAAATAAATATACTGATGAGTTAGCATATACTTGGAAGCTCGCTCATGAAAATATTGATGAAAAGATTTTGTGGAGATTTGATGGAAAAACTTTCGATAATTTCAAACTTCAATTCACAATTCTTAATGAGCATAAATTAGTTCCTGGGTCTAAGTTAACTGGTCGTTATGGTAACAAAGGTGTTATCACAATGATTGAAGATGACGATAAAATGCCGGTGACGTGTGATGGTAGAAGAGCGGAAATTCTTTTAAATCCATTAGGCGTGTGGAATAGATTAAACCCATCACAGCTTCAAGAGCAATATTTAAACTTCATGGCAGATCATGTTGTTGAAGAAATGAAAGCAACAGATAGCTATGATGAAAAAATGAGTATATTTCTTAGCTTTTTAAAAGCTATCAACGAAAAAGAGTACGATTTCTTTGATATTGAACAGTTCGTTATGAACCGTCAACAAAAAATAGAGTTTCTCGATAAAATTGAGGCTGAGGGGATCTACATTCATCAACCTCCATTCTTTGGGAATACTACTGAAGAATAGTTTAAAAATATTTATAAGGAGCACCCAGAATGGTGTACTCCATATGAATTTAAAGATATTGAAAAACCAATGGTTATGGGCGATGTTTACTTTATAAAATTAAAACATGAACCGAGTAACAAGTCGTCTATCCGCTCCGCAGCTAATCTTAATGTGAAAAATTTGCCAGCAAAATCAACTCTTAAAAAAGAGAAGAAAGTAGCATATAGCAAGAATCCACTAAGGTTAGGAGAGATGGAAGTAACCAATTTAATGATTTCAAAACATCCAGAAACTGTTGAGAAACTTCTTAAGACATATTCTACAAATGAAGAACTCAGAGAACAGACAATCACACAGCTTCTTTATCCTGGTAAAGGAAAGAATAATCTTAATATGGATCTTGATGTTGATCTTAAAAACAATAAGTCAATTTCAAGGGAAATTTTAGAGAAATATTTAAATGTTCTTGGATATTCAATTGTAGATAATAACTTTATAGAAGGAGAAAAAAATGAATAAAAATTTACCATTACATACAACAGTTCATTGGAGAAGATTTAGAGAAATGGCAAAAGAACTCTTCAAATTAGAAGGGATAAATCCAGCTAATTATAATTTAAATAAAGTTATCTGTTACAGAGCATTTGGTGTTGAACTTGAAGGTTCTAATGTTACATATAAAACAAAAGACCGGAAATCCTTGTTGGGTAATGGATAACGAATATGACATTTTTGAGATTCCAAAAATTACAGCTAGAAGTTTAGAAGGCAAGTTTATTATGTTTGCTCATAACACTAGTTTTGATTATTGGATTATAACTGATTTTACTTATAGCATTGATGTAGAGAGAAGCAAAAAAGAGTCTTCTCTCTACGATTCTGTTGTTTATAAACCATATGGGTCTTACGATATTTCAACAGATGGTACCAAAACTGTTATTTCTAGAAAAACCACTGCAGAAAATACTGTTTATGGTTATATCAAAGCAACTTGGTTGTTTGATAAAGTGGGCTCTAGAAAACTAGCATATCATACTTCAAACGCAAAATTAATATCAAGACTAAAAGGTTTTCGACAAAGAATATTTAATATTAAAGGTGGGGATAGTGTAAAAATTTATAGAAAAACAAAGAAAAAAACAGGCTCCCCCCATCATAAAATAAATAGAAATAACAAAAAAGATAAAAGGAGAATTTAAAGATGATTCGTCTTACAAATAAACTTTCAGCCGTAAAAAATTCTGATTTTAAAGTTGTTTTTAATACAATATCAGAAACATTTATATTTATTCCTAATGAAGCAGTTGGAGAGAACCGGCAGGACGCTACAGAGCAAGATTTAATAACCGCTAGTAGCAATAAAAAGATTTTATGTTATGATTACCCGTCTTTCATATCTGTTATTAGAGAAGCAACTGCACGAAGAATTCCTTCTGAATTTACTGTGATTTATGATAATAGTAAATTATATGTATTTCAGGATCCAATGTACACTCAATTAAATCAGATTCCGATTTGTATTTATACACCTGAATCTGATGCAATTCTTGATTTTGCATTGAAATTATTTCGAATTGATGATAATAAGAATTTTGTAAGAATTAATTCAACAGTAGATAATTATTATTCATTTATTGCCCCATGGCAAGTACTTGAAGTGTTATTTGCTAAGGCAGATATTGAAGGAAATGGCGAGGAAATGTTCACCAAGTTCTACAAACCTAAAAAGGATGGCGGACAGCGTGAAATTATTGCGCCACATGAAAAAATTAAAGCCGCGCTTCAAGATTTAAATGCAATGCTTCAGAAAGTCTATGATAAGAGAAACTCAGATTTTCAAGTTGCATATAAGAAAAATAAAAACGTTAAGAGTGGTGCAAAAATTCATACAAATCATAAATATATTTTTAATCTTGATCTTCATAATTTCTATCCAAGTTGTAAGAAGGAACTTGTAAAGAAGTATACAGATTTCTTATTTGCGTTTTCATTTAATAGAAAGTTTATTGAAGACGAATTCTTTAAGGTTATCACTATTGATGACGGGCTATTCATCGGTTCACCAGTTTCCGGAACCCTTGCAAACACTATTATTTCCAGCGCTGTTTCTTATATGAATAATATTTGTAAAAAGCATGGAATGACTCTTTCTGTTTATGCAGATGATATTAGTATTTCATCTGACAAATTTATTGTAAAAGATTTTGCGATTAAACTTTTCAATGAAGCATTTGGAAAGTATAATCTTGAATCTTATTTTACTTTAAATGAAAAGAAATCTGTTGGATTTAGTGGTTGCAATAGAAAGGTTACTGGTGTAACCATCAATGGTGATGACAAAATTACCGTTTCAAGAAAATATTATAGAAATATTAGAGTTGAGATTGATCATTTAAGTAAAGGCGATTCATCCATTGACATTCAAGTATTAAGAGGTAAGATTGCTTATGCGACTATGCTTGATGAAAGCGGAAAGATTTATAATTACTTAAATAAGTATATTGATACTGTAAAAGAGTACAATCTTTGTTCTGATGAGAAAATGGCCGAGCTTGCAGAAAGACTTGGCAAGAAGGAGAATTAATATGGGAAGATGGTCAAGACACCCAATGGGATCTGATGGCGCATTAGATGCAAGAGATGAATTTATGGAGTTTGCAGACATTCTAGATGAAAACAATGAGCGTGTCTGCTTTTTTGAACGCCCTGAAGAAGAAATTAGAAATTTGCTTTTAGGATTAACGCTAGATGATCTTAAAGAAAAAGCTTCAAGTATAGAAGATAACACTTTTGTTATTCCATATACATTTATTGATTATGGTGCATATCCAACAGATCCTGATATTAAAAAATTTTTAAAAGAATGCCTAGAAAATTGCGAAGATTTTGACTGGTATGGAAATGGCGAAGAACAGCGTCATGTTGATTACTTTAAAGAACATTTTGATGAAATTATTTCTGGGCAATTACCGCTACCTTCAGATGAAGGCCTTTTTGCAGCTATTAATGCCGCTTTTGAAAAATCAGATAACCCTGGATTAATTAATTTAACTAAAGATAACTAAGGGGGCATAATGCTCGAATATTTAAAACGATATTCTGATTAGAATCCTGAAAGATTCAATAAAGATTTTATTCTTTCACGCGATAAATAGGATATTTTGGAATATGTAAAGGATATTTTTAAAGCCCTTGAGATTTTGGATGAAATTGAGGTTGAGGATGTCACACTCGAAAGAGATGAGGCATCCTTTGGCCCAATTAAATCTCAACATCACTATTACAAAAGTATTCTACCAAGTCGTTTGGATAAAATCCATTACAGAATCAGAATTACCCCAAGTGAAGATATTAAACCAGCAGCAATTAATCTTGGAAAACAAAATGCAAAATCTAAAAAAGCTACAAGCGAATCGTTTATTAAAGAAGGAGACATTTATATTAATAAATTAATTGATAATTGTTTCTATATTAATGAAGGTGTTCGCTATTTCTTAATTTATCAAATTGTTGATAATTCAACATATGGGACTGAAAATGCCGTTAGTTTAAAATCATTGTTAATGCCAATTACAGTAAAACAACATACGATTACTGCAGTACCAGAATTTTTTGGCACTCCAGTTAATATAAAGAGTTTTGAAACTCTATTGTTTGCAAAAGCTGTAAACCCAGTATTGTATTGTCTTGGAAAGGATTCTTATAATTCTTTAGTGAATTATAAACCAAAAGATCCAGATAATCTTTATTCTGAATGGCTTGCATATAAAGACCCAACATTAATTGATAAATTAAATAGTTTCTTTAGAACTGATTTTGAATTTTCTGATAGCTCCGAAAAGCTTAAAAAGCCAGGTAGAGTTGTTTTTAAAATTCAATCAGAAAAAGCAAAAAATGATGATAATTGTTGTTATATCTCAGTATCCGAATCAAAATTGAATGAAGATACTTTAACATAGGGAATTCTTGGTTCGATTCTCGATATGAAAAATGAAACTAAGAAAAAGAGAATTTCATTTACATATGATAAGTTAGTGAGCCCATGGTTTTGGGTTGACACTATTGCAGCGTTCTTTACAAAGAATAATGACTATTTGAAAAAGTTCAATAAAGTTAGAACAATGCTGATTTCTCTTAACCGTTTAATGGATGACACTACCAGAAAAGTGTTGAATTTGAAAAAAGAGGATAAAGAGAATGCATTGACAATTGTACGTTATATTATTCAAAACTTTGACAACTTATTAAATGCTGATTCAAAAGATTTGGCAGCGAAAAGATTAAGGCTTTATGAATATTAGCTATATCCACTAAGAAAATATTTTAGCGATCAAATCTATCGAGTTTTGAATTCACCAACGCATTCAAAAACAATTCTGGACAGAATTTTTTCAAATCTTTCACCAATGTATGTAATTAAGCAAACTGTAACAAGTGAGCTTTTGAGATATTATAACTCAAGTAATGAAATGAATCTCTACAGTGCTTTTCTAAAATATACATTTAGAGGGCCACAATCTCTTAATAAAACGGTTACAATGCAACAACGTGACTTACACCCAAGCTATGCCGGGCGTTTGAGTTTGATTGCTTCTTCAGCATCAGACCCAGGTCTTTCAGGTTCATTAACTCCGTTTATTGAAGAGTATAATTACTATTTCGAAAAACAAAAAGAGGAATAAAAAATATGTTTATAGTTGGTATTGTTGGTGGAAGCGGCACTGGAAAAAGTGTTGTTTCCTCAGTTTTAACAGAACTTGGTATCCTTGTTTTTAATTGTGATGAGATTTATCATGAGTTAATTTCTCATGAAAAATCTTTAGTGAAAGAGACTATTAAGACGTTTGGAAAAGATATAGTAAGTAACAGAAACAAAGGAATTGATTTCCGAGCTCTTGCTAAAATTGTGTTCCAAGATGAAGACCAACGAAAAAAACTAAATCAAATTACTCATCCATGGATTATAAAAGAGCTAATTAAAAGAATTAATGATGCTAAAGAAAATGGGCATGACCTCATTGCAATTGATGCCCCATTATTATATGAATCTGGATTTGATAAAAATTGTGATATGACAATTGGGCTCATCGTACCAGATGAGGTTCGTATTAAAAGAATTATTTCTCGTGATAATATTTCAGAAGCTGAAGCAAAAGCTAGAATTTCAACAGAAATTCAAAATTCTGAAATTATAAAGAAAGTAAGTGTCATTATTATAAATAATGAAACCGGTATAGGAAGACTCGCTGAAAATGTAAAAGATACTTTTCAACTTATAAATAAGAAAAAACTTGAAAAAGAAAAAGCGAAAAATGTTTAAGTTATTTCAATTACAAATTTAGATTTGTCTATATAATTTAGTAATGATTTTAAAATAATTCTAACAACTCCAAACACAAATATTTTTAGAATTTATTTTTGTCAGTGTTTGATTTGTCATAATTTACTAAATATATAAAAATGAAATAATTATTAGAAAAACTTAACGTTTAGCTTCTTTTTGATTAAAAAACTAATCTAATAAGGAGTTTAAATGTATTTTGTTATAGAAAAAAAGGATATTAATGATAATTTAACAAAAGAGAAAATTTTAACAGATATGTTTGTTGACGAAACAAAATCAATTGACAATAAATGCATTGGTAAGATTTCATTTACAGACTTCTATCGGTGGAGAAGAACGTAATTTAAATGTTATCTCTCGGTGTTGATAATTGTTACTGGGAAGTTGGCACTCCATATGCTTATACTCTTAATGAGTTTGATGATTTACCATCAGCAGAATTATTCATTAATATAATATGATTTTTCAAATAGCGGATTATTTCTTAATCTGCTATTTCTTTTTTTTTATTGATTTATAAATTGAAAGCGGAACAATTAATTATATTTAAACAAAAAATCAATAAAATAGATAGGAGGAGTAATGAAAGCTCTTAGAATATTATGTAACTGTTTACTTTTAATTACAGTTGTTATTGGAATTTCACTTGTACAAATTGCTGTTTATGATGCTCTGGCAGTCCAATCTTCAGATGTAAAAGCAATTCATATTGCAGCTCCAACAGATGATTCAGTTGCTTATGCTGATAGTTATGGCTTTTGGTTTTATGACATTAAGACAAATTTAGGCCAAGAGGCAAAATATAGAATTAGAAACTGGGTTGGTGCTAAATGGTGGAAATCTGGAATGGAATGGGCTGATAAGGGTGTTGATGTAATTGCAGGAGTATTTAAACCTATTTTTGTTCCAATTGCTCAAATTAATGCTGTTATGAGATTCTATGGCCATAATATTAATGAATTTGATGAATATTTCTTAACAGTATATAAGGATGCCGAAGCATACAACAATGCGCTTTATGAACAATTTGTTATTTTTGCAAATTTTGTTGGGGTCGGTGCTAAATCAGATACAATCAGAACAGTCGGAGAAAATCCAGTTCTAATTGAAGATTATGTATATACTGGAGACTGGAATCCAAGTGAAAATACTGAGTATGATTATGGGCGTTGGATTGTTCTAAACAAGCAGCTTTATAATAATACTTGGAAGTTAAATAAATACAACCAAGCTGGTTATTAGAAATACGTTCAAAAATTCATTGTTGAAGATGAAGTTAGCGGAGAACGCCATATTAAACCAGCAGCTCTTGTTCTTTACTACCAACAAACAGTTTCTTTAATACTTGGTTTATTCTTTGTACTTAAATATCCAATTTCCTTTGTTACAGCTCGTTATGTGGGTAAAAAAGGAGAACATCAAGTTTAAATTTATAAAAAGGAAAGATTTTTTCTTTCCTTTTTAAATATATTAAATTATATACTGGAACAATTCATTATATGGGAGGGCCTATGGAAAACAATGAACAATCTATAAAAGAATTAATTGATTCATTGACTAGTAGTATAGAGGATATTCATAACCATCCAACTACAGTTGATAAAATTCCGTCTAATCTTGAGATATTAGTTAGCGGAATAAATGGGATAAATGGATTATAGACATTATTTTCCCCACAAGTTGATAAATTAATATTTGCTTTATTTGATAAAATTGAATCTGGTGATTTTACTGCAGTTCTTCAAAATAAAGATAAAATTAAAGCAATTTGTTCAACAATTTTTGGTGATGGTTCCTTTGAAGGCCCAGTATCTAACACTATTTTAAATAGTATTCAAGCTACAGTAAGTTCATATAAATATAATACTATGAAAAGTGCACTTGGAAAATCAATGACCAAATTAAAGAAAATAAGAATGATCTTAAAGAACCTTAAAAATAATTCAAAAATATTTAAGAATGATGATAAAAAATATAAACAATATTTAGAAGCAGTTTATGCTATTAAACAAGTGCTTAAATTTGCAGCAATTATTTATAAAAATAGAAAAATCGTTAATACAAAAGTTTTTAAAGGGATAAACAATATTGTACATGAAGATATTGAAATTGATGAAATTTGCACCGGTTGGGAGGAATAATGAAACTTGATTTATTTAATATTAATGATTTCATCGAAACCAACCATTGTCCAGAAGTAACAAATCCTATATTCTGGAGCTATGATGGAAACCCAACTCCTGATGGCCTTTTTTCTTATGAACTTTTTGGGTATTCAGATGATGATAGAAAAAATATTTTTGGTTATATTGATTTAAAAGGTAAATATATACACCCTCTCGTTTATCTTATAATGATATCTAAAATGGGAGGCTTTGGAAAAGTTCTTCTGGGCCAAAAATATGCAGTAATTGCAGACAAAAAAATTCAAATTGTTCCAGAAGATACTCCTGGTGCTGAAACTGGAGTTAAATTCATTTATGATCATTTTGATGAAATTAATTGGATTGATATTCTTGAAGAAGATGATATTGATTCTCTTGATAAAAAAACCCGTTTAAAATTCTTTAAATCGCTTAAAAAAGATGAGTTCTTTGTTGATAAATGGCTTGTTTTGCCTCCTTTTTATCGTGCTGAGTCCTCAGTAAATAAGAGTATGGGTGATGCTATAAATAAGCTTTATAAAGAACTCCTCTCTAAAGTTAGAGGTACAAGTCTAGGATTTTCATTTGATATTTTTGGTGATGAAACTAAGCTTAGAATTCAAAATATTCTTAAGGATCTATATCTCTCTACGCTTGCTCCGATTTCTGGTAAGCATTTAATGTTTGAGAAAGGAAAAACTGAAGGAACACTTGCCGGATCAGGAAAAACTTCTATGATCCGTAAACACTTATTAGGTAAAACAATTGACTGGTCATCATCGTCAGTTATTACAGCGCCTCATAATAGTTCTGCTAATATTCCTTCTGAAAAACCAGTTCCTTGGGGTTATGGGCGTTTTCCATTAGCATCTTTACTTTCAATGTTTCAGCCATTCTTCCTTGGTGCTGCAACAGACTTTTTAGAGTCGGTTTTAGCAAATTATTAGACTGGTATTTATGCAAATACTATAAAGAAAATAGATATTACATAGTTTAATACGGAAGCTATTGAAAAATTAATAACAAGATATATTAAAGACCCAAATAGTAGATTTAATCCTATTACAATGGAATATACAGATACAGATAATGTAAAAAAGCATGCAAAACTTGCTATCTTTGAATATAATAGCAAAGAAGACTGTGAAAAAGGTAAAAACTATATTTATAGACCTCTTACAGTAACAGATTTGTTTTATATGATTGCATTAGATGTTTTAAAAGATAAACATATATATGTAACGCGCTTTCCTGTTGCGAATACATAGAATATTTATCCATCTAGAATTAAAATTCTATCAACTGCTAAAACAAAAAAAGCATGGATTACATTCATTAACTCTCCAGATGATGCTGGTAGATTTATTTTCTATAATGATGAGTATCCTATTATTCCATATGATAAAAAATTATTTAATAAAAATGATACTGCCTTCTATGATGTTATGCTTTGTGGTAATGCATATCTTGATTCTCTCGGACGGCGATTACGATGGGGACATGCTGTATATGAGAGCTGTTTTTACACAAGAAGCTAATGCTGAGGCAGATAAACTTATATGGTCTAAAACAAATATGCTAAATGCAACTGGAGAAGTTTCTAGGCGGATTAAGCAAAATTGGAAAAGACTGTGTGATGGGATTATATGAAATGACTAAAGAAGTAAAGTAAATCTTTACTTCTTTTTTACTTATGAAAAATATTTTTGAGTCTAACCGCATTTTTTAAATTTTTAAAGAAAATTTTTTTAAACAATAATTTATAATTTAATTTTTAAAATAAAAAATAAATATATATTATTTAAATGAGAGTTAGGCAAGTATTTAAATTAATAAAGTATAGATGATAATAATTAAAAGACGTTTTCTAAATTAAATGATAATAAAATTAATATTTATTTAAATTAAAATTTTGTATCTTTTTATTTGTCTCCTAGATACAAGTAAATTTTAATTTTAAAGTATAAAATCAGATTAATTTAAATAACTACCTAACCCTATCAAATATATTTAGACGCTCTCAGCAATTATTTTTAATAAGATAATGATGAAGGATCTGAAAAACGGCGTCTAGTGTTGTGTAAAAAGATTCAAACAGCTATTTACATAATGTATTTAAAACAAACTACAAAAAAAAAAGAATCTTGAAAAGAAAGAAAGAGGTAATAAAATTATGAGCAAGAATTTTCTTAATTCACTCTCGTCAGTCAACAATGAAAAAACTACTGAAAACGGTCAGTTCGCATATAAGAGCACTAACAGCTCTTTAATTGACCTTTTTGGTACTATTGGTGCGCTTAGATCAAGATCTGAACAGGATATTAACAGCGCTTTTGAAAAGGCATTTTGTGAGGATAATCTTCTTGCTTTAAAAATGCTTTTCTATGCTAGAGATATTCTTGAAGGTCTTGGTGAACGCCGTACTTTCAGAACCATTGCTACTTATATGGCTTCTGCTCATACAGAAGCTATGAGAAAGAATTTAAAGATTATCCCTGACTTTGGTCGTTGGGATGATCTTTATATTTTCGTTGGCACTCCTCTTGAAAGGGATGCCTTTACTATTATGAAGGAGCAATATGAGAAGGATCTTAGCGAGATGGCATTAAACCATCCAGTATCTCTTCTCGCAAAATGGCTCAAGTCTGTTAATACTTCTTCTGCTGAGTCTAAAACTCTTGGCCGTCTTACTGCTAAGTATTTTGGTCTTTCAGAAAAAGACTACAGAAAGAGCGTTGCTTCTTTAAGAAATTATATTGATATCGTTGAGACTAAGATGAGCCAGAACAACTGGTCGTCTATCGACTATGAAAAAGTGCCTTCTAAAGCTTCGAATAACTATTCGGATGCATTTAAGAGACATGATGAGGAAAGATATACTGAGTTCTTGAACGCAGTAGAATCTGGAGAGAAGAAAATCAATGCTAAAGCAATTATGCCCTATGATATCATTAAAACATATCTTGACAAGATGTTCAGCTATGGATATTGGGGTAAAACTTTAGAGCCTGACAAATTAACTGAAGAACAGTGGAAGGCTCTTCCTGATTTTGTGAATGGCGATAAAGATTTTCTCATCATGGCCGATGTCTCAGGTTCTATGAGAGGCCTTCCAATGGAAGTTTCTGTTTCTCTTGCGATTTATTTCGCTGAAAGAAATAAGGGGCTTTACCATGGTAATTTCATGACATTTAGTAGCAAACCAGAATTAATTACCCTTAGGGATGATTGGAATCTGTACTCTAAATGCAATGAAACTATTCATGCAGATTGGGGTGGAAGTACTAACCTTGAAGCAGCATTTTCTATGATCCTTGAAGCAGCTAAGAGAGGAAACGTTTCAAATGACGATCTTCCTAAGGCTCTTGTTGTCATCACTGACATGGAAATTGATTATGCTTGCGCAGGTATTTCATTTACTAAATTGATGAAGCAGAAATACAAAGATGCTGGCTATGATATGCCTGTAATTGTTTGGTGGAATGTTGATGCTCGCGCAGATACTTTCCATAGCAATTATAAGGACGACTCAGTCAGATTTATATCTGGTTGTTCTGCTGCAACATTTAAGGGCCTTTGTGAGCATATGGGTTCCACTCCATATGAACTCATGGTTGAAACTTTAAACGATCCTCGTTACGATTCAGTTCGTATTTAAGAGTGTGATCGTTTAATAGTGGCGTTGAAATATACGCCACTTTATTTTTTGGAGGGGTATCGAAGCGGTCACAACGAGGCAGTCTTGAAAACTGTTAGGTCCAAAGCCACGTGGGTTCGAATCCCACCCCCTCCGCCAATATACGCAGAATTACTCAAGTGGTGAAGAGGGCAGTTTGCTAAACTGCTAGGCCGAGCAATCGGTGCGAAAGTTCGAACCTTTCATTCTGCGCCATTTTTATAATGCGGGGTGTAGCAGTGGTAGCTTTTTGGGCTCATAACCCGAAGGTCGCAGGTCCGATTCCTGCCCCCGCTCCCAATTTAAAGTTTAAAAAAATAAATAACATATATATTATTAAAAAGGAGATTTGTGGTTATGAATTGCAGTAAATGTGCTTATTCGAAATATGGGGCATCTAATCCTGATAGTGCTGTATGCGAACAGTGCATGAAAAACAGCAAAATGAAATCTAAACCAACCCCAACTGCTCGCTACAATAATAGAGATGGGCATGAGGAAGTTGTTCAGAATGAAGATGACCACTAGTAATTTTTTGGCTGGTTAATTCCAGCCTTATGGGTGGATGGTAGAGCGGTCAATTACGGCAGACTGTAAATCTGTTGCCTCAGGCTTCGTTGGTTCGAATCCAACTCCGCCCACCAATGTCCGACAAGACATGATAAACTGCTGCACACGGACCCAAAGCGGTGCTTAATTGAGATGAGGGATTATATATAGGTGCCACGAAATTCTCGCTGATTTAGACCATTTGATGTCAGCTGTTGAAACATACAATAAGCAGTTAAAAAGCTGTGGTAAATGGAGTTTGAGGAACAGCCTATATTACTTTACGGGACAGTAGCATAATTGGTAGTGCACTGCAGCTGCAGGTGTATCGGTTCGAATCCGATGAGTCCTATCGCCTAGCATGGAGGGCGATTCCATGTTTATTGGTCGTGAGTGGAGACCTAAATCCACTCGTTCGTTGTTGAATGACCCACATTCTTTTATAAAACAGAGGATAATATGGGAATTGAATTTTGTATAATGATGATTTGTTTATACGGATTTTTTGTTGGATTTTTATATTATATATACAAAAAAGATTAAAATTTATTTATGGTACTGTAGCTTAGTCGGCTAAAAGCGCCAGCCTGTCACGCTGGAGATCACGAGTTCGAATCTCGTCAGTATCGCCATTATGGCCCGTTAGTCAAGCGGCTAAGACATCGCCCCTTCACGGCGAAGACACTGGTTCGATTCCAGTACGGGTCACCATTTTAGACACTACAGCAAATTATACATATAATAGAGTTATATTCTACTATCAGTGTCTAGTTTTTAAAATTACTATTTACCTTTATAGCCCTATAGTTTAACGGTAGAACGCCGGTCTCTAAAACCGTTATTCCCTCTGACGGGGTTGTTTAGGTTCGAATCCTAATAGGGCTGCCATATTAGACGTATACAGCAACAATTTAAGGAGTATTCTGCAAAAATACAAAAACCGAAAAAATACGTCTAGATTTATAAATAATAAAACTTTTTACTAAAAAGACTCGCACAGCAATCAATACTAAAATAAGATAAATTTATAGGAAATTTCAAATCTGTTTTTACTGAGTCTTGTTAATGGAGGAAGAGTATGAAGAGATATAGAATTAATTTAGATACAATGCGCGATGTTAATACATTTGTATCAGTCGCAACTAAATATAACAATTTTAAGATTAAGCTAACTGATGGAGAAGACTATACTGTAAATGGTAAATCTCTTTTAGGAGCTGCATACACAATTGAATGGAGCAAAGTTTATTGCTTGGTTCCCGATGAATGCGATATTTATAATGATATTAAAGATTTCATTATAGAAGAAAATGAATGATATGCTGGAGTGGTGAAATCGGCAGACACATCTGACTCAAAATCTGATAGTTATTAGAACTGTATGGGTTCAAGTCCCTTCTCCAGCACCATTTTTTGAACTTCAAAGAATAAACAAATTATTATATACTTTGGAGGTCGAAAAATGAATAAAAGTATTATTGATAATATTTCAGATGAAAATATCATAAACATAGCTAGAGAAGCAGATGGTATTGTTGATTTTTATAGAAGGCTAGGATATAAATCACAAAAAGGAACACCTGGAAAAAATACTAGAAAGAAAATTAAAGAACGATTAAAAAAATTAAACATAACTATTAATAAAAAAGAAATAACTAATGCTGAGTGTTTAATTTATAGTGGTTCTATTGTAAGTGATAAGCTAGGATTTTTAGGTGAAAGTAAATTTGTATATTTATGTGCTAATGAAAATATAAACGTTTCTAAACCATTATTTCATGATGTACCATATGATTTCATTATTGAAAAAGATAATAAAATGGTACGAATTTAGGTTAAGACATCTAATACATTTAAAAATGGTTCAACCAATTTTAAAATTGACAAAACAAAACATGATAAAGATGGTTGGTTTAGAGAAGCTTATGACGAAAATGCCTTTGATTATTTCTTCTTATACAGTATACCTTTAGATGAAGGTTACTTAGTTAGAAATGATAACAAAAACGTTTCAACTATATTTATAAGAAAAAATGATACAAAAAATAAACAAAAAGAAAATATAAAATTTTCTGAGACTTATTTGTTTGAAAAAGCTATAAAGAGTTTATTTTAATAAACTCTTTATCTTATTTGATCCACTAGCTCAGATGGTAGAGCACTTGACTTTTTTAAATAGGAGCCCTATAGGGAAACTTATAGGTGAACATGCCGCTAATTCGGGGAAGACTAAGTAGACATAATATGCTATATGTGAATCCCGAGCAAGGAAAGATATTCTTTCTATGTGTAGAGACCTTACACGGCAAATCTAAGTTTGATTAATTTCAAATATGATTAAGAGCAAGTCCAGACTACAATATGAAAATAATGTAGCATGTAATCAAGGAGTCCGGAGTTCAAGTCTCCGGTGGATCACCAATATTGGGGTGTAGCCAAGCGGTAAGGCACAAGACTTTGACTCTTGCATTTCGGTGGTTCGAACCCACCCACCCCAGCCAAAAAAATAAGATGTGTATGATTCTGATTGTTATATTAGAATTTAACAGATCTTATTTTTTATTCTATAACTAATCTAAGAAAAGGAGGTAAATTTATGCCAAAATATTTTGTGGTATCAGATGTTCATAGCTTTTATGATGAACTGATCGAATCTTTAACTCAGGCAGGATTTGATAAAGACAACCCAGACCACATATTTATTAGTTGCGGCGATCTTTTCGATTATGGGCCAAAACCAATTGAATGTGTTGATTTTGTCAATAATTTACCTGCCAATAGAAAATTTTTAATTCGTGGAAATCATGAAATTCTCTTACAAGACTGTCTTGAAGATAAAATTCTTACAGGAAGAGAATATTCTAAAGGAACCGCATTAACTATTATTTCTTTTGCTATACCAAAAGGCGGAGCACCATCAATCCCAATGACAAATTTTTCAGTTTTTGAATTTGCAGAAAATAATCCAAGACTTAAAAAATATCTTAATTCACTAGTTGATTATGCTGAAATTGGAAATTATATTTTTGTCCATGGATGGGTACCAAGCAAAAAAGATGAAACTACAAATAATAAATGGGTTTTAAGCCATCGAAATTGGAAAGATGGAGATTGGTACTGCGCTGCTTGGATAAATGGAATGGATGCTTGGAAAGATAATGATACCGTTACAAATAAAATAATTGTTTGTGGCCATTCATATTTTAAAGATAATTCAGATTCCCCACTAAAAAATGGAATATTTTCAGATTCTGGAATCATTGCAATTGATGGTTACAATAAGTTTAGTAACAAAATTAATTGTTTCACATTTGAAAGTTAAGGAGAAAGTAAACAGTGAAAAATTATTTTATAACTGGATTTAATGATAAAAATATTTTTAATGGTGATCGATTCACCCCAGATATCGACCTTATTATGGAGGATCATGGGACTGATGAGCATAGAACTTTTGGTTATGTTGAAGATCTTAACGAAGCCAAAAGAATTGTTGAAAGTAATGCACAAGACATTAATGAAGGCGGATACTATAAAGTTGTTATAATTGAAGGTGTTAATCCTGGAATATATAATTGCGATGAAAGGGAACGAATTTTTTATGAATGGGATGATTCTGAGAAAAAATATAAAGAATTCGTACCAGAAGATGAGACATTGATATATTATAATAATCTTTGCGGGGTTGGATAACCAACCCCTAATTTGGGTTTATAGCTCAGTTGGTTAGAGCACCCGCCTGATAAGCGGGAGGTCAGTGGTCCGAGTCCACTTAGACCCACCAGAAAGTATAATACAGGTATTTGTAAATATGTCCCTATATTAAACTTATTATTGTAAATGTTAACTATTTTTAGAAAAGGGGAAATGTAGGACATATTTTGTAAATTATTAATGCAGACGTTTTTGTATATATTATTAATCACATATTTACAATATATGCTGTATTATACTTTTTTAAAAATGATAGCCGCCGCACTATTCCTGGGTTATTATAAAGACGTTCCAGGCCCGTGCCAATCTATCCTATAAATAGAATTGGAGCATAGGAGGTAGTCATTAAATATAGAGACTTAAAAGCTATATAGTCGGGCCGGAGACATTAAACCCGTCCCAATTGGTCTTGGGTGGAGACCTAAAAGCCACCTTTAAATTTGTTTTAGTATAGGTGCTACGAAGCCTATCACCTAAATGGCCCTTGCACAGGCTATGGTGAGGGATAGATAAATAAAAGGATCGAGCGTAAGCTAAGACAATCCTGCATTTATTGGGCCCGGATACAGCAGCAGTTAGTAAATGGAGTTGGATGAACAGCCTATATTAAAAATATAATAAGTCCACGGTAAGTCCCGTTATCTAGGTAATCGCGGTGTAAACGCGAGACTCCGTGGCATTTTATGGTAGGGGTAGCCAAATGGTTAAGGCGTCAGATTGTGGCTCTGAAGATTGTGAGTTCGATCCTCATCCCTTACCCCAACAATCAAAAAAAAAAGAAAGGAATAATTATTTATGAAAACTCGAGTACTATTTGTAGTTGACATGCAGAAAGATTTTGTTGATGGAGTTCTTGGTTCTAAAGAAGCAGTTGCAATTGTTCCAAATGTTGCAGCTAAGGTAAAGGAATATGATGAGCGAGGCGATGAAATCGTTTTTACAAGAGATACTCATCATGATAATTATTTGAAAACTCAAGAAGGCAGAAAGCTTCCTGTTGTTCATTGTGTTGAAGGCACCCCTGGTTGGGAAATCGTACCTGAAGTTCTTTCTAAGAGAAAGGTGAGTTTTAATGATGAATATCAGGATACTGGTGTTCATTATATGGACAAGCCGAGTTTTGCAGGTTTTAATAATATTACTGGATTTGCCAATCGTATGAGAAGCAAGTATGGTTATGGAATTGACACAGATATTGAGATTGAGCTTATTGGACTTTGTACTGATATCTGCGTAATTTCGAATGCTATGCTTTTGAAGTCTGTATTTCCAGAAGCCAGAATTGTTATTGATGCATCTTGTTGTGCTGGAGTAACTCCTGAGTCTCATAAGACCGCATTAAATGCGATGAAGGCAGTTCAGATCGAAGTTATCAACGAATAATTTATAGGGGTTTCGTATAATGGTAATACTACAGTCTCCAAAACTGTTTATGGGAGTTCGATTCTTTCAACCCCTGCCATTATACAAACCCTGTCATGCCTGTGTAGCTCAGATGGTAGAGCAACGGACTGAAAATCCGTGTCGCGATGGTTCAATTCCACCCGCAGGCACCATTTTTTATTTTGAAAAATTGACATTTTTAGTTATATATTATTAAATTGAGAAAGACAAGAAAATCGGTCCGATCATTTCCGATTGTATTGTTTCTCAAATCTTTTGAAAGGAGACATAGATGATATGCTGTAGTAATATTTAATATATGCTAAGAGTGTAGAATCTAATGTCCGACGTAAGCCGCCACGATTCTTTAGGAGGAAGAAGACTATATCATGTCTCTTTTTTCTATGATCCTGGCGACCCAAGTAGTAAACCTGTTTCGGCTCAAATTGTAGAGCACAGTTCTCTTTAGGATGGAAAGCATACCACGCCTATTTGGGAACGGTATAATTTGATAAGAGATGTCGAAACAAATCCTTCGGGCAGTCATAGCCCGTCTATGTTAGTTTTCAGATGTGAGGTTTACTAACAAAAAAACCTGAACTACCTATTGGGGCGTTGTATGTGGAACACAGCCTTAGGGTACCACAAGTGAGAGTGGCTTGGGCAGAATGGGAAGACGTGATTTGGTTTGTTCCAGCCAGGTCCGTAAACTTCTCTGCGAGTTTTTTAGGAGTGAGGTTTACTCGCATACTTTAGGGATGTTGTTTGCTCATATCAGCACCTGAAGATACAGTGGCATTTGGTTGCTATGCCATTGTATTAGAGTTAGCAACTAATTTTAAATTTAGAAAGGTAACAATAAGATGTAGTAATACAAGATACTGATATGCTTTTGTAATACGACGACGATTTGTTATACCTAAACCTTCTGTCCGCATCGCATGCTAGTTCCAGATTTGGAATGGTTGCACCGAGTAAGCCGGGGATAGAGAAAGCAGAAAAGATGGAATAGTTAAAAAGGGCAGTGCCCCTATTTCATCATCGCTAGTTTCATATCAATGTGAGGTTTCTAGCAAATGATGCCCGATGAGGAGGCGCTCCCACGCCGCCATCGGTCCCGGAGAAAAGTGCTGGTCTTCGGGGGTAAATTCCGCGTGTAAGCGCGGTTTAGTGCACCATTCCGGTCGGGTTGGATAACCGGATTACCAATTGGTTCTAAAAAACCTGTCCCACCAATTACGTATTGAGTGGATTCCGAGCAAGGAAGAGACAAAGCGTGAGGAGCGCATCCCTAGAGTTTACATCAATGAGGTTCTCTAGGGTTTCGTATGACCTTGAAGGTTAAATGCCTAAAAGGTTACTAACAGTTAGGTTTGAGTTATACGTCATTACTTTTCATGACGTTTTAACTATACACCTCCTTTTCTAAAGAGGTAAAACAGACTGCTTTATTCGCAGGTTTATAGGATAAGCAATATCTATGAGGCTCTGCGCATGGTTTAATAGACCTAAACGCAGATGCCGCAAGGATTACTCATAGATTGAGGCGAAAGATCAGCGTACACTTGAGGGGGTAGGTCGGGGCAAGCGTTACTTGAAAGAGGTCTTGTGAGTAGAGTGTATTAGAGTGGTTACCTGGTTTGAGCAGTTTGTTTTATCTCAAAAAGAAATTCTTTATACTGGGGCATAGCTCAACGGTAGAGCTATCGGCTGTTAACCGATCGGTTGCAGGTTCGAATCCTACTGCCCCAGCCATCGGGATGAAAAAATCGTAATCCCAAATTACCGGGACGACTACAACGGAGTCCTTGTGCGTAACACGAGCACTATGGGCGTTGATGTGTTTCCGAACCCGAAAAAACCTTCCTACCATGTCTGTTACCTCATGGTAAACCCAGAGCAAGGGCTTAGGAAAAGTTAGGTACATCCAATAATCGCCTTAGATTATATCAGCCGTCAGGTAACAACGGGGATTCTAAGCTGGATGTTAATAACGCGTGGTTTTCAGATTTGATTGAGGTTCCACGGAATCATTTGTTTTCATTGTCTATGGTTGTTGTGTCGTCCAGAGCCAACAAAAAATATCTACAAATCCAATATTGGCTTAAGCCATTTGGTATGAGAAAAAGAGTCTGTGTTAGAACATAGACAGCCATAGACATTTTTTATGGGGGTGTGGCGGAATCGGCAGACGCAGGGGACTTAAAATCCCCTGACCGTAGGGTCGTAATGGGTTCAAGTCCCTTCACCCCCACCATTTCTTTAGTCTTTATTTAAAGTTCATAACAGGTGAGTGGAAACACGCATGGATCCTCGGCCGGGGAATCCTATAAGTCGTCGTGTCGTGAAATGCGGCGCGTTGAGAGAATCTGAGCAGGTAACGATTTGAGGCGTTATATGGAGATCTCCTGGCACACTTAATGGCGTTTGATGAACAGCCTGTTAGAAAAAATATCGAGGTGTAGTTCAGTTGGCTAGAACGCTTGATTTGGGATCAAGAGGCCGTGGGTTCAAGTCCCGCCACTTCGACCAGTATAAAGGTATATATTAAGAATTATTTTAATGTCTGCCTCAAATTCCATATTTTTTATTTGTTAATATGGGCTCATAGCTCAGTTGGGAGAGCACCTGCCTTGCAAGCAGTATCATGGGTTCAAGTCCCATCAAGTCCACCAGCAAGACGTGTGCGTCTTGGAACAGCGCTTAGGCGCGGTTAAACCGATGACGGAAGTTGCTCGGTTAGGGGAGTGACTTTCAGAGGGTCTGCTAGGTTAGTGCTTATCCAATTCCTAAATAGGATGCTCTTTATGGATGTCCGAAAGAAAAGCGCAATTAGCAATAATATCTCGTCAGGCTTGAAATAATAGCAAGGCTAACCAGGACCTGCCCTGCTCCGACAGGTGTAAACGGAATCAAGATAAGGGTTTGTAGTTCAACTGTTTAACAGACATAGAATGCTACTTAGGTAGAGATGTGGTAATCAGTCCAAGCGAATGTAGACGGGATATACATGCTTTAATTAGCAAGGATAAAAACCTTGCCGTGTATGCCAAGCATACCGGTGCCGTTGATCTGAAATGCTGGGTCAGGAAAGTGTTTTAGGGAGGAGCCAATCGGTTAGTGCTCAACCAATACCTGAATAGATCTTATGATTGAAAGAAAAGCACAAAACATAAAATACTTTTCACCGTAGGGAATGATTCTGAGTTGATGCAATCCACGGCTAGACACTCACGGCTACGGGAAAGAGAGCACACTGTTCGAACATATGGCTCAATTCTTCAAGAGTAGAAACTGTGGTTGAGAAGAGAGTATTTTATTATGGGCTTATAGCTCAGCTGGGAGAGCACCTGCCCTGCAAGCAGGAGGTCGCCGGTTCGATCCCGGCTGTGTCCACCAGCACTCGGACAGTCACCGCGAGTATAAAGGCTGAAACCGCCCAAGCCAGAAGCAGATGGCCGACAGTCCTGATCGTAAGTAGGGCAGCACCAGTTATGTTAGAGCTGGAGGTAATACACCGTTGCGTACGAAATGGTGTTAGCGCGACCATAAAGCGCACTTATGGGGTCATAGCTCAATTGGGAGAGCACCTGCCCTGCAAGCAGGAGGTCATGGGTTCGACCCCCATTGGCTCCACCAAATCCAATATTAAGGAAGGCAATGTTGTTTATGAAAATTTTTGCTATAGCAGATACTCATTTTGGTCATTCCAATATTATTAAATATTGTAATAGGCCATTTGCTTCTGTTGAAGAAATGGATGCTGCATTAATCAAAAATTGGAATGAAACAGTCTCCAATAATGATATTGTGCTCCATTTAGGTGATGTTTGTGTTGGTGGTGGGAAAGAAAGGGCAAAGGAAATTATATCAAGATTGAATGGAAAAAAGATTTTAATCATGGGAAATCATGATAATTGGTCTGAAGAGTTTTATCGCTCAGCTGGTTTTCATACAGTTTCTCGTTTTCCAATTCTTTATGATAATTTCTTTTTGCTTAGTCATGCGCCACTTCAATTAAGTGAGACCACACCATATTTCAATTACTATGGACATGTTCATAATGATAACAAATATGTTGACAATGCAACTAGTCGTTGTGTAAGCGTTGAGCGAATAGGCTATAGGCCGTTGTTTCTTTACGAAAAATAAAAATATAGGGTAGTCGGGCAATAGGTGGCCTGAGATAGTAAGGCGTACGCACTATCTTGAAATCCCGTTCAACTCGGGCTAAGACAGCAGGGGGTGCTGGGTGGTTCAATTCCACACTATCCTAATTATATTTTTTATGGGGGAGTAGCCCAATTGGTGAGAGCATCTGTCTTATATACAGCTGGTTTGGGGTTCGAGTCCCTAGTCCCCTACCAATTACTAAAAGAAATAAAGAAAGGAAATACTAAAAATGACTGAAGTAAACCGTGAATTTGGAAGACGAATGGATTCGTCATCTAATAAACAATTTATCACGGATTTTGCTAAAGATGCACATTACGTGCTTGATCTTGGTGCTGGAACTGGTAAAATTTCGAGAGAAATTGCTGCCAAAACTGGTGCCAATGTTGATTCTGTTGACATGATGTTTAAAGAAGAAAATCTTAAAAATACTGATAAGGTTACGTATTACAGTATGACAATTGAAGATTTCCTTGTCAAGAAAGCTGAAAGAAAAAAATATGACTGTATCGTTTTGAGCGCTATTCTTCATGAGCTTTCTGACAAAGATCTGTCTGTTATTTTGAAATATTTCCCGGTCATCATGGCAGACAACTGCCGGGTAATTATTCGCGAGCCTTTTTATGATGATTATTTTGGCCCGGTAAAGGAAGATAAAGCCAAAGCTTTTGTGGAACTTGTTAAAGATAAAATTCCTGCAGGAAAAGCAATTGAGTATGCAAATACTCCTAAATGCCATTCAAAGGAAATTTTGAATCTTCAGAAGTTCTCATTAATTGACTGGGTTAATCTTTCCTTTACCTGCGCATATGGCATTGAAAACTGGGATCGCGAAAAACATGAAGAAAGATATGCAAGAAGCCTGAGTTGGTGCAAGACATTCTTTGATTTCAAAAAGAGAGGTTATACAAGTTTCTTTGTTCGGCCCATTCTGGATGAAACTTATAAAGAACATTTTGCTAATGCCGGTCTTCCTGCAGAAGCTTTTGATCTCATTACTTTTACAACGATGTTTGTCGTAATCGATTATACGGCAAATTAATATTGAAAAATTGAGCTTTTAGTCCATATATTATAATTTTGGTTATAGATATTATATTTCTATAACCATATGGGCGACTAGCTCAGTTGGTTAGAGCTACCGGCTCATAACCGGTTGGTCCAGGGTTCGAGTCCCCGGTCGCCCACCATTTTAAAGACCGTATTCCCTAATATGGAGGCCTAATATAGGGCGTAGTCGGTCCTTACCACGTCGTGATAAAACTAGGCGGCGTCGATTGGCAGATTCGAGAAACTGCACGAATGCGCGTGATATCGGTATGTGAGAAGGGGGCAGAGGCGCAATAGCTAGGTGAAGGAGCCCTATTCCTAGCAAACAGTACTGTTCTAAGGTGCTACGAGCGTGGCGGGTTGTAAATTACAGCCAATGCCGCAAAAAACGTTTGCCGAAATAGGCCACATTTGATAGGTGGTATCTGGCACGTTTTAGCAGTAGTAAATGGAGTTTGATGAACAGCCTTAGAAGCTAATATTATGGGCAGGTAGCATTGTGGAATGCCGCGTTACACGCACCCGGGGAAGTTGGTTCGACTCCAACCCTGCCCACCATAATAACTTACTTTTTTATTAAGGAGATAATTTATGACTACTAAAAAAGTCATTGGGTTCCATAATCCAGACGAAGAATTTGGGTTTATGAGCAATTGGTCAATGGAAGATTTTTTTATTGATGGAAGAAAATATATTTGTGTTGAACAATATATGATGTACCAAAAAGCATGTTTATTTAATGATAGCATTTCTGCCAATAAAATTTTAGTAGCAGCAACTCCTGCTGAAATGAAAGAACTTGGCCGTAATGTATTAAATTTTAATAAGGATATTTGGGATAAAAACAAATACAATATTGTATTTACAGCAGTCTACGCTAAATTCAGCCAGAATGAAGAGTTGAAAAAGAAACTTCTTGAGACTGGGGATGCTACTTTAGCTGAGGCAGCTTTACATGATAAGATTTGGGGAATTGGATTAAGAATGGGAGACCCAAAAATTCAAAATCCAACAGAATGGAATGGAGAAAATCTTCTTGGAAGAGCATTAATGGAAACCCGAGAACAGTTAAGAAAGGAAAATCTTTAATGGAGATTAGTAAAAAAATATATTTTAAAACGTTAATCCCATGGCAGATAGTGATGGGTTTACTTGCTATTCTTATGTCATTTTATTATGCATATCTTCAAGTTCCATACATTACAAAGCTTTTTCTAGTAATTATAACAAATATTATATTTCAAAGAATTGCAAACTTTTTAACAGCTTTAGAACTTTATAATAAATATCATATTGATGATGAAGATGATGAGAATTAAAATTTAAAATAATTAATAACTATATATTATATAAATGATGATATGATTATAAGGAGATTTTATGAAAAAGAAACGTCCAAATAATTATAAGACTACGGCATATTTTCAAACCCTTGATAAAATTTATTTAATTGGATGTTGGGCAAAATATGGCTATAGAGAGTTTTTTAATTCTGGAAAAGTAAATAAAAAAGGAATTCCCTTAGTTTGGGATTATTATGATGGAAATGGCGCTTATGATGAGTGGCATCTTATACCGATTACTCATACTACTACTGGTTTGATCTATGCATGGACCCCAATTAAGGCCTATGCTAAGGAAATATCAGATGCATTAAATAATACCCAAAAAATATCCATAGTTAGCAGTGATACTTAATAACTGCTAATATGTCACGGTAGCTCAATTGGCAGAGCAGCAGACTCATATCCTGCGGGTTGCGTGTTCAATTCACGCCTGTGACACCAATTGGTATTCCTCCTTAGCTCAGTTGGTAGAGCAAGCGGCTGTTAACCGCTGGGTCGGGGGTTCGAGTCCCTCAGGGGGAGCCATCTTAATTAGATGCAAGTTAAGTCTTGCATCACATGGTATTTAATTACTCCATTTTAAATATATGAACGACACAATCAGCAATTTATTTAAAGATAATTTTTATATAATAGGATCTGAAAAAACTCTTTCGTGTCGTGAAAACTCTATAAGGAGGATTACAGATTATGCAAGACATAAATAAAAAATTTAAGCATTATCTAATTTCAAGCATAATTTTATTTGTAGTAATCCTTGGAATTATTATAACATCAACTTTTTCATTTGGTTGGTTTTTTATTGATAATTCTGTTGGTGTGTCTTTTAGCATGCATATCCAAGAGCAAAATATTGCTGCTTTACCATTTAAAGCATACATTTATAATGAGGAAACAAATATAGTTGATGTTTTTTCAAACCAAGAGAGAACATATCTTCCTGCATATGACACAGTATTTACTGAAAAAAATACAAATAGCTTAATTATCTATTAGGTTAGAGTTTTTGGGACAAAAATAAATGAAGAAGAACCATTCACAATTACTTTATCATTAAATGATAATATTGAAAGTAATTCTTTTTCATCTAATTTGTTATCAAATGTAATATAGGTGAAATGTGCAGTTATAAATTCACTTCAAGAAGTAGAAAACCTTGAGGAAGATTATATTTATAATACAGCTAAAAATTATTTTAAAGAATCAGAAAATTTATAGAGAGAAACTTTTGTAAAAATTATAAATGATGAACATTCAAAAAGTAATAATATAATTTTTACAATAAATAACTATTCAATTCAAAATGATAATTCATTAATTTTTTACTTAGAATTTTCCTATGATCCTATTTTAATAGCAGAATGGTTAGAAATAAATAATATGACTATTACATCGGATATAGTTGGAAATAATATAGTTGAAATTGAAAGTGATTTAAATTGTTTTACATTTAATTAAGCAGGAATGATGGAATAGGTAGAATTTATGCGTCATGAATTTTATATTCCTCCTTAGCTCAGTCGGTAGAACAAGCAGCTATTAACCACTTGGCCAGGAGTTCGAGTCCTCAGGGAGAGCTATTTTAACTGGATGCAAGTTTGTCTTGCATCACATGGGGTTTAATTACTCCATTTTAAATATATGAACGACACAAACAGCAATAATAATTTATTGAAGCCAAACAGCCTGTTGTAGGTTCAAATCCTATATTCTCGTAAGAGAATTAGCTCAAGTGGCAGAGCAGCTGTCAAAAAAATATAGTGTCGTGAATTTTGCAGCATTAGTTTAAGCGGTAAAATAAAACCTTGCCAAGGTTTAGTCACGAGTTCGAGTCTCGTATGTTGCTCCATAATACTAGAATGATGTTCACAGCAATTTATAATTTTTATTAATAGTCATATATATAGGTTCGAATCCTATACTCTCCGCGCAGGAGAGTCTGCCATTGGTGAGGCAAAAATAAAAAAAGCATCATGAAAGTATTATATGCGGGATTAGCTCAGTTGGGAGAGCATCTGCCTTACAAGCAGGGGGTCAATGGTTCGAGCCCATTATCGCGCACCAATTTTATGTGGGTATGGTTTAATGGTAAAGCCTCAGCCTTCCAAGCTGATGATGTGGGTTCGATTCCCATTACTCACTCCATTTTATGGTAAAGTAGCCAAGCGGTAAGGCACCGGTCTGCAAAATCGTTATCCTCAGTTCAAATCTGAGCTTTACCTCCAAATTACTTACTATACCCCGTTAGTCTAGAGGATAAAACAAGAGCCTTCTAAGCTTTCGTCATAGGTTCGAGTCCTATACGGGGTGCCATATATGCTACTGTACCCGAATTGGAATAGGGGCATGTCTAAGGAACATGAGTTTGAGGGTTCGACTCCCTCCAGTAGTACCATCGCCAGGTCCGCACAAAGTGTATTTAGTAAATAGAGTAATTAACTATATGGCAAATACATGGGAAAAATTAGGACTATAGTGACAGCGGATATAGCCTCCTGGCGACCATTTTATCACACCATAGTCAAGTGGCTTAAGATACTGCCCTCTCACGGCAGAGACCTGGGTTCAAATCCCGGTGGTGTGACCAATTAGTTTTTATGCGGGGATCGTTCAATGGATAAGATAGTAGACTACGAATCTATAGATCTTGGTTCGATTCCAAGTCCTCGCGCCAAATATGCTGGTGTAGCACAATGGCAGTGCAGCTGATTTGTAATCAGCAGGTTGGGGGTTCGACTCCCTTCACCAGCTCCAATATCAAGAAGTGCATGTGTTGGTCTAATACTAGGGTAAAGGAGTGGATAAGATAAATGCTTTTGCAAGGGCATGGGTTCGAATCCTTATTGACGACCAATAGGTAGGATATGTCCACCCAGAGTTTCTATTTCTTGATATATTATTTTATAATCTTACGCAGATGTAGGTTAATCGGCAAACTTCCCGACTTCCGATCCGGAATATGCGGGTTCGAATCCCGTCGTCTGCTCCAGGTCTGGAGGGACCTGGGTTGAAGACATCTTTTTGGATGTCTTCTTTTTTTAAATATATATTATTTTTATGGAGGATATTATATGAAAACATTTTTTGTAGCATCTGATATCCATGGGTTTTTTACTGAATGGCAGGATGCATTAAAAGAAAAAGGGTTTGATGCAAATAACCCAGAACATATTATTATTGTCTGTGGCGATCTGCTTGATAGAGGCGGTGAAGCAAAAAGAACGGTAGATTTTGCATATGAAATGTTTAATTCAAACCGTTTTATTTTTGTCCGTGGTAATCATGAAGATCTCTTTAAAGAAATGGTAGTTAGAGGAGATGTTTTAGAGCATGACGTTTCTAATGGCACTGCAGATACTATATATCAGTTAGCCAAAAACAAGAGTACTATTTGGTATGATTTTTCCTATGATCCAAAATGGGATTTCTTATTAAATAATACAATTAACTATTATGAAACAGAGCATTATATATTTGTTCATGGATGGATTCCAACCAAAAGACAGGAAATTCCTTGGTATCAGATAAAGGATAATCATTTTGAATATAATCCAGATTGGCGTAATTCAACTAATGATGAATGGTATGCTTCACGCTGGGTTAACGGAATGGATATGTGGCATTATAAAATTAAGGAACCAGATAAAACAATTGTTTGTGGACACTGGCATTGTTCTTGGGGTTGGTCTCATTTAGATCAGAAAAGACCAGAATTCCCACAAAAGAATAAAAAAAATTGGGCCGCATCATTTGAACCTTATGCAAAAGACGGAATTCTTGCAATTGACGCATGTACCGCTTACACAAAAATTGTAAATGTTATTAGATTAGAGGAGGATCAGTTATGAAAATCAAAATCAATAACAAAAAAGTTGGAGTTCCCAACAAAGCGCTTGCGTCTGCTATCCGCAAGCATAAGTCCTCTTTTATGAGGCCAAAGAAAGGTAAAGGGTCTTATAAAAGACAAAATAGAAAGGTGGATAAAGACCTTTCTATTTTTTTTATTCTTAAAAAATGTCTTAATAATATATTATAATAATGAGTTGAAAAGAAAAAATAATTTAGGAGGACTAATTTGAAAATTACTAGATTAAAACTCATAAATTTTATTGGTATTTCTCATGGACTTAATAAAAATGAAATTGAAATTGATTTTTCAAAATCTAATAATAAAATGGTTATGCTTCTCGGACGAAATGGTTCCGGCAAATCAACTATTATGTCATAGTTACATCCATACAAGGATTCATTTGATGATAGAAAAACATTAATTCTTGATGGCACTGAAGGACGTAAAGAAATTGATTATATACACAATGGCCATACATATGAAATTATTCATATCTATGGAAAATCAGCACAATCATTTATTAAAGAAGATGGTATAGAATTAAATGAAAATGGTGGTGTTAGAACTTTTGAAGATATAGTTTCTAAAAAATTAGGAATTACAAAAGACTATTTTAATATAGGTAAAATTGGTTCTAATACATCGTCTTTTATTGATTTTACAACCACAGAAAGAAAAAATTATATTGGCAATTTCTTAAATATTGAAGATATTCTTGAAAAACATAAAATTGCTGCTGAAAAATTAAAGCTTTTAAAGAAGAGCATTCAGCAAGTTGCTAATGACCTTGGAAAATATAAAGATGTTGAGGTAATTAAAACTGAAATTGAAACGTTATCAAAATCAAATGAAGAGATTGATAATGAACTCTCAAAACTTTATCAAGAACAAGGCTCATTAACTACTCAAATTTAGAGAGATAATACTGACATCGGGTCAGCAAGTGTTGATGATTTGCTTATGAAAATAACAGAAAAGAAAGCAGACATGGACACAAATAAGGATATCAAAGCCACACTTGAAAATGAGTTAACCCATATTGAAGATGCAAACGAATATAAAGAGACTTTAGCACAAGAATGCGCTTCAATTCAAACTAAAATTCAAGTAAATAATAGCAATAAAGAAAATAAAATGTTATTAATTACTGATTTTAATAATCGTTTAGCATCAACTAAGATTGAACTTTCTGCTTTAGGAAATCCTGAAGATTTAGTTAAAATAACAAATGAGATTGAAAAACTGACAGAGGAAATAAATCAAATTAAGGTTAAAATTACAAGTAACCCAAGAAGCGCCTTTGTTCATAAAATTATGAGCGAGAAAAAGGATATTCTAAGATTTATTTCAAAATTTGTTGATTTTGCAGATTTTATTGAAAAATATTTTACTGATCTATCACAAAGTTCAATTACAAATACAAAAACAAATATTGAATATTTCTTTGAAGTTGATTTTGAGGAAAGCTTTAAGAGACAAATTATTGAAGCTAGAAAAGCAATTGAGTCAAAACAAAATCTTCTGGCATCTCAACAAAAAGAGCGTGGAATATTAGAAGGTTATGTAGCTCAGTTAAAAAATCTGGATAAAAGACCTTCAACTTGTAAGAATGACCTATGCCCATTTATTCGTGAAGCATATGAGCATAGAAATGTTTTAGTAGAGATTGAGGAAAAAGATAGGGAAATCACACAAACTAAGAAGGATATTGAAACCTTAACAATTAAGGCAGAAAACCTTCAAACACTGAACAATCTTTATAAAAGCTTTTTAATTGCTTATAACAGCGTTCTTCCAAGAGAAAATGATGTTTATACTGAATTTATAAAAGAAAAGTCTCTTATTGAAAGAGTAAAAGGTTCAGTATCTAGTTTTCAATCTGAAAGACAAACATTTGTTGATGAGCTGAATGATGCAACTTCAGATATAAATCTTTTCCTTGATTGTAATAAACGCCTTATTGCCCTTAATAACAATAAGAAGATTTTACAGGATTCTGATTCAACTCTTAGAGAATCTAAAGAAAAAGACATTAAAGAATTTGAAGCAAAGCTAGAAACTTTAAATTCTGAACTTACAACGCTAAATGAGGAAGGAACAAAATTAGCAAGTGAATTAAAAGAAAAACAAGGGCTATCTGAAAAATACAATACCTTCCTTCAAGCAGCAAGTAAATATGCGAGCGCTGCAACAATGTTATCTACTGCAAAAACTGAATATGAACGAGTTAGTAAATTAATTGAAAATAAAAGCACTGCAGTAGCACGACTTGAAACAGTAAGTAATAGGATAAATTATCTTGTAAATCTCAAGAGTGATAAAGCTCATAAATTGACTGACTTGAAAACATCATTAAAAATTGTTGAAGATCTTAATGAGAAGAAACAAAAACTTGATGCGGACTATAAACCAATATCAGCAATTGAAGAAGCACTTTCACCAACAAAAGGCATTCCATTGATTTTGATGAAAACTTATCTAGATGAAACTGAAGCAATTGCAAATGAATTACTAGATATTGCCTTTGATGGAGACTTCCAAATTAAATTTATTACTTCTGATAAGGAGTTTGCCATTCAGGTAAATTCTAAAGGAAACACAAAACCAGATATCAAGATGGCATCTCAAGGGGAGATTGCAATCACAACAATTTCACTTTCTCTTGCATTAATTGAGCAATCAATTGGGGAGTATAATATTCTTTGTTTGGATGAAATTGATGGCCCACTTGATACCTATAACCGTACAAACTTTATTGATATTCTTAATAGCCAAATCAGTAAACTTGGAATTGAGCAAATATTCATTATTTCTCATAATAATGCGTTTGATGTCGCTCCAATGGATTTAGTGATTTTAAAAGGCGGAGAAGTTGATAAGAATAATAAAGTTTTTATGGATAACAAAACTATTTTATATGAATATGAGGAATAATTTTCTCATATTCATATTTTTTAAAGGAGAGTTTAAAATGGCTGATTATTATGCCGTTGTTTATAAAAAAGATAATCCATGGCCTATAAGGCACGTTTGTCTTGTGCATGATATTGAAAAAACTAAAGAGGCTTTTTTCAAATGGTATTATACAAATTATTATGAACTTAGTAATGATGAAGTTGAGTTTTGTAATAATATGATTGAAGCCAGAGAAATTGAGAAAAGATTAAAAGAAGAAGCTGATAAAATTCCTGATAAAGAAATTCAAGAAGCCATAAAAAGGGAAATTGAAGAGCTTGATAATTAGATGAATAAGGAGAATTAAAATGGTAGAAAGCCTTAAACTTACAGAAGAAGAATAGAAACTATATAATGAAAAAAAGAAAACAATTGAAGATTTTAATAATTATTTTACAAATAAATTAAACGTATCTCAATATAATTCCAGAAGGCTTATAACTTCAACAATATATGAAGGATTTAGTTTTAAAGAAGTTATATAGGAAGATTTCCTATTTAATTTTTATAGAGATCTCACTTCGCTTACATCAGAAAATCCCGGCAGATCTTTATTTAATTATAACTGGATGAGAGAGGGCTACAAAACTTTAACTGATATAGAAGAAGTAAGGACCATTATTGGGCTATTTATTAAATTTATTGAAACATATAATCTTAAATCAGGGTATTATTTTGATCAAATTATTCAAACTATAGATAGTATAAATTGCAATAATTTAATGACTGGGCAAGATGTTGCTGAGTTTTTATTTAAAAATGAATTCTTTAAAAAAGGCTGGGTTAGTAGTAGTGATATCAATAAATTTATTGATAATTTAGTTATTAGCGCAAAGCTGACAGATACTAAAGAATTTATTGATATGATTAAAAAGCAAGTTCCAGATTATAAAGGCTTCCCATTAATTATTATGAATCAAAATATTGAACAGGAAGAGAAGATTAAAGCATTAAAGCTTGTATATATACAAAAAGATTTCCCACAATATAAAAGGTTCTTTAGAAAAAATTTAACAAATTTAATGGACTTGGATTCGTTTATTGAAGCAGTTGTAATTTAGAATAATAGGGTACGAGAAAAAGATATAAATGTTATAAAAATAATCAAAGACATATTTATTAGTACAGAAGGAAGTAGATATGGTGATTATTGCGATAAATATATGAATGAAGAAGAATTTGGTAAGAAATACCGTGAATATTTTAAGAAACCAGGTTTTGGTAAAAAATTCTATACTGAAACAGTAGGGTAGTTCTCAACAGAAACTTGGTGTAGGGAAAAACAATATAGAGGGTTTATTAAACTTATATTCTAGAATGTTAGCGATAATGAATTATTTGAATGCCTTGAGGCTTCTCCAAATTTAAAATTCCTTGCAGAGGAGAGACTTCCAAAACAGCTTTTATTTGCAGAAAGAGATGGAAATACTGAAATTGCGGAAAAAATTATTAAGATTTTTGTAAGTTGGGGGGTTGAGAACTTTTCTTCATTTACGGAACTTTTTAATACTGAGCGCTTAAAAGAGATATTCAATATATATGAACCAACAGGACTTCTTGATCCTTTATTTGAAAAGTGCAAAATATTTAATATAAAAACGAATAGATATAATGATTATATTATTTCCTCTAGAGATAAAGTAATAGAGAGCTTCTTTAGCAATAATGATGTTCTTAAAAAGATTGCAGTATTTACCTCTCCAGAAGATGTATCCGTTTTTGGTATTCCATATGAAAAATGCAAATATATATACGAACACCAGTCAAGTGGTATAATGCAATATGTAATTCCACCAATGCTTTAGGTGTATAAAAAACTTAATGATCTTGTTGTAGATCAAGATATCTCATAGGAAAAATTAAAAGAAAGAGATGAGATTATAATTGATAAATTCTTAAAACAATTTGAAGATATTGAAAATGCTTCAATTATGTCTAATAATATTATTGATTTCTTCTCAGATTCCCATTTTAAATACTATGATGGATGGCTTCAAAAAGCTAAAGTAATTGATGCGTTTGTTAAAGTACTTAATTATATTACAGATATTGCTAAAAAATCTTATGAATTTTTAGGGCAAAGCAATCCAGAGTATTTAACTCGTTATAAGAAATTTAACGAAAATATAGAAGAAACGAAATCAACAATTGAACTTTTATGTAATATCTCTATCTAAACAATCAATTATAGAGGAGGTATTATGGCCCAAAAAAATAGAGAATCTATTGAAAAAAATATGCAAACTTATGAAGCATATTTTAAAGAAGATCTAGACGCGATTGAAGAAGAACTTAAAAAGTCAAAAGAATATTCAGAAATCATTGATGGCGAAATTCAAAAATTAGCCGAGCCTGGCCTTGGATTAAATAAAGGCGGCCAACATTATTTGATTGAGCATATTACAAATGCAGTATCACTTCAAACTCAAAGACAAGGTTTGAGACGTGACCGTGTTGCAATTAAAAAAGCAATTGTAGAATACGCAGCAAAATTTGCTGAAGAAAATGGCACAGATGAATCTGCACTTGTGGAAACTATAAATAGACTTTTAGAGAAAGACAAAATAGATAAATCAAAAATCGCAACAAATGCTTCAGATGAATCACTTGATTCTGAAGTAGATAAAATTTTAGAAAATGGAGAGTCTTAAACTCTCCATTTTTAAGGAGAAAGAATGGAATCAATAAAAACATTAAGCGAAATCAACTATGAAAACCCATTAGTTATCTCATTTTTAGCAACTGTTTTAAGTGTGGATAGCGATGGGGAGGAAGAAAAAAAGAAACCATTTAAAGCAACTTTAAAACTTGAAGAATCTGGAGAAACACTTCAAGTATGTTCTTGGAAATTTGATGCGCTTCAAACATATAAATCATTAGTTCCCTCAGATAAAGTTTATAAGTTTGAAGCTAGGCCCAGTATTTATAATAATACTAAGCAAATTCGAGTTGGTGATATATTTGATGCTAATATGAAATCTGCTAAAAAGGTTCTTAAAATAGTGACAGAAGATGCCATTAAAAGAGAATTATTAAGCATTGTAGATTTATACGTACCAAAATCTGGTGTAACATCTTTATATAGAACTATCCTCGAAAATCTTATTTTTAATAATAAAAACTTCTGGGTTTGGCCAGCTGCCTCTCGTATGCATCATGCATATCCAGGCGGATTAGCAAAACATACTTTAAATGTTACAAAAAATGCTATTGCAATGTGGAAAACATATGAAGGATCTAATATGAATATCGCTGCAATAGTGACCGGTGCAATGTTACACGATATCGGAAAACTTATGGAATATAATGCTGACGGTTCAAGAACTACTTATGGGGATTTTATTCCTCATCCTGCAGCTGGTTATTCCAAAGTTTGTCTAGAAGCGTTAAAACTTGGTGTCGACCCAGAAAAAGATCCAAGTATTATTTTACTTAGTCACATTCTGTTATCACATCATGGTACTTTAGATAGAGGTGCCTGCACTGTGCCTCATATTCTTGAAGCGGTTATTGTTTCAAGAGCAGATGATAATGATGCAATATTTGAAGCATGTGACCACATGATTGACAACACCAATCTCAATACTCAGACAGAACCAATTAAAATGATTGATGCTAGGTTATTTAAATGGCATAATTAAAACTTTAAAAACATATAAACATTATATTGGAGGTACCTCAAATGTTTAACGAAATTTTAGAAAATATCAAAACTTTTATGGAAGCAAATTGGTTTCCAATTGAGTTAATTTTAGCAGCTATTCTTATTGTTGCTATCATTACTCTTATAGTCTGTATGATTATTAATAAGAAGTATGTTAGAATGATTAGGCTTAAAAATATTGAGCTTAAGAATAAGTGCGATGAAACTTCTGATAAGCTGCTTAAAACTGAACTTGCTAGAGATGAGTTGTTAACAAAGAACACTACTGCTAAAAATGAAATTAATTCATTAAAGGCTGTTCTTGATAACACCAACTTAAAAAGTAAGACTCTTCAAGATACTGTCAATAAACAAATGCAGGTTATTACGAATTTAACTTCTGATTTAAATGCATCTGAAAGAGACAAAGCTGCTGCATTAAGAGAAGCTGCTACAATTAAAGAAGAACTTAATGAGAGATTAACTAATGCAGATAAAGCTATTGAAAAATTAACTTCAGAGAATGAGAAGCTTAATAAGGAAAATAAGGATCTTAAGCTTCTTGAAGTTGAGAATAAAGTTTTACTTCAGGCAATTTCTGATGGGGAAAAGGCACCTGTTGCAAGCTCCAAGGAAAAAAAGAAAGAGGCTGTCTCGGGTATTCCGTCTCCAACCATTCTTCTGCTTGAAGGTGGCCCAATTCTTTCAGCTGATATTACCCCCAATATGATTGGTGATATGGAAAGAAAGGATCTTTTCAAGGTTGCAAAATTCTTTGGTTTAAAGAATTATGCTATTCTTCCAACTGAAACTATTAGAAATGAACTTATTAAAATTATTTCCAAGCAGTAAAAAAGGAGAATGAATGGAAAAGAAAAAGCGGAACTTTAATTAAAGCAATGCCAATAAGAAGATGGATTAATAACAATACTGAATATGAATCTGTCTTAATTTGGTACCGTGATGAAAATGGAATTAAGCAAACTCGATTTATTGAAAGAGCCGAAGTTCCTTATTATATTATTAAAGACAAACAGTCCACTGAAGCGATTTCTCCTCCAATGTTTATTGAGAGAGATAAGGTTGACAAATTCATTACCTATTCTGATAATTTGTATCGAGAAATCGCTTTAAAGACTGACGCCATGCAATATTATGATAGATGTTTAGGGTTTGGGCGTGGAGCAAAATCTAATATGAAAAATCTATTAAAACATCCATATGTATATGATGCAGATATGGATATTACAGATAGATATATCAAAAATTTCATGGAAGAATTTGAACCAGATGTAAACTATAAACTTCATAAAACCTACATGGATATTGAGGTTGACTTAATGCCAAATGGTTTTAAGGATAGAGGTTACATGGGTTTCCCAGATGAAACAGTCGCGCCCTGCCCTGTTAATATTATCACATTAATTGATGGCAAAACTTCAATTGTTTATACATTTGTATATGACAATAAAAACAATAAATCTCAACAAGACTTCTTAACATCTTATTTAAACAATCCTGATTAGATTAAAAAAGAGATAATGAATACTATTTTTGAGCGAAATGAAATCGTTATTAATAGTGTTAATATTGAATTATATCAATCGGAAGAAGAAACTATTGAAGCATTCTTCAGAACTATTCACTAGATTGACCCAGATATTTGTGCTAGCTGGAACCAGTGCTTTGATGTTATGACTTTAATGAACCGTCTAACTTAGATTTATTCTAGAAAGAAGGAGCTTAAAGAAAATAATATTCGTGGTTACGACAAGATGTTAGATATTGTTTGCGACAGTAAGTATCAGTATGTAAAAGATAAAAATGGCGAGCCATTATATTTAACAAGTTTTGCAAAATATAATGCAAGAAAAGATAAAGCAATGGTTGATCGTATGGATGAATTTATTGTTTTAGATGGGATCATTTGGACTGACTAGATGCTGCTGTATGCAAATATTCGTAAAGCAACAATAAAAGAATCATATACACTTGATGCGATTTCTAATGAAGAACTCGGAAGTGAAAAACTTGATTACACAGGATATACATTAAAAAATCTACCTTGGAAGAACTATACAAAGTTTTTATACTATAATATCTTCGACGTTGTTCTGTTAAAAGCCCTTGAAGATAAAAACCTTGATTTTGACATGGTTCAGAAACTTTGTGAGGTAACTAATACCAGAAAAAACAAAGTGTTTAAAAAGACTATTTCAATCAAGAATTTCGTTTGTAAGTTTGCAGAAATGCAAGGCTTTGTAATGGGTAATAACAGAAATGCAAATTATGGAGATGATAGTGAATACTTTAAACATGAATTTCTTAACACAAAAGATTTAGTTGAGAATAATGATAAGTATTTAACAGCTTTTAATAAAAAAGAAAACTTTGGTGCATATGTTGGTGACCCACATCTGAATGATTATTGCGGAATTAAAGACGCATCTGGAACACCATCTATGTTCTTATTTGAAAATGTTTTTGATGAGGACTTTTCATCACTTTATCCCAGCATCATTAGGGCGTACAACCTTGACAAAAATACTCAAATTGGAAAGTTCTTTTTAATAGATGATACTATAAAGAAAAATCTGATTGAGAATTTTGGCTATGATGGTTTATTTGCAGTCTCTAAAAATGAAGAAGGCGATGCTGATGGAACAGTTCAAACATCAGATTTAGGCCCAACATTAGTTGACAGCCTAATTAGTCATGATTGGAATAAGATCGGCCAAAAATATTTCAATCTTCCAAGTACAACGGATATGATTAATGAACTAAAAAATAAAAAAGAAGAGGCTTAACCTCTTCTTTTTTTTATTAAAATTGTTGTGTTTTCTTTACTTTTGCAACCAATTCATCAAGATGGTCATGATATTTTGGAGCATATGGGCCTTTAGTATAACCGCGCTCAATTAAAATATCTTTAAGTTGTTTCTTTGTCATTTCAGCTAATTGTTTACTTTTGTAAACTTTAAATTCTTTAGTATCTTCTGAGTCTGGAATTTTAGTTTCCATTTCAAGTTTAGTATCAGGAAGAGTATCAAGAATATTATCCAACTCATCATCTACTGAATCTTTATCAACGGTCTTAACAACTGGTTCTTCTTTTGGTTCAACTGAGACGACAATTTTATCTTCAATTGGAAGTGTTTCTGCCATTTGTGGCTTCTGAGTTGCGAGTTTTCTCTGTCTTAATTTTTCAGCATACTCAGCTCTTCTCTGAGCGATATTTTCTTTAGTTGCCAATTCAATGTTGACACGTGGGTCTCTCATAAGTAACTCATATACACCATATGATGTATAATAATTGAATAGTGGCCCTCTCTCAAGAATCCATGGAATCATCCCCTCATTCAAAATATTAACGTATAAATAATCTGCCATTTTTTCTCCTCTTTCTTTCTTATTTTTTAATTAATTGATTGCTTTAAAATATAAATTATCATTGGAACTAAGATATAGTTTTCAACAGATGGTTTATAATACATATTATTTAATGCTGAAACGACATCATCTGTAACTGTAAAGGTTCCATTTAAATAATTTTTAATAATATTAAATAATTCTAGCCCTTTTATATCAAGATTAGTTTTAGATTTTACAAGTCTCTCAACTGAGACATCTTCAATTTCAAGATATTCAGAGTTAGTTTCTTGGTCCGTTTTTTCTAAAACAATGCAAATTTTAGTTGGTTCTAATTCATGTCTATTACATTCATAAATTATTTCATTTGGTTTTAGATATGGCTCCAATCTTGCTAAATGTATTTCATCCATTTTATGAACTTTATGATAGTGATCTACATTTTTAAATAATCTTGTATTAGCTGCGAAAAATAATGGAAAAGAATTTAGATATGCTAAAGGATTATCTTTATTCTTAACAATTGGTGTTATAACTTTGAATTTTAATGTGCTCATAAAAAATGGTAAATTCCTTGTGCATTTTAGATTATATTCTGGAACACATAAAAAATTCATATCAAAATCAAGATCATTATTCTAAATTTGAACGGCTCTAAAAAGACTATTTCTATAAGCCTGCTCATTATAAATTTCGCTATTATCGACTTCATTAATATCATTTATATAAAATTCAGTCATAATCTCAGCATTATATTTATCTAATGCTTTTGTTTCATGTAAAAAATGTTGAAGATATGGAGACCAATATGAATATTCATCATCATCAAATCCACGCCCACTACAAATAAAAGTATCTGTTTCTTCATCATAGAAAAGTGAAGTGAATTTATCAATAAGCCCGTCAATCAAATTTTTAGTTTCTTCACTAGCAGCGGCTTCTGCTTTTTCAACAATTTTCACATTACCGGTTTTTTCATCATATTGTGCTTCATATTCATTTGAAACGTTCTCAAAAATTTCATCAGCATTATTTTGAAATAGTGAGTACTGGGCTCTAAAATATTTTTCTGTACTTAATTTATCATATTGAACGTCGTTAATTCTAAAAAGATGAGTTTCAAGCCCTGGATATTCAAAAACAAAAAAGTCTGCGGCATAAGGTCTCACAGAATTTGGAAGAAATAGAATTTCACCATTTACCATTGCTTGAAGGCCACGTTCATTAAGTTCATTTTGAACGTCAAGCGCATCCACACCCCAAATTGGAACAGATGTTATTTTTTTATATTTATTTGGTGTATTGCTGCCAACTAATGAGTTTACATTTTCAAGCCCAACATCTTGAAGGCTCGCAGATGAGTCAAGCTGATAATATGTAATATAAGTTGGACTTCCTTCAAAATATTTTAAATATGAACCAGAAGTTGTTGCTTCCAAATAATTTGATATTTTCTTTTTAAGGACATCTTTTGCTCGTCTTAATTTATCTGCCATTTGTCCTCCTATTTTTTAGTATAATTAATTGTTTCCTTGTTAAAAAATATTTAAAATATATATTATTAAAATGAATAAATATAAGAATTTATTTAAAAGGAGAAATATATATGAAATATGTAAATTGTTTATTTAAAGAAAATCTTAGTGAAGAAAAATGGGATCAAGATTATTACAGCTTAAAGGCGCCATCACGGGTATTAAATCCCGAAGATAATGAAGATAGAAATCTATTAATGAGATATTTTTATTCTCTACTTTCAGGAAGTGTTACTTTATATAGCAGAAATTATTGTGGCTCAGCCGCATCTTATTTTTATATTATGCCAGGAGTCGCAATCTATTCAAAAAATAAAGATGGGAAAATTTTTTATAGGTCTATATTTGAACCACTTCTTGGAGATGATTTTGATATCGCTTCTCTTTATAAAGATACAGATAGCCATTCTGATAAAAATATTATTCTCTCTATGATGTATAATTATTATATTGCAACGGCTAATTATAAGAAAGCGTTTGATACTATTAAAAAATTTGATAGCATGATGGATAATGATATAGCCCCTACTCTTATAATTACAACCAAAGGGCATTATTATCATTATTATAATGACATAACAGATGACTCTAACTCTGCTTTTATTCTTCCAGTTCTTTATTTCTATGCTAAATCTAAAGCGACTAAAAAAGAACTTCCTAGAAATTTTAATAATTTTACAACCTTATATTTTGAAGGTTTAACAAGATTAAGTAAGATTAATAAATTAGACAATATTTTTTCAGATAAATTTTTAACTATAATGCATTGTGAAGTTATGAAAAAATATTTTAAAAATGTAGAAGCTGACAGATATAATATTTTCAAAAATACGATTTTTAATTCTAATGATAAAAGTATTTCGCCTTCTACTATTTTAGATGTGCTTGAAACTTCTCCATATGTATTAAAAGAATTTTTAAATTACTTTCCTGATAATTCTGAAAAAGGCCTATCAGGCTATCACTACTATCGTTTTATTAATAGCCGTGATGATACTAAAGTTAAGAAATTTATTAAAGAACTTGATGCAAATAATGAGAATAAAGAAAGATTTAAAGAAATTTTACATAACTATCTTTACTCTCAATATGGACTTGGACAAAAATATGCTGGGCTTCAAAGTGATATTGATAGAATATTTTCAATGTTGCATATTCTTGATTATGAAGATGATATCTCTATTTTGGAGATTATTGATGGGCTGCCAGACAAAATTCAAACAGCAGCTCTTAAGAGTGTAATTGATTAAAGAGGAAACATGGGTTATATATTAATTTCTCAATATAATTTACGGTCGTAAATTTTTAATTCGCGCTAGTAAAATTACAGATGAAAAAATTCGTTTTGGTAGTCGACAAATTATAGTAGGACGGTAATTGGGTGATTCTCAAAACTAACTATTCTGATATTTTATTTGACCCGGACTATACTCCGTTATTTCGGTAATCATATCCGTTATTTTGGTAATCATAGTACTAGCGATTTAGGATTTATACCATAGCAAAATGACACATTTAATATTTATCAAGAAGAGGAATATATAAAAGATAAAGATTCTATTGAACTCCTCTATGAATTATTATAAAAGATAAGGGCTGAGATATGCCCTTATTTTTTTAAAAGTAAATATTTAAAAACAATATAACAATTTATTAGGCAGAAATGCTTATATAAATGCTCTTATTTTATTTTGTTTTTATTTTATTTATTTTAATTTATTTATGGAGGATTTATGGATTTTTTTGGTGATGAATTTGGGGATGAATTATTCTCAAAATTATGGAACAAATTTACTAGACCTGTAAAGGACTAGGCGCCTTATGCAGTTTTTAGATCAGAAGGAAAAGGCTATATTATCGTTTGCAATACTCTTGGTATTGATAAGGACGATCTTAAAGTTAATATAATGAAAGAAAAAGGCAGGGCGTATCCTGTTCTTAAAATAAAAGGTGAGACCACTATTAAGAAAATCAATTTTAAAAATACTGTTGATCTTTCAATTATTCTTAAACTTAATAGTGAAATTGAAGACGTTCAATATGAAGTTAAAAATGGTTTAACTTTAGTTTATATTAGAACCGTTCTTCCAAAAGAAGATCTGCCAACAATTGAAGCAAAACTAGTTGATGAAGATAGTGACGATAGCGCACTTGATTGGTAATAATAGACTAAACTGAGTCTTAAAATAATAAAGTACGAAGCATTTATAGAAGGATGAATACTTCTTGTATTCATCTTTTATATTTTAATAAGAAGGAGGAATAATTACATGAAATTAGTAGTTATAGAATCTGCAGGAAAGATTAAGCACCTTTCAGAAATTTTAGGAAAAGACTATGTTATTCTTCCTACTATTGGCCATATACGAAAGATTAACGACTCTGGTGCTTATCGAACTGGCATTGACTGCAAAAATAATTTTAAAGTAGATTATGTATATGATAGCTCTAAACGAGAAAATATTAAGAAAATAAAAGAAACTGCTAAAAATGCAGAGAAGATTTTTATATGTTCCGACGCGGATAGAGAGGGGCATGGTATTGCTGAAGAAGTTCAAGAAATTCTTAAGCCATATGCAAAAAAAGTTGTTAGAACTACATTTACAGAAATTACTACTAAAGCCGTTACAGAGGCTATTAAAAACCCAACAGGGTTTGATACTAATATGGCAAAAGCAGCTGAGTCTAGAGCAATCTTGGATAAATTAGTTGGATACAGAACTTCAACGCTAGTTCTTTCAAAAATTGGGGCTCCATCTGCAGGAAGGGTTCAATCTGCATTGTTATATATTTTAGCAGAAAAAGAAGAAGCAATTCAAAAATTCAAATCAACAAAATACTTTGATGTTTTTTTAGATTTCAAAAAAGGGCCTGCTAATTTAACTGCAAAACTCTGTCAAATTGGTACTAAGAAAGTAGAAAGAATAACTGAAAAAAGTGTTGTTGATGATGTTTTGGCTAATTGTAAGGAAGGAAATTATACCATTGAAAAAATTACTGAAAAAGAAAAATCTGTTGAACCAAAACCGCCAATGACAACTTCTTCAATGCAACAGTTGGCATCTAATCTTTATGGTTGGGCTCCTGCAAGAACACAAAAATCAGCTCAAGAATTATATGAACAGGGAAAAATTACATATATTAGAACTGATCTTTCAGTATTCTCTCAAGAATTCCTTGATATTGCTAAACCATATATTGAAAAGACATATGGAAAAGAATTTTATCGTGGGCTGCATGTTCCAGCAGATAAAAATAAAGATGCGCAAGGAGCACATGAAGGAATTAGAATGACTGATGTTGAATATACACCAGCAAAAGCCAGTAAAGATTTAACTGGTGATAATTTGAAACTTTATAAAATGATATATAATTATGCATTAGCAGCATTATTTGTTCCAGCAAAAGTAAAAGATACAGATATCTTAATTAAGAATAATGATTATCATTTTAAAGTTTCTGGAAGACAAATTGTGTATGCGTCATTCCTTGATTTAACAAATGATCTTGAAACGGATAAAGCATTACCGGCGTTTAAAGTTGGTGATAAAGTAAATGATAAAGAGTTGTATTTTGAGGAAAAGGAAACGCAACCACCTCAAAGATACTCTGAAGCAGGGCTTGTTAAAGTAATGGAAACAAGCGGTATTGGAAGGCCTTCTACATATAGTACAACTATTGAAACTCTTAAAAAACGTGAGTATATTAGAATTGAGAAAAAAGCAGTTTATGTAACTGAAATGGGTATGAAATTAAATTCTCTTTTAAAAACAAATTTTGAAGGAATTTTCAATCCAGAATATACAGCTAAAATGGAAGGCAATCTAGATGAGATTTCATCTGGAAAAACAACTGAACTTGCATTTTTAAATAATTTCTGGAAGGAATTCGAACCGGTTGTGTTGAAAGCTGCTAGAGATATCAATAAGGATAAACCAAAACCAGAAGATGCCGGAGTAAATTGCCCTATGTGCGGAAAGCCACTTTTATGGCGTGTTAATAAGAAAAATGAAAAATTTATTGCATGCTCTAACTTTCCAAAATGCAAATTTACTGCGTCTACATTAGAAAGCCTACAACCAAAATCAAAAACCTAGTCTTAGCAGATACCTTGCCCTGTTTGTGGCGAAGGCTATATGGTACAGCGCAAATCTAAAAAAGGCGATACTTTCTGGGGTTGCTCACGATTTGTTAAAGGATGTAAATCAACAATGAATGAAGATGCTATGATTAGTTATATTGAAACTTTAAAGAAAACAAATACTAATAAATTTGTTGACAAAGATTAAAAAGAAGAGGTTTTCCCTCTTCTTTTTTTAACATTTGAGTTGAAATAATGCCTCTTCAATTGAACTAAGCGGTTTATTATCAAAGTAACGGTCATCTAATTCAATTAATTTTGCATTTATTTCTCTTTTAAAATTAGCTCTTTCGCTTTCACTAAGGCTCATGTCAGATTCGACTATGAGCTTAGCTTTTATTAATCTTTTTTTAAGATTATTGTACTGCATATTGTATTCTGCCATGTAACCTCCCACTTTTATTTTTTAATTATAATATTTTGTTCTTAAATTTAATTTAAAAAATTAAAATTTTTTTTAAAAATATATTATTAATTTGATAATAAATGTAAATTAATTTTAATAGGAGGCTATTAAATGTATTATTTAATAGATATTCGACGCAAACGAAATCAAGTCGTACAAATATATAATGTAGATTATACAAAAAATAATGGGCGAATTTATTATACATTAAACCCTAAACCATCTTCTCCAAAGCATTATATTGGAGGAGAAGATTCAGAATATACAGAAATTAGAGAAGTTGAAAAAGGGCAAAATATAGATTTAGATGAATTATCATATAATAAATTTTTGAAATATGTAAAAGCAAAAATTCTCAATCCTATTAAAAAAGAGATTGATGAATTTTTTGAACAGTTTACACATAAAATTGCAGCAGTATATTATGAAAGAAAAAAAGAAAATGGGGATATACGTAATTTATATATTTGTAATGATAAAAATATTATTGATATAAAAGAAAATATTAAATTTAGTATGGCGCCTATTAGAGAATTAAAAGGCCCCAATTTTTGTATTAATGATAGAAGCCTATATAATCAAATTAATGAGACCCTTGAAGATGCAATTGATAGATATATAACTAATAAAATTAAAAGTTATAATCTTGACATCCAATTTGATGTTAAATCAATCAGTAGCTGGGGTAGTCTATATCCTATAGGATATTTTTATACATGTGCAGAAAATATTAAAAATTTTTCTATTAAGAAGACCATTTATGGCAATTTATATTCTCTTGATTTAAAAGGAACAACTAAATTTAGTAATCCTTTTAATTTTTATATTAGTTATTCTAGTAATTTAAGTGCTGTCGCCCCTTATAGTAATAGATATAATGCGACACCATTATTTTCATATAAAAAACCATGTTTTATATGTACACATAATGTTTTTAGAAAAATTCCACAAAATCTTGCTACTATTAAAAAAGAGGTACCGGCAATAAATGAAATAGATGCTATAGTTGCTATAGGCCAAATTAATAGAGAAGTGGGTGACATTATTGTAACAATAACACGTGCAGAAAAAAGAACAGGTGATGATTTAATCTCTGAGCCTACTGCTAGAAAATTATATAAGACATCGGAAATATACTTTACATATTTTTTAATTAATACAAATAATAAAAACAACGACCAGTATCTCCCAATTAATATGAATGACTCTGAAAATATTGAACTGGTTCAGTCATTTAAAGAAAAGGCAGATATTGTAATTGAATTAGATGTTTTTAAAATTTATGCAACTAAAGATTTTCTATTAGACAATATTGAAATAGATGAAGATGCATCTGAGGTAAAATTAAAACGTATTTTAACTAATGATCGTGAAAAAAATGATCATGCAGAAGCATACTTTCTCTTAGATAATTCTATTGATGAGTTCATAGAGCAGCTTAAGTCTCAGATACCTAAAGAAGAATGGGATATATTAAACCTTAAACAAAAACTTAAAAAGATGTAACGAAAGGGAAAAAAATGATTAAAGAACTCTACAATTTATTATGTGCTCATGCTTTTGATGATTCTGTTGTTAGAGGTGATTTCCAATTTAGATCATCTCAAAGCAAGCACACAAAAAGTGATGAGCTCGAAATAGCAATGATTAAATACAGGAAGGATCAGTATATTGCTTTTTACTATCGTACTGTTAGTAATATTAACAGCGGTATGTGTGATCATTTTAATATTGCAAAAATTATTTTTCATAAAGAAACAGATCGGTCTGATAAAAGATTCAATAAATCAGAAGAATTAATCAGACAGATTATGTATTATGTTAATAAAGAAGTTAAAGAAAAACATTATTCTAAATTTATTGGGGTTGATCGTGATGATCTTACCAGCCCCTCTGAATTTTTCATTCAAAAGAGTATCTTTGCTAATTGTGAAATTATGGTTGATTTTGAAACGGATTTATTATGCCCAAAAGAGGTTAATAAAGATTCTAATCTTCTTATTCAATTTCCAATTAGGCTTAAGATATTTAAGAGATACTGGGCCTCTATTATTCTTAATATTAAGCCTGAAGATATCTGCCATTTTACAGAAGCAAACCTCTATATAAGCAAAGATATCTTATATGAAGAAAAAATCAACTCCTATTTCTCTTATAAGAGACATATTGCTGGTTTAAATAATAAACTTAGCCTCAATAATTTATTAGAAGAGGTTAAAGAATACTTAAAGTTTTTAGACAAAATGGAAGAAAACTTTCTTAAATATCGCTTAGAATTGAAAAATATTTTAGGCGATGATTTTTGGAATGGAAAACTTCTGTTAATTGAATTAAGTAGGATATAAGTTATGAAGAAAATTTTTGAATTTTTTAAGAATCTGTTTAAGAAAAAATCTGAAATAGAAGAAAAGCCTTACAATTTTTGTGCCCATTGCGGCTCATTAGATTGTAAAGGCTGCTCTATGAAAGATACCAAATAAAAAGATAGCCGAGGCTATCTTTTTTTTTATAATATTTAATAATACAACGAATCTCAACAATATTTTATATAATAAACGTACAATCTAAATATTTTTAAAGAACAAAACATTATATGAAATATAGTATAGGAGGAATAATGGCAAATCGTTGTATTATTTATGAGGCCGCCCAATTTGGTGATGTCAATATTCAAAAAACTAATAAAGATACTCTTGAAGCAATTGTTGTTCTTCAAGAAGCAGACAAACCAAATCGTAATGGCCGTATATATCCAAAAGCAGTTCTTGAAAAAGCTTTAAATGCCCCAAATATTAGAGAACGCCTTGAAACTAAAACTTGGTTTGGTGAAGCAGGCCACCCATTAGATAGTTCAGTACAACGTCAGATGACAATTGACCTTAGAAATGTTGCATTCATTATCAAAGAGATTTGGTGGGAAGGCAATCTTCTTAAGGGTAGAATTGAGACTGCAAATACTGCTTGTGGTCGTGATATGAAAGGCTTAATGGAACAAGGATGTAAAGTTGCTTTCAGCCTTAGAGCTCAAGGTAATGTTCATACAAACCCAACAACTGGTATTATTGAAGTTGAAGATGGTCTTCAGATTCTTGGTTATGACTTTGTACAAGTTCCATCTCATGCAAAGGCTTTCCTTGAGAAGATTTGTGAAGCAACCATTATGTCAATGTATAAGACTAACCGTGCCGGTTTAAATACTGAGATCCTTTGCGAATCTGAAAATCTTTTTATGAATGGTGTTGTTTATGATCCTAATGATGAGCCTGTATTGGTTGAAAAAGATTATACAAAACATTATCATAATAAAGTTAAGAAATTAAATGAAATGTACATTCCAGAAGCTGCAGATAATGTAGAGTCTATTGATAGCAATGAGGTTCTGATTAAAAATAATGAAAATAATACTATCAAGAAAGTTCTTACCGAAGATTATTTAGTTAAAGATATTCGTAGAAAATTACTTGAGATGAGAGGAGAATAATATGTTAAATTTAAATGAACAATGGAAACAAGCATATCTTGAATACCTCTCAGAAGAAAGTAACAAAGTTTCTGATGAAGTTGATTCTATCTGTGAGGAACTCTCTACGGCTCAAAAAGAAGTAACTAGAAGTTACGAACTCCTTGAGCAATATTATGGTGTATATCTTCTTGAATAGGAAGATGATGATAAAAAAGATGATGAGAAAAATAGTATCAATATAGATGTAAATGATATTTTTAAAACATTAATTGACCTGAAAAATGGTAGTAAAGCATCTTATGAACCAGCTGCTTCATATACATACCAAAAAATTTCTGATATGAAATTTCCCGATAATATTTTCTTCTTTATCGGTCAATTTATTAGATGGATTAAAAATGTAGTCGTTTATTTTATCAAGAAATTTAAAAATGTAATTAAGAGATTGGTTGGTATAAGACCGGAAGAATTAGACCCAAGAATGCTTGAACTAGATCTTAGACGTGCTAAAAAAGTTGAGCAATTTTCTGGGGCAATTGATCTTGGCTCAGGGCTTCGTAACTCAGATATTACTAAAGCTTGGAGAGTCGATCCAAAAGATATTCAAGTTCTTGAAGAAGGTGAAGATATTACATTAAAAGATGTGCTTGGTATTAAGAAAGATAAATCAATCTTTGTCACATTTGATCTTTCAAGAGATCTTTTAAATTTAAAAGAACTAGTTACACACTTCTTTGATCTTTATGATAATGCAATTGGTTCAAATAATGAGAACCTTTTTGCAGCGGATGATTTAAAAGTCATTCTGAAGTTATTTGAAGATAGTTTAAAGAATATCCAACATGGTGATCTTAATGTTTATAGTATTGGTTCTAACTCATTTGAAGTTAATACTATTGATAAAAACAGAGTTTATGATAATCTTGTTACAACTAATACAAATATCAACAGACTCAAAGAAGCATATATGAGCACATCTGCTAAGATTCAAGATATTACAAAAATTATCTCTACTAAAGAGTTGACAATGATTTCAGATCTTGGCGTAAGCCGTAATATTTTAGGAAGTTCAACAATTATGGCTATTAAAAATATTATGGATGCTCTTAACGCTAGATTTAAACAAGCTGCAGCGGCTGAAAAAACTCTTAATAAGATTGCTGTGAGTTACGAAGATTTAGTTAAAAAGCTTCAGAAGGTACAGCAAATTGCAACTTCAGTTTCAACTATTCAATATGACAGTATTTATAGTAAAAAAATGGCAGAGCTGTTAAATGCTGCAACTTGGATGAGTAAAATTGTATCACTTAGACTTGCTGGACTTGGGCTATACATTAAAGAACTTAATGATGTTAGACAAGCGCTAGTAATAGTTCGTAATATTGGTAAATAATTTACACAAAAATAAGAAAGTTTCGGCTTTCTTATTTTTGATTTTTTTTATAGATATATATTATAAATATGAAAGTTTAAGCATAAATTTTAAATTGAAAAAATAGATTAACATAAAATTAAGAGGAGGAAATGTGATTAAACTTCTTTTTGCAAGTAATAATAAACGGCAAATTTGATGAGCTTTCTAAGGACTTTCAAGATCAAGGAATTGAACTAGATTTTGGAAGGGGAAAATTAAATCTTCCTGAACCATCTGAGAGGCTTATTGAAAATGCAACAATCAAAGCTCAAGCAGCTATTCAGCAATTACCTGAATATGATTATGCTCTTCGGAGATGACTCAGGTATTTATGTAGAGGCTCTTGATTATTGGCCTCGGTGTTCATTCTCGTCGTTGGTGGCGGTAATGAAAAAGATGATATTGGAAGAAATGAGAAGCTTCTCGAATTAATGCAAAATGAGAAGAATCGCAAAGTATTTCTTATTTCTCGTTTTAGTTTAGTAGATAAAGCAGGAACAGTAATTGGCGAAGATGTTGTTAAGAATGAATTTTTCTTAGCAGATACACAATAGGGCGGCAATGGCTTTGGATATGATAAACTCCTAAGACCAAGTAATGGCATGCTTGAATATGCTAAAGCACGAGATAATGAAAAAACAATTGCAATTTATTGTAAATATGGCCTATTTTGTACTATTGGGGACATGACCCAAGAAGAAAAAAACTTCATAACATTCAGAGGCCGTATTGCTAAACATATTAGTGAAATATTAAGGAGAGTAAATGAAACTAAACATTAGGGATAATACACGGCCAAACATCATTTAAAGTTTTGTGGATGCAAGATCAGCTTAAAAAGCTTAGATCTAATCCGGCTTTAAAAGATATTAGTGACAAAGAGCTGATTGAGTTTGTTTCAAAAAAGTATAATGAGAGACGAACTGTTGAAGGCCGAATTTATAATAATGCAACATCCGATAATAGCATTGTAACAGTTGAATAGTTTATTAATATGTATTTAAATAAGCCATATATATTAAGCGGTTATTCTTGTTTCTACAAAAACTAGGATAATTCAGTTAATATTAGCTCGGCTGCACTTGAAAATCTTGGTGATATGAGAAAGTTCAATAAGAAAAAGATGGAAGATGCTGAGCATGGTAGTGATGAATATACATATTATAAAGTTCTATAGTTAACATACAAAGTTCTTATGAATTCATATTATGGAATCCTTGGTGAAAAAAACTCAGTATTCTATAATCCATTTGTACAAAACTCAATTACTATGACTGGATAGGATTTAATTACAACATCAATTGTTGCTATGGAGAATTTCCTTTCTAACAATGTTCCATTTGAATGTACAGATGATATTATAACTTTTATTAGTAATATCAAAGAAGAAAAATATAAATTTAATATTAGTGAGTATATTGACGCCCCAGTTTCAACTGAAAAACTTTATGATTATCTAATTAATCATAAAAAAGAAGATGCAATAATTGATACTGATATAGTATAGGATTATGTGCAAAATCTTTCAGCTGAAATGTCAGCTCGTGTATATTACAAGAATTAGCTTTCTGAATTGATTCAAAATAGTTATTTTAGAAATAAACTTGAGAATATGGTTCAGTATGTTTATTCTGAAAAACCTGCTGCTGAAATGGAAGCTGATCTAAATGATATTAAAGAAAAGATTTTAGAGTTCTGTTATTATGATTATCTATATGAAGATAGATATAAGAGAGCTATGAAAGATAAAAGACAAACAATTATTACAATCGATACTGACTTAACGAAAGTTTGGGTCCGCTAAAGAGGGATCTTTAGTTGAAAATTCCGTGAATTGCTGAAACGCTGAAATGCCAATTAGCAGCCAAGACACTGATAAAAATTTTTTAAATTTTTCATATTATTAAAACAATTAATTATAAATTTAGTAATATGGAGGATAAAATGTATCCTAAAAATAGAGATAGTTCTTCAAGAAGATTAACACATGCAGAATTTTTAAACCGTTTATATAAAGTAAAAACTAAAGATGAATTTACTGTTATCGGGACTTATGTATTGCAGCAAGTGCCAATTGAATTTGTTCATAACACATGCGGCACACATTTTATGGCAACACCAAATAATATGTGTAAAGAAAATTATGGAGGGTGCCCAAAATGTTCAATAATAAAAAGAAGAAATAGCAAAAGAGCGGCATCTCCTATTAATATTGATATAGTAGAAAATACCATTCAAGAATTATACCCTAATAAAGAGTATACATTAGTCAAAGAAAAAACAGTATATATAAATAATAAAGAAAAAACAATTTTCCTAAAATGTTCTACATGCGATTTTAAATTTCCAATATCACTAGTTAATCTAAGAAAAAAGAGAGGATGCCCAATTTGTAATAAAATTCTTAGGCAGGAATCAAGGAATGTTAAAAAAATTAAAGAATTTTTAAAATTAAAAAATGTTAATTTTGAAACAGAATACAAAATTCCAGAATGTAGAAATGAAAGAGTTCTTCCATTCGACTTTAAATTTAATATAAATAATAATTTAAAATTATTGGAGTATGACGGAGAATTTCATGACTATGGATATAATGGATCAAAAAAGGGACTTGAAAAAGTTCAAAAAAATGATAAAATAAAAACTGAATTTTGTATTAATAATAATATTCCATTGCTTAGATTAAGATATAATGATTTTAATAATTTTGAGGACAGACTAGAAAAATTTTTATCAGAGTAAGGTTCAGAGACTACATATCTTAAGTAAGATTAGTGCGGAACACCTAGAACAGGTGATGATATAGTCCGACCTTTAAAGAATAAAAAATTTAAAGAGATTATGGAAACGATAATCTATAACATAGTGCAAACTTTATCAATGGTAATAAATATGTCGAATTAATTACAAATATGTTAAATTTAAATCCAGATGATGAAATTCAGCAAACAACTATTATTAATATTATTATTAATATTACTACTGCTGTTTTAAAACAATTATTCTGGACTTTGACAACAAATATGGGCTTAGTGGAAAGAGCTAAACCAATAATTTCAATGAAGCAGGAATTTTTGTATAAGCGTATTATGCTGACGGAAAACAAGAAAAACTATGCGGGGATAATTACTGCAGAACTTGGAAAAATTCTTTCTAAGCCTGATATGGATATCAAAGGCCTTCCAATTCTTAAGAAGACCTCTGTTCCGAAAGCACTTCGTAAAAAGTTTGTAAAAATTGTTGAAGAGGATATTCTTAAATCAAAAGAGATTAATCTTAAAACAATTATTAATAAATATGATGATATTGAGATGACAATTGAGAATTCAATTCGTGATGGTAAAACAGAGTATCTTCTTCCAAAGAATCTAGAGATTATTGATACTTATAAAGACCCATCAACAATTGAGGCTGTCCGTGCAACATTAATTTGGAATGCATGCGAACCAGAAGACCAAATCATTCCACCTGAAAAAATTAATTTACTGAAACTTAATTGTACAGACTCAAATGACCCAAGATTACTGGCACTTAAACAAACGCACCCAGATAAATATAATGCAATTATGAAAACAGTATTCAATATTGGTGTAACAGCACCGAGAATTGATATTTCTCGTTTCGGATTTGTATGTATTGCAGTTCCAAAAAGTATTGAGAAAATTCCTGATTATCTGATTCCATTTATTGATTTTAAATCTATGGTGAATACAAATATGAGCGCAAGTTTTATCTTGCTTAAGAGCCTCGGTCTTTATTGTGATGAAGTAAAGACTGTAAAGTATAAATCAAATATCATCTCTATTTAAAACATAAAAATTTATTATTAAGAAAACAAAAAATTATTAATAATAGATTAAGAGGTGAATGATGGATGTATTTTTTGCAATTCTTGCTGTTTTATCATTTATTATTTGTACTGCTATAATTGTAGACAAAACAATTTTTGATTATAGATTTAAAAAAGTTAAAATGAGAATGACAGGAAAAGAAGTCCAAGCGGCCTGCCGTTATAAAATTAATCCTGAGAGTATAAAAATTCTTTCAGACAAAAATGGGTATAACGGTTATGAAGCCATTATCAAATCATATTTAACTATTTTTAAATATCGTTTGATTTTTAAAAAAGATGGAAAACTTTTAGTAAAACAGAGAATCTAAAAACTAGGGATTGGAGATGAGGCCAATCCCTATATTTAAAAGGAGAAATTAAATTAATGAAGAAAGCAATGAAAACAACTCAAGATGTAATTGAGACCACTAAATACCTTATTAGTTTTTCAGATGATAAGGAAGGCGTCATCGCCGGAATTTGCGCAACTCATATTTTAACACCTGAGTTTGTTAAAGAGTTTCAGCAATATATTACACCTGAAATATTTACAGATTCTTATAAATTATCGGCTGAAATGGCGGATATGTATCCTTCATTATTTAGAGAAAGTATTTTTATGGAATTGATGAAGACTAAATTTGTTGAGAAACCATCAGATAGCCAGAAAGCTTCTGGTTATAAATTTTCACTTCCACTGAAGATGACTAAGGTGCCGATAACCCCTGTTAATAGAAATCTATTACTCTCTATCAATACTTCTACTAATGAATCTGAGCTTGTTACTATTAATAATATTGATAGAATTTCTTTTAGCCTTTTAGCACGTTATATTTCAACTTTTAGAAACAATACTGACTATGAGTTAACTGAAGAAATTCTAAAATCTGTAATTCGTGAAGCAGATGATGAAGAATTTAATGATGCTGGAACAGTATGCAGTTATCTTGGGTTATATGACTCAGTTGATGAGTTACTGCTTAAAAGAATTAAAGATGATGAAGTCAGAAATACTATTCTTCTTTCTCTTACAGTAACAGATAGCTCAAGTCTTTCTTCCAAATCTTATCAGTATATGTCTAATGAGGTTAAGGAAGAAGTCATTGGAACTGAAGACGTAAGACTCAGGGATTTTATGGCAGCAACTGCTGAATCAACTGACCTTGGTTGGGTTTGCAAAATGGTTGATTCTGCAGTTAATGGTGATATTCAATTTAATAAAACACTTAAAGTTGAGGAGACAGATGTCATAAAACTGATTGCGTCTCTTCCTGAGGATTATGTTGTAAAACTCACCAAACTTTCAGATATTTTCAAGAATCTTTTCTCATATAAAATTATGTTTTGGGCTCTTGAAAATAAGCAGTTTAGTGAAGATCAATTAATTGAAATGAAAGACATTTTCAAACAAGCTGGTTTGCTTATCACTCTCAAAAAATTCGCAGTAAAGCATGGCTATACTGATCTTGAAAATGCCTTAAAGTAAAAGGAGGGCCTGTGGCCAATATTTTAAACGGAGTTTATGTTTTTGACTTTGATGATGTTCTTGTAGATCTTTCAAGACTTATGTATTCAAATATACGCGAAAATTGGAGGGTCTACAAGAAATATTTCTGGAATCCCGGAGAATTAACAACAGAGCAAATTCATGACCGTGAGTTTTTCTTTATGAATGAGTGGCTAATTCAGAAAAAATTCATAGAATTAACCTCTGAAGAATATGCTGCACTATCAATAAAAATTAGAAGCTTATTTACGAGTACAATGTTTAATCAACCTGATATTTATGGAAATTCAGTACCTATGGAATTTGCTAAAAAGACACTTCAGAATCCCTTATTTTTGGATAGCCCAAATGTAAGTCAGGTTGTTATTCTAACTCGAAATGTTTCAGACGCCCAAGCTGAAAGTAAAGAACGATTTATTAAAAAGTATTTTAATCATCCAAAAATTAAAATTATAACTGTTAGACGCGGCGAATCAAAAGGCCAAGCATTACTTGAAAACAATATTAATTTTAATGTTTTTGTTGATGATGAATTACCTAATATTCGTGAAGTTGCTGAGCTATTCCGTGATAATTTAAATGAGAAAGAATTTATAATTCCAAAGTATGGGTATAATAAAAACTTTCCAAAAGAATTAAGATTCCTCATTGAGGAAAATGGCGGGCGAATTACTTATTTTGATCCATTTAAGAAGTCCTGAGATATGGACTTCTTTTTTTTATTTGATTAAAAGAAAAGATAAGACAACAATTAATTATATGAAAATTATAGGAGGGCTTATGGCTTTAGGGAATATAGATGCTAATGAGTTTCTTGATATAAAAGGTTATTATTGGTATGATGATAATGGAATTAAATGTAGCGAAAAGCTTAGTAATATTGAGCCTTTAAGTGAAGATAATAATAAAAATTATATTATTAAATATGTAATTGACCCATATGAAACTGGATGGTATTGGTATGATGGAACTGAAATTTAGAGTTAGGTCGATTCTGAAATAACAACAATACTAGAAGGAGTAAATACTAATAATATAATTAAATATTTTAATGGTTATTATATTTATAACCAATCAGGTATAAAAATGGATAAATTTGATATAGCACCTCCGAATGGTAACAATACATATATTATAAAATATTATTCAGACACCACTTGGTTCGGATTTATTAATTCTGGGTGGTATTGGTATAAAGGAAATACCCGAGAAGAAAAAGTAAATGGTATTAATATTAATACTCTTAATCAGTCATATACAATTAGATATGCTAATGATGGTTCTAAAGGATTTTATATTTATAATGGAAACTATTTTTTAGGGAATAAATTAAATATTAATTCTATTAATAATAATTATATAATTAAATATCATAATAATACAACTGGATATTACTGGTTTGATGCAAATAGAAAAAAAAGTAAAGTAAATAATATTGGAACGGCCCCTAATAATGGGTCTTTAATTAAATATGATAATTCTAACTTTAATGAGTAGTATTTATTAAAATTAGTGCCTGATTTTGGTGTATTTGATATTGCTGAAAAATATTTTATAGATGTAAATGCCAAAGATAATAACAATAATGTAATTCAAGAA